>Ga0208297_1000153_pt1 | contig 176922 bp, 135 predicted proteins | sample LMS_cellobiose_e_FD_187367 | JGI IMG/M metagenome (GOLD analysis project Ga0208297, IMG submission 187367) | Rumen-fistulated moose microbial communities from Alaska, USA - LMS_cellobiose_enrichment (SPAdes) (version 2) | ecosystem: Host-associated > Mammals > Digestive system > Stomach >... | reverse complement strand
CGAATCTCTCAACTCGAAGATCAAGGGCTTCCGCGCTCAGCTCAGAGGAGTGTCGGATCTACCCTTCTTCATGTTCAGGCTATGCAAGATCTTTGGGTAGACTTCCACGGAACTTTGCAGGTGAGCCCCCTCATCACCAACGAGACCCACACCCATATGGCCACCAATATCAACTTCGTGAACATCCTTCAGGCCGATCCTCGTCTCGTTGCAGTTTATCCTAACGGACTTATCGCTCCCGGTCGTCTTGGAGAGAACCCTCTCCTCAATGACGTCCGCGGTTACAACAAGTCCTGGAGGACACCTATCTACTCTACATTCACGGCTACCTACAAGATTCCTTGGGTTGAAGGCCTCAGGGTTGACGCTTCATTCAACTATGACATCTCAACTTCCAAATCAAAGGTATGGTCAATCCCCTACTACTATCACGAGTACAACGTGAACACCGGAGAGTATGAGTACAAGCAGGGAACCGGACAGAGCACCGTCACCCTTACTGATACTTATAACTACGGTAACAACATACTGTACAACTACCGTATCACCTATGACAGGACCTTCGGTTCACACCACGTCGCAGCGATGGTAGGTCAGGAGCAGCAGATCAACTCAAGTTCATCCGCCAGCGCTCAAAGGAAGAACTTCATCAGTACTGCAATCGAGGAAATCAACGTGGGAAGCACCGCGGCAGAAGACAAGGACAACAGCGGAACATCTTCAAGGACCGCCCGCAACAACTACTTCGGCCGTTTCAACTACGAGTATGCCTCCAAGTATCTCCTTGAGCTCGTGTTCAGGTATGACGGATCATACAAGTTCCCTAAGGACAAGCGCTATGGTTTCTTCCCGGCAGCTTCATTCGGATGGCGTATCTCAGAGGAGCCTTTCGTAAGGGACAACGCTCCTTGGATCAACCAGTTGAAACTCCGTGCATCCCTTGGACAGACCGGTAACGATGCCGTTTCCGCCTACCAGTATATGCAGAACTACTCCTTCGGAGGAAACTACATCTTTGGAAACAGCACAGCTGCAGGTATTACTCCTGGCACAATGCCTAACCCTAACATCACCTGGGAAAGGAGCACCAAATTCGACCTCGGTCTTGACGCAACTTTGTGGAACGGACTTCTTGGCGCCGAATTCACCGTGTTCAAGGAGAACAGAAACAACATCCTCACAGCCAGGAACCTTTCAATCCCCAACACCTTCGGATTCTCTTCTCTTCCTAGCGAGAACATCGGACAGATCGAAAACCACGGATATGAGATCGTCCTGAGCCATCGCAACAGGGTCGGCGAACTGTCCTACAACGTATCAGGAAACCTCTCATACGCAAAGAACACCATCATCTTCATGGATGAGACCCCTAACGTAGAGGAATATCAGAACCGTACAGGCCACCCTATCGGCGCCAGCCTCTATTACAAGGCGGACGGCATCTTCCATACCCAGGAAGAACTCGACTCTTATCCTCATCACAGCAGGACCCACGTTGGAGACCCCAAGATCATCGACCTGAACGATGACGGTAAGATCAACTCCAACGACCGCTTCCGTTTCGACTACGACTCCACACCTAGGTACGTATTCGGACTCAACTTCGGCCTGAATTGGAAGAACTTCGACCTCAGCATCCTTATCCAGGGACAGGCCGGAGCTTATAACTACGACGGCGAGTTCGTAAAACTCGGTGTTTCAGATTACAGCAATGCATCCGTATACAGGGCAAAGGACCACTGGACGGTTGACAACCCCAACGGAACCATGCCTAGGGCTGACTGCTACCAGCCGGGCAGCTCAACATTCTTCCTCTACGACGCATCATTCGTACGTCTCAAGAATGCCGAGCTTGGTTATACCATCCCTCGTTCAATTATGAGCAAGATCGGTTTCACCTCTTGCAGATTCTATGTGAGCGGATTCAACCTCCTGACTTGGGCCAAGGAAGTCAAATGGTGTGACCCTGAAGTCAGCGGTAGTTTCCTCAGCTATCCTCAGCAGCGTGTAATTAACCTTGGAGCCAGGATCCAGTTCTAAAACACTTCAGTTATGAAAAAGATATTTGCAACCATACTTGCTCTTATAACGTTATCCGCTTGCAGTGACAAGATTTTGGATATCAAACCGACTAACAGTATCTCAGATGCTGCCGTATGGTCAGATCCTAATTTGATCAGGGCTTACCATACCGCTCTCTTCAATGCCATCCCTCACGGTTTCAAGATCGATATGATGTGCAAGACCACCGACGAAATCGTTACCGTGAATTCCGGTAGCTCACCTATAATTGCCATGGGCACACTGACTCCTGACAATGTGGGCAACGTCGCTACCACACAGTGGCACGGCGGATGCAACCTTGCCTATTGGAACCAGGCATACCAATACCTCCGCAGGATCAATTTCTTCCTGGAGCAGATGGCTGAGTCCAACGTTTCAATGCAGGACAAGGACAAACTTATCGCTGAGGCAAGGTTCCTCAGGGCCTTCATCTATTTCTATCTGATCGAACGCTACGGAGACGTTCCTCTGGTAACCCAGTCATACGAACTTGGTTCCGATAACACCTTCTCAAGCACCCCGTTCGATGAGGTAGTAGCTTTCATAGATCAGGAACTGGCAGCTATCATGCCTGCACTCCCTGACTATTACGCCGCCAACGACTCCAACTTCGGCCATCCCACCAAGGCTGTATGCCAGGCTCTCCTGAGCAGGATGTACCTCTATGCCGCATCTCCGCTGTTCAACCCTTCAAACGACAGGTCAAAGTGGAACAAGGCATACGACGCTTCCAAGAAGTTCATAGAGACCTACACACAGTACTCCCTCTTCCCTAATTACGAGAAACTGTTCAACCAGAACAGCGGATCCGCGAACAGCGAGATAATATATGGCCAGAACTTCACATCTACGAGCAGCCACCAGTTCCCTATCAACAATATCGGCCGCCGATATGGCGGATATGGCGGATGGTGGGGAAGCGCTGGCGTTTCCAAGGAGCTCCTCGACGACTATGACATGATCAACGGCGAGCCCGCTTTCATCTGGAACGGCAACGAGAAAACCATCAACCCTGCTTCAGGATACGATCCTCAGAATCCTTATGCCAACAGGGATCCCCGTATGGAAATGTGTATCATCCACGACGGTTCCGTATTCCACGGAGACCACTTTGAAATGTGGGTTTCCTCTGATGGAACCTCCTGGGGAAAAGACAACTACCACGAGAGCAGCGACAACCCTGTTCCAAACCAGCAGATCAGGAAGTTCATGCCGCCGGACAATATCCCTATGAACTGGGATGAGAAATATCAGATGCCTTGGATCCACTTCCGTCTGGGAGAGATCTACCTCAACTTTGCAGAGGCAGCCTTCGAGCTTGGAAAGGAGGACGAGTGCCGCGAATACGTCAACAAGATCCGCGCACGCGTGGGTATGCCCGGTCTTCCGGCATCAGTTACCGGAGAGAACCTGAGGCAGCGCCTCTACAACGAGCGCCGCATCGAGCTCGTATTCGAGGAGCACCGCTACTTTGACCTCCGCCGCTGGAAGCTCGCTTCTGAAGTTCTCAACCGTCCGGGCCACGGCATCAAGATAGTACTTGACAAGGCTACCGGAGTCAAGACCTACTCAGACGAGCTTCTCCTTGACAGGAAATTCTACGATACAATGTATCTGCTTCCTATCGCTACCGAGGAGATCCTCAGGAACAACGGTACGCTCCAGCAGACTTGGACTTGGAGATAATATTTATTAAATTTGTGTGCAGTGGCTGCGTGTGCGGCCACTGCACAATTGTTTAATGTTATGAAGAGATTAACTGCCCTATTTATCGGCGCGATACTCTGTGTTTTTGCCGTCTCCTGCAACAAGCAAAGCGAGGCAGGTGTAAATGAAGTCCTTTGGTATGACGCTCCGGCCACCGTATGGCTGGAGGCATTGCCTTTAGGCAACTCCAATATGGGAGCTATGGTCTATGGAGGTGTCCAGAAAGAGGAAATCCAGCTCAATGAGGAAACCTTCTGGAGCGGCGGCCCCCACAACAACAACAGCCCCCGTTCCCTTGCCAGGCTTGACGAAGTCCGTCAGCTGATCTTTGACGGAAAAGAGGCTGAAGCCAAAACCATCATCGACCAGGATTTTGTCGTTGGTCCTCACGGAATGAGGTTCCTGAACGCCGGAAGCCTGTTCATTGAATTCCAAGGTGTGGGAGAAGCTGAGAACTATCACCGTCAGCTTGACCTCTCAAACGCCGTGAACACTACAACCTATTCCTCCAATGGTGTGAATTACACCAGGACAGCATTCGCTTCTATACCTGACAAGGTGGTGGTAGTCCGCCTCACCCAGGACAAGAAGGGCTCATTCTCACTGTCATACAACGCCCGCCTGCCATTCGAGGCAAAAGCCTCTGGCAATGACCTGGTGGCCGTTGTCCAGGGCGATTCCCAGGAAGGAATAGACGCCAAGCTCGCAGAAGAGACCGTTGTCAGGGTTATCTCCAACGGTTCTGTAAGCGCATCCGGTGACAAGATTGATGTCAGCGACGCAACAGAGACCACTCTGCTCATTTCCGCCGCCACCAACTTCGTGAACTATCACGATGTCAGCGGAAATGCATCGGCAAAGAATGCAGAAAGGCTGGCCGCAGCGCAGAAGCTCTCATACAAGGAACTGCTCAAGCGCAGTATCGCCGCATACAAGGACCAGTACGACAGGGTTGACCTGGATCTTCCTGCCGGTGCCAACGCTTCCCTCCCCACTAAGGCCCGTCTGAGTTCCTTCACAGGAAGCGACGATATGGGAATGGTGGAGCTTATGTTCAACTACGGCCGTTACCTGCTCATAAGCAGTTCACAGCCCGGTGGACAGGCAGCCAACCTGCAGGGTGTATGGAACCAGGAGCATATGGCCCCTTGGGACAGCAAGTACACCATCAACATCAATGCTGAGATGAACTACTGGCCAGCAGAGGTATGCGGCCTCACAGAGTGTACGGAACCTCTGTTCTCAATGATCAGGGACCTGAGCGTTACCGGAGCCGTAACCGCCCGCGAGATGTACGGATGCGGCGGATGGGTTGCCCATCACAACACCGACCTCTGGAGAATTGCAGGCCCTGTTGACGCCGCTGACTGGGGTATGTATCCTAACGGAGGCGCCTGGCTTGCCACCCACCTCTGGGAGCACTATCTCTTCACAAAGGACAAGGATTTCCTGAAGGAGTGGTATCCTGTTATCAAGGGAGCCGCTGACTTCTACCTTGACTATATGCAGGTTGACCCCAACAACGGTTACCTTGTAGTTGTTCCTTCCGTAAGCCCTGAGCACGGCGGCGTTGGCAAGGCCAACCCTCTTACCGCAGGCTGTACAATGGATACACAGATCGTTGTGGATATAATGACTGCTGCAAAGACAGCCGCCGCAGAACTTGGAATTGACGAAGCCTATCAGCAGACCCTCGCCCAGACAATGGCCAAGCTCCCTCCTATGAAGGTGGGTCAGTACGGACAGCTCCAGGAGTGGATCGAGGATATGGACGATCCCAAGGACGAGCACAGGCACATCTCACACCTTTACGGACTCTATCCTTCCAACCAGATCAATCCTGACACGCCTGAACTCTTTGACGCTGCAAGGGTAACCCTCATCCAGCGCGGTGACCAGGCTACAGGATGGAGCCTTGGATGGAAGACCAATTTCTGGGCCCGTATGCTTGACGGAAACCACGCATTCCTCATCCTCAGCAATATGTTCACCCTGATCGATCCTACAGCGGGATTCGGAGGAGGCCAGAGGATGGCAATGGGTGCTCCGGGTGCTGGTGCTCCAAGAATGGGACAGGGCGCTCCTCAGGGCGCTCCGGGAGCCGGAGCTCCAAGGGCAGCCGCCCCGGCACAGAGGCCGCAGCAGGGAAGAACCTACCCCAACCTGTTCGACGCACATCCGCCATTCCAGATCGACGGTAACTTTGGCGCTACCGCAGGAATCGCAGAGATGCTTCTCCAGAGCCAGAATGGTTACGTACATATGCTTCCCGCCCTGCCTGACGCCTGGCCAACCGGAAGCGTAAAGGGTTTCCGCGCCCGCGGAGGCTTCATTGTGAATATGGACTGGGATGGTGGCAAGCTTGTAAAAGCCAGCGTTAAATCCCAGCTTGGCGGTCCTCTCAAGGTAAGGGTAGGTGACAAGTATTATGACTTTGACACCAAGCCCGGCCAGACCGTAAACGTAGCCCTGTAACAGACTGAATAAGTAATTCTAACACATATTATGAAAAAAGTATTTGGTTTTCTATTGCTGATTGCAGTCCAGCTTCCATTGCTGCTGTCCTGTTCCAATAATGCGGATTATGAATATCCGTTCCAGAATCCCAAACTCTCCAACGAGGCCAGGGTGGACAACCTGATCTCCCTCCTCACCCCTGAGGAGAAAGTGGGACTTATGATGAACAAGGCTATTTCCATTGACCGCCTTGGAATCCCTTCTTACAACTGGTGGAGCGAGGCCTGCCACGGCGTTCGCTATGGCGGATATACCGTTTACCCGCAGCCTGTAGGAATGGCATCGTCATTCAATCCGGAACTTTTCTACGAGGTGTTCGACACGGTTTCCGATGAGGCCCGCGCCAACTGGAACCGCTCAGACCACGACATATTCAACGTTGGCCTGCGCGCGAACTACGTTCCGGGCAATCCTGAGTTGACTTTCTGGTGCCCTAACATCAATATCTTCCGTGATCCCCGCTGGGGACGCGGCCAGGAGACCTGCGGCGAGGACCCTTACCTCACCAGCATACTGGGTGTCCAGACCGTTCTGGGAATGCAGGGCAATGACAAGAAATATTTCAAGACCCACGCCTGTGCAAAGCACTACGCCGTACACAGCGGACCGGAGCCCCTGCGCCACAGCTTTGACGCAGTAGTTTCAATGCGCGACCTGTGGGAAACCTATCTACCCGCCTTCAAGGCACTTGTAGTTGAAGGCCACGTACAGGAGGTTATGTGCGCTTACAACCGTTACGAGGGTGAGCCTTGCTGCGGAAGCGACAGGCTCCTTACCGACATCCTCCGCAACAAGTGGGGATACGAAGACATCATCCTCACGGACTGTGACGCCATCAACAACTTCTACAACAAGAACCAGCACGGAACCCACCCTGACGCAGTGAGCGCTTCCGTTGACGCAATCCTGTCCGGAACGGACCTGGAGTGCGGAAACGCCTTCGTTTCACTTCAGGAAGCCCTGGACAAGGGCCTCATCAGCGAGGCTGACCTTGACGTTCACCTCCGCAGGACCCTCCTGGGACGCTTCGAGCTTGGTATGTTCGACCCTGCTGACGCAAACCCTTGGGCTAACCTTGGAGAGGACGTGATCAGCAGCGAGGCTCACGACGCGCTTGCAAGGCAGGCCGCACGCGAGTCCCTGGTTCTTCTCAAGAACAACGGAGTTCTTCCTCTTAACAAGAGCGCCATCAAGAAGCTTGCTGTAATTGGCCCTAACGCCGATGACGTTTCAATGATGAACGGAAACTACGGCGGAACCCCTACCGAGGAACACCAGAGGTCCATCCTTGACGGATTCAAGGAGGCTCTTCCAAATGCCGAGATCTTCACAGCCAAGGCCTGCGAGATTATGGACGAGTACTCTACCACTTACCATATTCCTGACTTCAACAACGGACAGGGATTCTTCGTAGAGTTCTTCAACAACCGCAACTTTGCCGGCAAGCCTGTCGCAAGCGGCTATTACAAGCAGATCAACTTCTCCACCTTTGGAGCTTACGGCTTTGCAGAGGGAGTTGAAAGGGAGAATATGTCAGTGCGCATCACCGGCAAGTACACCCCTGACTTCACAGGTCCTATGTCCTACAGCGTTTCTTCTGACGGAACCTTCAAGTTCACCGTGAACGGACGCACCGTAGAGCAGACCAGGCCTGGCGACGCCGCTCCCGCAAGGCGCGGATTCGGCAGGAACGCAATGCCTACCAAGACCTTTGACGTTGTTGCTGGCAAACCTATCGACGTAAAGATTGAATACGTACAGGGAACCGGCAGCTTTGCAATGCTCAACGCAGAGTTCTGCGAGCGCAAGCTCGCCGAGTTCAGCGACCTCGCCGCCCAGGTGAAGGATGCTGACGCCATCGTAATCGTAGGAGGTATCTCCGCACGCTTCGAGGGCGAAGGCGGCGACCGCTCCTCAATGGACCTCCCTGTAGTTCAGCAGCGCCTCCTCAAGGCTATGCACGCTACCGGCAAGCCCGTCATCTTCATCAGCTGCTCTGGTTCAGCAATTGGCTTCGGCGCGGTTCAGGACCAGTATGACGCACTCCTCCAGGCGTGGTATGGAGGACAGGGCGGAGCACAGGCTATCGCAGACGTAGTATTCGGTGACTACAATCCTTCAGGAAAGCTTCCTGTCACATTCTACACAGGTGACGAGCAGCTTCCTGACTTTATGGATTACAATATGGAAGGCCGTACATACAAGTACTTCCACGGAACTCCTTTGTACGCATTCGGCTATGGACTCAGCTACACAACCTTCGAGTATGGCAAGGCAAAGCTCAGCAAGTCTTCCATCAAGGCCGGCAAGTCCGTTACCATCACCGTTCCCGTGAAGAACACCGGCAATGTAGCAGGTGAGGAAGTTGTCCAGGTTTATGTAAAGAGCCTTGACAACCCTGACGCTCCAATCAAGTCCCTCAAGGGATTCCAGAAGGTGAACATTGAGAAGGGCGCTACCTCCAATGTAAAGATCACCCTGGGCCCCGGCGCGTTCGAGTACTACGACGCATCAATTGACGAGCTTTCAGTATTCCCTGGAAACTACAAGATCCTCTACGGAAGCTCTTCAAGGGATGAAGACCTTCAGTCACTTGACCTCAAGGTCCTTTAGTGAAAACTTGGAATTAAAATATCTATAGATGAAAAAGTTTTCAATTCTGATCACTGTTGCAGCCTGCCTTCTTCTGGCCGGCTGTAACAGTAACAAAGGATATGACTATCCTTTCCAGAACCCCAAACTCTCCGTGGACAAGAGGGTTGACAACCTCATCTCCCTGCTGACACTGGAAGAGAAAGTGGGTTTGATGATGAACGGTTCCATTTCAGTTGACAGGCTGGGCATCCCGGCTTACAACTGGTGGTCTGAAGCCTGCCACGGTATCTGCCGCCCGGGTGCAACCGTATTCCCTCAGTCAATCGGTCTCGCCGCAACTTTCGACGAGCCCCAGCAGTTTGAAATCTACACCGCCGTTTCCGACGAGGCACGCGCCACCTGGAACACCACTGACCACAACATCTTTGGCAAGACAGAGGCCACCGGAGGCATCTGGAACCAGGGTCTTTCATTCTGGTGTCCTAACGTTAACATCTTCCGTGACCCCCGCTGGGGACGCGGACAGGAGACCTGCGGCGAGGATCCTTACCTCGCAGGCGTAATGGGCGGAGCAACCGTCCGCGCAATGCAGGCCTATGACGGCAAGTATTTCAAGACCCACGCCTGCGTAAAGCACTATGCGGTGCACAGCGGTCCTGAGAGCGAGCGCCACCGCTTTGACGCAACCGTTTCAATGCGCGACCTTTGGGAGACCTACCTCCCCGCATTCCGCACAATTGTAAAGGATGCCCACGTACAGGAAGTTATGTGCGCATACAACCGCTACGAGGGTGACCCTTGCTGCGGCAGCGACAGGCTCCTTACCGACATCCTCCGCAAGAAGTGGGGCTACGAGGACATCATCCTCTCTGACTGCGGCGCCATCAACAACTTCTACACAAAGGGACAGCACGAGACCCATCCCGATGCCATCACCGCAAGTGCAGACGCCGTCCTTTCAGGAACAGACCTTGAGTGCGGTACCAGCTACAAGGCTCTCCTCCAGAGCGTGGAGCAGGGACTCATCAGCGAGGCAGCCATTGACGAAGCCCTTGCACGCGTACTCCGCGGCCGCTTCGAGCTTGGCACCTTCGATCCTGAAGAGGATATGCCTTGGGCCGGACTCGGCGCAAAGGACATCAGCAGCCCGGAGCACACCGCCCTTGCATACAAGGCAGCCCGCGAGGCTATGGTTCTCCTCAAGAACGACGGCATCCTCCCTCTCTCAAAGAGCATCAAGAAGATTGCAATAGTAGGACCTAACGCCGACAACGCTTCCATCCACAACGGAAACTACAACGGAACCCCTACCGCAGAGAACACCATCTCCATCCTGGAAGCCATCCGCAAGGAAGTTCCCGGAGCAGAGATCATCTACGAGAAGGGCTGCGAGCTCGCAGATCCTTATATGACCGACGACAAGATCCCCGCTCTCAACGGAGGCAAGGGATTCCACGCCGATTTCTTCAACAACACCAATTTCCAGGGCAACGCCGTTGCATCAGGAGACTTCAGCGCAGTCAATATGCGTACATACGGAGACTACCGCTTCGCTGACGGAGTCAACGCCAACAATTTCTCCACACGCCTCAGCGGCAAGTTCGTGGCAGATTTCACTGGTGAGCTCAGCTATGCGGTACGTACCGTTGGCGGATACAGGATGACCGTAAACGGCAGGACCCTTGATTCTGCCGAAGAGGTTCCCGGAATGCGCGTAAACCGCAGGGCCGTTATCCCTGAGAAGTCATTCCCCGTTGTTGCAGGAAGGACTTATGACATAGTTATCGAGTACACAAAGGGTGCTGAAGGATCCGCATCCCTGGCTGTAGACCTTTGCAGGCGTTACCCTGCACAGTTCGCCCAGGTTGCAGCCAAGGCTGCCCAGGCCGATGTCATCATTATGGTCGGCGGACTTTCCGCTCAGCTTGAGGGTGAGGAAATGATGGTTCCTTACGAGGGATTCTCCGGAGGCGACCGTACCCGCATCGAGCTTCCTCCTGTACAGAAGGGACTCCTTGACGCCCTTGGAGCAACAGGAAAGCCGGTTGTATTTGTAAACTGCACCGGAAGCGCAATCGCATTCGCAGAGGTTGAGACCAAGTACAACGCCCTTCTCCAGGCCTGGTATGCCGGACAGGCTACCGGTCTTGCAGTTGCAGACATCCTCTTTGGTGACTACAACCCTGCAGGAAGGCTTCCTGTAACATTCTACAAGTCAACTTCACAGCTTCCTGACTTCCACGACTACAATATGGAAGGACACACCTACAGGTACTTCCGCGGCGAGCCTCTCTATGCATTTGGATACGGCCTCAGCTACACCACCTTCGAGTATGGTGACGCCAGCCTTTCCAACGCCTCCATCAAGGCAGGCAAGAGCGTAGACATCACCGTTCCTGTAAAGAACACCGGTAAGCTTGATGGAGACGAGGTTGTTCAGGTCTACGTCAAGAGCCTTGACAATCCTGACGCTCCTATCAAGTCCCTCAAGGGATTCAAGCGCGTCAACATTGCCGCAGGACAGAGTGCTGACGTAAAGATCACCCTTGATCCGGGTGCCTTCGAGTACTATGACGCTTCCATCGACGAACTTTCAGTCCGTCCCGGCAGCTACAAGATCCTCTACGGCAGCTCCTCAAGGGACGAAGACCTCAAGGCACTTGACCTCAAGGTCCTCTAGATCTCAGATCAGTTTCTGATCATATAGAAGTGTTTATTTTTCTATGACATCACGCCAAGTGCGTCCGACAATAACGGGCGCACTTGTTGTTTTGTGCTGCCCGGATGACTGCCTTCTTGGAGCAAGTAGCAAAGAGGCAGATGAGGCCGATGTCTTCCTGTTGACGGCATCGTAAGCCACGAAGTCCTCATAGGTACCCTTCCAGGCTTTTCCGTACGCAAGTTTGTGGATACGATACCAGATTGCATAGCGTGACGGAGCATTGAAGATACCATAACTGTTTTCATTCATAATACTGTTCTCTGAAGGACGCCATACGCCGGTCAGATATGTGAATCCTCCTTCGAAGATACCTACGCCGTCGTATTTGTATCTCTCGTCAGAAAGGAACACAGACCATTTTATCTTGGCGGGATCCGATGTGAGGTCCACATTCGAGTACCATCCGTATGGAGAACGTTTCTGGATTCTCTCCAAATCGTAGGACTGGATTGCTCCGGAATAATGATACTCGTCTCCCAGTTTCGCGAATCCGTGGCCTCCGGCCTCGTGACGAAGCACCTCGCCTGTTCTTTCCAATGATTCGTCCACTTTCAGGAAATATGCGACAGATGGCCCGCTGCCATAGTCTCGTCCTGCCCAATCTTCCGGATCCATCATATTACAGGTGCCACACATTCTGATTGGGCCTGAAAGGTCCTGATTACCACATACTACCACCAGTACCTCATCCATCCGCTTCTCATCCTGGACAGCTTTCAATGCAAGTTGCAGGCACTTGGAATCATCTCCGGTTATTGCAGTACCCTGAAGCGGTACGGTCCCAAGACTCCGCCCTCCGTGCTCATACCCTTCAGTGGTGGAGATGGTGGTGACAAAATAGATGTTGAAAAGATGGCGGAAAGACTTGTATGGCTCTACAGAGAAATATTCCTCTGCGCAAGCCTTCATATCATTGATGTACATACCACTTGCCACCTGGCGGTCAGAATAGGCGTCACCCAGGAAGACTATATCTATTCCGTTACCTTCCGAAGCCCTCTGATAAACGGTAACTTCTCCTTCTTTTGAATAATCGCTGGAGATATAGTAATCAAACTCGGGCAGGTCAGTGTAATCATAGGGTTTAATATAATCTTTGTAGGCACTCCAGTTACTGCTGGAAGTGTACTGATTGAGTACAGGGGATGGGACGAATATATTCAGCTTGGGGCTTGTCTTCAACCTGATATCTTTTAACGAAGGAGGGATTATGCCGCGGAAATAGATAGTCTCAATAGCGTCTGCGCCAGTGAAGGATTGCTCCCCGATTGAGATGAGGTTTGCAGAAAACGTAACGGTCTTGAGGGATGAACAACCAGAAAAAACAGTAAAGCCCATATCAGTCACCTGGTCTCCCATAGTGACAGAACGTAGGGTCTTCCTGCCCTCAAAAAGGGAGTTGCCTATAGATGTCACGTTGTCCGGTATCACATAATCATCACTGATGCCGGGTACCAGGAACTGCAGTTGCCCTCCGGCATTCACGAATCCTTTATGGTCTTCCGTAGTACAAGGGCCGTATAATGATTCAAGATTGTCACATCCTTTGAACGCACTGCTTCCTACGTAGACAAGGCTGTTAGGCAAGGTCAGGCTCCTCAGATTGATACAATTTGCAAAAGAATAGTGCTCTATTCCCTGTATCCCTTCCGGAACCTCATACGAAATATCATCCTTTCCGGCAAAGAAGAATATTGTCCCGGGATGATAGGCATTCGGATCATAGAGGAACTTCCTGTCACTGGAAATATATGGGCTGTCGCCAAGAAGATTCTTCAGATTATCACAACGAAAGAATGCATATGCGTCAAGTGCCGTTATTGAAGAAGGTATTGTAATTGTCTCAATGCCCGATTCCTCGAAAACAAAGTCTTTCAATTCCTTTACACTGGAAGGGAGAACAAGAGTCTTGAGATTTTTAGAATACGCAAAAGCACGAGTGAAGACGGTCTCTACTCCGTAGGGGACTTCATACGAATCAATACCGGCAGAAGCAAAGCCATAAAGCACCCCGTCTATTATGACACAACGGCCGTCTTCCGAAACGTGGTTACCCGTAAAGCGTTCCAGTACTGACGTTCCTACTTTGGACCCAAAACCACCTTCTACCGTCCTTAAGGATGCCGGTACCCTGAACTCCTTGATACCATAAGCATTCATAAAAGCAGTATAGTCAATTGACTCTACACAGTCAGGAAGAAGGAGACCCGTGATTTTCGCACACTCTGATGGGATGTCATCAAGAAGGCCGAAGGAAGTTACTGGCTTGCTGAAATGCAGTACGCCCATCCCTCCGCTGTATTTATTCCACTGGATTATGCCTTCTCCTTGATAATACAGTTTAGTCAACGGCTGGTTATCCGAGGTAATATACCATATCTCATTGTCCGGAGGAACCTGCCCCTCAGGGAATCCACCCTTCACCACCTTTATGGTACAGGTTGCAGTCTTGCCATCAACGGTAACCGTAACGGTAGCCGAACCTTCCTTGACCGCACGCACTACACCATCAGAAACTGTTGCAACAGAGGCATCAGAACTTGACCAAGTGGCAGTCTTGTTGGAAGCGCCGGATGGAGATACCGTAAGCGTTAAGGTTGCGGACTCTCCTATGACTAGCGAGATTTCAGAATTGTCCAGTTTAACCCCGGTAACAGCCACGGGTTTTCCCTCCTGATTACCCCCGGAAGGACCGTCCTCAGGATTACAGGCAGAGAATGAAGCAAAAAAAGCAATGGCAATTGAAACCTTTGCCAACAAAGATGATAAGTTTCTCATATCGTGCAAATTAAAGAAGGCCCCAGAGATACTCTGAGGCCGAATTTGTGCGCGGGATGAGATTCGAACTCACACAGGTGTTACCCCACTAGCTCCTGAAACTAGCGCGTCTACCGTTTCGCCACCCGCGCTACTGGGATTGCAAATATACAAAAAAACTAAATAATAGCACACTTTTCAGAATTCATAATAGAATGTTAGTCTGTGAGTCCACCCGTTTACCGTAAAAGTTACCTGGGTGGCCGAATAGTCCAGCGTCAAGTCTATGTCCTCCAGATCCTCCGCCTCCCAGTCAAAGCCGCTTTGGGCTATTATATCCCCTATTGGAAAACTGCGCATCAGTTCCTGGCCAAGATATACGTCCAGGCGCAGGGAGTCATCTCCCTGGCGTGGGACAATGCAACTGTAAGCCCCTTCCTTGAAGTCCGCCTTTGACCTGAACGGTCCCCAGGCAACCTTTCCATCAAGGTCAAAGCCGCAGGAGTTGCCGCAAAGGTAATAGATGAAGCTTGAGTACTGGCTATTGTCCCTGATTCTTACATACACGTGGTTCTTATGCAAACGGATTGTGTCCCGCAGGCTGTCACAACTTGTATCCAGGACGGTCTGGTAATAATAAACCGGCGGGTACGGTCTTCCTTCCTCTATCTTCAGTCCTTGCACACCGGCAAACCGGCCGTCCGCACCTGATACAGCAACCAACCTTATCTTTTCCCTGGGAACCTCAACCGTGCAGGAAGGGTTGTTCTCATCATCCAGAATCCCTTCCCTCACAGTATCGGAGGCTTCCAGCACCCAATTAACTATCAAATGTGAACCGCCTTGGGAAGGCACCTGCAGGGTAAGCCAGCAAGGGCACTCTCCCCTGTCCTCCTTTATGCTGCACGAGTGGAGCGTCACAGCCAAGGCAAGGACAAGCGGGGCACAATTCCTGATTGCATTAGAACACATAGGATACAGACAGTATCAGATCGTTGGGAAGGACAAAGAATCCGGACCCTTCCTCTACGATGCGGCCGCAGCGCGGGCACTCGTAGCGGACATAATTGTCATATCCGGCCCATACTCCCAGGCCGAACTCCAGATTCAGGTGGGGATTGAGCATATAGGTATATCCACCCGTAAGCCCGCTGCCATACCTGTCCCCTTCCGATGTATTCTCAGTTTTATATGTACCCACGTTATATTCCTGATACTGCACTTTTCCGGCAACCCACCATCCTGAGTATATATGCCAGGGCCAGAACCTGGCCCCCAGGGCATACGTCTGCTGCCTTGCCTGAACGCGGGTCTCTTCCTGCCCGAAGGTGAAAGGGTTGTACTTGACTCCCGCATTGAGGCTCCAATGCTGCGCCACTCCGTACGATGCCTCCATATTCATAGTTCCCAGGAAAGCATATCCCGCCACGTTGGTAGAGAGCGCTATGTTCTGGGCCTTGGCATTGGCTCCGCACAGGAGGAGCGCGGCTGCCACTATATAGTATTTCAACTGTTTCATATTAATTCAGATATCTGTTAAAGGCCTGGTCTATCACATATTTGTTCTCCGGATAAAGGTCCGTAAGCGCCTGCTGCAGTTTGTCCCGGTCAGTTACCGTGGATCTGAGGGCGGTGAATATCTTGCTGTCAGTTATCCCGCGGTCATCCATATACAGGAGTATCTGGGGGCAGAACCAGAAAGATGTTCCCAAGTCCGAGATATAGTTGCCATACCGCTCCTTGTACAGGACGTTCTGCATATAGTAAGCCCACATCTCCCCTACCTCGCAATAGCCGGCATCGGGTTCCGTTCCCACCCCGTAAACCTTCATTCCGGAGGTTATGAACGAGCTTATGACGTGCTTTATATACTTGTTCCAATAAGCCGTTCCAACCCTCACGAAATGGCTGGAATGGGCAAGTTCGTGCTGCACCATGTTGTAGATGGAACTGTAGTCTTCCTGATACTTGAGGCCTACGGTAATGTCTGGGAGGAAACTGGCCAGAATGCCCTTGTACTCTCCCAGGTACTCGTCCACCAGCTTTCCTTCCAGGAAACTGCCCTGCTGAAGCATTGGAGCGCTGCTGTTGGAAAGGTTCTGGAACAGCCACAGCCGCAGGTTTGCGGGCGGCGGGGTAACGGTAACGTCTTCCCGCGAACAGCGCACGAAGTAATCGTACACGGCATTGTTTGCCACGCACCTGCTGAACAGTTTGCGTTCAGAGTCCTTGTCTATCAGCACGTTAATCCCGCTTGCAGGGCCTGAGCCAAGGGTGGACACCGACGCCGGCACCAGCAGCAGGTTGACTCCTATCCCGAAGCCTTTCTGGTTCTGGAAAACAAGCCTGTAGCGGATTTCGGAGGAAAATGATTTGGGAATGGTGTAGCTGCCGGATGCATCGGTATAGGCCGAAGAGAACTTTACAAAACTGTTTACCGATACCATCACGCCCGAAACCCCTACAGGCTCACCTCCGTTATATTTATCGTCTATTATTACTATGGAACCACTGGGCCTGCCGTCACCCTCTTCCCCCGCCTTTGACCGGGGAAGCAGCATCTTTTCATTCCCGGAAAGCCTGTATGCTTCCCGTTCAACGGCCTCCCAATCTACATCAGAGGCCTTTGTGGCAGTGTTATCCGGGATAAAACAGCGGTCCAGGATCTCATATCTGATATCCTGCGGGAATTGGAAATCCCTTGGGACCACAGCATATTGCCAGGTGATGTTTCCTTCTTCTATGGCGGGATCGTGATAATAGTCCCCCTCCCTTATGATCTCATAGTCCAGCGGATGGTCCAACAGATTGACATCCATCAGCTTGAGGATTTTGAACTGGGTGTCGTCCCCTGGAAGGAAACGGACATAGTAGTCCGTGACTTCCAGCCTTGGGGCACTTGCCTTGGTGGGATACAGCACTTCCAGCGACTGCTGCATTATGTCCAGCGAATACGGATCTTCAAGCTGGTCTCCAAGTACAATCTGTTCGTGCGACAGGGCGTCCAGGTTGGCATACCGGCCTCCGTCCGGCCCGGACATTTCGTCCGGGCGGCAGGAGAGCGCCAGCAGGGTCGCCCCTAAAAACAAATACAATCTTGAGCATTTCATAGTTCAGTCTTTCTTTTTCCGGAACAAAGGTATGGAGAGGTATCGGTTTACCGGAAAATACAAACGATTAATACGGCTAGTCGCCCTCCTGGAGCGTCCCAGCCGTATTATTATCTGTCAAAAGACTGAAATTTTTTAGAAAAATGACACCGTTTTCTGCTCGATTGCGGACATCAGGCTGTTTCCAAGGCGGCTTACGCCAAAGCGGAAGCAATCTTTATTGAGCCATTCCTCGCCCAGTACGGCGGAGACGATGGCGTAATAGACCAGGGCGTCTCCTGCGTTTGAGATGCCTCCTGCGGCCTTGAAACCCACTTTAACGCCGGTTGTCTGATAGAACCTGGCTATGCACTGGCACATTACATATGCGGCCATTGGCGTAGCGTTCACATCCACCTTTCCGGTAGAAGTCTTTATGAAGTCCGCTCCGTTCTCCATTGCAAGGAAGGAGGCGCAGGCTATCTTTTCCGGGGAATATAGCAGGCCTGTCTCAAGGATGACCTTGAGGATCACTTTCCTGCCCTGTTTCTGCGCGGCGGCGTCGATAGCCGCGCGCATAGCCCTGATTTCCGCAGCGGCGGTATCGTAATCGCCCGCGAGGAAAGCGTTGAGGGCAAGGACTATGTCAATCTCTTCGGCTCCGGCCTCCACAGCCATCTCGCACTCGCGCACCTTGACTTCAAGGAAACTCTGTGAAGAGGGGAAACAACCGGAAACCACCGTTACGTGCACTTCCTGCGAAGCACGGGTCTGGGCTACCACTGGCGCAAAGTTGGAATAAACGCACACGGATGCCGGCAGCGGATAATCCGGCCACTCGCGTCCCAGGCGGTTCACCTTTTTCACAAGAGCCTGGACGGACTCCGCGGTGTCGTTGGACTTCAGGGTGGTGAGGTCCATCATAGAAAAGCATTTCTTAAGCACTTCCGGGCTTGCCAGCGCGTTTGCATTGCCGGCAATGTGGCCCAGGATCCTGCCTATCTCCTCCTGGTCTGGGGTATAACCGTACTTTTCAAGAATATTGCTCATATCAGTTTATGTTTGGTTATTGTTCTTCTTCTGTGGTTTCAGTTTCCTGCTCAGCGGCTGCGGCTGCTGCGGCCGCTGCAGCTGCGGCATCGGACTCAACTCTCTTTTTCCTGGCCTTGGCGTCCAGCGACAGGGCTACTTTCTTGAGCATCCTGGAGTATCTCAGGGGATCCCTCATATAATACTCGTTGCTGGCGTTGAAGTCTTCTGAAGTATATCCGTACTTGCGGAATATGGGTTCGTAAAAAAGTGTGGTGTCCGCCTTGAAGCCCGCGTCCTGATTGCGCATCAGCCATTGGTCTGCAATGAGCATATCGGTATATATCTTCTCCATCTTGGAGCGAGGTATAACCCTGGGACCGCGGGAGCAGGCGGCCACGCAGAGCGCCGCCGCTGCAACTGCAACAAATATCTTGGCGGATACTTTCATATACTACCTGAGTTCTGCTCCGAATTCTTTACGGAATGCGTTGAGGATGTTATCCATAACCCTCTCTACATCCTGGTCTGTCAAAGTCTTCTCAAGGTCCTGGAGGACAAAGCTCATTGCGTACTGCTTCTTGCCTACAAGTATCTTCTCTCCGCGGTATACGTCAAAGAGGGATACCTGCTTGAGCATCTTCTTTCCGGCCTTGAAGGCAGCAGCCTGAAGGGCGGAATACTGCACGCCTTCGTCCAGAAGGAGTGCCAGGTCTCGGCGTACCTCTGGGAACTTGGGCATTTCCTTGAAGGCAACCTTGTCTCGCTTTACAAGCTCGAATAGGGCGTTCCAGTCAATCTCAGCTGCGAATACCGGCTGCTTTACGCCAAACTTGCGGCAGAGCTGCGGATTCACGGTTCCCATCATCACCAGCTGGCGGCCCTTGCCGGGAAGGCTGTAGACCATTCCTTCAGAGAAGATGTCCTCGGGAGCCGGGGCGCACCACATCTGGTTCAGGTCTGCGCCGTAGCGCTTGAGAAGCAGCTCTACGTAACCCTTGAGCTGGAAGAAGCTGCCCTTACGGGACTCGGCCCTCCAGGATTTGTCAGGGGTTCCGGAGATGAACAGGGCGTAGCACGGATGCTCGCTGTATCCGTCAAGGGTGGTACCGTCCTTCTCAGGGAGCCTCTGGTATACGGAACCGTATTCGAAGGTCTTGAGGAAGGAGATCTGACGGTTGATGTTGTATGCGATTACCTCCAGGCCGTTAAGGATGAGGGTCTGGCGCATTACGTTCAGGTCTGAAGAGAGGGGGTTCACAATGTGGACGCACTTCTCAGCAGGGAACGTGGTAAGCCCGTTATAATAGTCTCCCTTGGTAAGGGAATTGTTCATTGTCTCAGTGAATCCGTTGGCTGCCAGGAAGTTGGATACGGAATTGCGGATGGCTTCCGGCTCCGGCTTGGGGGTGGCGTTCACGGACATCTTCATATGCTTGGGCAGGTCTATGTTGTTGTATCCGTAGATGCGGAGAACTTCCTCAACAACGTCGCACTCCCTGTACACATCAACCATATAGGTTGGAGGGGCCACTACGGCTCCGCCGGGGGTCTTGCTTACAAAATTGTAGTTCAGGCCCTTGAGGATACCCTCGATGACTTCAGCTCCAAGCTTCTTGCCCACAAAGGCGTCGATGCGGTCATAGTCCAGCTCAATCTGCTTGCGGTCCGTGATGCCTGGAACGCAGCACTCCTGGATCTTTCCTTCAATGGTGCCTCCGGCAACCTCCTGGATGAGCAGGGCTGCGCGCTTGAGAGCGTAGATGGTGATGGAAGGATCTGCTCCGCGCTCGTAGCGGAAGGAGGCGTCGGTCTGGAGAGTGTGGGACTTGGAGGTCTTGCGGATGGAAGCGGGATCGAAATATGCGCTCTCAAGGAAGACATTCACGGTGGAGTCTGTTACGCCGGAATCGAATCCGCCGAAAACTCCCGCGATGCACATAGGTCCCTGCGCGTTGGCAATGACCATATCGTTTGCGTGAAGCTTGCGCTCCACTTCGTCAAGGGTGACGATGGTCTCGCCCTCGGCAGCGCGGCGCACGATCACCTTGCCTCCAAGAATCTTGTCGGCATCAAAGGTGTGCAGCGGCTGGCCCAGCTCGAAGAGCACGAAGTTGGACACGTCCACTATATTGTTGATGGGCTTGAGGCCTATTGACATAAGCTTCTTCTGGAGCCATTCCGGAGAAGGGCCGACCTTGACGCCGCGGATGGTGAGGCCGCTGTAGCGGGGGGCGCCGTCAGGGTTCACTACCTCTATGGGGATGCCTGCGCCGGCGCCCTCGCTAAAGGCCTCCACTGAAGGGTAGGCGAACTTGCAAGGAATGCCGTTGTGAAGCAGGCAGGCGTACAGGTCGCGCGCAACGCCTATGTGAGAGGCGGCGTCAACCCTGTTGGCCGTGATTTCATATTCTATTACGGCTTCGGTCTTGAGTCCCAGGTATTCCTTGGCGGGAGTGCCTATGACTGCGGTGTCCGGAAGAACCATTATTCCCTCGTGGCTGGTGCCGATGCCCAGCTCGTCCTCAGCGCAGATCATTCCCATCGATTCCACGCCGCGGATCTTTGACTTCTTTATCTTGAAATCTCCGGGGAGGACGGTGCCGATGCGCGCAAAGAGCACTTTCTGGCCTGCGGCAACGTTGGGGGCGCCGCAAACTACGGTAAGAGGTTCGCCGGTACCGTCATCCACCTTTGTTACGTGCAGATGATCAGAATCCGGATGCGGCTCGCACTCCAGGACCTTTGCAACTACAACGCCCTGCAGCCCGCCGGGGATTTCTTCCTCCTCTTCTACGCCGTCAACCTCAATTCCAATGGCGGTCATATACTCTGCGACCTGCTCCGGGGTAAGATCAGACTCAAGATAATCTTTGAGCCAATTGTAAGAAAGCTTCATATATAATTATAATTTTAAATCTTCAATTGAAAACAGTGACTTGACAAACTCCTCCTTGTCGAATTCCTTGAGGTCCTCTATTCCCTCTCCTATTCCAAGGAACTTGATTGGGATCTTGAACTGGTCCGCTATGCCTATCACCACGCCGCCCTTGGCGGTGCCGTCCAGCTTGGTGACGGCAAGCGCCGTGACGTCAGTGGCGCGGGAGAACTCCCTTGCCTGCTGGAAGGCGTTCTGGCCGGTGGAGGCGTCCAGGACCAGCAGCACTTCGTGCGGAGCGTCAGGAACCACCTTGCGCATCACGTTGCGGATCTTGGTGAGCTCGTTCATAAGGTCTATGCGGTTGTGGAGGCGGCCGGCGGTGTCTATGAGCACCACATCGGCATCCTTGGCCACAGCGGAGCGGACCGTGTCAAAAGCCACTGAGGCGGGATCGGAGCCCATCTTCTGCTTGACAATGTCAACTCCGGCCCTGTCAGCCCAGATCTGGAGCTGCTCCACTGCAGCGGCGCGGAAGGTGTCGGCTGCGCCAATCATCACCTTCTTGCCCTGCGCGCGGAGGTTGGAAGCGAGCTTGCCAATGGTGGTAGTCTTGCCCACTCCGTTCACGCCCACTACCATTATGACGTATGGCTTCTTGGTAAAGTCAAAGGCGCGGACCGGACCCTCCCCAACGTTTATCAGTTGGGAAATCTCGTCCCTGAGCAGTTCTACCAGTTCCTCGAATGACATATACTTGTCCTTGCGGACCCTCTCCTCAAGGTTGTCAATTATCTTGAGGGTGGTGTCCACGCCCATATCGGAAGCTATGAGGGCTTCCTCTATGGCATCCAAGGTGTCGTCATCCACCGTGGAGCGGGCTGCAATGGCCCTGTGGAGCTTCTGGAAGAAGTTCAGCTTTGTCTTTTGTACGCCTTTGTCGAATATTCCCATAACGGTTATCCTGTATCCTGCAAATATACGAAATAAGATTTGATAATCTGATTCTTGAATTTCATTCCAAATAATTAACTTTGTATGATTTTAAAGGTTAGTTAAATGAACAAGGACAAGATAGGAACCCTGGGAGTCCACGCAGGGTATGAGCCGGAGAACGGCGGTCCCCGCCAGATTCCAATTATCCAGAGCACGACATTCAAATACACCACAAGCGACCAGATGGGCCGCCTGTTCGACCTGGAAGAAGCTGGATACTTCTACACCCGCCTGCAGAACCCCACAAACGACCACGTAGCCGCAAGGCTCGCTGCAATGGAAGGCGGTGTTGCCGGAATGCTCACCTCCTCCGGCCAGGCAGCAAACTTCTTTGCCTGCTTCAACATCTGCGAGACCGGACAGCATATGATCACCACCGCAAATATCTACGGCGGCACATACAACCTGTTCGGAACCACTTTCCCAAAGATGGGCATCGACGTCACCATCATAGACCAAAACGCCTCTGACGAGGAGTTCGAGAAGGCTTTCAAGCCCAACACAAAGCTCCTCTTCGCAGAGACCCTCACCAACCCCGGTGTCAGGGTGCTGGACATTGAGAGGCTCGCTGCCATAGCCCACAGGCACGGGGTTCCGCTCATCGTGGACAACACCTTCCCCACCCCGGTGTTCTGCCGTCCAATAGAGTTCGGCGCGGACATCGTCACCCATTCCACCACAAAGTACATAGACGGCCACGGATCTTCAGTGGGCGGAGCAATTGTGGACAGCGGCAATTTCCCCTGGGATACATATGCCAACAAGTTCCCCGGACTCTGCTCCCCTGACCCTTCATACCACGGCCTCACCTATACCAAGAAATTCGGCAAGCTGGCATACATAACAAAGGCTACAAGCCAGCTTATGAGGGACTTCGGATGCATCCAGAGCCCGCAGAACGCATATTACATAAACCTGGGACTCCAGAGCCTGGAAGTAAGGGTGAAGCGCCAGAACAGCAGCGCCCTCAAGATGGCCCGCTATCTTGAGCAGCACCCTTGCGTAAAATGGGTCCGTTTCCCCGAACTGGAAAGCGATCCTGACCACGCCCTGCAGTTAAAATATCTGCCCGATGGCACCAGCGGAGTGATGGCCTTCGCCCTCAATGCAGACAGGGACTTCACCAACCGTTTTATGGACCACCTGAGGCTTGTGACCATTGAGACCCACGTTGCGGACTGCTACACCTGCATCCTCCATCCTGCGGCGCACACTCACCGTCAGCTCACTGACCAACAGTTGCTTGAGGCGGGCGTAGACCCGGACCTGATGCGCCTCAGCATAGGTCTTGAAGACCCGGAGGACCTCATCGCAGATTTCGACCAGGCATTCAAGGCCGCAGCACAGTAATAAAGATATGCAAAGCCACAAGATAATCGTCAAGGACTTCCATTTTGAAGCGGGCGGACACCTGGATACGGTGGACGTGCTTTACCACACCTCCGACAGGGAATACGCCAAAGGAGACAAGGTGGTATGGATATGCCACGCCCTTACCGGCAATTCGGACCCCCAGGACTGGTGGCCCGGACTGGTTGGTCCCGGCAAGTTCATAGATCCGGACAAGTATTATGTGGTCTGCGTGAATATGCTGGGATCCCCTTACGGGACCAGCAGCCCGGCCAGCATCAACCCGGCCACCGGCAAGCCTTTCTACTTTGACTTCCCGCGCGTTACGGTAAGGGACATCTGCAAATGCAATTTTGCAGTGATGGATTACCTGGGAATAGAGCGCGTAGATATACTGATGGGACCGTCAATTGGCGGTTTCCAGGCCTTGGAGATGAGCATAATGCAGCCAGAGCGCGTGAAGAGCGCCATCTTTATGGCAACCCTCCACCGCACAAGCCCATACCTCACTGCCTACGAGGAGGCTCAGAGGATGGCAATGGAGGCCGATCCCACCTTCCGCGAGGCCGCCAGCCTCAAGGGAGGCGAAGCCGGACTCAGGGCTGCGCGCGCCATAGCGCTTATCTCCTACCGCAGCTATGAAGGGTACAAGCTCACCCAGAGCGAGACGGATCCGGACACTATGTTCGCGAACAAGGCCTGTACCTACGAGAGGTACCAGGGCAAGAAACTGTCCGACCGCTTTGACGCATACAGCTATTGGTATCTGTCCTACAGCCTTGACAGCCACAACGTTGGCCGCGGCAGGGGCGGCTGCCAGGCAGCCTTGTCCCGCATTACCGCCAACTGCGTTGCGGCCGGCATAGACACTGACTGCCTGTTCCCGTGCTCTGAGGTCAAGGAAATGTCCGATATGATTCCCAACTGCCATTTCGCCCGTATGTTTTCTGACTTTGGGCACGACGGATTCCTGCTGGAAAACGAACAATTGGAAGGAATTATAGCTCCGCTTCTTTGATTTGGCGGAAAAAGTTGTATATTTGCAACTCACAAGGGGTATTAGCTCAGTTGGTAGAGCGTTTGAATGGCATTCAAAAGGTCAGCGGTTCGATTCCGCTATGCTCCACAAAAAATAGCAGGCTACGGCCTGCTATTTTTTGTTGGAGCGCCAGCCAAGGCTGGCACTTCCTATATCCCCCTGCACCCCCAGGGGACTGAGGGGCGATCCCCTCAGACACCCCCTACACGCCGTTGTGTTTTTGTTCAGAAAAGGCCGCCGTGGTGAACGAAAAAATTCTATATTTACGATATGAAACGGAAAAAGGGGCTGAAGAAACTGCGGATTACGGAGGCGGACTATATGCTGGCACAGAGGAGGGCGGCAAGGCTGGAGGAGATTGCGGAGCACGGCAAGCCGGTATCCTTCCGCAAGGCCCTTCACAAATCCAAGAAGGTCTACGACCGTAAAAGGATAAAGAAACAGATATCTGAAGACTGACAGCACTATGACAGATTTTGCGGCAATAGATTTTGAGACGGCCAACGAGTACCGTTCCAGCGTATGCAGCGTTGGAGTGGTCATTGTGCGCGGCGGAAAGATAGTGGACTATTTCTACAGCCTTATCCATCCGGAACCGGAGTACTATCAGTGGTTCTGCAAGATGGTCCACGGCCTTTGCGAGGATGATACTGAAGACGCCCCGGTATTCCCGTATGTTTGGGAAAAGATAGCCCCTATGATTGAGGGCCTGCCCTTAGTCGCGCATAACAGCCGCTTTGACGAAGGATGCCTCAAAGAAGTGTTCAAGGTATACCAGATGGATTACCCGGACTACAAGTTCTATGACACCCTGCGCGCGGCAAAGCGCCATTTTGGAAACAGCCTCCCCAACCTTCAGCTTCAGACCGTGGCGGCAGCCTGCGGGTATGACCTTCTGAACCATCACCACGCCCTTGCGGACGCTGAGGCCTGTGCCCGCATAGCATTGAAAATCTTATAATTACGATAATATGAGCAATACAGTCATTGACGCGCTCAAGAACAGGCGCAGCATCAGAAAATTCAAGAAAGTCCAGATTACTGACGAAGAGCTCAAGACCGTGCTCGAGGCCGGCACCTGGGCCCCCACCGCTATGGGATTCCAGGACCCGTGGATAGTGGCAGTGCAGAATCCCGAACTGATGGAGAAGATTGCCAAACTGAATGCAGAAGTATGGGGCCGCGACGTAAACCCCTTCTACGGAGCCCCCACATACGTGCTTGTATTTGCCTCACGCCCGGAGAAATGGGCCAACGGAGTTCCTGACGCAAGCCTTGTGCTTGGCAATATGATGAACGCCGCATACGCTATAGGCCTGGGCTCCTGCTGGATCAACCGCGAGAGGGAAATGTTCGAGACAGAAGAAGGAAAAGCCCTGCTCAAGGAGCTGGGCGTAAAAGAGGACGTTATTGGCGTAGGCGCGCTTGCTCTTGGCTATCCAGATATGGAGCCTCTTACTCCTAAGCCGCGCAAGGAAGGATACTACAGAATTATTAAGTAATACCGCGTTCCTTCTTGATGGTCTCGTAGGCCTCCTGGATCTTGCGGAATTTTTCCTCGGCCGCTTTCTGAACCTCCGGACCAAGGGTTGCAACCTTGTCCGGATGGTATTTCATTGCCATTCGGCGGTACGCGGCCTTGACCTCGTCATTGGTGGCTGACCTGGATATCTCCAGCACGGCATATGCGGACTCCTTGTCCTTGTAGTGCATTGCAATTATGGAGGAGATATCGGAAGAATTGAGCCTGATGGCTCCTCCAATGGCTTCCAGGACGTCTTTCTCTGATTTGCTGAAGTCTCCGTCGGCAATGGCTATCTGGGTTAGGTAGTGGAACAGCTGCAGCCTCTGGGAATAGTTCATATTACCCGCAATCTGGGTGCCCACGGAATAGATGTCTATCTGCTGTGAACTCAGATTGTTCAATATGCGCTCCGCCTCGTTTACGGCGTAATCACCAAAATTGCGTCTGATGAAATCCTTGACTACGTTTATTTCTGACTGGAGGGTTTTGCCATCGGCCCTTATCACGGCCGCAGACAGCACCAGCAGGCTCACGAAGAAGCTGTTGCGCTGCTCCGTGGTGCTGTAGGTGGTTCGTGAGCCCTGCGAGGTGCCCGCGCCAGTACCTGCGCCTGACCCCGGCCAGGTGCCGCCTCTTGTGTATGCGCCACCGGAACCGCTGTTGGAAGTACCGCTGCCAATTTGTCTGGCAGCGTCCATAGTCTTATCTATTACCGATCCGAAGAAATATCCCAGCAAGGCGCCGATGGGGCCATACGCAACCCATCCCAGAACGCCTGCAATCCATTTAGCCCTTCCCATTACTCTGTCTCTGACTCTACTTTCAATCCCGAACTGATCCACTCCGTGATTCCACCCAGAAGGTTGTACACGGTGTATCCTGCCTTTGACAGGGCTGCAGCTGCTTCAGCGCTGCGGCGCCCCGTGCGGCAGTATATCGCAAGCGGTATCTCTTTCTCAACCGGGCATATCTCCTGCACTTTCTGCAGGAAATCATCCTTATACCAGTCCGCATAGACCGCTCCCGGAAGATGGGCTTCCCTGTATTCCTCCTCCGTACGGACATCCAGCAGGAAAGCACCAGCCGCCACCTGGGCCTGGAACTGGCCCTGGTCAACGTTGGTCACTTTGTTGGAATCGCCGCCGCAGGAAACCAGTCCCAGCAAAGCGGCAAAAAAGGACATTATTCTCATTTATCTTTCTTGCTTGGGTCTTTTTCCGGATCCAGACGGCCGCGGTAGTTTATCTGCTCACGGTGCTGAGAACGGACAGTCATATCCACCTTGCCGTTATTGAAGACCTCTATGCGATAGACCACATAGTCTTCCTCGTTGTCCGTACCAATCACTATAGTACGCCTGGATGCTGTCCTTTCTTCCGTATAGGAATCTATGGGAGCCTGGAAATTCAGGCCCTTTCCGCCGCCATAAGGGAGATCCCAGGCCTGTCCCACATAAGGAAGGGCGGAGATAATTGTGCCGTCGTTTACGGTAATGCCGTAAGGTGAGGTAATAGCCTGCTGGCCGCCACGGCGGGGCAGCATAAACTCTGCTTCGATCCTGAAACTGCGCGCGTCAAGGCGCTGCTGTACGAGGGCCTGCTCCTCCGGAGTGATATTATCCGCAAGAACGCCGCAGCCGGCAAACATCATTGCCAGCGCGCAAATGGTTATCAATCTTTTGAACATATCCTGTCAGTATTATTGTCCAGAAACAAATTTACAAATTATAAGCCGAAACCGTAGCTGTTTTTTATCTCGTTCATCACGAACCAGCTTTGCAGGGAACCCAGGCTGTCAATGGTCCCCAATGTATCAATGATGAAGTTATTGTAATACTGCATATCCGGGGCGTATATCTTGAGCAGATAATCGAATTCTCCCGATATGTTATAGCACTCCGCCACTTCAGGAATATCCTTGACACGTGTGACAAAATCGTGCGCAATCTCCTTGCCCATACGCCGCAGGCGTACACTGCAGAAGACAATGAATCCGCGGCCAAGCTTGGCCGGATTCAGCACTGCCGTATAGCGCTGGATATAGCCTTCACTCTCCAGGCGTTTCATTCTCTCGAATACCGGCGTGGTGGAAAGATGCACCTTGAATGCCAGTTCCTTTACCGTAATGCGGCCGTTTTCCTGAAGGATTTTCAGTATCTGTATGTCTGTCCTGTCCAGTTTCTCTATCATATGGGATGGTTTTTTTCTGTTTTTCCGCCAATAAGCGGCCAAAAATTAGTGTTTCTTCTACAAATATATGAATCTTTAGCAATAAACAACAATATTTTACAAGTACTTGGTTGTAATTTCTGCACACCATAACTTTGCACAAGACAAAACGACAAATCAAATAGAAAAATATTATGAGCACACGTAAATTACACTTCGAAACCCTTCAGCTCCACGTGGGACAGGAGCACGCAGATCCGGCATCAGACGCAAGGGCTGTTCCAATTTACCAGACATCATCTTACGTATTCCATAATTCAGAGCACGCCGCCGCGCGCTTTGGCCTTACAGATCCCGGCAACATCTACAGCCGCCTCACCAACTCCACTCAGGGAGTCTTCGAAGAGAGGATCGCCGCGCTTGAAGGCGGCGTAGGCGCCCTGGCAGTTGCATCGGGCGCAGCCGCCATCACCTACTCCATCCTCAACATCACCAGGGCCGGGGACCACGTAGTGAGCGCAAAGACCATTTACGGAGGCACCTATGACCTTCTCCAGCACACCCTAGTGCCTTATGGAGTCACCACCACCTTTGTAGACCCTTCGGACCTCTCAAACTTTGAGAAGGCCATCCGCCCAGAGACAAAGCTCATCTTCATAGAGTCCTTCGGCAACCCCAACTCCAACCTCATAGACATAAAGGCAGTGGCTGACATCGCCCACGCGCACAACATCCCCCTTATCATCGACAACACCTTTGCTACGCCGTTCCTGCTCCGCCCCATAGAGTACGGAGCCGACATAGTGGTGCACTCCGCCACCAAGTTCATCGGCGGCCACGGCACCACCATCGGAGGCGTTATCATTGATTCGGGAAAATTCGACTGGAAGGCATCGGGCAAATTCCCCCAGTTCACGGAGCCTGACTACAGCTACCACGGAATTGTATTTGCCGATGCCGTAGGCCCCGCCGCGTACATCACCCGCGCCCGCGCAATCCTTTTGCGCGACACGGGCGCCACGCTCTCCCCTGTCAGCGCCTTCATCTTCCTCCAAGGCCTCGAGACCCTCTCGCTCCGCGTCGAAAGGCACGTCCAGAACGCCCTGAAGGTGGTTGACTACCTCTCCAAGCACCCCAAGGTAGCAAAGGTCAACCACCCCGCCCTGCCGTCCCACCCGGATCACGGGCAGTACCTGAAGTACTTCCCAAACGGCGGCGGCTCAATATTCACCTTTGAGATAAAGGGCGGCAAGGAAGAAGCCTTCCGCTTCATAGATTCCCTTGAAATCTTCTCTCTCCTTGCCAACGTGGCCGATGTCAAGTCCCTTGTCATCCACCCCGCCACCACAACCCACTCCCAGCTGACGGAGGCCGAACTCACTGACCAGGGCATCTTCCAGAGCACAATAAGGCTGTCCATAGGCACCGAGCATATAGACGACCTGATAGCGGACCTGGACCAAGCCTTCGAAAAGATATAATAAAAAAGGCCTGCAGCAATTGCAGGCCCTTTTTATAATGTGTTCTCAGGAGAGATTACTTCTTGTCGAAGTACTCCTTTGCCTTGGACTCTTCTACGAGATGCTCTACAAATACGTATGCACCGGTCTTGGGAGACTTCTCCATACGGATGCACTTGACCATGCTCTTGGCACCGGCCTTTGCTGCGAATGTAGCTACTGCTTTCTTTGCCATAGTGTTATACTCCTGATTTTAATTACTTGATCTCACGGTGAACGGTAACCTTCTTGAGGAACGGATTGTATTTCTTGCGCTCCAACCTCTCAGGATTGTTCTTCTTGTTCTTGGTGGTAATGTAACGAGACATTCCGGGTACACCGCTAGCTTTCTGCTCTGTGCACTCAAGGATGACCTGCACCCTGTTTCCTTTAGCTTTCTTTGCCATAATTCACGAGTTTAAACAAGGTTAATTAATCCTTTCTCCTGTGCATCCCTGAGGGTAGCGTCAAGACCATTCTTCTCGATGATCCTCATACCCTTGCAGGATACTTTCAATGTGACGAACCTCTGTTCCTCTTCTGACCAGAACTTTTTGGTCTTGAGGTTGAGGGAGAAATCACGCTTGGTGCGCAACTTTGAATGGGCCACATTGTTGCCCTTCATTCTCTTTCTTCCTGTTACTTGACAAACCTTTGCCATAATTCTATTCTTTTTTTAATTTTTAATTACAAACAATTTTAAAAAATCTGCGCCATCTTATGTTACTAGGGAACTTCTTGGAGGAATCCGTAGAAAGCCATATTACTACCGGCCTTCCCACTATGTGGTCCTCCGGAACAAAACCCCAGTACCTTGAGTCCAGGGAATTGTGCCTGTTGTCTCCCATCATAAAATAATAATCTTGGCGGAAGGTATATGTACCTTCTCGCAGCGCTGCCTGAACGTCTCCTCCCTCGTAATCCTTGATGATCCTGCTGTAAAGCGGCAGGGTTTCCTCATTGATCTCAACGCTCTGGCCTTTCTGCGGGATCCAAATTGGACCGTAATAGTCGCGGCTCCAGCCGGTAGCGGTGAATGGGAAGAGTTCTGCCTCCGAAGTTTCCCTTTCCAGATTTGCCTCCACGCTCTGCACAACGTCAAGTGCCTTGACCTGCGGGAGCATTGCGGCGGTAAGCGGCATAGCCGGATACCCCGGCAAAGCCGGATCGTAGAAGAGTTCCGAGGCGTTCACGCCTAGTTTTTCAAAGAACTTTTGATTTATCTTTCCACCTGTGGTGACAACCTTGTAAGTAAGCTGTATGCCCGGGTAAACTTCCTGTTGCTGGCCGTTTATGTAAACCAGGCCGTCAATGACCTGAAGCCAGTCTCCCGGCGTAGCCACGCAACGTTTCACATAATGGTCTTTCTTGTCCGCGGGACGAACCTTCACGGGGCCCCAGTTCCTTATTACTGCGTCTCTGCCAATCATACGGCAAAGGGCGTAATAGTCATCTACGGGAGCTTTCACAAGGACGCTGTCTCCGTTTGGAAAGCCAAAGACCACATTGTCTCCCTTTTGTACTTCCCTGAATCCGCGGAGCCTCTTGTAATCCTTTTGGATAAGTTTGGAATAGGATTCCTTTCCAAAGATCACGTTATGTGTAAAAGGTATCGTGAGCGGCGTTTGGGGAAGCCTTGGCCCATATGTCAATTTGCTTACGAACAGGCGGTCGCCTGTGTAAAGCGTACTTTCCATTGAGGAGGAAGGAATCCTGAATGCCTGGAAAAAGAAGATGTTCAGGAAAGTGACAAATACCACCGCGAAGATAATATCGTCCAGCCAGTCGTTGGCTGCGTCCCTCTTCTCTCCCTCCTTGTAGCGTTTCTTCCAGAAGTTCCAGTGAACCTTCTTTGTGATGAAGATGTCAAAGATAACTATCAGGCCGAACAGCCACCAGAAGTTTCCCAGCCAGATTACCCATAACACATAAAGCAGAGCCCAGAATATGAAGCCCGTCCAGCGGTTATGGTAAAAATCCTTCCAGCCCATGGGGAACTACTCCGTAACAGACTTCAAAATAGCTTCGAATGCCTGAGGATTGTTCATAGCGAGGTCTGCCAGAACTTTGCGGTTGAGGCCCACATTCTTCTTGGCCAGCTGACCCATAAACTGGGAATAATTTACACCGTACTGACGTGCGGCTGCATTGATCCTTTGAATCCAGAGAGCGCGGAAATTGCGTTTCTTTGCTTTCCTGTCACGGTATGCATAAGTAAGACCCTTCTCATAGGTGTTCTTTGCAACCGTCCATACATTCTTCCTTGAAAGGAAGTTACCGCGAGTCTGCTTGAGAATCTTCTTGCGGCGTGCTTTTGAAGCAACTGAGTTGACTGATCTTGGCATAATTTAATGATTTTTCTGGAGGCAGTGGCTTGCCGGGCAAGCACTTCACAACTGCGTCATCCACGTTAAACTTAAAATTTTACTACAACGCAAGGAGCTCTTTTACCCTCTTCTCGTCAACCTTCTTGAGGATTGCGAAATGATCCAGGTTTCTCTTCTGCTTCTTGGTCTTCTTTGTGAGAATGTGGCTGTGATAAGCGTGCTTTCTCTTGATCTTTCCCGTTCCGGTAAGCGTGAAGCGCTTTTTGGCACCGGAGTTGGTCTTATTCTTTGCCATTTCTTTTGTTGTTAATAATTATTAATAGTTTTTGCCCTATTTCTTTTTAATAGGAGCAATGATCATTGTCATTCGCTTGCCTTCCAGAACAGGCATGTTCTCAGCCCTTCCGAACTCCTCAAGTTCAACCGCAAAGCGCAGGAGCTGCTTTTCTCCCTGCTCCGCGAACTGTATTGAGCGGCCCCTGAAGAAGATAGTTGCCTTTACCTTGGATCCCTCCTGGAGGAACTCCTGGGCGTGCTTGAGCTTGAACTGGAAATCGTGCTCGTCCGTGTTGGGGCCGAAACGTATTTCCTTGAGCACTATCTTGGCCGAATTTGATTTCATCTCCTTGGCCTTCTTCTTTTGCTGATACAGGTATTTCTGGTAGTCAAGTATCTTGCACACAGGAGGATCTGCCTTTGCACTTATCTCCACGAGATCCAATTCCATCTGGTCCGCCAAAGCGAGAGCTTTGGCAAGGGGGTAAATCCCCGGCTCAGGAATGTTGTCACCTACCAGGCGCACCTGAGGCGCGGTTATCTCCTGGTTGATGTTAAGCTCGTTCTCGTCCTTTTTCTGGTTGGGGAAAGGACGGTTTGGTTTTTTGCCGTTAGGCTTGAAGCCCGAGGGCTTCGGTCGGTAAGGTGCTGCGATAAAAAATCCTCCTAATGTTTAAAATTCACTTAATTTATGATAACTCGTCGGCAATTGCCTGGCGGATATACTCAACAAATCCATCCAAAGTCATACTGCCGGCGTCCACGCCCTCGCGGCGCACGGATACCGTCTCGCTTTGGATCTCTTTATCTCCAACAATCACCAGTACAGGCACTCTGAGAAGGGAAATCTCACGAATTCTCTTGCCAAGTGTCTCATTCCTGGCGTCTATTGAAGCGCGAATATCGGAATTATTCAGGAAAGTACAAACTTTTTCTGCATAATCTGCGTATTTTTCGCTCACTGGCAGCACTTTAACCTGATCCGGGGACAGCCAAAGAGGCAGATGTCCGGCGGTGTGCTCAAGTACCACGGCGGTGAATCTTTCCATTGATCCGAAAGGTGCGCGGTGGATCATAACAGGGCGCTTCTTGCTGCCGTCAGCGTCTGTGTACTCCAGCTGGAAGCGCTCCGGCAGGTTGTAGTCTACCTGGATGGTACCCAGCTGCCATTTGCGCCCGATGGCGTCCTTGACCATAAAGTCAAGCTTGGGGCCGTAGAAAGCGGCTTCGCCTTTCTCAACTACGGTCTTGAGACCCTTCTTTGCGGCGGCGTCAATGATGGCCTGCTCGGCCTTGGCCCAGTTCTCGTCTGATCCTATGTATTTCTCCTTGTTGTCAGGGTCGCGGAGGGAAATCTGCGCCATATAGTCCGTCATCTTCAGGGTCCTGAACACGTACAGGATGAGGTCGATAACCTTTTCGAACTCTTCCTGGAGCTGGTCAGGGCGGCAGAAGAGGTGGGCGTCGTCCTGGGTGAAACCCCTTACGCGGGTAAGGCCGTGGAGCTCGCCGCTCTGCTCATAGCGGTAAACTGTTCCGAACTCTGCGAAGCGAAGCGGCAGGTCGCGGTATGAGCGCGGCGAGCTGCGGAAAATCTCGCAGTGGTGAGGGCAGTTCATTGGCTTGAGCATATACTCTTCGCCCTCCTGGGGAGTGCGGATGGGCTGGAAAGAATCCTTTCCGTACTTTGCGTAATGTCCGGATGTTATATAAAGCTCCTTGCTTCCGATGTGGGGTGTCACAACGGGAAGGTATCCGAGCTCAGTCTGCTTCTTGCGGAGGAATCCCTCCAGGATGTTGCGCATCACGGCGCCGCGGGGGAGCCACAGGGGAAGGCCCAGGCCCACTCTCTGGGAGAAGGTGAACAGCTCCATCTCCTTGCCCAGCTTGCGGTGATCCCTCTTCTTGGCCTCTTCCATCATCACCAGGTACTCCTCAAGCATTGATTTCTTGGGGAAGGTGATGCCGTAGATGCGGGTGAGCTGCTGGCGCTTCTCGTCTCCGCGCCAGTAAGCTCCAGCTATGGCGGTAAGTTTCACGGCCTTGATGACTTCCGTGTTCCTGAGGTGAGGGCCGCGGCAGAGGTCTGTGAAGTCTCCGTTCTCATAGTATGTTATGGTTCCGTCCTGAAGCTCGTTGATAAGCTCCACCTTGTACTGGTCCCCTTTGGAGGCAAAGTACTTCAGGGCGTCAGCCTTGCTTACGTCAATTCTCTTGTACTCTTCCTTGCGGGCTGCAAGCTCAAGCATCTTCTTCTCGATCTTGGGAAGGTCAGAATCTGTGATCTGCTGGCCGCAAAGGTCTACGTCATAATAAAATCCGTTCTCGACGGCAGGACCGATACCGAACTTGACTCCGGGATAAAGGGCCTCCAGGGCCTCTGCCATAAGGTGGGATGAGGAGTGCCAGAAAACCCTCTTGGCATCGTCGCTGTCCCACTTCAGGAGAGATATCGTAGCATCCTGGTCGATTGGGCGGTTCAAATCATACACAACCCCGTTCACCTGGGCGGCAAGGACATCAGCCGCCAGGCGAGGGCTTATGCTCTCAGCAATTTCGTAAGCGGTTATTCCTTCTACAAATGGCTTTACCGCTCCGTCTGGAAATGTTATGTTAATCATATCGTTAAATATAAGGAATGCAAATATACTGTTTTTTTCCGTATCTTTGTATTAATAAACACCACTGATTATGAATAGCGACATATCTGCAAAGACACTGTGGGACTGCGGCGGCAAAGGCGGCCTGATCCTTGGCGGAGTCACAATAGGTTTCACTCTCCTGAGCCTGCTTGCAGGGCTACTGCCTGACAGTTCTGTCGGAATCTTCCTGTCAACGGTCCTCAGCTTCATCCTCTGGGGCGCAAAACTGTTCTGCTGCGTATACGTGCTTTACGCCCTTATGCGCAAGTTCACGCTGGATTTCCCGGGTTCAGACAGGAGGACCGTACGCAAATATGGCATCATAACCGGTTTCACATCCGCCATACTTGTAGCTGCTTTCAGCCTGGTATATTACCTTTACATCAATCCCGATGCGCTTTCAGAAAGCTTTGCCGCAGCCACCGAGGCATATTCCTCAATGCTGGACTCCAACTCAATGCAGGCAATGGAGCAGATCCAGGGCAGCCTCCCCGCAATAACATTCTTCTCAATGCTTGTCTATTGCACCCTGTTCGGCTGGGCGGCATCCGCCATCATAGCTTCCAGGCTGGTTAAAGACGATCCTTTCTTGCAATAATATGGACTACCCCGTTGACCTGAGCATACTCATCCCTTCCTACAATGAAAGGGAATCCCTTCCGGAACTCCTTTCCTGGATTCACAGGACCCTTGACCCGGAAGGCAAGTCATATGAAATAATCATAATTGACGACGGCAGCGACGACGGCACCTGGGAAGCCGTCAAGGAGCTGGCGGCGGCGGATGGCTGCATACGCGCCATCCAGTTCCGCCGCAACTACGGCAAGTCCGCCGCCCTATTCTGCGGCTTCAAGGCCGCACGCGGGCGCGTTGTTGTCACTATGGACGCAGACCTCCAGGACTCTCCGGAGGAGATTCCGGAAATGTACCGGATGGTGGTGGAAGACGGCTGGGACGTGGTTTCCGGATGGAAACAGCACCGCCAGGACAACAAGCTCACAAAGAACCTCCCTTCTAAGCTATACAACGCAACCGCGCGCCGCATCACCGGCATCAAGCTGCACGATATGAACTGCGGCCTAAAGGCTTACAGGAACGAGGTTGTCAAGAATATTGAGGTTTACGGGGAGATGCACCGCTACATCCCGTACCTTGCAAAGAACGCCGGCTTCACCCGCATCACAGAAAAGCCTGTACACCACCAGAAACGCAAGTACGGCAAGAGCAAGTTTGGAATGGACCGTTTTGTGAACGGCTTCCTTGACCTGCTGTCTCTGTGGTTCCTGTCCACCTTCGGGCGCAAGCCAATGCATTTCTTTGGCTACACGGGCATCTTTATGTTCGTTGTGGGATTCATAATGACCGTGTGGATAATAGCGGCAAAACTGGTCCATCAGGCTCACGGACAATACTTCCGGGCCGTAACGGACCAGCCTCTGTTCTATCTTGCCCTGCTGGCTGTAATTCTTGGAGTAATGCTGTTCCTGGCCGGATTCGTATGCGAGATGATCTCACGCACATCCAGCGACAGGAACTCCTATAACGTCAAGGACAGTATCTCTCTCTAATATTTGTTAAGAGGATATATCTTGGTCATATTGTGGACCTTCCTGCGGATGGAGTCCACAACTGCAACGTGCTCCGGGCTCTCCAGGTCAGTGGCGTGGGCGGAGACTGAGGTGAGAACCTCGTCAATCATAGCGACAATCTCTTCCATATCCCTCTCGACCATTCCGCGTGAGGTGACCGCAGGGGTTCCGATACGGAAACCGGAGGTCTGGAAAGCGGAACGGGAGTCGAACGGCACCATATTCTTGTTAAGGGTGATGTCCGCCTTTACCAGCTGCTGCTCTGCCATCCTTCCCGTTACCTCAGGGAACTTGGAGCGGAGGTCGATGAGCATAAGGTGGTTGTCAGTTCCACCGGAAACCACGTTGTATCCCCTCTTGAGGAATGCGTTGCACATTGCCTGGGCGTTGGCTATTACCTGTTTCTGGTATTCTACGAATTCCGGCTGCATTGCCTCGTAGAAAGCCACTGCCTTGGCGGCGATGACGTGCTCCAGAGGTCCGCCCTGGATTCCGGGGAATACGGAAGAATTGAGTATCTGGCTCATCTTCTTGATTTCTCCCTTAGGAGTGGTGAGGCCCCAAGGGTTGTCGAAGTCCTTGCCCATAAGGATAACGCCTCCACGCGGTCCGCGAAGGGTCTTGTGGGTGGTGGAAGTTACTATGTGTGCGTATTTCACAGGATTCTTGAGGAGGCCTGCGGCAATGAGTCCGGCGGTATGCGCCATATCTATCCACAGAAGGGCGCCAACCCTGTCGGCCAGGGCGCGCATACGCTCGTAGTCCCACTCGCGTGAGTAGGCCGATGCGCCGCCTATGATAAGCTTTGGCTTGCACTTGAGGGCCGTCTGCTCCATTTTGTCATAATCTATGCAGCCAGTCTCCTGGTCAAGGCCGTATGCGACGGCATTGTAAAGGATTCCTGATGCGTTTACAGGCGAACCGTGGGTAAGGTGTCCTCCCTGGGAGAGGTCAAGTCCCATAAATGTGTCGCCCGGCTTGAGGACGGCCATTATTACTGCCATATTTGCCTGGGCTCCAGAATGGGGCTGTACGTTGGCATATTCTGCATCGTAGATCTTCTTGAGGCGGTCTATGGCCAGCTGCTCTATCTGGTCTACCACTTCGCAGCCTCCGTAGTAGCGCTTGCCCGGGTAACCCTCTGCATATTTGTTTGTGCAAATGCTTCCCATTGCGTCCATAACGCCCTGGCTTACATAGTTTTCTGACGCAATAAGCTCAAGGCCTGACGCCTGCCTGTCCCTTTCTTTCTTGATAAGGTCAAAGATCTGGATATCCTGTTTCATATTCGTACTGTTAATTAAAACAGACAAATATAACAAAATAATGTTACTTTTGCACCCATAATGAGCCACCGCAAATTACTTAACAGCGAACTGGGCAGGATAAGCCCGGAGCAGTACCGCCGCAGGCAGCCCGGCGGCGTTGTGGTGGTGCTGGACAACATACGCAGCGCCCACAACGTGGGCAGCGTATTCCGCACCGCCGACGCCTTTGGGGTTGACAGGATCTACCTGTGCGGGATTTGCGCGTGTCCGCCTTCGGCGGAGATTCACAAATCCGCACTGGGGGCGGAGCAGAGCGTGCAGTGGGAGCACTGCGCTGACACGCTGGAAGCGGTGGAGCGCCTGCGCGCCCAGGGCTACACGCTGGTGAGCGTGGAGCAGACTGAAGGCGCCGTCAGCCTGGAGGACTTCGTCCGCCAGGAAGGCGCCAGGTACGCCGTCGTCTTTGGCAATGAAGTTGACGGAGTGCAGCAGAGCGTGGCGGACCTTTCGGACCTTGTCCTGGAAATCCCGCAGTGGGGCACCAAGCATTCCCTCAACGTATCAGTGGCAGTTGGAGTGGTTCTATGGCACTTCCGCCCGTGAGCCGTGACAATTTGTCAGTCTTCCGGCATTAGGCACAGACCTTGCGCTTACCATTCCGGCCCCCGAAGGGACCGGTTTTTTTGTTGCATACAAATTAAAACAGATAAAAATGATAAAACCATTGGCAGACAGAGTGCTTATCGAGCCTCAGGAGGCTCAGGCACAGACAGCTTCCGGACTTTACATTCCGGACACGGCAAAAGAGAAACCCCAGCAGGGCAAGGTCCTGGCAACAGGCCCCGGCAAGAAAGACGAACCTATGGAGGTTAAAGTCGGAGACGTAGTCCTTTACGGCAAATACTCCGGCACAGAGGTAACCGTAGATGACAAGAAATACCTCATCGTTAAACAGTCTGACATTTTAGCAATCCTGTAAATTATGGCAAAAGAGATAAAATTCAATGTGGATGTCCGTTCCAAGATGAAAGACGGAGCAGACGCCCTTGCAAACGCAGTAAAGGTTACGCTTGGTCCTAAGGGCCGCAACGTAGTATTGGACAAAAAGTTCGGCGCTCCCCAAGTTACAAAGGACGGAGTCACCGTAGCTAAGGAGATTGAACTAGAAGACAGGTTCGAGAATATGGGCGCCCAGATGGTCAAGGAGGTTGCTTCCAAGACCAACGAGCAGGCAGGTGACGGTACCACAACCGCAACCGTACTGGCCCAGGCAATCATAAACGTAGGTATAAAGAACGTTACGGCAGGCGCCAACCCTATGGACCTCAAGAAGGGCATAGACAAGGCTGTAGACTGCATAGTAAGCGAGCTCAAGAAGCAGAGCCAGGAAGTTGGCGAAGACTACTCCAAGATAGAGCAGGTAGGAACCGTTTCCGCAAACAATGACAATTACATTGGCAAGCTCATCGCCGACGCAATGTCAAAGGTTAAGAAAGATGGCGTCATAACCGTAGAAGAGGCCAAGGGAACCGAGACCGAGGTGAAGGTTGTTGAAGGAATGCAGTTCGACCGCGGCTTCATCAGCCCCTACTTTATGACCAACGGAGACAAGATGGAGGCTGTCCTGGACAATCCTTACGTCCTGATTACTGACAAGAAGATCTCCACTATGAAGGACCTCCTCCCTATCCTCGAGCCCATCGCCCGTGAGGGAAAGGAACTCCTTATCATTGCCGAAGACGTTGACGGAGAAGCACTTACCACCCTGGTAGTGAACAAGCTCCGCGGCACCCTCAAGATTGCCGCAGTCAAGGCCCCCGGCTTTGGCGACCGCCGCAAGGAAATGCTTCAGGACATTGCCATCCTCACCGGTGCAAGCGTCGTTTCCGAGGAGAGGGGCTACACCCTTGAGAATGTCACACCCGATATGCTTGGAAAGGCCGACAAGGTCACCATCACCAAGGAGAACACCACCATCGTAGGCGGCGCAGGCTCCAAGGACGAGATTGCCGCAAGGGCGGAACTCATCCGCAAGCAAATCTCCACCACTACTTCTGACTACGACCGCGAGAAACTCAAGGAGAGGCTCGGAAAACTCGCTGGAGGCGTTGCAGTCCTGTACGTAGGCGCAACCACCGAGGTTGAGATGAAGGAAAAGAAGGACCGCGTGGAGGACGCCCTCAACGCCACCCGCGCAGCAGTTGAGGAGGGTTACCTCCCCGGAGGCGGTGTAGCATACATCCGCGCTGCTGAGTGCCTCAAGGGCCTCAAGGGTGACAATGAAGACCAGACCACCGGTATCCACATCGTTGCCAAGGCAATCGAGGAGCCTCTGAGGATGATCGCCCAGAATGCAGGAGTTGACGGCAGCGTCATCATCCAGAAGATCAAGGAAGGCAAGGGTGACTTTGGTTACAACGCCCGCACTGACGAGTTCGTCAATATGTACGAGGCCGGTGTGATAGACCCTACAAAGGTTGCCCGCGTTGCCCTGGAGAACGCAGCATCCGTTGCCGGAATGTTCCTTACCACCGAGTGCGGTATCGTTGACATCCCTGAGAAGGAGCCCGCTGTTCCCGCAATGCCAGCCGGCGGAATGATGTAATGACGTCATACCCGGCTTGACCGGGTATCTAAGACGCAGAGACACCTGAGGGTGGAAGGACCGACAAAGCAGGCTAAAGCCGAAAAGTCCTTCCACCCTCAGGTGTCTCTGCGTCTAAACCAGGCCTTTTACTGTACGGTGACCTTACAGGTGGCCTCGAAGCCGCCATCCATTGTCTTCGCCTTGATTATGGCCGTTCCCGGAGCAATGCCGGTAACAGATCCTATGCACGGGTTATCGGCGTGATGGGTGACCGTCGCTATCATTATGCTGGAGGAAGTCCAGTCTATTTCCTTGTTGGTAGCATTGGCCGGCTGGATTGTAGCTTTCAGCAAAAAATCTTCCGGGTGAGAAATAGATTCAGCGGTCTTGTCAAGAGTTATGCCCGTCACACTCACTTTAGAGGGCTTAGGCACTGGTTTGGGAAAGGGTTTAGGCTTAACCAACTCCTCTTTGCGGCGGAATATTTTTATCCGCAGGAACTGCTTGATTTTTATAAAAAGGTCTCTCATATCGATTTGATTTATAGAGAGACCGAATTCTTTCTTACCAGGACAATACAAATATAATGAAAAAAGCGGATAACCGTTTGGTTATCCGCTTTTTGGTGGGAGATGAGGGAGTCGAACCCCCGACCCTCTGCTTGTAAGGCAGACGCTCTAAACCAACTGAGCTAATCTCCCGTGGGGATTGCAAAGGTAAGGAAAAAATCAGGAGTTACAAATTTTTTTTCACTTTTTTCAAATTTCCTGCAGTTTGAGGTAGTCCGCAACCACAAAAGTGCTGCCCCCGATGTATATGAGGGACTGCGGAGTTGCCAAGGCCGAAGCCTTGGACACAGCGTCAGCGACGCTGTCACAGGCTTGGGCGTTGGGGAGCAGATCCTTCGCTGCGCTCAGGATGGCGGGCGCCGGCAGGGCACGCGGCGTGTCCGGAGCGGCAAAGAAGTACTCCGCCTCCCGCGGCATCAGCGGCAAGATGCCCTGAAGGTCCTTATCGGCCATTACGCCGTATACTATCAGCAATTTGTCATAGGCGCCGGAGGCCATCATTTCTTTCAGGCGGGTGAAGTTTCCCTTGAGCGCCGCAGGGTTGTGGCCTATGTCCGCAATGGTAAGCGGGCTCCTGCGGACCGCTTCCCAGCGTCCGCGCAGCCCCGTCATTGCGGCGGCGCGGCACAGTGCGTCCACATTGGGCTCTTCCCCTAACAAATCCAGCGCACACAGCACCGTGCGCAGGTTCTCCTCCTGGCACTCCCCCTGCAGGTCCATCCGCGCCAGCAGATCCTTTAATTGTTCTGCACCGTGAACATCAAAATCAGGGGCGAAGAACAGCGGGCAGTGGGCTTCCGCGGCAGCGGCCTCAAAGACAGGCGCCGTTTCAGCGTCCATCTGCCCCACGACCGCCGGCACCCCGCTCTTGAAGATTCCGGCCTTCTGGCCGGCAATCAAGGCGCTGGTGTCCCCCAGCAGTGCGCAGTGGTCCAGGCCAATGGAAGTAACCACGCACAGCTCCGGGACTATTATATTGGTAGAATCCAAAAGGCCTCCCAGACCCACTTCAATAACGGCAATGTCAACCTGCTCGCGGTCAAAGAACCAGAAAGCCATACCCGTAGTGATCTCAAAGAAAGACAGTTCCGGCGAGTCATACTTCTCCAGGAACTCCATTACGCTCTCCTTTGGAATCATCTCAAAGCCGTCTTCCTCCACAATCTTTATTCTCTCGCGGAAGTCCAGCAGATGGGGCGATGTGAACAGTCCCACCCGGTATCCGCTTCCCGCAAGGGATGCGGCCAGGAGGGAACAAACGGATCCTTTTCCGTTTGTCCCAGCCACGTGAATGCACCTCAGACGGCTTGAAGGACTGCCCGCCCTGCGGTCAAGCTCCCTGATCCGGTCAAGCCCCGGCTTGTATGAATCAGCGGAAAAACCGGCCGTCTGCACGGATTGATGGCGCTCAAACAGGTTTTTTATTATTTGTTGATAGTCTGACATATTTGAAGTGTTTCCAAAAATAATTATTTTTGAAGTCTTATAGAACGCAAAATGAAGAAATTCTCATCGGCTCTTCTTTCCTCCTATATCATTGACGGAGTCCCCCAGGCACTCTCCCCAATAGAAATGCTCAACGACATTTCCATTGAGAAGCACACCGTGGAGGACTTCTCCGAGACCATTGCCGATGAAACTTCAGACCCGGAGCTAAAGACCTGCGCCGTTGACGCGGAGCATATGCACTACTACCTGAACAAGGTGGCCGCCACAACACGCAAGGACTTCCCCTTTGCGTTCCCCGCCCAGTACACAAAGAACCTTATTGCCTGGGAACTCATAGAAACTCTATGGAAAGGCGGCCATTTCAGGCTTCCGGACCTTGCGCTCACCGCAAAATGGGAGTGGTGCGAGGGCGGCCTGGGACGCTTCGCCGCTTTTTACTGGTCCTGCGAGGCCGCCGCGGACTTCATAGACGCACTTGGTATCCGCCTTCAGAAATACAATGTCTACAAGGCCGATGAGTGCAGCCTCAGCCTCAGCGCAGCAGTGGCTGTAAGCCAGCCAGAGGCCTATGACGAATTTACTGACACCGCGTCAGAGGGAGAGCCGTTCCTCCAGAACAAGCTCATCGTCCCCCAAAGCATTGTCCCGGACGCAGAAAGCTGGCTCATTTTCATCCCCTTTGACACGTGCGACTTCCGCCTGGGCGGATCACTGTTCTCCCAGGTTGTGGGCGGAACGCCCGATCCCGCCCCCGAGACAGGCGACGCTGATTACTTTATGGACTGCTTCGAACTGGTGCGCGAGCTTGCTGAAGACGGCATCCTGCTCAGCGCCGCCACCGTGCGCGAAGGCGGCTTGCTTGCAGCAATGCGCCGTATGAGCGCAAACTGCGGCGCCTGCATCAACCTCGCTGACATCAAGAGCACCTTCCACGAGAAAGACTCCATCCGGATCCTCTTCTCAGAGGTTCCCGGAGCCCTCATCCAGATAAGGGACATAGATTTTGACTACATAGACGCAGAAATGCTCCTGCAGGACATAGTATACTTCCCGCTGGGCCATCCTGACATAAAAAGCAGGGACATTACAGTGCTGGATTCAGGCAAATCTTCCATAGAAGCCATACTTGATTCCCTAATCCGCAGCCAAAGTTCAGAAGGTGAAGATTAAAGTGCTGATTTATAGAATATTTTTACTAAATTCGCAAGTTTAATTACAAGGCTATATAAAAATATGTTTGAAAGGAAAAAAAGAGTTTACCGTTTTGGCGGAAAGACCGCAGAGGGTGATGGTAAAATGAGGGAGCTCCTTGGTGGAAAAGGAGCCAATTTGGCAGAGATGAGCAAGCTTGGCTTGCCGGTTCCTGCAGGATTTACAATCACAACTGAATGCTGCGCAGAGTACTATGCACTGGGCGGCTCATATACAGAAGAACTTAAAGGCGAGGTTGCAGCCGCACTTGAGGCCACAGAGGCCCTTATGGGTGCAAAGTTCGGGGACAAGAAGAACCCGCTGCTTGTGAGCTGCCGTTCCGGCGCCCGCAGCTCTATGCCTGGTATGATGGACACCATCCTTAACATCGGACTCTGCTCCGACACCATCCCGGGAATGATAGAGAAGACCGGCAACCCGCGTTTCGTATACGACGCATACAGGCGCCTCATTATGATGTACTCCGACGTAGTAATGGAGAAGGCCGAAGGCATCGAGCCTGAAGACGGAAAAGGCATCCGCCAGCAGCTTGACAAGATGATGAGCGACCTCAAAGAGGCAAAAGGATACAAACTGGATACTGAAATCACCGCAGACGAGCTCAAGGAACTCTGCGAAGTATTCAAGAATAAGGTAAAGGAAGTCCTTGGAGTTGAATTCCCTGACAACGCAAAGGCTCAGCTCTGGGGTTCCATCGGCGGCGTGTTCAAGTCCTGGAACGGAAAGAGGGCTATCGCATACCGCAAGATCGAGAAGATTCCTGATGACTGGGGCACCGCAGTGAACGTACAGTCAATGGTATTCGGAAATATGGGCGACACCTCCGCTACCGGAGTTGCTTTCTCCCGCAACCCTGCCATCGGTGACAACAAGTTCTACGGAGAGTGGCTCATCAACGCCCAGGGTGAGGATGTAGTTGCAGGTATCCGCACACCAAACCCTCTGAACGAGGCCACCAAGACAGACCATAACAAGAACCTCCAGTCCCTGGAGAAGGCAATGCCTGAGGTTTACAAGGAGCTCGACGACATTCGCGTACTTCTTGAGAACCACTTCCACGATATGCAGGACATCGAGTTCACCATCCAGGATGGCAAGCTCTATATGCTCCAGTGCCGTATCGGCAAGAGAACCGGACTTGCAGCGCTCCAGATGGCAATGGATATGCTTGACGAGGGTATGATTGACGAGCGCACAGCCGTCCTCAGGGTATCCCCCTCCCAGCTTGACGAAATCCTCCACCCTATCCTTGCACCTGCTTCAGAGAAGAAGGCAAAGGTTATCGCTCACGGACTTCCCGCATCTCCGGGCGGAGCAGTAGGAGAAATCTGCTTCACAATTGAGGATGCAATGAAGGAGTACGCTAAGGGCAAGAAGGTGATCCTGGTTCGCGAAGAGACCTCACCTGAAGACATCGAGGGTATGAGGGTAGCCGACGGAATCCTTACCACCCGCGGAGGTATGACCTCTCACGCAGCCCTTGTAGCCCGTGGATGGGGCAAGTGCTGTATCGTAGGATGTGAGGCAATGAAGATTGACTTCACAAACAAGACCGTCAGCTTTGGCGATGCCAAGTTCAAGGAGGGCGACTGCCTTTCACTGAACGGATCCAAGGGCCTTGTATATGGCAGCAAGATTGACACTATGGACGCTTCCGAGAACCCTCTGTTCAAGAAGTTCATGGCAATAGTTGACAAATACCGCCGCCTTGGCGTCCGCACCAACGCTGACACCCCTGAAGACGCCGCACGCGCACTCCAGTTTGGCGCAGAAGGCATCGGCCTGTTCCGTATAGAGCATATGTTCTATGGAAAGCACTCTGAATTGCCTCTCTCCAAGCTTCGCAAGATGATTCTCTGCGACACAGAGAAAGAGCGCAAGGCCGCCCTCACTGAGCTCGAGCCTTTCATCAAGGCTTCCGTAAAGAGCACTATGAAGATTATGGACGGCAAGCCGGTTGTATTCCGTCTGTTGGATCCGCCTCTTCACGAGTTCGTACCTAAGAGCGAGGACAAGAAGGAAGAGATTGCAAAGGAACTTGGCGTAACAGTAGAGGAAATTGAGAAGAGAGGCGAGCACCTGCACGAGGTTAACCCTATGATGGGTCACCGTGGAGTACGTCTGCACGTTTCCTTCCCTCTTATCGCTGAAACCCAGTACAGGGCCATCTTCACCGCAACTGCAGAGCTTATCAACGAGGGCTTCAAGCCAATCCCTGAGATTATGATCCCTGTTACCATCTCTGCACGTGAGCTCAGCTTCCAGAAGGGAATCTGCGACCGTATCCGCTCAGAGGTTGAAGGCCGCTATATGATGACCATCAACTACAAGTTCGGTACAATGATCGAAATCCCTCGCGCCGCCCTTACAGCAAACCGTATGGCACGCACAGCGGAGTTCTTCAGCTTTGGAACCAACGACCTCACCCAGATGACCTTCGGCTTCTCCCGTGACGACGTAGGAACATTTATGGGCGACTACCTTGGCAACAAGATCCTGGACGCTGACCCGTTCCAGACCATTGACACCAAGGGCGTAGGCAAGCTTGTAGAGTACGGTATCCAGGGAGGACGTTCCCAGAGGCCGGACCTCAAGTGCGGTATCTGCGGCGAGCACGGCGGAGATCCTGACTCAATCGAGTTCTTCAACAAGATTGGTCTGGACTACGTTTCCTGCTCTCCTTTCCGCGTTCCTATCGCACGCCTTGCCGCCGCACAGGCTGCAATCCGCCAGAGCGAATAATTGAATTATGTTCAAACACTCTTATACCTTAAACTTAGGCCGCATTACCACCATTCTGGTTGCGGCCTTGTTGGTTGTTTCCTGCTCTACGGCAAGGAAAGCAACCCAGGCAGGCAGCAGCGAGGCAACGGCCTATCTGGCCGATGAGGAGCTGCCTGACGCTACGGTCTTCCTCCCCTCTCCAACAAAGCCCGGCGACCCTCTGTTCCAGGGAGACCTTGCCTATTACGCCTGGGGAAAGACTGTCCGTGACTCTCAGCGCGGAACTGTTGCCCACGACGATGCCAGCAGCTCAATGACCTACATTGCCAGAAGGTTTGAACCGGCTCTAGGATTCTTGTTCAGTGCCGATACAACCCCTAACCTTCTCAGGCTTCTTTCAAAGTCTTACACCACTACAAACAATGCCAACAAGAAGGCTAAGGATTATTACAAGCGTAAACGTCCTTATGTAGAGTTCAGCGAGCCAACAGGCGTTCCTGAGGGCGAAAGAGGCTCCAGGAACAGTGCTTCCTACCCTTCCGGCCACGCTACAAGGGGCTGGACTATGGCTCTTGTATTGGCTGAATTGTTCCCTGAGAAGGCAGAGGAAATCCTGAAAGTCGGTTACGAATACGGCGAAAGTCGCGTAATAGTAGGCTACCACTATCAGAGTGACGTGGACGCAGCACGCATCGCAGCTGCCGCAGCACTCGCTGTGGTACACGCCAATCCAGAGTTTCAGAATGATATGGAACTGGCCCGCCAGGAACTCAAGAAGCTCGGATATCTGAAATAACCTTGATGTAGATCTGGACGCTACGGTCCGGATGGGTGGAAGCAAAAAAAATAAGGTGACCCAAGGGGATCACCTTATTAATTGTGTTGTCTGTTGGTCAGATTACTTTGTTACGAGAACAGATACACGGTTTTCAGGAGCGGTTGCGAACGGGTTAACGGTATCTCCGAAGTACTCGGTAGTGATACGGTTAGCTGCTATTCCGGCTGCCTTGAGAGCCTCGGCAACAACCTCTGCACGACGCTGTGAAAGGGTCATATTCCAACGAGGATTACCGGTCTGCTTGTCAGCGTAAGCGCTGATGGTAACAACTGCCTCTGGATACTGCTTCATAATGTTGACAACGCGGTCAATCTTCTCCTGCTCTGAAGGACGGATCTTCCACTGGTCGATAACGAAGAGAACGTTTTCAGTAATAGCGCGGGCGCGAGCGCGAGCTGCTGCCTCCTGAGCTGCCCTCTCTGCTGCAGCCCTTTCAGCTGCGAGGCGAGCGGCCTCAGCATCAGCGGCGGCCTTCTCAGCTGCTGCCCTCTCTGCTGCGAGACGAGCGGCCTCTGCTGCAGCCCTCTCGGCTGCGAGGCGAGCGGCCTCAGCCTCAGCTGCTGCAAGAGCGGCTGCTTTCTTCTTGGCGGCGCCAAAGTTGAACTTAAGACCAGCGAGAGCATTGATCTGATAGTCAAAGATATCACCAACCTTTGAGTTGAACTTATCTGAATAGCCGTTTGCTACAGCCTCAAGCTCAAGGGCAACTGCGTCTGACAGTCTGAAATCAATACCTGCACCGGCGCGGCCCAGGACAGAGATCTTACCGCCATCCCACAGATAGTTGTCCTTATAGAAGTGGTTAGCAATTGCATTGGCCTCGTCATTGTTGAAACGATAGTTGGCACCAGCACCAAGCAAAATATAAGGATTGACTACACGCTCTTTGTAACCAGCGAAAAGGCTTGCGATGTCAAATGTGGCATCCAGGGCAGCCTGTGCATAGTTGAACTTGTAAACATCGTCATAGAGAGGAAGGGCTCCCTTTGCCTGCCAGCCGGCGATATCACCGCGCAGGCCGAATACAGGTGTGAACTGATAACCAATGTTAAGAGCAGCGGCTGGAGAAAGGAGTTTCTGCCAGTTAGTCTCACCGATGGTCTCACCAACGCCTCCCTTGATACCAATGTACCAGTCAGGGAAGAACTGCTGAGCGTTTACGCTAAAGGTAAGCGCAAGAAAAGAAGAAAGAACTAATAATGCTTTTTTCATATTAATATGTGTTATTACAGAATAATCCTATATACTGCAATATTACGCATTTTTTTTCTATTGTCAAAATATTACATAAAAAAGAGGCACCCCTCAGGGGGCGCCTCTCTTTATTGTGTATTGATTGGATTAGTCACCGGTTGATGCTGATCCTTTCTCAATGAACTTAACTGTTACAGTAGTCTTAACTGCATCACCGAGTCCGCGGTCAAGCATATGTGTAAGAGTTACAGGAATCTCGAGGATGATAGGCTCTACGATAGTACCCTGGTTGAGCTGCAGGTTGAGAACACCAGCCTTGTTAGCATCCCAAGAGAGGAGGAGTTCCTCAATGTACTGAGCGCCGCTGATAACCTTGATATCCTTGATGTCGGCATACTGGATAGTCTGGTCGTAGTTAACAACTACTTCCTTAGCCTTAGCATCGTAGCCGATTGGCCTGAGGCCGGTTGCGTCATTAAGAGCGATTCCGTTGAGATCCTTGATCTCCAGGTTAGCAGCGATGTTAGCGCTAGCGAGCTGGTCTTTCTCGTGCTCAACAACAAGTACCTTACCACCGTTGAATACAGGGATAGGATTCTTGGTCCAGAGCCTTACAGTTGCGGAGTCAACCTTAGCGGTATTGTCAGCTACAGGGAAGAGAACAGCTGCAACAGCGAACTGGAGGCTGTCATATGAATTCCACTTGTAGTTAGCGTCGTCGCCAAGGTTAGCAACGGTCTTGTCCTCAGTGAGTCTAGCAAGAGCGATAGGTGAGGTGAAGTCTGCGGTAACCTCGTTGCCTGCAACCATCTTGGTGACGGTCTTGAGGTCGATCTTGAGTTCCTCAGATGTCTCTGCGTAGTCAACAACCTTCAGGTAATCCTTAACAGGCATATCCTTAAGGAAGTAGTGATACCTGTTGGCAGCACCTGCGGTGGTGTCAACGTCACCCTTAACCTCTACGCTGTAGTCCTTGGTTTCTGCGTTGTCAACAGTTACATAAGCAGCCTTAGGAGCTATCTTAGCAGGGTTGTTGGCAGCGTTTACAGTAAGAACGAATGTGTACTTGACACCTGCGAAGGTGGTCTCGATGCTGATTTCGTACTTGCCAACCTTGTTGATCTTTGTGGTAAGAGTAGAAGCATCCTTCTTGGCAGCACCATCGTAAACTACGTTGAATGTAGCAGTCTGGTTCTTAACCTCCTTGCCGTCAACCTTAACCTTGGCAGCCTTCTGTGTAAGACCGGCAGCGAATGCAGGATATACATCAGCGGTGTCGAACGGAGCGTAAGCCTCTGCGTGAGCCTTGATAGCCCTGTAGATAGGCTCTACGTTGAAGGTGATATCGCTAGCGAAGCAAACCATTGTGTCAACAGGACCGAGCTCAACTGTTACGTCAGCAGGACGGGCCTTTACAACATAGTCGAATTCACCAGTATAATTTGCGCCCTCAGCAGCGTTGTAAACCTCGATTGCGTATACATAAGTAGAGTCAACCTTGCCGTACTCAGCAGCAGAAAGAAGATTTACATCGATAGCCTTGCTGTCGTTGGTGTGCTTTGTAACAGCACCGGTACCCTGGGTGTAATCAACCTCGGTATCCTTGTTCCAGGTAGGAGTCTTCTTTCCGTAAGGATCGTCACCTGCACCGAGAAGTTTGTCACGGTCACCTGCTACCCAGATCTTAGCGATGAGAGTATCCTTGATGTCATTGTAGTACTTGTAATCCCAAGGGATAACAACAGGATGCTCAGGTGTGAGAGCGAGCTTCTTAACGTCAGGAGTAGCCTGATATGTAGCGATTACACTTCCTGAAGGAGTGAAAGTCTCGCCTACCATATGGCTGTTAGCAAGGTGGAGCTTAAGCTGGTACTTGTTGTGTGCTCCATTGTCTGCGTTGAGGAGATCCTTAACGGTATACTCGCCTGCAGGCCATACTGTGGACTCGAATCCGTAGTCCTTCCAAGCATAATAGCCATCCTGTGCTACAGCCTCAACGATTGTGTCACCAACCTTAGGAGAAACCATGGCAATATCCTTAACACCGAATACCTCCTTAGCCTCTTCAGGGGTAAGGTTGCTGCCTGCAAAGCTTGCAACTACTGACCAGCGGCCAGCGGTGAATACGTTAACTGAATCAGGATCTGAAGAAGGATAAACCTTTACAGGATCGTCCTCAGTCTCAGGATTAACGATAGAGCCAACCTTGTTGTCAAGGATTTGGAATACGATGTTCTCAGGATTCTGCTGGATAGTTGCAGGAGCATAGTCTGAAGTAACGCTCTCTGTAACTGCCTGCTCATTCTCTCCCTCAACCTGTGTAACTGCGAGAGCAACTGCAAAGCTGTTAGGATCGAACTTAACCTTGCCAGGGATAGCGTATACGTCTACATAACCAGGAGCGTCAGCCCTCTGAACGAGCTTAGTGATCATAAGGGTGTCAGGAGCTGCAGCTGCTGCCTTTGTCTGAACGGCTACAAGACGAGCGGAGCCCTTTGTAACGCGTGATGCTGCCTCTGCAGGGGTAACCTTGAAGCTTGCAACGAGAAGAGCCTGTGAAGTAGAACCAGCGTCGTTAGCAGCAATAGTCTCATAGTCATAGTCCCAGTTCTCATCTGCCCAATACGCAGGATTCCACCAGTTAAGATTTGACGGACCTACATAGTGGAGAGTTCCCGGGATAGGAGACTCATAGCTGGCATCACCTGTGTCTGTCAGATAATAAGGAACAACGGTGATAAGTCCATCAGATGTAGCAGGAACATATGCCATGCTCTGGATGAACTTAGCATAGTACTGGAACTCGTTTCCAATAGCAGCGGATGCCTCCTGGAGAGCTGCGATAGCCTTCTCAATCTCAGGAATCTTGCCTGTTTCCTCATCCATAAGGAGTTCAGCAAGTTCATCGAAATCTGCCTTCAACTCATCAAAAGCAGCCTTGTCAGCCTTGCCATTGAGAGCATTGGTGATCTTGGTGTCAAGATCAGAGATTGCCTTGGCAATGTCATTGTTGACCTTTCCCTCAAGATTTGAGAGGTTTGTCTGAACGGTCTGCAACTGCTGCTTAACCCAAGCCAAACCCTCAGGTCCATTGTTCAGATCATTAATCTGATCCTGAAGGGACTTGATGTCCGGAGAATAGTCTTTTGTACAGCTGGTGTACAACAGTGCTGAGCCCGCGAGGACAAGCACCAAAGCCATTCTAAGAATTTTTTTCATAAATGGAATAGATTTAAAAAAGTTAAACTATAATAATTGTATTTGTTTCACTTTGTAACAATAATCTGCTTTTCCCCTATGCTGGAACGCACACTCCTCGGAATCCCGGAGCGAGACGTTACAACATACAACGCACAAAGATATGTACAAATTTTGTTTTATGCAATAAAAATAAACTTTTTTCTTGCCTCAGATAACTTCCATATCGGCTTCTGGAAGCCATCCCTGCCTGCCGTCAGGCAATTCTACGTTCATCCATTCACCCACTGAATCCAGTATCCTGACCTTGGACCCGGCGTGCAGTACGAACAAGTCTTTTGCAGACCCGCTGTCCGGGGAACTCTTTACGGATGTGACGGCCCTTGTAATTATGGCGTCCGTGGCATTTATATACTGGTTGTATTGCACACGCGCAAATGAGAAACATAGCGCGCAGAGCAGCAGGGCGGCGATTCCGCCAAAGAAGCCGGCCTTGCGGCGCGCCGGCGTTCCGCCAAGGGCGAAAAGCAGCGACAGGCCAAGGGCGGCGGCAAGCAAAACAAGGAACAGTACGGCCCAGACGTCCTTAGGGAAAACGCGGGACAAGTTGTGGAACCACTGGGCAAGGAAGAACTCCGGTACGGTCTCTATGTTGTCCTGGATGAACTCCTGTGCATATTGCAGATTATGCTTGATATCCGCAGAAGACGGATCAAGCTTCAAGGCACGCTCATAGAAGAGGATGGCGTGCGCGTAGTCAGATGTCTTGAAATAAGCGTTTCCCAGATTGTAGTACAGGTCAGCGGATTCCACTCCCAGGCTCTCGATTCCGCTCCAGGCCTGCAGGGCATCATCCCAGCGGCCGTCGGAATAGGCGGCTGTGCCGGCGTTCCACAATGAATCCGGATAACTGTCCTGGGCGCGGAGCGCGGCGCCGGGCAGCAGCAACAGCAGCAGGGCCGCAGCCGCGGCTCCGCCCGCCCTGGTCTTTCTGTTCACCTTCATTGCATTGTCTATTTCAGAGATCACTTCAAGGGATTTCTTGTAATGCTCGGACATAGCCTCGTGGCCGGAATCCGGGGAGTAGCGCGCGTACTCGCACGCATCGAGCAGGTCGGTGAACTCCTGCGCCGTCTGCGCGGGCGTTCCGCGCGAGCAAAGCTCTGCGCTGATATTCTCCTTGGACATATCGGCAAGGTCCATATTCAGCTTGTCCCCCACGAAGCCCAGCAGGGCCTTGTGCAATTCCTCATAGAACGCCGTATAAAGGTTCTTGTCCAGGAATACGCCAGCCTGGGCGAGTTTCTTGCGGGCCAGTGATGTGGCCTTGCGGTTCTTTGTGAGGGCGACGTCTGCGCGGCGGGCGCCTATGCGCCTGAGCGCTACGAACGCGGCCGCCCACAGCAGCAACAGCGCCGCCGCCAGGGCCCAGAACGCCTTGCCAAAGGCAAATACGCTGCCCGCGGAATTGAACTTTGGCTTCTTTGTCACTATATAGCGAATGTCGCTGTCAAGGTTGCGGACATCCCTTCTGGAAACATTGTTGATGACTCCCGCGTTGGGGCTGTCCGTATTCGTGCCACGGGCTACGCTAAGCGGCATCACATCGGACTTGAGGGTGACGTACTTGCGAGTATTGATGTCAAAGTAGCTGTACTCTACCGGCCCTATCTCAAAGTCTCCGGGACTGCGCGGTATGAACGGATACTCGAAGACCTTTGCGCCCGGGGAATCGGAAATCTTCACGTCATAAACCTCGAAATCCGGAGGGAACTGCACCTTGGGGGCCTCCAGCAGGTATACGTTGCCGCTTCCGGACACCGTGACCTTGAGCGATCCGGCGTCGTGCGCGTTCAGTGAGGAAGCGGAAAGCGCCGTGTTCATCGTGAATGTTCCAACGCCGCCGCCGAAGGACGCCGGGGCGCCGGACGGAAGCGGTGAAACCTTTACCGTATAACTCTTGGAATAGATTCTCTTGCGCAGGGTGCGGTAATCGTCCTGGAAGAAACTGTCAAAGATGCTTCCTCCGCCCGTGGCGACGCGCACGTTCACAAGGCACACCAGTTCAGCAGGTTCAATCACCAGGTCTCCGCTCTGCTGCGGGATGATGGTCCAGGTGCGAAGGATAGCGGAGTTGTAAAGGCTTCCGTTGTAGTTCTCACGCGTGAACTCAATGCTGGTGGGAGCCTGGATCTCCTGGCTCCAGAAGCCGTTGAAGGACGGGAAGCGCGCATCCTCGAATCCGGCCACGCTCACCCTCTGGTATAGTTTCAGGGATACGTTTATTGGCTCCCCCACCACTGCCGATGTACGGCTCAGGGTGAGCCTGAGGAAAAGGTCGTCGTCAGAAATGCTGCCGCTTTCCTGCGCGGAGCCTCCGGACGCGCCGGACGAGCCCTGGGAGCCACCGCCGCTCTGGGCGGAAACCACCTCCACGCTGGCGCCGGAGGACGAAATCTCCTTTCCGCCCACCTTTGCGGTGGCGGTTGGCAGGGTGAACTTTCCCTCCTTCTTTGGCATCAGCACATATGTGAATGTGGTCTGGGAAGTGCGTGAGCGCTTGCCGTTGACAATGGTAACGCTGGTGGAAGAGCCTCTCTGCGGGCCCCAGACAAGCTGGAAGTCATCGCCGGGACTCCACTGGAAGTCCGTCGGGGAATCCTCTCCCTCAATGACGAAAGTCACGTTGAACTGCTCGCTGACCGCCACCAGATTGGGGGCGTCCACGCGGATGGATGTCTGGGCGCGCAGCGTAAAGGCCGCGGCCAGCAACATAATTATGGCTACCAACCGTTTCATTACCAATTCTTTTCTTTCTTATTAGGGTTCGCCTGGGCTTTTTCCTTGTTCACTTTGTCCTGGGTCTCCTTCTCCTTGGCCTGTATGGCATTCAGCATCTGCTGGGCCTGCTGGGGGGATATCTTCTGCTCGCGGGGCTGCTGTTGTTGCTGCTGGTCCTGGTTCTGATCCTGGTCCTGCTGCTGTTGCTGCTGATCCTGGTTCTGGTCCTGATTCTGGTCTTGATTCTGATCCTGGTCCTGGTTGTCCTGGCCTCCGCCGTCCTGCTGCTGGTCCTGGAGCTTCTTCTTTGCGTAAATGTAATTCTCCTTGGCATCCAAGTCTCCGGGGTTGCGCAGGAGGGCCTGCTTGAAAGCCTCCACGGCAGCCTGATAGTTTTCCGCCTGAAGGGCCACGTCGCCAGCGTTGTAAAAGTAATCAGCGCTGTTTGGATGGCTCGGGGCCACGTCCTTTATGGTTTCAAGCGCTTTGGCTGCGCCTGCGTAATCTTCCTGCCTGTACAGCGAAGAGGCAAGGTTGTACTGCGCCGCAACGGAAAGCGAATCCTTGAGGGCCGCCTTGCGGTAGTCTATCTCGGCCTGACGGAAGTTGCCACCGCGGAACTTGCGGTTGCCTTCCCTCACTTCCCTGCGGTCCACCTGCGCGCTTGCGCACACGGCTATCAGTACGGTTGCCAATATCAACAGTATCCTTCTCATACAAACAGTTTCTTCTTGGGGCTCCTCTCACCCAACAGCATTTCCAGCATCAGGAATATGAGCGCGGCGGCAAAGAAATACATAAACTGCTCGTTGTATTCCTCGAAAACTATGGAATTGAAGCGCTCGTCCTCCATCTTGCGGATGTCCTCAACGATAGGATTGAGGCCGAACTCCTCATTGCCTGCGTGCACATATGCTCCTCCACCGGCGCCCGCTATGCGCCTGAGGGTTTCCTCGTCCAAGCGGGTCACCACTATGTTGCCCTCGGAATCCCTGAGCAGCTCTCCCCCGTACGGGATTGGCTGGCCCTGGGTGGAGCCCACGCCTATGGTGTATACCTTGATTCCCTGCTCGGCAGCCAGGGCCGCCTGCTCAACGGGATCGTCCTCGTGATTCTCACCGTCCGTAATCACTATTATGGCGCGGCTCTTCTCGCTCTGGGCGCTGAAGCTGCGGATTGCAGTGTTTATGGCGTCTCCTATTGCGGTGCCCTGTACCGGTACCGAGCGGTTGTCCACCGATGACAGGAACATCTTTGCCGATATGTAGTCCGACGTGATAGGCAGCTGCACAAAAGACGTCCCCGCAAACACAATCAGGCCTATCCTGTCTTCCTGCAGGCCGTCCACCAGCCTGGTTATGGCCAGCTTTGCCCTGTCCAGGCGGCTGGGGGAATAATCTTCAGCCAGCATTGAATTGGAGACGTCAAGGCATATCATTATCTCCGCGCCTGCGGATTCGTGCTCGCGTATGGTAGCGCCTATCATAGGGCGCGACAGCCCCACGGCAAAGCAGGCGAATGCGATGGCCAGCAGTATGCAGCGCAGCCAGCCCTTTACGGCTGAGTAGCGCGGCATCAGCTCGTTGACCAGAGCCTCGTCCCCAAATTCCCTCAAGGTCCTGCGGCGCCTGTAGCGCATAATGCCGTAGCCCGCCAGGATGACGGGAACCAGCAGCAGGAGCCACAGGAAGTGTATGTTTCCAAAATATATCACGGCAGTTTCTTGAACAGGAATCTCAATACAAGTTCCAGGAGCAGCAGGGCAAGCGCCCACAGCGCGTACTTCAGGAACAGTTCTTTATATACAGGGAAATTGTCCACGGTTACCCGTGTCTTTTCCATCTTGTTTATCTCAGCATATATTTCCGCCAGCTTGGTGTTGTCCGTAGCGCGGAAATAACGTCCTCCGGTTATGGAGGCTATGTTGCGGAGCAGGTCTTCGTCCAACTGGACCGGAAGGTTCTGCATCTCTATGCCCCAGGGAGTCATCACGGGGTACGGTGCGCTGCCGTTGGCGCCCACTCCAATGGTGTAAACCCTTATGCCATAGGTAGATGCTATCTCCGCCGCCGTCTCCGGGGCAATTTCGCCGCTGTTGTTCTCACCGTCGGTGAGAAGAATCACAACGCGGCTCTTTGCATCGGAATCCGTAAGGCGCGCCACCGCCGTGGCAAGGCCGTTGCCAATTGCGGTGCCGTCGTCAATCAGGCCCGTCTGCAGTTCCTTCATAAGGTTGATGAGCGTGGCGCGGTCCGTGGTGAGCGGGCACTGGGTGTAGCTTTCCCCCGCGAACACAACTATTCCCATTCTGTCCGAAGGCCTCTGCGCTATGAATTCCATTGCTATGTCCTTGGCCGCGTTGATACGGTCCGGTTCAAAGTCCCGCGCCAGCATACTGGTGGAAACATCCATCGCCAGCATAATGTCTATTCCTTCCGTATCCACCCTTTCCGACTGCGACGACGAGCGCGGGCGCGCTATGCACACCACTATCAGGCACATCGCGGCCAGGCGCAGGAGCTCCGGCAGATGGCGCAGCACCTCCAGAGGAGTGCGCCCGCCGCTCTGCCACTGCTTCCCGGAAGCCACGTTCAGGCTGGTGCGCCTTCCCGTAAGCTCGCGGAACAGGTAGAGCGCCCCAAGCAGAGCCGGGACAATCATCAGCCAAAGCAACTGTGGATACTCGAAAAACATCAGGCGGCCTCCTCCTCTTGCTCTTTCTGCTCACTTTCCAGCTGTGTCTGGTAGGTGGACGTTACAAATTTCACTGCAGAAGGCACTGCGGCGGCATTCTGCTCGTCAGTTGCAAAGAACTTTGCGAATTTCACGAAGTCCGCGGTCTCGAACAGATCTTTGGCCTCCGCATAAAGGTCCTGGGGAACGCGCCCGTCAAGGGCCTCGAAGATTTCCGCGGTGGTCATCTCCTCCGCATTGATGCCAAAGACATTCTCTATATATGTGCGAAGCGTATCCGTAATGCCGGAATACAGCGTCTTCTGCTTGTCCGGAGCCCAGTACTTGTCTCCGCGCAGGCTGTCCAGGTTGCGCAGGGCAACTATGTAAGGAGGATCACGGTGAACCTCCGTGACGGTCCTGGTGCGCTTGGACATTATTATCAGGCAGCCGATCACTATGGCCAGCAGGGCCAGCAGATTGATGCCCAGGATGTAAGGCAGGATTTCCGCAAACGTGAGCGGATACTTTATCTGGCCCTTAATGTCGTGTATCTGGAAAGTGGCGGTGTCAATTGGGATGGTCTTGGCCTCGAACTCCATACCATCGAACAGCAGTGTGTCCATCTGCTTGCCCAAGGTGCGCTGTACGGCAATGTCCGGCAGCTGGTAATGGCCCTCCTCGAACGGGGCAACCACTACGGATGCGCGCAGGTTGAATTTCCTGTCGGCATCCTTGCCTATAACCTTGAGGGTGTCTATGCGCCAGTTCCTTACCAGCGTCAGGGTGTCCGTGAACGCCCTGGTGTAGTCCTGGAAGGCCAGGGTGGCGCTTGCCTCCACTCCATTGAGTTCCACACCGTATTCCAGCTGGTCAGCAATGAGTATGGAATCCCTCTGCTGGAGCTGCTTTAGGTAGCTCTGGCCGGAAGGGATGATGCCCGCCGCTAATACGTATATGGCTAACAAAAGTCTCATTTCTTGCTGAACAGGGTCATAAGGCCCTTGACATAGTCTTCGTTGGTTGCAATATCCACGGAGTCAACCTTGTAGCGGTTGAACATCTTCTTTTCTTTGTCCGCAACAGTCCTGTACCAGGCCTCATATGCGGCACGCATATGCTTGCTGGAGGTGTTCACCCAGGTTCCGGCCCCGGTTTCAAGGTCGTGTATGTTCACAAGGCCAAGGTCCGGGATGCTCTGCTCGCGGGGGTCGTGTACCTTGATCACGGAAAGGTCGTGGCGGTTGACGGCAACCTTGAGCGCGTCTTCGTAGCGCGGGTTGCCCTGGTCATCGGCATCCATCATATCGCTGAGCACGAATGCGGTGCATTTTTTCTTGATGGCGTTGGTCAGGTAGCGGAGCGCTTCGCCAATGTCGGTTCCGCGTGAAACAGGCTCAAGGTCGATGATCTCCCTGATAATGTGGAGCAGGTGGCTCCGGCCCTTTCCCGGCGGGATGAATTTCTCCACGCGGTCGCTGAAGAACAGCGCTCCCACCTTGTCGTTATTGAGGATGGCGCTGAAACTGAGCACGGCGGCTATCTCCGCCAGCAGTTCCCTCTTGGTGCGCGATGCGGTCCCGAAGAAGCCGGATCCGCTCACGTCCACCAGCAGCACCACTGTCAGCTCGCGCTCCTCCTCGAACACCTTCACATAAGGTGTGCGCAGGCGCGCGGTGACGTTCCAGTCCATAGAACGCACGTCGTCTCCCCACTGGTACTCGCGCACCTCGCTGAAGGCCATACCGCGTCCCTTGAACGCAGAATGGTATTCTCCGGCGAAAATCTGGTGCGAGAGGGCCCGCGTCTTGATCTCTATCTTGCGGACTTTCTTCAGCAGGTCTGCAGCGCTTGTGCTATGGGACGATAACTGCATTTATAACTTGCTCAATGATGTCTTCTGACTTGACGTTTTCAGCCTCCGCCTCATAGCTGAGGCCGATACGGTGGCGCAGGACCTCGTTGCAGACGGCCCTGACGTCCTCAGGGATAACGTAGCCGCGCCTCTTGATGAAGGCGTATGCCTTGGCGGCCATACTCAGCGAAATGCTGGCACGCGGCGATGCTCCAAAGGAGATGAGGCCCTTGAGACTCTTGAGGCCGTACTCCTCAGGGGTGCGGGTGGCATAGACGATATCCACTATATAGCGCTCTATCTTCTCATCCATATAGACGTCCCTGACGACCTCGCGGGCGCGGACAATGTCTTCAGGGCTGATCACGGGCTCCGCCTTTGGGAATACTCCGGAATTGTTCATACGGACAATCAGCCTCTCCTCCTCCTTCTTTGGATAGTCCACGATGACCTTGAGCATAAAACGGTCAACCTGGGCCTCTGGCAGAGGGTAGGTTCCTTCCTGCTCTATAGGGTTCTGGGTGGCCATTACAAGGAACGGCTCCGGGAGCTTGTAGGTCTTGTCTCCAAGGGTTACCTGGCGCTCCTGCATAGCCTCCAGCAGGGCGGACTGCACCTTTGCCGGGGAACGGTTGATTTCATCTGCGAGGACGAAGTTTGCAAAGATGGGACCTTTGTGGACCTCGAAGGCCTCGTTCTTCTGGGAATAGATAAGGGTTCCCAGCAAGTCAGCAGGCAAAAGGTCCGGAGTAAACTGAATTCTGCTGAACTTGGCATTTACCGCCTGGGACAAAGTATTGATTGCCAGGGTTTTTGCCAAGCCAGGAACGCCCTCCAGGAGGATGTGGCCATTGGCCAGGAGGCCAATGAGCAGGTTTTCTACCAGATGCTTCTGGCCCACTATCACCTTTCCCATCTGCATTGTAAGCAGATCCACAAAGGCGCTCTCCCTTTGAATGCGCTCGTTGAGTTCTTGGATGTTGATATTTTCCATTATATTTTAATATTTTTGCACTCGTATGCGTTATTCCATAACCCTTTGCTATGACGGCTCGTCCTTTTTCGGCTGGCAGACCCAGCCGGGGGTCCCTACCGTCCAGGGCACCCTGGAAGATGCCCTTGGAAAACTGCTCCGCGCCCCAGTGAGCTTAACCGGAGCGGGAAGGACGGACACCGCCGTGAACGCCATAGGCTACATTGCCCATTTTGACGCCCCGGAGGGCCTGGATACAGAGGCTTTGGGCTACAAATTAAATGCCATCCTACCCCCTTCCATAGTGGTTCTGAAGCTGTCGGAAGCCCCTGCGGAATTCCACTCCAGATTTGACGCTACAAACCGCAAATATACATATTTTTTGCATCGTAGAAAAGACCCCTTCGCCGGGCAGTACTCATACCAGTGCACGTACTCGCTGGACCTTGATGCAATGGAAAAGGCCGCCGGTATGCTGCTTGGAACGCACGACTTCCGCTGCTTTCAGAAAACCGGCACTGACGTAAAGACCTCCATATGCACTGTGAACGAGGCCGGATGGCATTCCTACGCCCCCGTACACTGTTCGGTAATGGACTTCCCCGCCGCCCAGGGGGATTATCTGTATTTCAGGATCTGCGCTGACAGGTTCCTGCGGAATATGGTCCGCGCAGTTGTGGGCTCCCTCATTGACGTGGGGCGCGGAAAGATGTCCCTGGAGGACTTTGGCGCCCTGATCCTTCCCCCGGACACAAACGGGCGTCCCGGAAGCGGACGCCTCCCATCGCGCAGCGATGCGGGCGAGTCCGTTCCGGGACACGCGCTGTTCCTGTCCGGTATTACTTACCCTGACCCAGAATAGCAGGATTTATCCAGGAATTCACAACTGCCACTATGGCATCGGCGGGAGCCACGTCAATGGCCTTTGCCGGAACCTTGGTGCTTGCCGAGGCGTCGTTTCCTCCGATATAGAGTACTGTCTGGGATATGCCTGCGTCAATGCCCAGTTTCTTGTAGATGGCATTCAGATCAACCTTCATTGGCTTATCCAGTGTTCCGTTCAGTGAAACTATGTACCAGGTGTTGCCTTTGCGGCGTGCCATTGTGACATACTTGCCGGGATAGCCGTCAATGAGGCGGGTCTCGTCCCAGGTTGTAGGCACCTTGCGCATAAAGTCAAGGCATACCTCAGATGTGCCGTCCGTAAGGTTGGTGGGCGACAGGGCAAAGTTCTGGACAGGATTCTGGTAAACTACAGCAAGACCAAGCTGGAACACGTCAGTGGTCATCCTGCGGGATCCTCTCTCAGGATTGCGGTTCAGGCGCCTCTGCAGGAACGTGCCTCCGAATTCCATAGAAGCCACGGTATTGCGGATGAACGGATGCAGGCAGGCGAATTCCGGCTCCAGGTTGCAGTCGTTCTGGTTGAACACCATATTCTCCGATGCCCTCACGGCCTCGCTTCCCACAAAATTGGGATACATCTTCTCCCAGCCGCGCGGCAGGGTTGCACCGTGGAAGATGCACATCAGACCATAGTCATTGGCATCGCTGAGTATGTCCTCGTAGTAGCGCATAGTCTGCTGCTTGTCTCCGCCAAAGAAGTCCACCTTGATTCCCTTTACGCCTGCTTTCTTCATCCAAGCCATCTCTTTCTTGCGGCTTACGGAGGTTGTCAGGTTGTCCTTGGGGCTCTGGGGAATGTCATTCCACCATCCGCTTGAGCTGTACCAAAGGAATACGTCCACATTCTTGCTGTTGGCATATTGGATAAGCTCTTCCATTTTCTCATATCCGAGGTTCCTGTCCCAGTAGGCGTCCACCAGGGTATACTCCCATCCCATTGCGGCGGACAGGTCTATGTATGCCACCAGGTCGTCCCAGTTGATGCTGGGATCCTGCCACAGGATCCAGCTCCAGCTGCTGCGGCCGAACTTGTAATCTATGGACGGCTCATACAGCTGCTCCACAACGTCCCAGGCGACTGTCGTCTCCGCTATTGGAGCCAGGTCCTTGCCCACGGTGATGGTTCTCCACGGGGTTGCTCCCGGAATTGAGAAAGCGGCTCCGGCATCGCCCTCGCCGTTGTTCTCTTCCGGAAGGGGGAACGCAACCGTGTAACCATTCACGGGGTCCCAGTCGCTCAGGTGCGATGCGCAGTACCGGCTGTCAACGCCGGTCTCGCTTATAAGCACCCACGCTCCCTGGGCGGTCTTGAAGAGGCACGGGAAAGTATATCCGTGGCCGTACTCAGACTTTTCCTCCAGGGGCTTCTCCAGGTAGTAGAACTCTTCATAACTTGGCTTTGTGCGGGCGAAGCCTATCATAGCATCGCTCTGTGGGGTGAGGAACGATACCGTTCCCGCCGGCAGCTTGAATGCCGAAACCTCTTCAAAGATGCGGATTCCGCCCGGAGCGTAACCGCGTGTCCTTGGGCGTGGAATGACATACCTGAAAGCAATGTCATTGTCGCTGACCCGGAACTCCACGTCAAAGCCGAGGCCCGCCTCATTCTGGAACGTGGCCACGGCCACGTTGGCCTTGTAGTTGACCTCCGATGCCTTGATAGTAGGAATCTTGTAGGTCTGATCCACGGTATACGACGTATCTTTCACGAACTTCAGCGCGGAAAAATCACCTATGTTGGCCTTGAAACCCAATGCCGAAGGCTCCAGCACCTGAATGCCGTCATACTCAACGCTGTATTTGGCATCCGCCGATATGTTCACCTTCAGTTTCCCGTCCGGCCCGCTTACCGTTGTCTGGGCAATTGCGCCCCACGCCGCCGCCACCGCCAACGCGGCAGTCAGAATGACTCTAGATATCTTTCTCATTATAGTAATTGTTAAATTGTCCTTTACATCCTGCAATATACATCTTTTTTCCCATATTAAAAACCCCCCGTTATTCCCGGTGTTGGGAGATGGTGCCTGGAAAACCTTCCGCTTCGCTCCATCCCGTCTGGCGCAAGCGCCATCCACCCGCTCACGAGGCCACGGGCGGCCCCGGGCCCCGGAGGCAGCGCCATCTCCACGCCGTGAAGCTATGCCTTGCGCAGGTGCGCACCTGCGACTCTCCGCGCACACCTGAGGCGAAAAGTCCCATTTTTGGAGCAGGTGTGCGTTTTTGCAACACACCTGAGACACCCAAACCCTCCTACAGGCCTCTCTGTGGCACATCACCAGTCTCAGATGTGCGGCCCAGGTGCGCACCTGCGTCGAAAATGGAGTAAACCGCCTCAGGTGTGCAACCACACATCGCACCGCGCCCAAAAAGCCCCGAATAGGGTCAGGTGCGCTTCCTGGTGACGCACCGCGACAGTATAGGGCTGAAAACGGTCGCGGTGGGTGTAGGGGAATTGGGCCGTGGAGCGCAGGTGCTTGGCGGTCAGCGATTTAAGTTTTTCAACGGTGCGTTTTGTGGCACCGTTGAAAAGCTCTTTTCGCTGATTATTAGGTTATTGCGCTCCATTGTTTCTAAGGGGCTGAGCGGCTGGAGGAGGAGATCCTTCGCTGGCGCTCAGGATGACATACGAGGAGGGGTTGGGAAAAGCGGAAGGAGAAGGGACGGAAAAGCGAAAGGAGCGCGGGAGGGGGTGGAAAGTGATTTGGGCGGAGCCTCTTGTTACTACACTTTTCACCCCCTCCCGCGGACTGGAGCGTCTCATTAGGTTTGGGAAGATGCCCGGTCAAGCCGGGCATGACGGGAGGGAGAGGGAGAATGACAGTCAGGGATTGGATGAGATGAGAAAAGAGGAGTAGCGAAGGGAAAAAGGGTGTAATGAGAAGAGTGAGGACGGAAGGGAGAGGGAGAATGACAGTCAGGGATTGGATGAGATGAGAAAAGAGGAGTAGCGGAGGGAAAACAGTTATAGGTTGAAAGTGATTTGGGCGGAGCCTCTTGTTATTACACTTTCAACCTATAACTGTTTTTCAGAAGCGTAAAAAACGCTTACCAGGCGGCGTTGCCGCCGGTAGCGGCCTGGTACTCGTGATCCGTAGGGAGGTTGGAGTTGGCAAACGCCGGCGAAGCGACCTCCGGGCTGTCCCAACCGTCAGGATAACCGAATACCGTAAAGTCTATGATTCCAAGAGGACTGCTCTTTGGCCAATCCGTAATGGTAAGACGGATGAAACGGCAGTTGACAGGCTTGAAATCCTCATAGATGGTATCCCTAGGGATAGTGTTACCCGTCCTGTCAAGCACAGTAAAGAAAGTCTTGCCGTCCTGGGAAGCCTCCAGCTTATACTTGTAAACCGGAAGTGAAGCAGCAGCAGGCGCACCCGGAGCCCTGCGTGAAGAGCTGAAAAGGATACGGAGACCGTCAATGCTGAAATGCTCCACAACGTCAAAGCGGGTAGCGGGAGAAAGGTCAAGAGTCATATACGGCTGAGCGTCATCCGGCTGGGGACGCCAGATAGTTCCGCTGTAATTGTCAATACCGTAGGAGGCATAGAATCCTTCCCTCTCGGAAGAGAAATCCTTAAGGGCGGCAATATCAGCCATCTTATTGATAGTGACCGGAATGGAAGGACGGGCGTCCTTGCGCACGGGCGCAAGGGGAGCCCTCTGAGGGGTATCGGTAATCTTGCAGGACATAAAGCCCTCATCGTCAAAAGTGATGCGGTCCATACCTATGCGACGGCCCCCCGTAGGGGTGGAGAACACAATGGTATAGAACTGCCACCACTCTCCGTCAGGACCCTTTACAATGGAGCCGTGACCGGTACCGGTCACAAGACCCTCCGTATTGCGGGTCAGAGGATTGTTGGGAGCGTAACTGTAAGGTCCCAGCGGATTGGGAGCCGTATAGTAACCCTGTGCGTAGGATTTCCACTGGGTTCCGGATGCGGAGTACTCAAGATAGTAGATACCGTTGCGTTTGATTACCCAGGGGCCCTCTATCCAGCCCACATTGGAATACTCGTTGGCATCGCCATAGTGCTCCCAGGTGTGCATAGGGTTGAAACTGATGAGGTGTGTAGGCTTCTCGGCAAAGCGGGTGAGATCGTTGGGATCCAGCCTTACGCCAAAAATACCGCTGATACCGTAACCGGGCCAGAAAAGATATGGCTGGTTGTCATCGTCTACATAAATCTTGCAGTCGAAACCACGGTTCCAGCCATCGGCTACGGGGCCGGTGTTGTGGAAGGTTCCAAGGACCTTGTAAGGGCCCAGAGGGTTGTCCGCCACGCGGACCTCCTCCGTGTTGCCGGTCATATAGAACTTGCCGTTGAACTTGGCAATGTCCGGGGCAACCGGAATGCCGCCTTCAACCTCAACCTGATGGAATTCCCAGTCAAGGAAGTCCTCGGAAACCCATATTCCGCCTCCTGTGCAGGCCATATACCATTTGTCTCCCTCCTGGAAAACGGAGCAGTCTCCGCCGGCGTTTCCGCCGTTTCCTACAACCATAGGGAGGGGGTTGCAATATCTCTGGGCGGAGGCCATAAGGCACCCCGCCAGAGACAATGCTATGATTGCCAATCGTTTAAGTTTCATATTAGGTTAAAGTCTATTTACCCTGATACTGGAGATAAGGGAAAGTAGGTGTTGCGTACTGAGGCAACTCCGCGCCCTGAGGATATCCGAACACGGTAAAGTCTATCACTCCAAGAGGTGTGTCCTTTGGCCAGTCCGTAACGGTGAAGCGGACAAAGCGGCAGTTGATAGGAGCGAACTCATCATAAACGACATCCTTTGCCACGTTGTTCTTGGTCTTGTCAAGCACAGTCACGAACTTGTTGCCGTCGCTGGAAACCTCCAGTTTATACTTGTATACAGGAATGACCGCGGCTGCGCCGAATCCCCTTCTTGGTCCGTTAAACATAACCCTCATTGCATCTACGGTAAAGTGCTGTATCTGGTCATAAGGGGTTGCAGGGCCAAGGTCAAGGGTAAATGAAGGGGCCTTGTCATCGTCCTGAGGCATCCACACAGTTCCGCTGTAGTTGTCAACAGCATATGCTGCAGGATATCCATCCTTTGCGGAAGAGAACGTAGACTTGGTGTCTCCGCCTACCATCTTGTTGATGGAAACGGGGATAGAAGCCGGAACGCTGGCGGAAGCAGTTCTTCCCGGCGCGGGCTGGGGAGATTCTGTAATTGTACAGTGCATAAGACCGTCAGCATCGAAGGTGATCTTGTCCATACCAATGCGGCGGCCTCCCGGAGGGTTGCTGAGCACTATAGTATAGAACTGGTACCACTCGTCCCTGTCCTTCATCTTTACGATGGATCCGTGGGCTGTGCCGGTCACAAGGCCTTCAGTCTTGCGGAGCAGAGGGTTGTTGGGGGCATAGGTGTATGGTCCCAGAGGTGAGGTTGCGGTGTAATAACCTTCCGCATAAGACCTCCACTGAGTACCGGATGCTGAATATTCAAGATAATAAATGCCGTTGCGCTTGATTACCCAAGGACCCTCGATCCAGGCAACCGTAGGGTACTCGTTCATCTCTCCGTAACGTTCCCACGCGTGCATAGGATTGAAGCCGAAGAGATGGGTAGGAGTGCCGGCGAACTTGGTGAGGTCGTTGGGATCCAGTTTTACTCCGTAGATACCGCTGATTCCTCGGCCAGGCCAGAACAGGTAGGGCTGGTTGTCGTCATCCACAAATATCTTGCAGTCGAAACCGCCGTTCCATCCCTGCTCCACGGGACCGGTGTTCTTGAAGAGTCCAAGGTCCTCGTATGGTCCAAGGGGATCGCTTGCGGCATATACGTGGTCGCTGTTTCCCGTAAGATAGAACTTGCCGTTGTACTCTGCCAGGTCAGGTGCTCCGGGGATATGCTCCACAGCGTGGAAATCCCAGTTGAGAAGGTCGTCAGAAACCCACATACCACCGCCTGAGCAGCACATATAATACTTTCCGCCGTGCTCAAGGACAGATACGTCTCCGCCGGCGTTTCCGCCCTGGCCTATTACCATAGGGAGCGGATTGCAGAACCTCTGTGCGGATAGCGGGAACGCCAGCGCCAGGGCCACTGCTGCTGTTAAGATTGATTTGAGTTTCATAGTCTGGAGTTTATTGCCTTCTGTTGGCGGCCTGGTACTCGCTGTCCATAGGGAGGTTGGAGAATGTAGGGGTAGCTACTTCAGGTGCATCCCATCCCTGAGGATATCCGAATACTGTAAAGTCAATGATTCCAAGGGGAGCGTTCTTTGGCCAGTCAGTTACGGTGAGCCTTACGAAACGGCAGTTAACCGGCTTGAACTCCTCATAAATAGTATCCTTTGAAATAGCGTTCTTTGTCTTGTCCAGGACTGTCTGGAACTTCTCGCCATCCTGTGATACTTCCAGCTTGTACTTATAAACAGGAAGTGCTGCAGGTGCGCCGAAGCCCCTTCTTCCGCCACCGCTGAACATAACCCTCATTCCGTCTACGGTGAAGTGCTGAACTACGTCGAAACGAGTTGCAGGAGAAAGTTCCACGGTGATTGAAGGAGTTGCGTCTTCGGCCTCCGGCATCCAGACTGTTCCGCTGTAGTTGTCAACGGCGAAGGCTGCAGGATAACCGTTCTGCTGTGAAGAGAACTTTGAAAGCGCGTTCATAGCATTCATCTTATTGATTGTCACAGGGATGGATGCGGGAACGTCTGTCTTGGCAACTGTACCGGGTGCAGGCTGTGGAGTATCTGTAACGGTGCAGTACATAAGTCCGTCTGCGTCAAATGTAACCTTGTCCATACCAATGCGGCGGCCTCCCGGAGGATTGCTGAGCACTATTGTATAGAACTGCCACCATTCGTCCTTTCCGGCCATCTTTACTATTGAGCCGTGGGCGGTACCGGTTACAAGGCCTTCTGTCTTGCGGAGCAGAGGGTTGTTTGCTGCATAGGTGTAAGGTCCAAGTGGAGATGTTGCGGTGTAATAACCCTCCGCATAAGTCTTCCACTGGGTACCTGATGCTGAATATTCAAGATAATAGATTCCGTTGCGCTTGATTACCCAAGGGCCCTCGATCCAGGCCACTGTAGGATACTCGTTCATCTCTCCGTAACGCTCCCAAGCGTGCATAGGGTTGAAGCCGAACAGGTGAGTAGGCTTGCCCATAAAGCTTGTAAGGTCCTTCGGGTCAAGTTTGACTCCGTAGATTCCACTGATTCCGCGGCCAGGCCAGAAGAGATAAGGCTGGTTGTCGTCATCGACAAAGATCTTGGTGTCGAATCCGCCGTTCCATCCGTCCTCCACGGGGCCGGTGTTCTTGAAAAGGCCCAGGTCCTCGTAAGGTCCCAGAGGGTTGTCAGCCACATAAACGTGGTCGCTGTTTCCGGTAAGGTAGAACTTGCCGTTATACTTGACAAGGTCCGGAGCAACGGGGATATGGTCCACTGCGTGGAACTCCCAGTTAAGAAGGTCTTCGGAAACCCACATTCCGCCTCCGGAGCAGCACATATAGTACTTGCCTCCTTCCTCGAGTACGGTAACGTCACCGCTGGCGTTGCCTCCCTGGCCTATGGGCATAGGGAGTGGGTTGCAGTAAGTCTGGGCAAATGCCTGTACGGACATTGCCAGTGACAATGCGGCGATGAATAGCGATTTGATTTTCATATAGCTTTGGTTATTAGATATAGTATCGGTTAGAATAATGTAAGCTCTTCAATCTCAGGGATTTCACCCAAATCCTGTTCCGGGGTGTCAATGTCAATGATATCGTTCATATCTATCTCCACGAACTCCTCTTCCGGCACCTGCGGGGCGTCGTCCTCCGGCTTGTGGAGCGGCTCTATGAACGCCACGCTTGCAACCTCCCAGCGGTCCGAGCACTTCTTGCCCTTTGCGGCGATGCCCTTCTTGCCGATGTACTCTTCCGCATCCACGGCCTCCGGACTCCTGGAAGCGTTCTTCCCACCGAAGGTGACCTGGAACTGCGGATGAAGATCCTCGCTCAGGTCCACCAGGTACGAACCCCTGCCCTCCGCGATGAAGGAGAGCGGAGTGTTGTCGCTGAGCACGAATGAGAAGCGCTTTACGTAGAAGGCCTTGACGGACGCATCGTAATAAAGTGCGGTGTATGTCTTGTCAGGGTCGAATTTCTCTATGGAGAGCACATCGCCCTGATAACGGTTGGAAACGTCAAAGGAAGTGGTGTAGAACGTTCCGTTGCGGAAGATGGCAAGTACCTTGTCTTCCGTGTCGAACTGTCCCAGGTACAGGCCGCGGCCCTCGTCGTTGAGCTTCTGGATGTCTGAATCGTACCACATATCCTTGCCGGAAATTGTGGATACGCCCTTGCTCTTGAGGGTGATGCGCTGGATTGGGTTCTTGGACACCAGATTGCCCCTGGAGGTCTTTCCCTTGATGGCAAGGGTGGAGAAATCGTATTCTGAGGTAACCTTCTTTAGTTTGGTGCGGGGACGGAAGAATATCTTCACGGTCTCAGCTTCACCGTTGTGGTTGGCGCTGAACCAGAGCAGGGACGATCCGGGCGTGCCGTTGGTTATGTCATAGTCTTTGTCCCTGGTTATTGAGGTGATGGCAAAACGCTTGGCGTAAGACAGCGCGGTCTTGCCCTCACGGTAGATCACATTGTAGATTGTGCGGGTGTCGTTGCGGTTGAAAACGCCCACATATATGATGTTGTCCCAGAAGAACGCCTTGTCCGTAACCTTGGAAATGCGGTATTTTCCATCCTTGGAGATGACAACTACCTCTGACATATCCGAGCACTCGCCCACCAGTTCCACGCCGTCTGCCTTCTTCAGGCCTATGCCCACGAACCCTTCCGCCTTGTTCACGTAAAGCTTGGCGTTGTTGTTGACCACCTTGGTCACAGATATGGTCTCGAAACCAGTAAGTTCCGTCTGGCGCGGGAACATATCGCCGTATTTCTTCTTGAGGCTCCGGAACCAGTTGATGGTGTAGCGGGTAAGGTGCTCCAGGTCGTCCTGGACGGCTTTCATCTGGTCCTCCAGGCCGCGGATGCGCTCGTCCATCGCCTTGGTGTCAAACTTGGAGATCCTGCGCACCGGCTTGTCCACCAGTTTGAGGATGTCATCCATCACTATCTCCCTGTGGAAGAGGTCCTGGTAGGTCTTCATCTGGGTGAATATGTCATCCAGCTGGTCCTCCCAGCTCTTCTGGTCGTGCTCCAGAATCTTGTAGACGCGGTTCTCAAAGAATATCCTTTCAAGGGAGCTGTAGTGCCAGTCGTTCTCCAGCTCTTCCAGTTTTATCTGGAGCTGGCGGCCAAGGAGGTCGCGTGTGTGGAATGTGTCGTACTCCAGGATCTGGTGTACGTCCAGGAACTGCGGCTTGTTGTCCTTGATGACGCAGGCATTTGGAGAAACGCTGTACTCGCAGTCAGTGAAGGCGTAAAGAGCGTCTATGGTCTTGTCAGGGGACACGTCGTTGGGCAGATGGATGATTATCTCCACCTTCTCCGTGGTCATATCCTCTATCTTCTTGATCTTTATCTTGCCCTTGTCCTTTGCCTTGAGGATGGAGTCGATGAGCATTGGGGCCGTACGGGTGTACGGAAGCTCAGTGATGACAATTGTATTCTTGTCAACCTTCTCTATCTTGGCGCGGATCTTAACGGAACCTCCGCGGTGGCCCTTCATATACTTGGAACAGTCCGCGAAGCCTCCGGTTGGGAAATCAGGGTAGAGCTCGTACTCTTCCCCTTTGAGGATGGCTATTGAAGCGTCCAGCAGTTCGTTGAAGTTATGCGGAAGGATCTTGGAGGCCATACCCACGGCAATGCCTTCCGTTCCCTGCGCAAGCAGGAGCGGGAAACGCACCGGGAGTTCCGTAGGCTCCTGGTTGCGGCCGTCGTAGGACGTCATCCAGTTGGTAATCTTCTTGTCAAAGAAGACTTCCTTGGCAAACTTGCTCAGACGGGCCTCTATGTAACGAGGAGCGGCGTTGGAGTCTCCGGTGAGTATGTTGCCCCAGTTTCCCTGGCAGTCTATCGCAAGGCCCTTCTGGCCCAGCTGGACCAGGGCTCCAAGGATGGACTGGTCTCCGTGAGGATGGTACTGCATTGCCTGGCCCACAATGTTGGCGACCTTGGTGTAGGAACCGTCGTCCATCATATACATTGCGTGCAGGACCCTGCGCTGTACAGGCTTGAGTCCGTCTACTATATGGGGCACCGCCCTCTGCAGGATAACGTAGGAGGAATAGTCAAGGAACCAGTCCTTGAACATCCCTGACAGCTTGAACTTGTTGCTGTCGCTTCCCAGCAGCTTGGCGAACCTGCCAGTGGATTCCCCTTCTTCTACGGGGACTTCTTCTACCATCAATTCTTCGTCTTCCATCTCTTGCTCCTTATTCTTCATAGCCGAACCGGCGAAGTTCTTTCCGGCTCTCCCTCCAGTCAGGGTCCACTTTCACGTAGAGCGAAAGGAACACCTTCTTCTGGAAGAAATCTTCCATCTCAAGCCTGGACTCCGTCCCAAGCTTCTTGAGCGCCGATCCGCCCTTGCCAATGATGATGCCCTTCTGGGAATCCCTCATCACGTAAATGACGGCGGCTATCTCGTATCTCTCAGTCCCTTCCTTGAAGGACTCCACCTCGACCTGGCAGCTGTATGGGATCTCCTGCCCGTAATTGAGCAGTATCTTTTCACGGATGATTTCCGATGCGAAGAAGCGCAGGTTCCTGTCCGTGAAGGTATCCTTGTCGTACCACGGCGGACTTGCCGGCAGCTTGTCCAGTATCTGGGCCATTATGGCCTCCATACCAAACTGATGCGCTGCCGACGCAGGAATCACAACCGCCTGCGGCAGCTGCTCCTTCCAATAATCCATCAACTGGAGCACCCGGGGCTGGTCGCTGAGGTCTATCTTGTTTATTACCACTATGACCGGACACTGCAGGTCCTTGAGCTTGAGGACATACTCCTGGTTCTTGTCAGGTTTCTCCACGGTGTCGGTCACATAAAGGATAATGTCCGCATCGCCTATAGCGGTGCGAACAAAATCCATCATATTCTCCTGAAGGCGGTAATTGGGCCTCAGGATTCCAGGCGTGTCTGAATAGACTATCTGGTAATCTTCCCCGTTGACAATTCCCATTATGCGGTGCCTGGTGGTCTGGGCCTTGGCTGTGACAATGCTCAGTTTCTCACCCACCAACGCGTTCATCAGGGTTGACTTGCCCACGTTGGGATTTCCTATGATATTTACGAACCCGGACTTATGCATTACAGAAACGCTCCCATTCTGAGGATACTGACTTCACTGTCCGTGAGATATCTCCACTCGCCTTTCTTGAGGCCCTTCTTGGTAAGACCCGCGAAATAAACCCTGTCAAGGGCGCGGACTTCATATCCGAGAGACTCGAATATGCGCCTTACAATGCGGTTCTTTCCGGAATGGATCTCTATTCCAAGCTTGCGGCGGTCGTGCTCGTCTATGTATTCAAGCTCGTCGGCCTTGATTTCTCCGTCGCTGAGCTCAATTCCCTGAAGTATCTTGTCAAAATCCTCCTGCTTGAGATCGTGGTCCAGGATCACCTGATAAATCTTCTTTTTGTCGAATGAAGGATGGGTGAGCCTCTCAGCCATCTCTCCGTCATTGGTAAGCATAAGTACGCCGGTGGTGGACTTGTCCAGCCTGCCTACAGGGAACACCCTGTACGTGCAGTCTTTCATAAGGTCCATTACGGTCTTCTCAGCGTGCGGGTCGCTGGCCGTGGTCACGAATCCCTTTGGCTTGTTCATTACCACGTAAACCTTCTGCTCTCCCTTGAGGCGTTCTCCGTTGAACTTGACCTCGTCCTTGAGGACGTTGATCTTGGTTCCCAGTTCGGTAACCACTTCTCCGTTCACGGTAACTACGCCCGCCTGGATGAGGGTGTCAGCCTCACGGCGCGAACATACACCGGAATTGGCGATGAACTTGTTGAGACGGATCTCCTCCTGGAAGGTGTCGGGAACCTGCCTGCCCTCATATGCGCGGGCATCGGACTCCGCCTTGCGGCTGATCATCCTGTTGATTCCCTCCTCGTCCCTGTCAGTGAACTGTACGGGACGGCGGCCATAGGACTTGGGGCCGCCTTTGTGCGGACCACCCGGACGGTTGCCGCCCTGGCGATAGCCTCCCCTCTGGGAAGACTGTCCACGGTAATTGCCGCGGCCGGAGCCGTCCTGGCTGCGGTAGCCACCCTCGCGACGGTATCCGCCTTCCTGGCTGCGATGTCCGCCTTCGGGGCGCCGGTAGCCGCCCTCCTGGTTGCTGCGGTAACCGCTTTCGCGGTGATAGCCGCCCTCCTGGTTGCGATAGCCGCCTTCGCGGCGATAGCCAGCTTCTTGATTGCTGCGGTAACCGCCTTCGCGGTGATAGCCACCTTCCTGACTGCGATAACCGCCTTCCTGACTGCGGTAGCCGCCCTCACGGCGGTAACCGCTCCTGTGTTCTTCATAGTTTCGGTTTTCGAAGCTGCGATGCCCTCCCTCACGGCCGGCATCCCCTGCTGAAGGCCCCTTTCTGCGAGGCCTCAAGACTCTTCCCTCGGAAGAATACTTTTTCTCTGGTTCCATTACTTTAATTTGAATTCATAAGTTATTGTTCCCTGGGACGGGACAGGGTCGTTGCTTGCGTTGAAATGGGATTCCATCGCAGCCTTCCTGGCCGCAGCCCAGAGTGTCTGATCTGTAATTGTAGTTCCGTCTGCACCCGGAACCGCTTTTGTTACTTTTCCGTACTGGTCTACGGTGATAGTCACTACCACCCTTCCTTCCCTTTGCACATCATACTGCGGCCTTGGAAGGTTGCCCACTACGGAACGTCCTTTAACGTGTACATTGGGCGAACCCGTTGTGTTGCCCTTGCTGGTATTGCCGTCCGGCTGGCCGGCCTTGTAGGTGTCCGAACCCTGCTGTGCGGAATGCGGTGCCGTCAGGGAAGTATCCTGGGCGGCCATTCCGGGGAATGCGGCGCGGGGGTCGAGCACCGGCTCCTGAGGCGGGGTTGGCACGTCCACGTCCCCAAAGTTGTCCGGCCTGGTGGCCGGGGTCAGGTTTTGGGAGACGTTGGCCTCATACGGGGATTCCGCCCGCTGGACAAGCTCGATAGGGCGGTCCAGGTCAGGGTTTTCCCCGCGGGGCTGAGTGCCGTACCTCAGCGGAGTATCTTCCTCTTCGACCTCAGAGAAGTCCATCAGGAAAGTGGTTTCCTGCGGAGGAGGATAAAGATATGAGAGCCCGGTAAAGCTGCAGAAGACTATGGCGGCCAGGTGTATTGCCACGGCCACGCCAAGACCCACCGCGGTGGCGGTCTTCTCGTCCTTGCCCCTTACCCTTAAATACTCTTTCATCACTCAGGTTGTGTTGCCAAAATCACTTTATAATGGTTCCGCTTGGCAATGTTCATCATAGACACCACCTCCCGGATAGGAACGCTCTCGTCAGAATAGATTGAGAACGTGGGATCTTCTTCCATCTGCAGCAGGCCAACCAGCTGGTCCTCAACCTGGGAGGGCATCGTGGGCACCTCGCTGCCGTTGATATGGTATGTGTAGGTATCGTTGCCCCAGTCCTTGATGGAAACGCTCACCGTTGCCTTTGCGGAAACCTGGCCCGTGCTCTTGGGAAGCAGAAGCTTGAGGGCGTTGGGGTTAACCAGCGTGGACGTTACCAGGAAGAAGATGAGCAGCAGGAACACTATGTCCGTCATTGAGGACATAGAGATATCCGAAATCACCTTTGTGCTTCTCTTGATAGCCATTGTTTATTCCTCCTCTGCGCTTGCGGGCTCGTGGAGAAGGTCCATAAAGTCAATTGTGGCGCTCTCCATCCTGAAGACCAGGTCCGAAATCCTTGATGTAAGGTAGTTGTATCCGAAATATGCCAGGATTCCCACGATAAGACCGCCCACGGTTGTGATCATTGCGGTGTAGATACCGTTGGAAAGAAGCGTGATGTCAATGTTGTTGCCAGCGTTTGCCATATCGAAGAAGGCCTGCACCATTCCAATTACGGTTCCAAGGAATCCGATCATTGGCGCGCCTCCGGCGATGGTGGCAAGGAAAGGAAGTCCCCTTTCAAGGCGGGCCACCTCAACGTTGCCGGTGTTCTCCACTGAAGTCTGGATGTCTCCGAGGGGACGTCCGATACGCTCGATACCCTTCTCTACGAGGCGGGCGATTGGGGAATCGTACCTCTGGCAGAGCATTGCCGCGGACTTGATCTTGCCCTCGTGGATATAGTCCCTGATATCCCTCATAAAGTTCTTGTCAATCTTGTTTGCGCGGCTGATCATCCACCACTTCTTGCCAAAGATGTAAATGGCGGCTATGGAGAGCAGGACGAGCACAATCATAAGCCATCCACCCTTGGATGCCATCTGGATCAGGGAGAAAGACTGCTCTTGCGGAATAACCTGGGCGGCCTCTGCGGATACGGCGCCCTCGAGTTCAGACTGGAGTAATGTAAACAACATATTCTTAAAAAAATTAAATTATCTCTTCACGTTCGTGCAGGTCCTTGATCCTGAGCTGCGTAGTGGAATTGCCCCTGTAGTAGTTCTCCACTATTGAATAACAGGCGTCGAACGGATTTCCTGCCTTTATGTAATCATAAAATTCCGACATATTGAAGGCTATTGCCGGAATCTGGTGGTAAGGCTGCGACTCCTGGATGAGGTCCAGCTTCACGTGCACGCCGCCCGCTCCCACCTTGCGGCCGTTGCCTCCGTCATAGACGTTCTCAGTGAGGAACAGCGGGTTGTTGTTTCCCGGGCCGAAAGGCTGGAACTGCTTGAGCAGCCTGAGGAACTTTGGCGTTATCTGGGCAAAGTCCAGCTTTGCGTCTATGGTCACCACCGGCGTAAGCATCTCCGTTGTGATCTTTCCGGAGATGAAGCCGTTTATCCTTTCCGCGAACTCCTTTATGTTGGACTGCTTGAGGGTCAGTCCGGCGGCATATACGTGGCCGCCGAAGTCTTCAAGCAAGTCCGCACAGTGCTCTATGCTCTCGTAAAGGTCAAAGCCTGCCACGCTGCGCGCGGATCCGGTGATGAAGCCCGCGGCGTTGGAATTGGTAAGCACAACCGTAGGTTTATAGAAAGCTTCCACCAAACGTGATGCCACAATGCCCACAACTCCCTTGTTCCAGCCCGGATTATACACGATTATTGCGTTATCGTTAATCAGGCACTTGCCTTTCTGGACCATTTCCAGGGCCTCGCGGGTGATTTCGCGGTCTATGTCCTTGCGGTCGTTGTTCTTTTCGTTGATTTCCTTTCCTATCTCAAGGGCGCGGTCCATATCCGTGGCGGAAAGGAGTTCCACGGCCTTTTTCCCCTCGTCCATCCTGCCCGCGGCGTTGATGCGGGGGCCTATCTTGAAGACGATATCGTCAATTGTAAGATGCCCTGGCTCCAGCTGGGACAGGGAGATCATTGCAAGGAGGCCTTTGCGCGGGTCCTCGTTGAGCTGCTTGAGGCCGAAGTGCGCCAGCACCCTGTTCTCCCCCACCATTGAAACGAGGTCCGCCGATATGCTCACTACCAGAAGGTCCAGCAGGGGGATGAGGGATTCGAAAGGAATACCGTAGCGGATGGAATAAGCCTGAACCAGCTTGAAGCCTACGCCGCAGCCGGAAAGGTCGTCGAAAGGATAGTGGCAGTCCTCCCGCTTGGGGTCGAGAACGGCCACGGCCTTTGGAAGCTCCGCCTCCGGCAGGTGGTGGTCGCAGATTATCACGTCTATGCCCTTGGTGCGGGCATACTCCACTTTCTCGATGGCCTTGATGCCGCAGTCAAGGGTTATGATGAGCTTTACGCCGGAACCGGCCGCATAGTCTATGCCCTTCATTGAGAGGCCGTAGCCCTCGCTGTAGCGGTCAGGGATGTAGAAGTCTACTTCTGGGGTGAAGCGCCTGAGGAAAGAATACACCAGGGATACCGCGGTGGTGCCGTCTACGTCATAGTCTCCGTACACCAGGATTCTCTGGCCTCCGGTTATGGCGTCGCGCACGCGCTGGACTGCAATGTCCATATCTTTCATCAGGAAAGGGTCGTGCAGGTCTTCAAGAGACGGACGGAAGAAGGAGCGGGCCTGTTCAAAGGTCTCCACGCCCCTTTTCACAAGAAGATCCGCAAGGACGCTGTCAATCCCAAGCTCCGCGGCGAGCCTGGAAACCTTGGCCGCGTCAGCGGGTTCCTTCAGTATCCATTTACATTCCTTAGCCATCTCTTTTCAGGTCTTATCCAAAGTTTACAAAGATACCTCAAATATTTCAATTTTAGAAATTAAATGAGTACTTTTGTCCAAATTTGAACATATGATAAATACCGACTACAGCGAGCAGGAATTGCTCCGCAGAGAATCCCTCAGGCAGCTCCGTGAATTGGGCATCGAGCCCTATCCGGCCGCATTATATCCGGTAAACGCAACCGCAAAGAAAATAGAGCAGGAATATGACCCGGAAAAAGGCAACCTGCAGGACGTATGCATAGCGGGAAGGCTTATGTCGCGCCGCATAATGGGCGCAGCCTCCTTTGCCGAGCTGCAGGACCACACGGGCCGCATCCAGATATACATAAAACGTGACGAGATCTGCCCCGGAGAGGACAAGACAATGTACAACACCGTGTTCAAGAAACTCCTTGACATAGGTGACATTGTGGGCATCAAGGGCTTTGCCTTCTTCACCCAGACAGGACAGCTTTCCGTACACGCCAAGGAACTCACCGTGCTGAGCAAGTCGCTCCGCGTCCTCCCCATTGTAAAGGAGGCCGACGGAGTGGTTCACGACGCCTTCACGGACCCGGAGCTCCGCTACCGCCAGAGGTACGTGGACCTCATCGTGAACCCGCAGGTCAAGGAGACCTTTGTCAAGAGGGCAAAGATCATCTCCACTATGCGCGAGTACTTTGACGAGGCCGGCTGCCTTGAGGTGGAAACCCCTATCCTCCAGAGCATTCCGGGCGGAGCAACCGCAAGGCCGTTCATCACCCACCACAATGCGCTTGACATAGACCTGTATATGCGAATTGCCAACGAGCTCTTCCTCAAGAGGCTCATAGTGGGCGGTTATCTTGGCGTATACGAGTTCGCAAAGGACTTCCGCAACGAAGGTATGGACAAGACCCACAATCCGGAGTTCACCTGTATGGAGATTTACGTGGCCTACAAGGACTATTTCTGGATGATGGACTTCGTGGAGAAGATGCTCTGCAAGGTGGCAATGAAGGTCAACGGCACCACCAAGGTGAACATTGGCGGAAACGAGGTTGACTTTGGCGGCACATACCGCCGCCTGCCAATCCTTGACGCCATCAAGGAGTACGCCGGAGTGGACGTCAAGGGAATGGACGAGGACGCCCTCCGCGCAACCTGCAAGCAGCTGGGCGTAGAGGTTGAGCCTTCAATGGGCAAGGGCAAGCTCATTGACGCCATCTTTGGCGAATATTGCGAGAAAAACCTCATCCAGCCAACCTTCATCATAGATTATCCGGTTGAGATGTCCCCTCTTACAAAGCGTCACCGCAAGGATCCCACCCTCACCGAGCGCTTCGAGCTGTTCGTATGCGGAAAGGAACTTGCCAACGCATATTCTGAGCTGAACGACCCTATAGACCAGCTGGAAAGGTTCGAGGAGCAGGCAGCCCTCAAGAGCAAGGGAGACGACGAGGCAATGTACATAGATATGGACTTTGTCCGCGCACTGGAATACGGTATGCCTCCAACCTCCGGAATGGGTATGGGAATTGACAGGCTCACTATGTTTATGACCGGCCAGACGGCAATACAGGACGTGCTGTTCTTCCCGCAGATGAAGCCGGAAAAGATCCTAAAGAAGGAAGACGCGGAAAATGACGTTTGAGGTTATTTCATCGGCGCAGAATCCTAAGGTAAAGGAGCTTCTCTCGCTCAGGGAAAAATCTTCCCTCAGGCGGGAGAAATCCCTTTTTATTGTGGAGGGGCGCCGGGAAATAGGGCACGCCCTTGAGGCCGGTTTCAAGGCAAGGACGCTGTTCTTCTGCCCGCAGGCGGGCGGAGACCCGTCCGGCTACGACGCGGAGATGACCATAGAGGTCTCGCCCGCCGTATACGCCAGGATGGCGCTGCGCGAGGGCACTGAGGGCCTGCTGGCGGTGATGCGCGGAAGCGCACCCGGCCTTGCGGACCTCAGGCTTGGGGAGAACCCGCTGGTGATGGTGCTGGAAGGAGTGGAGAAGCCCGGGAACCTGGGCGCCGTGCTCCGCAGCGCCGACGCCGCCGGAGCCTCCGCCGTCATAATCTGCGACCCCCTCACGGACCTTTACAACCCCAACCTGATACGCTCCAGCCTGGGTGCGGTGTTCACCGTTCCGGTGGCCTGCGCCGGCTCCGCAGAAGCCGCCACCTGGCTCAGGGAACGCGGCGTGCGCATACTCACGGCGCAGCTCCAGGACTCCCACCTGTACTATGATACCCCTATGACCGGGGGCACCGCCATTGTGGTGGGTTCAGAAGCCACCGGCCTAAGCAACATTTGGCGCGAAGCCGCTGACGCCCACATACGCATTCCTATGCTTGGCAGTATGGATTCCCTCAATGCGTCCGTTTCCGCCGCCATCCTCCTTTTTGAAGCCGTCCGCCAGCGCAATTAGCGGATTTTTTCTTAACTTGTAAGGCTTTTTTAACGTAATCTATTAAAACACACTGATATGTCACTGAACAAAGTAATGCTGATCGGTAACGTTGGTACAGACCCTGAAGTACGTTACCTTGATGGAAACACAAAGGTGGCCACATTCCGCCTGGCTACCACGGAGAGATTCAAAGACCGCAGCGGAGAGACCCGCGAGAATACTGAATGGCACAGCATAGTTGCCTGGAGACAGTCTGCCGACGTTGCAGAAAGGTTCATCCGCAAAGGCACCCAGATCTACGTGGAGGGACGCCTCCGCACACGCACCTGGACAGACCAGCAGGGCGCGCAGCACTCACGCACCGAGATAAACGTGGACACCTTGCAACTCCTTGGCCGCAGGAGCGACAACCCCGGAGCCCAGGGCGACAACACCTTCACCTCCCCGGCTCCCGCCCAGGGCGGTTATCCGCAAAGCGGATACCAGCAGGGCGGATACCCTCAGGGCGGCTGGCAGCAGCCGCGTCCGGCGGCGCCTGCAACGCCTGCAGCCCCCGCGGCTCCCGCCGCACCGGCCCCGCAGGCCCCTATAGACCTGGGAATCGACTCTTCAGACGATCTCCCGTTCTAGGCCGCGTCCAAAGCACGCGTGTATGAAAACCCGGGCCTTCCCCAACACATATATCATCCTCTTCGGGCTGATAATCTTGTGCGCTGCAGTCACCTGGCTGCTGCCGGGAGGGCAGTACGTCACCGGGAGCGACGGCAATCCCGTCTTTGTCCAGGCGGATTCCGCCCCCCAGACCTGGCAGGTGTTCTCCGCGCTGTACAACGGATTCGTCAAGCAGGCTGGGATAATAGTGTTCATTCTGATAGTGGGAGGGGCGTTCTGGATACTTAACGCCACCGGAGCCGCGGATTTTGGCATCAGGCGCTTCATAAGCAAGGCCGGCCGCTATGACAAGGCCGTCCTTGCGCTCATAGCCCTGCTGTTCTCCGCCGGCGGAGCCATATTTGGAATGAGCGAGGAGACCATCCCGTTCGTGGGACTGGTCGTACCCCTGACAATATCAATGGGATATAACGCCATAGTGGGGCTGATGATCGTGTACGTGGCTTCCAACATCGGCTTCTCCAGCGCGTTCCTGAATCCGTTCACCGTGGGTATAGCACAGGAGATGTCAGACCTGCCAATGTTCTCCGGAATGGGCTACAGGATATTCTGCTGGGTGCTTCTCACCGGGCTGTTCATTGCGTTCACGCTCATTTATGCATCGCGTATAAAGAAGGAGGCGCCGCAGGCGCAGTCCGCCCCGGCGCAAAGCGCCTCGGACGGCGGCCACGCGCGCCACTGGATAGTGCTTGGCATACTTGCGGCCAGCATTGTGGCCCTGATAGTGGGGACCGTCGCCTTCCACTGGTACATAGCGGAAATCTCCGCCCTGTTCCTGGCAATGGGCATCCTGTGCGGCATTGCGGGAGGCTTCAGCGCAAACCGCATCGCCAATGAATTCCTGGCGGGAGCCAAGGATATCTTTGGAGCTGCTATGGTGGTGGGCCTGGCATCGGGCATCATAATCATCCTGCAGGACGGGCACGTGCTGGACACAATCCTTCACTCCCTGCAGACTTCCCTGGAAGGCAGTTCCAAGACTGCTTCGCTGGCAATGATGTACGGGGTCCAGACACTCATAAACCTGCTTATCCCAAGCGCTACGGCAAAGGCCGCCATAACAATTCCGGTAATGGCTCCGCTCAGCGACCTGATTGGCCTGAGCCGCCAGTCAATGGTGCTGGCCTTCCAGTTCGGAGACGGCTTCACGAATATGGTCACCCCCACTTCCGGAGTGCTCATAGCCGCCCTGGCAATGGCAAGGGTGGATTATTCGGACTGGGCTCGCCGCGTATGGAAACCCGTCCTGGCGCTCATCGCGCTGGGTTTCCTGCTGCTGCTCCCCACCGTGCTTTTCCAAATCAAAGGATTCTGAATATAAAACTATAACATTATGACCGACACAATTAAAAAGACAACCCTGAGAGATTCCGCGGCAATGCGCTGGACCGCATTGCTGCTGCTTGCGCTGGCAATGTTCTGCGCATACATCTTTATGGACATCCTCTCTCCTATCAAGGACCTGATGGAGTCCACTCGCGGTTGGGATTCCAAGGCCTTCGGAACAATGGAAGGCTCTGAGACGTTCCTCAACGTATTCGTCTTCTTCCTGATATTTGCAGGTATCATCCTGGACAAGATGGGAGTCCGTTTCACGGCCATCCTTTCAGGAGCGGTGATGCTGGTAGGAGCATCCATCAAGTGGTTCGCTATAAGCAAGTCATTCATTGGCAGCGGCCTTGAGACCTGGTTCACAAACAACCTCAACTGGCACACCGGCATAGGATTCATAGACGACGTACTGCCGTTCTACCACGGAATGCCCGCTTCCGCCAAACTGGCCGCAATAGGCTTTATGATATTCGGATGCGGATGTGAGATGGCCGGAATCACGGTGAGCCGCGGTATTGTCAAGTGGTTCAAGGGCAGGGAAACCGCCCTGGCAATGGGTTCGGAAATGGCCCTGGCACGCCTTGGAGTGGCCACCTGTATGATCTTCTCCCCCTATTTTGCAAAGCTTGGCGGAAGCATAGAGGTAAGCCGTTCAGTGGCATTTGGAGTAGTGCTTATGATGATAGCGCTCATAATGTTCATCGTATACTACTTTATGGACCGCAAGCTTGACAGCCAGACAGGCGAGGCAGAGGAGAAAGACGATCCGTTCAAGGTAAAGGACATAGGCAAGATTCTTTCAAGCCTTGGTTTCTGGCTTGTGGCCCTGCTCTGCGTCCTGTATTACTCCGCCATATTCCCGTTCCAGAAATACGCGGTGAATATGCTGCAGTGCAACCTTACGCTGACCGAGCCCGCAGCCGGTTCATTCTGGGCTGGTGAGGCCGTTACAATTATCCAGTACATCATAATGCTGGTTGTGGCAGTATGCTCATTCTCAAGCAACTTCATCAAGAACAACAAGGGCCTGAAATACGGCCTTATGGCAATAGCGGTTGTGGCTTTGATAGTTTACTGCGTTATGGGATTCAAGCGCGGCACCGCCGAGACCATCTTTGCAGTATTCCCGCTCCTTGCCGTGGCCATCACGCCAATCCTGGGCAACTATGTGGACCACAAGGGCAAGGCGGCTTCAATGCTGCTCATAGGCTCAATCCTGCTGGTTGCCTGCCACCTGACCTTCGCGTTCATCCTGCCTCTCTTCAAGGGCAGCGCAGTGGGCGGCACCGTAGTGGCTTACGCCACCATCCTGGTGCTTGGCGCCAGCTTCTCCCTTGTTCCCGCAGCCCTGTGGCCAAGCGTTCCAAAGCTTGTCGACGAGAAGATCATAGGCTCCGCCTACGCACTTATATTCTGGATACAGAACATCGGCCTGTGGCTGTTCCCAATCCTCATTGGAAACGTGCTCACAAGCACCAACGCTCCCGGAACCCCTCCGGACCAGCTCAACTATACCTGGGCGCTTGTTATGCTTGCCTGCCTTGGCGTTGCCTCGATGCTCATTGGAGCATACCTTAAGGTGGTGGACAAGAAGAAACACCTTGGACTGGAAGAACCCAACATAGCAGAATAACGCAATGGCGGCAAAGAAACTCGCAAAAAACGCCTGCTGGCTTGCCCTGGTGTGCCTGATGGTGCCAATGTTCGCATCGTACTTCTTTGACGATATGTTCTCCACCCTCTCGCAGATCTTCCAGCAGCCGCAACTGCTGGAACTGGGATGGGACAGCGCGGACTACGGCTTCTACGCCGGAGGCTACAGCTTCCTGTGCGTGTGCGGAGGCCTGATCATATGCGGAATCCTGCTTGACATATTCGGGGTGCGCATCATAGGCTCCGTATTCGTTGGCCTGATGGCCCTGGGAGCCGCCATAGTGTACGGCGCGCTCATATCCGGGCTTCAGCCAAAGGCTTCGCTGGCCATCGCTTACGCCGGATGTATGATATTCGGCCTTGGAAGCGAGATTGCGGGCGTTGCCGTGACGCGCAGCATAGCCAAGTGGTTCAAGGGCAGGAACGTTGCCTTTGCAATGGGAGCGCAGGTGGCCTTCGCCAGGCTGGGAACAGCCACGGCGTTCATCCTGAGCCCTATGCTGGTGAAGGGCGGCGGGCGCCTGTCCCTTGCGGACACTTCCCGCCCCGCCCTGGTGGGCCTGGGCCTCATTATGCTTGGCGTCATACTCTGGGGCATCTTCGTGGCAATGGACGCACGCTTTGACAAGGAAGCGGGCATCGCAAGCGGCCGCGGAGAGGTCAAGGACCAGGACAAGTTCAGATGGTCAGACCTTGGCAAGCTGTTCACCAACCCCAGGTTCATAATGATCTCGCTGCTTTGCGTGTTCTTCTACTGCTGCATCATATCGTTCAAGAAATTCGGCACCTCTATAGTGATCCCGCGCTTTGGGATGGACATAGACAACGCCAAATGGGTTATAACGATGATCCCGTTCTTCACCGTAATCTTCACCCCGCTCTTTGGAGCGCTGGTGGACAAGGTGGGAAAGGGTACCCTGTGGATGATAATAGGCTCAGCGCTGGTGCTCATCGCGCATCTGCTGCTGTGCTTCGCCCCGCAGGGAGTGCCTTTCTGGGGTTATTTCTCGATAGCCATACTGGGCGTAGGCTATTCCCTGGTACCTTCGGCAATGTGGCCAAGCGTCCCCAAGATTGTCCCCGACAGGAACCTGGGCACGGCGTATTCCCTCATATACTGGTTCCAGAATATGGGAATGCTGCTTGTCCCGGTGTTCGTGGGCCGCATTTTCAAGGCCCGCGAGGGTGTGGAGGCCGCCGTGCACGCAGAATTCATTTTCATAGGCCTGGGAATTGCAGCAATTCTGGTTGCCGCTATGTTCAGGCGCTCATCGGCCTCCAAGCCTGAGCTTGGCCTGGACGCCCCAAGCAAAAAACAATAGCAGATGTACGACCTTCTAGACAAGATAAACTCCCCCGCGGACATCCGTAAACTGAGCATTGAACAGCTTCCAAAGCTCTGCTCGGAGATACGGGCCTATATGGTGGACTGCTGCTCCCGAAATCCGGGACATCTGGCATCCAGCCTGGGCACCGTGGAAATGATTGTGGCCAGCCACTATGTCTTTGACACGCCAGAAGACAAGATTGTCTTTGACGTGGGACATCAGGCATACGCTCACAAGATAATCACAGGACGCCGCGAGGCGTTCCTGGGCAACCGTACCAAGGACGGCATAAGCGGTTTCCCCAACAGGGACGAGAGCCCTTACGACAGTTTTGGCACCGGTCACTCTTCCACATCCATATCCGCGGCGCTGGGCCTGGCGGAGGCCGCCAAGATGCAGGGCCACAGGCACAAGGTGCTGGCTATGATAGGCGACGGCGCCCTCACCGGCGGGCTTGCCTTTGAAGGAATCAACAATGCGGGCGCCTCCAAGGCGGACCTGCTCATATTGCTCAACGACAACAACCAGTCCATAGAGAAAGACAAGGGTGCCCTGCACAACCACCTGCTGAGCCTCACCACCAGCCCTACTTATAATAAAATTAAGAAACAGGTATGGGACTCGATGGGCGAAGGCAAGGCCAGGACCAAGCTGCAGAGGTTTGTGATCTCCGCCAAGTCGCTTGCAGTAAAACGCAGCGGAGGAGACCTGTTCGAAGCCCTGGGATTCAGGTACTTCGGCCCTGTGGACGGAAATGACATAGTCCAGCTGATAGATGCGCTCCAGCGCCTCAAGGCCCTGGACGGCCCCCGCGTGCTGCATTGCCTCACGGTGAAAGGCAAGGGCTACGCCCCTGCCGAAGCGGATCCCGCAACCTGGCACGCTCCGGGCCGCTTCAACCCCCAGACCGGGGAAAGGATCCACAGCCCGCACCCGGCGGACCGCTATCAGGACGTCTTCGGCTATACCATTACTGAACTTGCGCGCAGGGACACGCGCGTAGTGGGCATCACCCCCGCAATGTCAAAGGGCTGCGGAATGAGCCAGCTTGCGCGCGAGATGCCTGACCGCTTCTTTGACGTCGGAATAGAGGAGGAGCACGCCGTAACCTTCAGCGCAGGCCTCGCCGCTGGCGGAATGAAGCCTTTCTGCAACATCTATTCGGCCTTCAGCCAGAGGGCGTATGACCAGATAATCCACGACGTGGCCCTTCAGCACCTCCCCGTGGTCCTGTGCTTTGACAGGGCCGGGCTTGTGGGTGAAGACGGCGCCACCCATCAGGGAGCGTTCGACCTGGGCGCCTACCGCAGCATCCCCGGCGCAGTCATCGCCGCCCCTGCGGACGAGCTGGAGCTGCGCCGCGCTATGTACACAGGCTGGCAGCAGGAAAGCGGCCCCTTCATCATACGCTACCCCCGTGGTATGGGAGAAGGCGTGGAATGGAAGGAGGCGGATCCAGCAGTACTTCCGATTGGCAAGGGAGAGTGCCTGGCAAAGGGCTCCGGCATAGCCATCCTGGCTTTGGGGCCTATGGCTTATCTGGCACTGAAGGCAGCAAAGGAGATAGAGAAGGATAGCGGGAAGAAGTATTCCGTATATAATATGAGATACCTCAAACCGCTGGACCTTGACATACTTGAAGAAGTGTCACGTGACTGCCGCGGAATAGTGACCGTGGAAGACGGCGCCATAAAGGGAGGCCTGTATGGGGCCGTATCGGAATGGGTTGCCGGCAAAGGACTTGGCATAACGGTAGAAGGACTGGGCATCCCGGACAAATTCATTCCTCAAGCCACTCAGGCACAGCAGAGAATGGATTGCGGCCTTTCTGTTTCCGGGATAGTTTGTGCCTGCGAAAATATGTCAAAAAAGATATAAAAATGTTTGGATAATAATAAATAATATCTATCTTTGCACTCCCTTTGAAAGAAGGCATTCTTTGAAATAATTGCCGATGTAGCTCAGTTGGCCAGAGCACGTGATTTGTAATCTCGGGGTCGGGGGTCCGAATCCCTCCATCGGCTCGTTTAAAAGACTTGATTTTAAACAATATACGGGCAAGTACCAGAGTGGCCAAATGGGGCAGACTGTAAATCTGCTGGCGATGCCTTCGGTGGTTCGAATCCATCCTTGCCCACAAGCGTTTCAGGATATTATTCCTGCAGGCGGGGTTCGTATAATGGCTATTATGCCAGCCTTCCAAGCTGGAAATGGGAGTTCGATTCTCCTACCCCGCTCCACTTTTAGCCGATGTAGCTCAGGGGTAGAGCGCATCCTTGGTAAGGATGAGGTCATGAGTTCAATTCCCATCATCGGCTCCAGGACGCCGGTTGACAAGCCGGTTTAATTTTGTAAATACACAATTAAATTTTCATAATATTATGGCAAAAGAAACTTTCCAGAGAACCAAGCCGCACGTCAACATCGGTACTATCGGCCACGTTGACCACGGTAAAACTACTCTTACCGCAGCCATCACCAAGGTGCTGGCAGCCAAGGGTCTGAGCGAAATCAAATCTTTCGACCAGATCGACAACGCTCCTGAGGAGAAAGAGCGTGGTATCACCATCAACACCGCTCACGTTGAGTATCAGACCGCTACCCGTCACTACGCACACGTAGACTGCCCGGGTCACGCTGACTACGTAAAGAACATGGTAACTGGTGCCGCCCAGATGGACGGAGCTATCCTTGTTGTAGCCGCTACCGACGGTCCTATGCCTCAGACAAACGAGCACGTGCTTCTTGCAAAGCAGGTAAACGTTCCTAAGATGGTTGTATTCCTTAACAAGGTTGACCTTGTTGACGATGAGGAAATGCTTGACCTCGTTGAGATGGAAGTTCGCGACCTTCTGAACAAGTATGATTTCGACGGTGACAACGCTCCTGTAATCCGCGGTTCTGCACTTGGCGCCCTCAACGGAGAGCCTCAGTGGGAAGAGAAGGTTATGGAACTTATGGATGCTGTTGATACCTATATTCCTCTTCCGGTTCGTGAGAACGAGAAGCCGTTCCTTATGCCTATCGAGGACATCTTCTCCATCACCGGACGTGGAACAGTTGTTACTGGACGTATCGAGACCGGTACCATCCACGTTAACGACCCTGTTGAGATCGTAGGTTTCAACGATGAGGCTAAGAAGTCTGTCTGCACAGGTGTTGAGATGTTCCGCAAGCTCCTCGACCAGGGAGAGGCTGGAGACAACGTAGGTCTTCTTCTCCGTGGTATCGACAAGAAGGAGGTTAAGCGCGGTGAGGTTGTTGCCAAGCCGGGTTCAATCACTCCTCACACTCACTTCCTCGGCCAGATTTACGTTCTGAAGAAGGAAGAGGGCGGACGCCACACTCCTTTCCACAACAAGTATCGTCCTCAGTTCTTCATCCGTACCCTGGACGTTACCGGAGAGATTTCTCTTCCTGAGGGAATCGAGATGGTTATGCCTGGTGACAATGTTGAGATCAACGTTCACCTCATCACTCCTGTTGCCCTTAACGAGGGTCTCCGTTTCGCAATCCGCGAGGGTGGCCGTACCGTTGGTGCAGGACAGGTAATCAAGATTCTTGAGTAATACAAGATATCTTACAAGGGAGAGCAGGAGAAATCCGCTCTCCTTTTAGGGGAATAGAACAAGGGTAGTTCAGCGGTCTCCAAAACCGTAGATGTGGGTTCGAATCCTGCTTCCCCTGCAAAATATATCAAAGGTTACGATTTGGTAATTGTTTAACAGACTCCATTCGCGCTTCCAATTGAACGGGGTCCATTAAAAGTAAAGATGAGCAAGTTTATTAACTATCTGAAGGAGTCATACGTAGAGCTCGTTAAGAAGACTACGTGGCCAACTTGGGACAAGCTGCAGAGTTCAGCTATTCTGGTGATGGTCACCACAGCCCTTCTTGCAGTAGCGCTCTTCCTCATTGACTTCGTTTTCCAGCATCTGATGACTGCAATTTACACATTGTAATTAACCGTTGATATTCTTATGGGCGACAAAAAATGGTATGTTCTCAGAACTGCCGGGGGAAAAGAAAAGAAAGCTAAAGACTATCTCGAGAAAGAGATTGAAAGAAGCGGCCTTCAAGACCAGGTAGCACAAGTCCTAGTTCCCGTAAAAAAAGAAATAGTGACCAAGAATGGCAAGAGGAAAGTGGTTGACAAACTGCTTTTCCCCGGCTATGTGCTTATCCAGGCGGAACTCAGCGGAACACTGGAGAATATAATCAGGACTATGGTTCCGGGAATGTCAGGTTTCCTTACTGAAAAGAAAACCATCAGCGGATCACAGTTCGAGAGGGTTCCTGTTCCTATCAGGGACGAAGAAGCCCAGAGAATACTCGGCGTGCAGGACGAGAATGCTGACAACGCAGCCGAGACTGAGGTTAACTACGAAGTTGGCGAGTCCGTCAGGATCACTGACGGCCCGTTCAGCGGTTTCAGCGGTATAGTAGATGAAATACTGGAGGACAGAAGCAAGATCAAGGTCATTGTTGTGATCTTTGGAAGGAAGACCCTTCTGGAACTCAGTTTTACACAAGTAACTAAAGAATAACACAAATCATGGCAAAAGAAGTTACCGGATTCATTAAGCTCCAGATCAAAGGCGGAGCTGCCAATCCAGCACCTCCGGTAGGACCGGCACTCGGTTCCAAAGGCTTGAACATTATGGACTTCTGCAAGGCTTTCAACGCCCAGACGCAGGACCGTGCAGGAAAGATCCTTCCTGTAGTCATTACAGTCTATTCTGACAAGTCTTACAGTTTCCAGGTTAAACAGCCTCCAGTTGCTGTTTCCATCAAGGAAGCTGCGAAGGTACAGAAAGGTTCTGGAGAACCTAACAGAAAGAAAGTTGCATCAATCACTTGGGATCAGGTCAAGACCATAGCCGAGGAGAAGATGCCGGACCTCAACGCATTCACTCTTGCTTCAGCAATGAAGATGGTTGCAGGTACAGCACGCAGCCTTGGTATCAACGTTACAGGTACTTTCCCTGAGAACATCTAAAACACATGCGAGATGAGTAAATTGACAAAGAACCAAAAAGCAGCCGCAGAGAAATACGATTCTCAGAAGGCTTATCTTCTCTCTGAGGCATGTGCCCTGGTAAAGGAAATCACCTGGACCAAATTCGATGCATCAGTAGAAGTACATGTTAATCTTGGAGTTGACCCGCGCAAGGCCAACCAGATGATCCGTGGCGTGGTTACCCTTCCTAACGGAACGGGAAAGCCTGTCAGGGTGCTCGCACTCTGTACTCCGGACAAGGTTGACGAGGCCACCGCAGCAGGTGCTGACTTCGTAGGACTCGAGGACTATATCGAGAAGATCAAGGGAGGTTGGACTGACGTTGACGTCATTGTCTGCACACCTTCAGTGATGGGTAAAGTCGGAGCCCTTGGAAGGATCCTCGGACCTCGCGGTCTTATGCCTAACCCCAAGACCGGTACCGTTACGATGGATATCGCTAACGCTATCAAGGAAGTTAAGGCAGGTAAGATTGACTTCAAAGTGGACAAGACCGGCATTGTACATGCCGCAGTAGGAAAAGTTTCATTCACTGCACAGCAGCTTCAGGAGAATGCGGCAGAGTTCCTCAACGCTATCTCCAAACTCAAGCCACAGGCTCTCAAGGGAACCTATATGAAGGGCGCAGCAATGTGCAGCACAATGAGCGATGGTATTAAAATAGATCTCAAAGCATTCTTGAACGGCGTTGAGTAAAAAAGATCAATGTTATGAAAAAGGAATTAAAAGATCAGATTATTGAAAGCATCTCAGCCCAGCTTAAGGAATATCCTAATTTCTACATTACCGATATCTCCGGCCTGAATGCCTCTCAGACCACCAAGCTCCGTCGTGCTTGCTTTGAGAACCAAGTGAAGCTCACTGTTGTAAAGAACACCCTGTTCGAGCACGTAATCAAGGAGAACGAGGCCTACAAGGACCTTATCCCTACACTCAAGGGTAATACCGCCATCATGTACACAATGGTTCCCAACGCTCCTGGAAAGCTCATCAAGAAGCTCCAGAAGGAAGGCTTCGAGAAGCCTGTAGTAAAGGGTGCCTATGTTCAGGATTGCATTTACATCGGTGCAGAGTCTCTCAACGAGCTCGCAGCCATCAAGACTAAGGAAGAGCTTATCGGTGATATCATCACCCTGCTCAAGAGCCCTATCAGCAGAGTTATTTCCGCGCTTGAGAATAGAGAAGAAAAATAATAATAACAATTTAAAATATAATTAATTATGGCAGACGTAAAAAAACTTGCTGAAGAGCTCGTAAGCCTTTCAGTAAAAGACGTTCAGGAACTTGCTAACATCCTCAAGGAGGAGTACGGCATCGAGCCTGCAGCAACAGTAGTAGCAGCCGGCCCTGCAGAGGGTGGCGCAGCAGCAGAGGCTGAGCAGACTGAATTCGATGTTATCCTCAAGGCAGCCGGACAGGCTAAGCTCAATGTAATCAAGGTCGTTAAGGCTGAGCTCGGACTCGGACTTAAGGAAGCTAAGGATCTCGTTGACGGAGCTCCTGCAACAGTTAAAGAAAAAATCTCCAAGGCAGAGGCTGAGGCACTCAAGGCCGCTCTCGAAGAGGCTGGTGCTGAGATTGAGATTAAGTAACTCTCTCCGCTTCCCCTTGTTGGGAAAACAAACAGGTTTAGAGCCATCAGTAGGCTCTAAACCTTTTTGCCGTAAAAAAACATTTTTTCTTTACTTGCAGGCAGATCTATGTCAAACCAGACCAGTACAAAACGTATTAATTTCGCAAGATCAAAAATTCTTGAGTATCCTGACCTGCTCGAGGTCCAGCTAAAGTCGTTCAAAGACTTCTTCCAGCTGGAAACCACCCCTGAAAACAGGAAAAACGAAGGCCTTTACCAGGTTTTCCAGGAGATCTTCCCTATCGAGGACACCCGCAACAACTACAAGCTGGAGTTCATCGATTACTTCATAGACCCGCCACAGTATTCAATCGAAGAGTGCCTCCAGAGGGGCCTGACCTACAACGTCCCTCTCAAGGCTAAGCTCCGTCTGTCCTGCACGGACCCGGAGCACGAAGATTTCGATACCAGGGTGCAGGACGTGTACTTGGGCAACATCCCTTATATGACCCCTGCCGGAACCTTTGTCATCAACGGATCGGAGAGAATCATCGTATCCCAGCTGCACAGGTCCCCGGGCGTATTTTTCGATCAGAGCATGCACGCCAACGGCACAAAGCTGTATTCGGCGCGCATTATCCCGTTCAAGGGTTCCTGGATCGAGTTCGCTACTGACATCAACAATGTCATGTACGCTTACATCGACCGCAAGAAGAAATTGCCTGTGACCACCCTCCTCAGGGCCATCGGTTACACCAGCGACAAAGACATAATTGACATCTTCGGCCTTGCCGACGAGATCAAAGCCACCGCCAAGGAGCTCAAGGCCAACAAGGACCGCAGGCTCGCCGCAAAGGTCCTCAAGACCTGGACTGAAGATTTCGAGGACGAGGATACCGGAGAGGTTATCCCCATCGAGCGTACCGTTCCTATCGTTGACAGGGGCGAGATCCTTGACGAGGATACCATCAAGGCCATCCTTGAAACCGATGTCAAGACCATCCTCCTTCAGAAGGACGAGGCCAACTCTAACGAGTACGCCATCATCTACAACACCCTGCAGAAGGATCCTACCAATACGGAAATCGAGGCTGTGAACTACATTTACAAGCAGCTCCGCAACTCCGAACCGCCAGATGAGAACACCGCCCGTGACGTCATCGAGAAACTTTTCTTCTCAGAGAAGAGGTACGACCTTGGCAACGTGGGACGCTACCGCCTCAACAAGAAGCTCAATCTTGACACTGATCCGGACGTGAGGGTTCTCACCCAGAGGGACATCATTGAGATTATCAAATACCTCATCCAGCTTATTAATTCAAGGGCTACGGTTGACGATATCGACCACCTGTCCAACAGGCGCGTACGTACCGTTGGAGAGCAGCTTGCAAACCAGTTCAGCGTAGGTCTCAGCCGTATGGCAAGGACCATCCGCGAGAGGATGAACGTAAGGGATTCCGAGCAGTTCAACCCCATCGACCTGATTAACGCAAAGACTCTCTCCTCCGTTATCAACTCGTTCTTTGGAACAAGCCAGCTGTCTCAGTTTATGGACCAGACCAACCCTCTGGCAGAGATCACCCACAAGAGGCGTCTCTCCGCATTGGGCCCGGGAGGTCTTTCAAGGGACAGGGCGGGATTCGAGGTCCGCGACGTGCACTACACGCACTACGGACGTCTCTGCCCTATCGAGTCTCCTGAAGGTCCTAACATTGGTCTTATCTCCTCCCTGTGCGTTTACGCAAGGGTTGATGAACTTGGATTCATCGAGACCCCTTACCGCGACGTAAAGGACGGAAAGGTTGACCTGAGCGACACCGGATGGCACTATATGAGCGCAGAAGAGGAAGAGAAGAAGCTCGTTTCCCTGGCCAACGTGAAGATGGCTGATGACGGAACACTGGAGGACGACAGGATCCAGTGCCGTCTGGAAGCCGACTTCCCTGTAGTGACCAAGGAGGAAGTGAACTATATGGACGTAGCCCCTAACCAGATGGCTTCCGTGGCTGCATCCCTCATCCCATTCCTTGAGCACGACGATGCCCACCGCGCCCTTATGGGAGCCAATATGATGAGGCAGGCAGTGCCGCTTCTCTCCCCCGAGTCCCCTATCGTGGGTACCGGACTGGAGCAGCGCGTATGCCTTGATTCCCGCACACAGTTCATTGCAGAGCGCAAGGGAGAAGTCACCTACGTAGATGCAAATGAGATCCACATCAAATACGAGCGCACAAAAGAGGAAGAGTCCGTAAGCTTCGCCCCCGAGGAGACAGTTTACAAGCTCCCTATCTGCCGCAGGACCAACCAGAGCACGACAGTGACCCTCACCCCTATCGTCCGCAAGGGCGACATCGTGGAGAAGGGACAGGTGCTCACCGAGGGTTACGCTACGCAGGACGGAGAACTCGCCCTTGGAAGGAACCTCAAGGTTGCGTTTATGCCTTGGAAGGGTTACAACTATGAGGACGCCATCGTGCTTTCAGAGGAGATGGTAAAGTGGGACATCCTCACATCCATCCACGTGGACGAGTACCTCACTGAGGTGCGCGACACCAAGCGCGGAATGGAGGAACTCACTTCCGACATCCCTAACGTAAGCGAGGACGCCACCAAGGACCTTGCAGAGAACGGTATCGTCAGGATCGGTGCTCACATTGAGCCGGGCGACATTATGATCGGTAAGATCACCCCTAAGGGAGAGAGCGATCCTTCACCTGAGGAGAAACTCCTCAAGGCCATCTTCGGCGACAAGGCCGGAGACGTCAAGGACGCATCCCTCAAGGCCAACCCTTCACTTAGCGGAACCGTCATCAAGACATCCCTGTATTCCAAGATATCCAGCTCCCGCAGGTCTTCCCGCAACGACCAGAAGGCCAAGCTCGAGAGCCGCCAGGACCTGTTCAACCAGTTCGCGGAGAAACTGCGCGCAGACTTCCTGCAGAGGCTTGCAGCCCTGACAAAGAACAAGAAGAGCGCAGGTATCAGCGACCTGTACGGTGTAGAGCTTATCCCCAAGGACAAGAAGATCACCGCAGACCAGCTCAAGGATATAGACTACGAGAACGTCAACTCCAACAAGTGGACTGACAACAAGGAGACCAACCTCCTTATCCGCGACCTCATAAACAACTACTGCATCACTCTCAAGACAGAGGCTGCAGAGTGCAAGAGGGAGATGGACAAGATCAAGATCGGCGACGAGCTTCCTAACGGAGTGATGCAGCTTGCAAAGGTATACATCGCCAAGAAAAGGAAGATTACCGTAGGAGACAAGATGGCAGGACGCCACGGAAACAAGGGTATCGTAGCAAAGATAGTAAGGCAGGAAGATATGCCGTTCCTGGACGACGGAACACCTGTAGACATAGTTCTGAACCCTCTGGGAGTACCTTCACGTATGAACCTGGGCCAGATCTACGAGACCGTTCTCGGATGGGCGGGATACAGGCTGGGCCTCAAGTTCAGCACCCCTATCTTTGACGGAGCAAGCATCGAACAGATATGCAACTATACTGACCAGGCCGGAATCCCGCGCTTTGGAAAGACCCGCCTCCGCGACGGCGGCACTGGCGACTACTTTGACCAGCCGGCCACCGTGGGAGTGATCTATATGATCAAGCTGGGCCATATGGTTGACGACAAGATGCACGCAAGAAGCATCGGTCCTTACTCACTGATCACCCAGCAGCCTCTCGGAGGAAAGGCCCAGTTTGGAGGTCAGCGTTTCGGAGAGATGGAGGTTTGGGCTCTGGAAGCATTCGGAGCAGCAAACGCCCTCCAGGAAATCCTCACTGTCAAGTCTGACGACGTTACAGGTAGGTCCAAGACTTACGAGGCCATTGTAAAGGGAGACCCTATGCCGCCAGCAGGCATTCCGGAGTCCCTCAATGTGCTCCTCCACGAGCTCAGAGGCCTCGGACTCAAGGTTACTTTGGATTAATTACAGACAATTAGAACAATAGACAGATGCCTACCTATACAAAGAAAGATAATAAAGTCAAGAGCAATTTCCAGAGGATCAGCATCTCGCTGGCATCCCCGGAGGACATCACAGCAAGGTCCTGCGGAGAGGTCCTGAAGCCGGAAACGGTTAACTACAGGACTTACAAGCCTGAGAAGGACGGTCTTTTCTGCGAAAAGATCTTCGGTCCTACCAAGGATTACGAGTGCTATTGCGGTAAATACAAACGCATCCGCTATCGTGGAATTGTCTGCGACCGATGCGGAGTGGAAGTAACGGAGAAGAAGGTGCGCCGCGAAAGGATGGGTCACATAACCCTTACCGTTCCGGTTGCCCACATCTGGTACTTCAAGTCCGCTCCAAACAAGATTTCCGCCCTTCTTGGAATCCCTTCCAAGAAACTGGAATCTGTTATCTACTATGAAAAGTACATCGTTACCCGTCCGGGAGCAAGCGGAATTGAAAAGATGGAACTTCTCTCAGAGGACGAGTATCTTGATGCACAGGCACGCGTTCCTGACAACGACAACCTTCCTGACGACGATCCTGCAAAGTTCGTTGCCAAGATGGGTGCCGAGGGAATCTACGACCTGCTCAAGGAGATTGACGTAGAGGCGCTTGGAAAGGAACTTCGCCAGAAGATGGCCACAGAGTCCTCACAGCAGCGCAAGGCTGAGATCCTCAAGAGGCTCCAGGTTGTGAAGTGGTTCCAGGAGTCCAAGGACGTGAACCGTCCCGAGTGGATGATAATGAAGGTGGTTCCGGTCATTCCGCCGGATCTCCGCCCTCTTGTACCGCTTGACGGAGGCCGTTTTGCAACATCTGACCTCAACGACCTTTACAGAAGGGTAATCATACGTAACAACCGTCTCAAGAGGCTCATAGAGATCAAGGCTCCTGAAGTGATCCTTCGCAACGAGAAGCGTATGCTCCAGGAAGCTGTTGACTCCCTCTTTGACAACTCCAAGAAGTCTTCGGCAGTGAAGAGCGAGTCCAACAGGGCTCTCAAGTCTCTCTCAGACTCCCTCAAGGGAAAGCAGGGACGCTTCCGCCAGAACCTCCTTGGAAAGCGCGTGGATTATTCCGCACGTTCCGTTATCGTTGTAGGACCTGAGCTCAATATGCACGAGTGCGGTCTTCCTAAGTTTATGGCCGCAGAGCTTTACAAGCCTTTCATCATCCGCAAGCTCATCGAGCGCGGTATCGTAAAGACTGTAAAGAGCGCCAAGAAGATAGTTGACCGCAAGGATTCAGTAGTTTGGGATATCCTCGAAAACGTAATGAAGGGACACCCTGTGCTCCTGAACCGCGCCCCTACCCTGCACCGTCTGGGAATCCAGGCATTCCAGCCTAGGATGATAGAGGGCAAGGCCATCCAGCTGCATCCGTTGGCTTGTACGGCGTTCAACGCTGACTTCGACGGAGACCAGATGGCCGTTCACCTCCCGCTTGGCAACGCCGCCATAATGGAGGCCCAGCTGCTTATGCTCGGTTCACAGAATATCCTCAACCCTGCAAACGGAGCGCCTATCACCGTGCCTTCACAGGATATGGTGCTTGGTCTGTACTACATCACCAAGATCCGCCCGGGTGCAAAGGGAGAGGGAATGTCCTTCTACGGACCGGAAGAGGTTATCATAGCTTATGACGAGAAGGTAGTGGAGATGCACGCCCAGATCAACGTCCGCCTGCCAAAGGACAAGCAGGACCTGAGCAAGGGCTACGAACTCGTTTCCACAACCCCTGGACGCATCATCGTAAACCAGTACGTTCCTGACGAGGTTCCTTACGTGAACGAAGTCCTTGGAAAGAAGGCCCTGCGCAAGATCATCACCGACGTTATCAAGAACACCGGTGTAACCCGCACTGCCAAGTTCCTTGACGACATCAAGAACCTGGGATACGACCAGGCGTTCCGCGCAGGTATCTCCTTCAACCTGGGCGATGTGCTCATCCCTAGCGAGAAAGAGACCCTCATTGACGAAGGCTACAAGCAGGTGGAGGAACTCAAGGCCAACTACGCAATGGGATTCATCACCAACCAGGAGCGTTACAACAAGGTTATCGACCTGTGGTCTTCAATAGACAACAAGCTCACCAACATAGTTACCAAGCAGATTTCCGCAGACCAGCAGGGCTTCAACCCTGTATATATGATGCTGGATTCAGGAGCCCGTGGTTCAACCCAGCAGATCAAGCAGCTCTGCGGTATGCGTGGACTTATGGCCAAGCCTCAGAAGTCCGGCGCCGCCGGATCGGAGATTATCGAGAACCCGGTTATTTCCAACCTGAAGGAAGGAATGTCCGTGCTCGAGTACTTCATCTCCACCCACGGTGCCCGTAAGGGTCTTGCCGATACCGCCCTCAAGACTGCGGACGCAGGTTACCTGACCCGCCGTCTGGTAGACGTATCGCACGACGTGATCATCACTGAGGAAGACTGCGGAACCCTCCGCGGACTTATCGCTACCGCCATCAAGGACAAGGATACAGTTGTAGAGTCCCTTGGAGAGCGTCTTTTGGGTAGAACTTCCGTTCACGACATCTTCAACCCTCTGGATGGATCGCTTATCATCCACGCGGGCGAGGAGATCCGCGAGGCGGAAGCCAAGCTCATCGACTCGCTGCCTATCGAGCAGGTGGAGATCCGTTCCGTGCTCACTTGCGAGAGCCGTCACGGCGTATGCGCAAAGTGCTACGGACGCAATCTGGCCACCAGCCGTATGGTTGAGAAGGGAGAGGTTGTGGGCGTAATCGCCGCACAGTCAATTGGTGAGCCTGGTACACAGCTTACACTGCGAACCTTCCACGTTGGAGGTACCGCATCCAGCGCCGCAGCAGATTCTTCAATCACCGCCAAGTACAATGGAAAACTTGAGTTCGAAGAGCTCAGGACCATCAAGAAGGTGGCAGAGGACGGCAGCTTACAGGACATTGTAGTAAGCCGTATGACAGAGCTCAAGGTTGTTGACGAGACAACCGGAATGACATACTCACAGTACGACGTTCCTTACGGATCTATCCTTTACAAGAAGGACGGCGACAAGGTTTCAGTAGGTGACCTCATCTGCGAATGGGATGCTTACAACGCTATCACCATCGTTGAGACCGAAGGCCGCATCCGCTATGAGAATATGATAGACGGCGTAACCTTCAGAGAGGAGATTGCCGATGAGTTCTCCGTAAACAAGGACAGGGTTATCATCGAGGCCCGTGACAAGACCAAGAGTCCGGCAATCGACATCCTGGACGCCAACGGAAATACCATCAGGCAGTTCAACCTTCCTGTAGGAGCCCACGTAATGGTTTCTGACGGATCCGACGTAAAGGCTGGAGACATAATCATCAAGATACCTCGCGCAATTGGAAAGTCAAGCGATATCACCGGAGGACTTCCGCGTGTTACCGAGCTTTTCGAGGCCCGCAACCCTTCAAACCCTGCAATCATTTCCGAGATCAACGGAGAGGTTGTAATGGGCAAGAGCAAGAGAGGAAACCGCGAGATCATTGTCAAGAACAAGTCAGGTGCGGAGAAATCTTACCTTGTACCTCTGTCAAAGCAGATCCTGGTTCAGGAGAACGACTACGTGAAGGCCGGAACAAGGCTTTCAGACGGAGGAATCTCCCCTACCGACATCCTCAATGTACTTGGCCCTGTAAAGGCTCAGGAATACATTGTAAACGAGGTTCAGGCGGTATACCGTCTGCAGGGTGTGAAGATCAACGACAAGCACTTTGAGATTATCGTTCGCCAGATGATGCGCAAGGTTGAGATCACCGACGCTGGAGATACCACATTCCTCCCTGAGGAACTGGTTGACAAGTGGACATTTATGGATGTAAACGACGCCATCTACGGCAAGTTCTACATTATGGATGCCGGCGATTCCCAGAGGTATGAGCAGGGCGACATAGTCAACGCCCGCGAACTGCGCAACGAGAATTCTTCTCTGGAGCGCCAGGGAGCCAAGTTGATCGTTGCCCGCGAGGCCCGTCCTGCAACCGCAAGGCTGGTTCTCCAGGGAATCACCCGCGCCGCCCTCCGTACCAACAGCTTCATCTCCGCAGCATCCTTCCAGGAGACCACCAAGGTGCTCAGCGAGGCCGCTATCCGCGCCCGCGTAGACTACCTTGAGGGACTTAAGGAGAACGTCATCTGCGGTCACCTGATCCCTGCCGGTACTGGACTCAAGGAGTATCAGGACATCATAGTCGGCCGCAAGGACGAGATGATGGCCGAGCTCAACGAGCTCTAGCAGCGTCATCCCCGACGACCATTGTCATCCCCGACCTGATCGGGGATCCCCAATAAAAAAGGCCTGAGGCACCCCCTCAGGCCTTTTCATTTCCTCTGCCCCCGCGCCTCCGCCCTCCTCTCCTCATCCTTCCCATTCTCCCTCCCTCCGACCGACCACTCCCGTTTCACCTCTCTTTCCTCTCACCTCTCACCTCTCTCCCAACTCTCCTCCTCCCTCTCCTCGCTCTCCTTCCTCTCCTCGATCGCTCCCCCCAATTAATCGGCGCTGGTGCGCGCCTGAGGCGAAATCGGCCAAAATCACCTCAGGTGTGAGAAATAGAGTGGCGCTGAGCGCACACCGGAGGCGTTTTTCCCATTAATGGACGCAGGTGTGCGGTTTGACGACACACCTGAGACATCCAATCACCGCTGCAGAGACCTGGGTGGCACTTTCCCCGTCTCAGGTGTGTCGCGCAGGTGCGCACCTGCGGCGGAATTGCGGGAAATCGGCTCAGGTGCGCGATGCAGCGAAAGGAGATGCCCGAGCAGGTCGGGCATGACGGGAGGGGGTGTGTACTACCCAAGAATTCGTTTGATGATGGGCAGTGGCGTGCCGTAGTTGTAGCGGAGGATATCGGCTACTTTGTCCCGGATGTTAGAGGGCAGCGCGTTCAAGGAGATGGCTTGGCCGCATAGGAGGGAAACAATCTCAGAGGCTTTGGCGCGGGCGGACTCATCGTTACAAAGGAACTCCGTCTCTTTGGGATTGGTCATTTGAGAATCCTTTCGGGTTACAAAGTATAAGAGGGTCTTGGACGTACGCAAGGCATTTTCGGCGAGTTTGGTGTTGACTATGCAGGCAGGGTCGATCCTTCCTTTTTCGGTAAGACGAAGATAATCAGGGATTTGCTGGTGAGTATGCAGTTTCTTGGCAGAGCCTCGCAGGTATCTGACTACAGTCCCGGATGTTGGGTTAGACCATTCGTCTCGGAAATGGGCGGAGATGGAAGACCACGGATAGTAATAGGCGTTGGAGCTCAGACCGGCTCTAACTGGATTGGCATACACATAGCCTATACAGTTCTTCAGGTCCTCAAGGTCTTCGCATTGCCGAATTATGTGTGGGTTGCGGGCCAGGACCTTTGGTACTCCATATTTTTTAGCATACCACATAGAATACATCTTCTTCAACTCCAGAAAACGTTTCTCTATATTCTCCCTATGACCGTAGACTATTATGTGAATGTGGTTGTTCATTATACAATAGGCTACGATTTCAACTCCGGAAGTTCGGCCGAACACAAGGGACAAGATGAATATGATTTGGTTAAAGTCCTCTTCGTCCAGGAAAAGGTCGGAGGAGATGCCTTTGGTGCAGATGTGATAGTATCGTTTTTCCATAGTTTCGGTTCTTTGCCCGAATATACAAAAACGAAACTAAGTAGCTGTGTTTTAAACGTTTAATTAAAGGATTGCCTTTCTCAATACCGATGCGAACGGCTTGAAGGGCGCGCAGGTGTGCACCTGCGGCGGAAATGCGGGAGAACGCCCCAGGTGCGCGATGCAAAGGAAGGCTGGGCGCACACCGGAGGCGTTGCAGTCCAATAATAACCTAAACTCTGAACATCATAGATGTATACTCCATTTCCTCCACGTGCTCCTGTAAATGGGAAGAAGATCCGATTGTTGCTAATACCTGTTGAGAGATACCATCCTTGACTAGTTATTAGTTCATGAGGGTTAGGAAGATTATTCGCGGGGACCCAACCAGTACTTCCTGTCAACCCCGCGGAGGCAGGACTGGCGCATGACATTTCATCCCACCGCGTCACGCCAAAGCGCCTTCCAGGCACCTCCAGCGTTGTTCCCTCCTGTCAGGTAGGTCTCGACACCACCCGCTGCGCCAGAATCCTCTAGAAAAGATGTCGGTGTAAGTTGTTTTTACACAAATCAGGACAAAAAAAGGACACAGGCCTATCCAGGCCTGCGTCCTACAATGATATATTATTTGGATTGGTATTGCCGTTTATACTCTTTTTCCGATTATTCTAGAAAGCAGTCTGCAGTATTGGACGAACGGCATAACCAGCTCCTTTACGTTGTTCATGACCAGGGCGGATAAGAACATTATCATTCATCATCATCATCTTAGCGGTCTTACGCGATTGAACGCCACTAGCGTCAGATGTTGATGCGTAATTATTTGGACAAGAGGTCCAATAATAGCCAAGAGTTTTCACATCGTAGATAGAAGTACCTTCTCCACCATGATTGCCGTCGTGAGCCCTAGCTCCACAGAATGGGAATTCCATGACGTCTGAGGAAGGAATCGTAAACTTATAACCAATAGTAGGCCTATATGTCGCCCAAAGCTGGGAGTTACTTCCACCATTGTTGTATTGAGCATAACCGAGTACATTAGCATTCTTGCTAACGCCGGAGAACGCATACTCATAAGGAACTACGTATCCCGGCGGGCAAGGATCATAGACGGTCTTTACGGCGAAGCGATTTCCGTATTCCCCTACATTTCCACCATTATCCAACTCAGCATCCCAAAGATTGCCATAATTAGAGCCACAGTAGTACGCTTCTGTTCCACCTAGATTCACAAGTTGCCAGTTGGGGTGTTGTATGGAGACCTCGAAACCACCCGAAGTGATTTGATGGGTTCTGCTGCTTTGCCAAGTTAGATTATTAGCGGAGTATTGTGCCTTGTCTTCATTATCACCTGTTGCTGGAAGCATAGGGTCTTTGCGACCCCACTGATAGAAGGTATTGCAGCCCACATTGGCATCAACATGAATAACATCACCAATCTGACGGACACGGAAAATTCGGGATGTGCCACCTGTCTCGGTCTGGGAAACACGGACATACGTTGTCCAAGTGTTATAGTTGGTAGTGCGAGCAGATGTAGCGTCCATCCATCCAAGATTGTAATTCATCATGCTAAGAGTGTTGTTCAATCCATCCTTTACTGTCTTAGGGGCTAGATCTTTTTCAGTCACCCAGATGTGCCAGCTCCAGACGATAGTTCCGGAACTGTTGCGAGCAGCGACAATTACGTTACCGGGACGAATCAAAGCTCGTTTAACCTCGAATTTGATATAATTGCCGTCAACGGATACATCTGCATCCTTGATAATCTGCCCAGCAGCGTTGTTGGTACCATCCTGCCATACAATAATTGCGTCACTGACAGTAATACCGTTGTCGGTGGTAATCCAAGGGCCGGCAATAGCCGAACCGTCATGGCGAATGAAGTTGCTTAGGAAATGACCTGTTGGGGAAGCAACTGAAGGAGCGTATGACTTGGCGTTAGTGGCTCCGTTTCTGATAGCATTGCCATATACCAGAGGGAACTTGTAGAGGCCGGGGCCCTGAACCACATAGCAGTTAGCTGTCTCCATGTTCTGTGGTGCGCCAAACTGGTTGGACCCGTACACTGGATGTTTGGACAAGTCATAGTAGCCGTCTGTATCCTTGGCACTAGCAGGGATGTCAGGTGCGCTGCGGAGCGCAGCAGTGGCGCCGTCAATATCCTCAGGGCTATCACCAGAATACTCGTCACTGTTATGGTCACGAAGTACGTTTGCGCCGTTGTTGACTGTCAATGTCAAACCGCCACCACCTGTGGTCAAGTTAACTCCTATCTTTCCGTCGTTGCTAGTAGTCCAGTTAACCTGGTCAGTAGAATACTCAATCTTCCAGGCGACTGGAACCTTGTTAGATTCGTCACCGTTTAAATATTTGTAACTAGTAACGTTGAAAGGAAGCGAGCTAGTTGTTGCTACGTGACCGTAGGTAGTGATATTCTCTATTTCCTCGATTTTGTATGTCCAAGTTTCAGCTTCGGGAACATATACGTTGGCAATGCGGTACTTCTTGCCGGCTTCGAATGTTACATACTGGCTGCCGCTCTTGAGTTCTACGGACTTAGCTCCACCTCCGGTGAAGTTGAAGATCATCTTGAGGCCGGACATTGTCTGAGGTAGGGCGAAGATTGTGAAAGTGACAGGGTTACTGTTGGTGACCGCTACGTTGCCAAGATTTACGGTAATAGACCTTGACCTTGATGTGTTTTCTGTCAAGCTGAATGCATAACTGGTAAGGCTGGAGCTGTTGATTGTGGCAACGAAATCTCCTGCCAGGTAAGGACCGCTGGTATTGTTCACAGCGGCCAGGGTGAAGGAAGCCTGCTGCATTTCGGACGATGCGTCTGCTGCGCCCACGGTAATCTCGAAAGCGGTCATCAAAGGTTTGAATCCCAGATTGATGTCTTCACCAACATCAGCACGAGCTGCAGCCCACATGTAAGCGTACTTCATGTCAGGCTTGCAGATTCTGCGGGTCACATTGTTGACAGTAACGTTCTGCGGAGCCGATACCACCTGCGTGGCAGGTATTGTAGCTTTGATAATGTTCCTAGCCAGAGCTACTTTCTCGCCATCCCCGTGGATGGAAGGAGAAGGATACATAGCATAGAAGGTATGCTGTGCGGTCTGGCTGAGCCAATTGATACCCGAACCGCTCGCTACGATCTCTGCATTACTGATCTGCTGACTTGCAGAGTGTGAAGACACGCGATAATTTTCATTGGCGGTATGTGTCTCGTCCACTTCCGCCCAAATGTGCATGAGGTCTCCGTCAACCCAGTCTATGCGCTCAAACCTCTGGGTGTCTCCAAAGAATTCGCCGCTGTAGTCGGTCTTTGTGCCCAGACCATTCTCATAATAAGTATTGGCGGTGAAATGTATAGGTGTACCGATACCTCCTGATAAGGATTCTTTCATATCGCAGCTCGCGAGAAGAGGCAGAGCTGCAAGCAAAATATAGAGTGCTCTTTTCATAATCATCTTCTTTTTAAGATCTAGACTAATGCCTCCTACTCGTTCCTCCAATATTCTGAAGACGAGTCAAAAGTAACATCCTCAACTTCCTGACCTGTTGCACGAATGCTCATTTGGCTGTCAGTTGAGCCAGCGAAAAGACTTCCCTCGAAATCAAATCCGAGAGGGGTCATACACATTTTTTCGTAATGTTTTTTCATTTGTATAATATATATTATTCTATTGATAAACAGCAAAATCCACCTTGATCAGTGGGTGGCAGAGGTTTATAGCACACAAGGCGCAAAAGTATAGAAAAGTCATCACATATACAATATTTCAATGATTTTTTTTGAAAAAAATGAAAATATACTGCATATCGCTTCCAATAAGTTGGCAAGTGGGGAAAAGTTGGGGAAAACCTATGAATATACATTCACTTTACATTATAAATATACAAGGCTTATGACCATAAACTTTATTATAAAAACTCCTGTTTCGTATACAAAAAATGTAGCGAAACCGTACAATCGCTTAACAAAAGTTTATATCCGCCTGAGAGACGGTAGGACAATAGACCAGACAGCTACAACCAACATCATTGTCAGCCCCAAAGCCTGGGACTGCAAGTTGGAACTCCTCAACCCTCTCAAGTGCCCGGAAGAGCTCGAATGGGAAAAGATCAACGACGCCATTGTGGCTATGCGCAAGCATATTACAAAGAAGTACATCAGCGACAACATTTCGCTGAAAGTAGGGCCCCGATGGCTCAGGGAATCCCTGGAAGATTATCTGGGCACAGGAACGCGCTATCAGTTCGGAAACGCCTTTGACGAATTCCTGCTGGCGCACGATCTTTCCGAAAGCCGCCTGCTCCAATACGAAGTACTCCGCAGGCTGGTCCTCAGGTTCTGTATGTACAACAACAAAACTCACGATGTGAAAGATGCAGTCCGGACGGACATCCGCACTTTCACATCGCACACGCTGTCAAGCCTCTGGACCTTCACAGAGCGTGAGCACATCATCTTCAAGGAGCATCCGGAATTCTTCGAAGCCTTCCCTGACAAGCGCGAACCGCGCCAGCGAGGCAAGAACACCATCAACGACCTGTTCAAGAAACTGCGCACATTCTTCCACTGGTGCAAGGATTCCGGCATAATCCCCAAGAACCCCTTTGACACCTTCAAGGTTGGAGCGGACCTGTACGGAACGCCCGTTTACATCACTCTTGACGAAGTTCGCACCATTTTCGAGGCAGACCTCTCCGACTGCCCCAGGCTTGCCAGGCAGCGCGACGTCTTTGTATTCCAATGCTGCGTAGGATGCCGCGTGGGAGACCTGTTGAAATTCAAGAAGTCCAATCTTATTGACGATTCGCTCCAGTACATCCCGCACAAAACCATCTCCAAGAACCCCAAGACAATCATAATCCCGCTGAACAGCACCGCCCGCGCGATAGCTGAGCGCTACGCCAACTCCTCCTCTGACAAACTCCTGCCCTTCATCTCCACCCAGAAATACAACGAAGCCATCAAGGAAATCTTCCAACGGGTGGGCATCACACGAACTGTAACTGTTTTGGACACACTTACCCGACAGGAAAGGAAGGTGAGCATCAGCGAGATAGCCAGCAGCCATATGGCCCGACGCACCTTTGCGGGTAACTTATACAAGAAGGTAAAGGATCCTAACCTGATCTCATCGATGACCGGACACTCCGACGGCAGCCGCGCCTTCAGCCGCTACCGCAGCATTGACGACGATATGAAAAAGGATCTCGTGGGCCTCCTTGACTGATTCCCCGTGGGGAAAATGTGGGGAAGAATTTAAAGAATAACCTTTTTCCTAATTTCTTATCAACTAAATCATTACTCCCAATGCTTTCAGAATCATCCTCCCGAGGGGGAAAATGTGAAAAAATGTAACCTTAAACATTATGTTCCATTCCCTCTCGGGTTTGTTTCTGAGTCCGAGCTCCTTGCCAGTTCTATCCGCACAGATGAACTGTCCGTAAATGTCGAGGAATGGGAGCCTGCAATAGACTCTGACGATAGGGAATATTTTAACTTAACCTTTGAATAGACTCCGCCGTATGAAAAAGATAGACATTTTAATTGGAGCAATCGCTTTGCTTGCCATCGTATCTTGTCAAGATGATAACGGAATCTATAAATCCTGCAAGAAAGGAAAGATAGGAATTCTCGTAGAAGAAATAAGGACAAAATCTCCAGAGGACCAGCCAGAACAAGAAGTGTTGTTCTCAATCCCTGTGGTTTTGGATAATGGTGACACTTTGGGTCTGAAGGCATTCATAAGCGACAGGGCAGGTAACGATGCTCTTACAAAAGCAGCTCCTGTTTCAACTGCTAATATTGGACCCTATTATGGAAATTTCCTCACCAATGTTTACAAAGACGGAGCAATATACCAGGATCCGTTCTCCGAGAGACAGATGAACGATGTGACCGTTCAGTACAGCGAAGGCTCTTGGACCCTGGTCGGAGGCCCTTATTACTGGCCCGAGAACGGGGATGACATCACTTTCTGTTCTTATGCCCCCAAAACAATAGCTGGTCTTTCAGATTTGAACTGGAATTCCGGACAGAGTCTTTCGTTCAAGTATTCCCTTCCCGCCCCTTCATACTCTGGCGGAATTTATTTTGACGCAGAAAATCAGCCGGACATTCTTTTTGCGATAGACACACAGAACAAGAACAGCCGAATTGAAGAAGGGGAAAGCTATGCTGATATCCATTTCAGCCACGCCCTTACAGGAGTGAGATTCATTCGAGGGAACATAGATAACTGTACTATCCAAAATATCAAGATGATTGGCTTCTACGATTCAGGAAGCGCAATCGCCACAATTCAGAATGGCACTATCAGCGGTTATACTTGGAGTACCGAAGGGGCTTCCATAAAGGATTACACCCAATCATTCAACAACTTCATCGACAGCGCTATTCCACATCAAGACAATTCGGCTCAAGTTACAGGAGGGTCACTGGACCCGACTTCAGACCAGTCCTATACTTTCATGATGATTCCTCAGTTGCTGGCAGATGGAGCCGCAATAGAGATTACCATCAAGGAGCGTCTCCACCCTATCAGGGTAGATCTTACCGAAGCAGGCATTGATCCTAAGATCAAGGATTGGAGAACCTATGCAGGTAAAATGATCACTATCAGTCTTGATTCCTCATTTGACGGAGAACATCTGGACGTTGAGATTGACGACACTTGCGAGGCTAACATAAAATATAATCCCATCATTACGAATACTGCAGAAGTAGGTGTTGATGCCTACATTCGTGTAGCCATAGTGGCAAACTGGGTGTCAGAATCAGGAATGGTTATTTATCCTTATGCAGTGGGTGATTTGTCAAGCGACTCACGTTTTACTGGATACGACACCTCAAAGTGGGTCTATGATGGCGGATTCTACTATTATAAGTATCAACTGCCGGTAGGTGAATCTGTTAAACTGTTTGAGCAGTTTACCGCTCCCGTCCCGGGTGACGGAGATTATCCATCAACAATACTAGACATAGACCATTTGGTCATGACTCTAGTGGTTCAGGGCGTAGATGTCAGAAAAAAAACTGAAATGATCAGCACGTACGGCTGGCCGGATGTATTTGTGAATTAAAATGATTGAGAAGAACTGATATGAGACATATAAATAATAGATTGTGGGCTCTTGCCCTGGTTTTAGTGCTTGGCATTGGTATGTCCGAGAGCGGATTCGCTCAGGCGCCTACGGGAACCAACTATGACAATTGTGTTTTCTGGAATGTGGCGAAGGCTGACGTAATCCTGTTGCCCAATAATTCGGCCGGTTACTATTGGAATGGTTCGAGTTGGGTATATACTACATCAGGCAACAGCTCGTCTAGTAAACTACAGTATATCATCATGGATCCGACCGGGGTCTTTGATGGAAATCCAGATCATTTGCCTCACGCCTCAAAGCCGGTCACAAAGCCTAGTGGTGGTACTGTAGAGATTGTCAACCAAAGCAACCCGGATGTCGGAATCGTCCTGAACAACTGGAAAAACAAGGCTACAGCGCAGGGTCATCCGAGTACACAATACAGGATTATCGCGTCATGTAACCAACTTTATCAGATCTGTATCGACAATGTTTGGTCGACATATCAGGAATACAGTCAAGACCGTATTACCGGTGGTGTCAGTTTCTTCCCCCAGAAGGATGGTGCTACTTTCGATGTCTATCTGAAGGGTGACAACCGATTTGGCAATATTTTCTATACCTCTACCTGGCAGGATATTTCAACGGCTTTCAAAGACAAGGACGGAAACGTATATGGATACTCACATCCTGGTCCCGACGACGTGAACTTTACCACTGCGCAAGTCGTATTTCACAGTGCAGCAGCCGCTGGTTCCAAATCCGGTACACTTGTTGTCGGAAATGTCTCTCCAGGATATACGGCTGGCCATATCTACTTCGGCCATCCGACCACATTTAATTTCTATGACTCTGTCATTGGAGGCAGTGATGGGGTAACGCTACAGGATTCCAGGGGCATTAAGATTACTGGAGGTACTATCTTTGCCGGTGCTGAAGCGAATGATGTCTGCACAGCCATAGGTGGAGGCGGTAATGGTATTGGCCTGGTTACCATAACCGGAGGCAGTGTGACAGCCGTTACTTCTTCTACGGGTACTGCAATTGGCGGAGGTATCGGTTGGACGGATTACGGCGGAGAGGCCCAAGTAACAATCTCCGGAGGAGAAGTATATGCCTACAATCATGGTATCGTCAGGGATTATCCTGAGAGTAGCGGAAGCAATAAGTTTGTCCCAGCTGCAGCTATTGGTGGCGGCAGTTCGTTCGAAAAGAAATGCAATGAGACAGTAGTTAATATTACAGGCGGTACCGTTTATGCGCAAAGTGTCGGAGGAGTTGCCATTGGTGGCGGCGGAAGCGCAATGGGCGATGGCGGTAATGCAACCATATCCATCTCTGGATCTGCCGATGTAAAAGCAAAGAGTATCTCAGGCACGCAAAATGGGGTCAACATTCCCTATGGCTCATCCATCGGTGGTGGAGTCGGCGGTGTAGGTGGACAGGGCTACGGTAATGGAGACGGAGGTAACTGTATCTTTACCATGACCGGAGGGAAACTACGCTCAGGATCTATTGGCGGAGGTTCTAGCAATAGCGCTAACGGTGGTAAAGTTGGATTCGCCAATGCCTCGATAAGTGGCGCCAGCACAGACATCCAGGGCCAGTTTATCATGGCCAAAGGGTCTTCAGGCCACTGCGAATTCAATATGTCCGCAGGAAAGCTGCACGACAGCAGTATAAACGATCCTGATTACAAGCTGGTCAAACAGGATGGAGGAGCCTTGTGGCTGGATGACCCTGATGGAGTAGTGAACTTAACAGGTGGAAGCATCGAAGCGTGCAAGGCCAACAACGGTGGAGCTGTGTATACAACTGGAGGATCCATCACTGTCCAGAACGCCACAATTAAGAACTGCCAGGCCCTCACTGGTGATGGAGGCGCATTCGCAGTTATGGCTACTGGAGCCTCAGTAAACCTTAGAAACGCAGCCATCACATTCAACACTGCAGGGAGACATGGAGGGGCCTTCTTCCTTAATACAAATGCTACAGTATCAATAACAGACGGTACTATTGACGACAATACAACCAGCCAGAATGGAGGTGCTTTCTATGGTTCTTCCAGTTCTAGCATTTCTCTGAATAGTGGTAGCATAGAGCGCAATTCGGCAGAAAACGGGGGTGGTATATATCTTGGCGGTGGAGCCCATTTCACTTATACCACAGGTACTTCTATCACTTATTTTCGTCAAAACCATGCGAGCAAGTCGGGAGGAGGTGTTTATCTTGCGCGAGGAACCACATCCAATAAGACTAGACTTGATTTTGTGCTGAACAGCACAACTTTAGGTTTCTATGACAATATAGCAGATCTTGAGGCTGATGATATCTATTCCTATGGAGATAACACATCTTTCATAAACTTCCCTGACGTTAACGACATGAACCTTGGCGGATATTCTTTGCCGGGTACTACTCTGGAATGGTGGGAAGATTACAAACCTGGCGATAACAGATATGGATCAGGATCTCAACAAGGAGATGCTTCCAACATCAGGCGCTACCGAGTAGCCAGAAATGCTGAGGAGCCTATTTATAAAGTCCCGGCTTCAAGCGAGTTTTACGAAAAATACCTTTGTCTGACATTAGGATTTGAATACGGACGCCTGGAAATCCGCCGTGCCGGGCTGGAACCCGGAGAGAGCGCTATCTACGAAGTGGTTCTTGGCGATGGGACTTCCCGCGAGACTCAATATGTGTTAGTCAACGGCACCGATGATGCCAACAAAACTACTATTGACGGTGTAAAATGGAATATTGCAAGCCTTAATTATATGCCAAAGGGAACATATACTGTAAAGGAGACGCCATGGACTTGGTATAAGCAGGATAACACCACATCTGCAACTACAAAGGTTCAGGACATTAGTACAGATACTGGCAGGATCTTCAAGTTTACCAATTCTCACATAGATCTGGGCATTACCCCGCTTCATGATGAGGCAGTTAAAGATAATGTCCTCAAGAATAATTAAGATATCATACAACCATGGGCAAGAAGTATGAAAAAACGCTGTTTACCCCCATCGACATAGAATGCGAAGGGGGTATTCTTTCAGGCTCGGTCATCAATGTTTCATCGACTATTGAAACAACTGGACAGGAAGTCCAAACCCTTGACTTCGAGGATGATTCGTTTAACCATAATTGGGAATAGTTATGAAAAAGACTGTATTTATCATTTCTGCATTCTTATTCATTCTGACAGGTTGTGACTTGAACGAGTTATCTCAGAATGCAATGAAAGGCAAGGCAATTACTTTCTCGGCAAACACTTCATACAACAATGGAGTCTTCACCCGTACTGAGTATGACGGAAACCTGTATGGAACGGGCAACAATATTGAGCGAATCAATTGGTTGAATACCGACAAAATAAGAATATACAGCGACGTAGCTACAGTGCCTGCTTCTGGTGCCAATTATTCTGATTACGCCATAACTCCTTCCGGAAATGCAGAAGAGGTTAGTTCTGCAACAGCATCGCCTGTGGGTGGAAGTGGCCTGGTCTGGGGAGAAGGCACGCATAATTTCTTCGGAATCTATCCTTCCCCATCCGTAAACAGCTTTGTTAGTTTCACTTCCCCAAATGTGTTTGGCCTGAAGATACCAGCTAGCCAGACATACACACTTACAAGTGACGGGGTTACTCTGAAACCGGATATGGACTATGCATATATGTTTGCAACGGCACAGACAGATGCGGAGGCATCCGTCAGCCTTCAGTTCAAGCCCTTGTTTACTGCGTTCGAGTTTACGGTTGACAGTGGAGATGAAGCAAGTATGACGCTCTCTTCTTTCGAACTAATATCAAACGATGACAATACTTTCCTTGCAGGGTCTTTCACAGCAGCTGTTGCCAGCAATAGCTATACTGTGGATGTTGACGCTTTAAGTGCCTCACGTACCCTGTCCATTGACTTTGGCACTGAAGGAATAACAGTGACTAAAGGCTCTCCTATTACTTTTACGTTATTTGCCTTGCCTCAGGACCTGACAGGTCTCTCAATGAAATTCAACCTGCTGAATGGAACTTCCAGGGAGGTGCATCTCAAGAAAAAACCTCAAGGAAGTGAGGAATACAGTTATGTAACTTTTACCGGTGGAGTCAAGTATCGCATAACCAACATAAATCTGCCTGTAGGAGAAGAGTGGACATATACCCTGATACATACTGGTGTTACTGTCACGCTATCTGACTCTGAAGGAACCGCTGCACAGGAGATTGTACGCCCGTACAACACGGCAGGAATGACTGGAAACGGATTCTTTGATTCTTACCGCGTCAAGAGAGGCAGTACGGAAAAGGTTGCCGTCAACATCAGCTATGAGTATGAATATGCCTCGGCAGATGCTAATGGAGAACCTGTACTGAACTCAGACGGGACAATTGCCTGGAGTTCTACCTTGCCTGCAGGTGCCAATGCTATCAGCATTCAAGGAGGACAGGTAAGCCAGACAATCACTGCCGATATTCTAGACAATACCAGCATTACCGTTACAAGAACCGAGAACGTAATGATCCGTCACGCCACAAAGCTCAAAGCCAATGGTTTGAACGGATTTTCACAGGCATCACCTCAGGATCTTTCCCTTTATGATATTTCAGACCTGACTTCCCAGAGATCCTCAAGTAAACCAGTCACAGCAAATACCTATATTGTTGACCGGGCTGGATGGTATATGTTCCCTGTGGTTTATGGCAATGCCATAGATTATACAAAATCCTCGGCAAGCCTTTACTTAAACGGAGTGAACCAGTACGCATATAAGGATGCTGAATCACCCGAAGCAAATACCGGATACATCTGGCATAATTTCCAGAGATACGACGGCAATCTAATCACTTCTCCTTACATTCTAGATGATGTAGGTCTGTCAGTTGAAGATATAGATGTAGTAGTTGTATGGCAAGATGTAGAAAGCGCTGACTATTCTTTCATTACAGTAGATGCAGATTTGCTGAATGTCTCCACTGCCAATACATTCTATGATCCGGTAAGCGGCCAATACAAGACAACTATGCCATACGTAAGCTTCCAGATTCCTCAAGGAAACATCAGCCCCGACGAGACTCTTGACGCCAGTCAGCGGGTAACCGGAATACGCCAGGGAAATGCGGTGATCGCTATCCGCGACAAGAACAACATTGATTCAGAAACTGGCAAGCCCACTATTCTGTGGTCCTGGCAAATATGGGTGACAGACGGATTCGATACTAATTTTGATGGATATGGAGATGGTCTTACCCCGGTGAATGTTTTAACAGGTTCTGGAGCGGTAAAACCCTCTAACGATATGATGCCATTATATCTTGGACGGTGCGATGAAGGTTCATTGGATTATGGAGATTACGTATTTTATGTAAGAATACGTCAATCTGAAGGCTCAGCAGATCCTATTGTCTTCAAGGTAGTTCAACATATTTCCACTAATATCAATTATACAGGAACGGCACCTACATATCAGTGGGGCAGAAAGGATCCTTTCGTACGTTCCGCCGGCTATACTACCAACAATTCACCCATTTATTCCCCTGCCGGTTATACTGTAGTTAGTGCTAATAATAAAATACCTCATGATTTCATTCTTCCAAGAAATGCTTCATTAGGTATAACTCATCCGTACAAAGGATATGGCTCGCAAGGAGGCGGATGGATTAATAACGGAGACGAATACGACGAGTCTGCGCCGTATAATCTTTGGAATATTAATCAAGATGCTCGATATCAGGATAAAATAGTATCTAAAACTGTATACGACCCTTGCCCTCCTGGATATTGCCTTCCCCATGAACGAGGTTATTCATACTTTACAACAACAGGAGAGATGACATATATCGGAGATCTTCCATCGGGACAAGTAAGAGCTACTGATCAGAACGGAGATGGCATCATTGATTTTGATGATTATGTTTATGGATGGCATTTCTTGACAGGTCATGAAGATGCATCAATTTATTTCCCTATTTCAGTAACTCGTGGTGGCGGTGAACTAATATTGGAAAAAAATGGATCTATGTGGGCAGCTAACTATCACGGCGGATTGGGTTTTTCTTATTCATATGTGTCTCCTCGTTTTGGTGCCGGAGATGGGCTCCATGCATGTGCCGTTGTTCCAGTGTTAGAGTAAGGAACAGGAACGGTTGGTCTGTATGGTATAATGGAATGCAACTCACAAGATTTGTGCGTGGTACTACTCCTCCGGTATTCATCCGCATTAATGATTCTTTTTTATACATAGGTGACAATTATTGACAATATAGTAACACAACCTGCATACAAAGCCGCAAGCGACTTGCTGGGTCAGATTATGGAGATAAATGGGGGTCTGAGCAGCAATATACGCAAGCCGTTAGGACTCAAGATGATGTCTTTGTCTTATGACATAGTTTACGGTATCAACAATCTGAGTTCTTGCAGTGACATTGTGCAATCATTGAGTGATCTCAAAAAGAAAGTCGATGAGCTGTTAATAGACCTGAATATTTTGCGGGATAACAAGCAAATACAGACGAGGTCATTCGTGACATGTAATGAACAGATTATTGCCTTAGGCAACAGACTTGATAACCTTCTAAAAGTGGTTAAATGAAAAGAACAGCCTATAACCTGTTGGGGCAGGTGATAGACATATCCAAGGACTTGGATAAGCATATTCAGCAGACTCTAGGCATAAAAGCTATTAATTTGTCATATGACATTGTTCTTGGTCTGAAGCTGCTGAACGATGCTCCTGATAAGAAACAGTCAATCGTAGAAATCAAGAAGAAGCTTCAGGAACTTAAGTTTGTTGTTGCAATCTTAAAGGACAAGAGAAGTATGACATTAAGGGCTTTCTCTCTTTGTGATAGAATGATTGACACTCTTATCACAGGCATTGACGTCTTCCTTTAGTATAGGATACTCTCCGATGCCGGTTATAACCATCAGGAAAGATGGCGCTTTCATTTTGGCAGAGTCAATCTTTTCGGCCAGGGTTGTGATAGCGCCCGCGTGGCAATGGGCCAGCTGAAGGACTTCTCGGATCTTCTCCCGTAAGCGTCTCCGAGTTCTTCCTCGCATGCTTACGAAATTAGAATCGCAGGATATATTCCTGTTCATCCCGGAAGGCGTTGCACTGTTCAAGATACTCTCTCAAAGTATCATAATCGGAACCATCCAGACCACTGCTGAACAAACGGACTCTTTCCATAGCTCTTATAATGGTTGCCGGTTCTTCGTTCTGAGTGAGACGCTTCAAGGCATCAATGTAGTCAATGCGATAAACGGTAGGAATGATAATCTTAGGCATATTTGCAGCCGTTAGCTCGGCATTCATCATAATCCGGGAAATTCGTCCATTACCATCATTGAAGGGATGAACCTCACTAATCACAAACAGAATGAAGTAGGCTCTTGCAACCGGATTTTGAAGAGCGCGATATATCTCAAAACTTTTTTTCAACGTACCACGTACCATTCGGTAATCGACAAAGTGTGAATTCCCTGCTTTGTTGTTCTGTTCTTTGAAAAGACCTGGGGTCCTTGTCGGCCGGGCGGAAAGAAGGATGGAATGACGACGCTGTAAAATGCTTATAAGGTCATCTGGATCCTTGGGAAGGATGGACATTTCCTTACGATTGGATGTGAGATAGAAAGTTCCGAGTATATCATGACTGTCTTCGTCCCTGGCGGGGAGCGCTACGCCGGTATCAACAATTTGCTTGGCTTCCTCAACCTCGAATTCTGTCCCTTCAATGTAGTTTGAAAAATAACTCTCGAAGAAGGCGAGATTCTTATAGGCCGACTCGGTGGAATTGACATCGATGTAATGCTTGAAATCTTTACCCGCAAGATGCTCGAATAACAACGTGAATAGTTCAATTCGCTGCGAATCATAGGGCTCACCTGCGGCCCATGCTTTGGCGGATTCCGATTGAAGCATCTCTGCCTCTCTTGTGGAAAGAATTGCACCTATGATCTTATCAAGAAGCCTGAATTCCTTCTCTAGATGCAATACCTCTGATATCTCTCTAGCCTGGTCACGAAGATGGTTTAATTCCTGTTCTCCATTAGCCAGCATTTTCTTTTCGAGCCTTGTCTCAAGTTCTGCCTGAGGAAGGCACTTGGAGATACCGTTTCGTACATAGCCTAGTTGCAAATTCTCCAAATAGGCTCTGGCCGGATTGGAAATATACAAACCATCCAGATATGGGATATCGATGTCGATGGGTTTAGGGCCAGAAATAAGATGTAGTGTAACTCCTGGAAGAGAAATATTCTTAGTATACGAATAGGTAAGATAGAAATGCCCGCCTATAGATGGCCTCAATTCAAAAGCAGACCGATGGCTGATTAATGCGCCAGGATACAGCTTTCCGATAATAGAATACAGGTTACGCTTTATAATAATTTCTGGAGCATCTGTTAGGTTTGATGTATATACTCTCGGTGCGATTTTACGAATCTTCTCCTCCTTTTTGAGACTAGTAATCATTGCCGACAATTTCTTGTCAGAAGTAGCAATCAAGATTTCAGGCAAGTGAGTGTTTTTTTCCATAAAGCAGATCTATCTAACGTAAATATGGGTAAAATTTTTCAAATCCAAAGGATGTTTTGGGTAAAATTGTCGATTTTGACCTCCGGCTTTGGTTCAATTTCCTCTCGGATTTGTTTTCGAGGGTAGTCTACTGTCGGGCTCCGTAGCTACCCAGACCACGGTCAGAACTACGGGCCAGGAGGTTCAGAGCCTCGATTTTAGCGACGATACATTTAATCACAGTTGGGAGGATTAATTTATGAAAAAGTTAAGTTATCTTTTCCTCGCGGCATTAGTCGCACTTATTACCACAAGCTGCGTCAATGAATTGCAGTTTGGAATCCCTGGCACAGAGGTTATATTCGCTGCCGGAACCTACTACGACAACGGACCTGAGACAAAGACATCATACAGCGGAGAACTGATAGGTACAACCACCAAGTACGAGCGCATAGACTGGGTTAATGGCGACAGGATCCGCATATACAGCCCTGAGGCCACCCACCGCTATGAGACATCTCGCCATTGGTCAGACTACAACATCGATGCTAGCTCCATAGAAATCAACGAGAATGACAGAAAGGAGAGCCTTGCGAAAATTGTCAATGATCCAAACCAGTACGGTCTAGTCTGGGGTTCAGAGAACGCTTACTCGTTCTATGCTTTTTATCCTTCGCCAACCAAGACTGGCGTCTATTCCGGTGTAGCAATGAATGACGCCACAGTCACTGCCCCCATTCCTTCAACTCAGAGTATGGCAGCCGCACGTGAAATCAGGGACGACCGCTATGAGAGCAACAGACGCATAGTTTATGATCCTGATATGAATCTGGCCTATATGTATGCCGCCAGATCGGGCGTCAGCTCCGGAGCCACCGTGGACCTGCCGTTCAAGCCGCTTATGACCGCGTTCGAGATCATATTGGGCAACGACAGCACAACGCCTCTGGTGCTCAAGGACATCCTCCTTTTCACCGACTCATCCGGTTCCGACCTTTCGGGAACGTTCTCTGCCACAATCAATGCCAATAATACAGCTACCGTGGGCACTGTCTCCGGAGCTGGACACGAACTTCACGTAGGACTGCCTGAGTTTAACGGCGGAGGTACTGTAACCATCAACAAGGGCAAGCCCATCACCTTTACGCTCTTCGCCCTGCCTAAGGATATCACGCACTTAGGCCTCAAGCTCAAGCTCGCAGACGACAGCTATATGTCAATTGCTTTCAAGTTTGCTGATTCTCTGGGCGGCGGCTGGTATCCTTTCCTTGCCTGCCGTAAATACCGCATCACCAATGTCAACACACCGGAGGAGGAGACCTTCACCTACACCATTGAGGTATTTGATCCAGAGACTGGAGAGATAATCGATGTGACCGACAACCCTATCACTCTCTACGGCCACAATACAGTAGCCGGAGACTTCAGCGTACGTAGTTATAGAAAGAGCAACCTCCGCCCCTCCGTTTATGAACCCGTGCTCTGGAAGATCCAGTACACAACCAACAACGGTGCATCCTGGACCGACCTTCCAGCCGCAGGAGTTCCACGTCCTGACAATGCTCAGTTCCAGATTACTTCCTCCCCGTCCGGTACCGGTGTTGACAACAGCACCTATGCTGCTGGCGAGGCCAGGGTGGCAAATATTATTGGAGATAATCCTAATGATCAGCAGAGCGGAGATTTCGGTCCGCAGATAGCTCGCGCCCATTTGCAGAATGCTGACCCTAGAGGTGTCAATTCGGCAGGCGTGGGTTCCATAGAAACGGCATTCGACCTGTCTCGACACGCAGTTTATGGCAATATCGATGCAACGACATCTCAGAACACGGCAAACAGCTACGTCATATCCGCCCCCGGTTGGTACAAGTTCCCTCTTGTTTATGGCAATGCTATCCTGAGAGGCTTGGATAACAAGAGCGCATACTGGCCAGCTGAGGCCACTTCTACACCGGTCAATCATCCAACAGACCCCGTGTATGGCGCAATTAGTTATCTGTCAGATATCAATGCTGCTTACAATCAGGATAATTTTGTCCAGCATTATTATCTTCCACAGTTCTACAACGGCCTGAACAATCCAATTACCTCACCGTACATCCTTACGGATGTTGGTCTCAGCGCCTCTCAAGTAGAACCCGTCATTCTGTGGCAGGATCAGGAATATACTACCGACACGGCTATTATTCCATATCCATCCTCACCCACGGCTGCTCCCGACAATATCGGCATCACCGGCTCTGGAGCCAATGCCTATATCTGGTTCAAGATCGAGGCTAAGGACATCCGCCCCGGCAACATTGTCATAGCCCTCAGGACAAGCAGCGGAAATAAGACTATTCTATGGTCCTGGCACATTTGGGTAACCGACAGGGATTTAACCCCTAACGACAATGTCCGAGGAATCAATTTGATGCCTACCAACCTTGGCTTCATCGATGGCAGCGACGGCGCTGTGGAGAAATACACTGACCGAGGCTTAGTATTCCGTGCAGTATCTTATACGATGGAGGAAAGCGTACTGGTAGAGCAGGCTTCCCAGGAGTTCTTTGTTAATCAGGTGGGAGACGTTTCAACATACCTGCCCAGCATCGGTTCCAATCCTTACTATCAGTGGGGACGTAAAGATCCAATTATCCCTTCAATGCCAGGAGGCGGCTCAAGGCCTATCATCAGGAATCCGGAGTATCCTGACCTGCCAGTGAGCGGAGGCGCAAGTGTTGCTTTGGAAACCCTTCCCGCTAGTAACACAGCGAATTATGCGGCAGGCATCAACAAGCCGTACAAACCTATGTTCAATCAAGCTACCACCGGCTCTGTCGGCGGCCCTGTCTATCCTTATTATAGGGGATGGAGGTTAACTAAGGAAGACCGTGGCCCTTTCGTTGAAAGCCAGAAGAATATTTGTATTGCCGCCGGTTTGGGTACGAACAATGATTGGGAGAGTAGATTAATTTCTGACCCCAGCAACCCGTGGAATGGTCACTATCTATGGTATTATAAGGACAGTTCGCCTTACAACTTTGGACCGTATAATCAGACCCAGATAAATCTTCTGCTAAGCATTGACCAGACAAACCATTTCAACCCGACAGATTTCGAAGCAATGCCTTACACCGCAGCGCAGCGCTCAAATTCAGCGGTTGCGTATAATCTCTGGAACAGCTTCATCTACGCCGACCACGTAAACACGACTGACAACAAGTTCAAGACTATTTACGATCCTTGCCCTCCTGGGTTCACGGTTCCAGTCAGGAAACTCTTTGTCGGTAACACATGGCCTCTGACTTGGCAGCCGCGTATCCCTAATCCGGAGACACCTGTTCATCGTGACCTTCAGAACCCGATGAGCGTAGCTCCAGCCGTTACTGTTGACAGAAGTACTTCTACGAAGGGCGTATACTATGATGGAGCTTTCTTCCCTTACACGGGTGGACGTATCCTTCAGGCAACGAGTCTGGATCCTATGGAGCAAGGTACTGGCGCATATTACTGGACGGATAATCCTTTCAATATTCAGGCTTATGATAACCAGCCAAACCCTACGGATCCTACCAAGTTGTCTGATCATTGGTTCTATCAGTTCGGTTTGATCCTGTCCACGAATCGCGGTGGTGGTTCAGGCATCTACTCTGGCTCAGAAAAGGCTTGGTCTTTCACCAAAGGTTCTGGTGGAGCAATCCGCCCGATGGTGGATCCAGCTTACTAGTCATTAACAACCATATTTAATGGTTTATATATCACCCAACTAATTAATTAATGGATAGGCAGACGCTGTGAAGCGTCTGCCTATTATGAAAAATAATGAATGGTAATAGTTAAAATGAGTACTGATGGAAAGACATCCTGTTTACAGAACAGCCTATAACCTGTTGGGGCAGGTGATAGACATATGCAAAGGCATGGACAAGCACGTCCTGGAGACTATTGGCAAGAAAGCAATTAACTTGTCTTATGACATTGTTCTAGGGCTGAAAATGATGGAAGATGCTCTTGATAAGAAACAATCAATCATAGAAATCAAGAATAAGATTCAGGAACTGAAATTTGTTGTTACAATACTAAGGGACAAAAGAAGTATTACGTTAAGAGCTTTCTATATTTGTGAGGGAATGATTGACTCACTTAGCACTGGCATTGACGTCCTCTTATGAGTTTAAGGAAGGTGCTCAGGAGGACCGATTTGCTACATATTGTCCATCGAAAGTCCCCTGTATGAGATTCGATAATCTTTGTACTTATGAGTAGCAGACAGAAAGGCTTGTGCTTTCTGTTTCAATGCGCTTATGCTTATCTCATCTTTTTTGCGCTTGATTTCTATGAACGTTGCTGTCTGTGACAGTTCATCTTCGGCTATCAGGTCTATTTCGTTTTCTCCCTTCCTGTCCCACCAGCGTCCCAAGCGGGTGTATTTCCCTGATTCGACGGCTTTCCTGTGGAAATAACGCTCCAGCATCAGTCCGCTGAAGGTGCTGTAATCCCTTTCGATAATTTCACGAAGCTTTGCGTAATTCTCTATCTCCAGAATATAACTGTATTTGAAGATGAACCGAAACCAGAAAGAGTAGAAGACGTCGTCCAATTGGTACCGAACGTTCTTTGTTGAGCTTTTCTCAAACAAAGGTTGCCTTTTTGATATCAATTCGAACTCTGTTTCCAGGTTTGTAAGGTAGCCGCCAATCTCTTTTCCAATGATATCCTCTATTTCTGCCCTGGTGTTCTTGCCACGGGCTATGCAAGACAGAATTGAGAAATAGACTCCATAATCTTTCCCGAACTCTTCGATTAGATTATTCTTACCTTCATTGAGAAATATTGAATTTGGACTGACAATGTGAGATAGCATAGCATCTTTGGTAAATGCCCCTGCATCCATAAGGAGGCTGACATATTTGGCCACACCTCCGGTGAAGGTAAAAAGAGCTAGCAAGTCTTCTTGACTGTAGTAGGGGTTGGCATCGGCCAGAATCTGCTTCAGCACGGAAGGTTTGAAAGGCTTGACGCGGAGTTCGCCCGTATTCCTGCCATACAGAGGTTCTTTATTATCCTTGAAGATTTTCTGCATCATTGAGTACACGCTTCCGCATACGACAAGATTAATGTGTGAAGTATTCTCATACCTGTCCCAAATATCCTGCATCTCGCTGAATATGGCTTTATTGACGCGGTAGAATTCCTGAAATTCATCTATTACCACAGTAAAACTATGGGTTATAGACAACTCCATAAGGTATTGGAAGATGTCAGAAAACTTCCTGCTTGAGCCTAACGTGGGAAACCCAAGTTTTTCGCTTATTTCTTCCAGGAAGCCTTCGCATAGGTCAGATTCGGCCTTTCTTGCGACAAAGAGATAGATGAAAGGCTCATCTTCAAAAGCCTTTGCTAAAAGAGTGGTCTTACCAATGCGACGGCGTCCTGTAGCCACAGTGAATTGTGCGGAATTCCTTGCCTTTTCCCTTGTATTGCGCAGAAACGTAATTTCCTGCTGTCTGTCATAGAATTTCATATCATTTGAACATTAGTGGCGAAATCCTCGTTTCCGAAATGGATATTTCGCTACTGCAAATATAGCCATTCTTTCGAATAACACAATACATAAGTATAGGGCTCCCACCACATTTTTCGCCCCTAAACCCATTACAAACCAAAATGTCCAGCATCCCTGCGCTTATGCGAAAAAAACAGCTAGAAAGGGGTTCACAATGCCAAGAAAATGGGGTTCAATTTCCTCTCGGATTTGATTTCGTGGTTAATGTTTTAGGGGCTTCCACTTATGACTCTACCCGTGTCAGGGCTACAGGCCAGGAAGTGGAAGAAATAGATTTCAGTGAAAGTCCATTTAATCATAACTGGGAGGAATAATCATGAAGACTAGACATATACTTTCGGGAATACTTATGTTGCTTGGTCTTGGAACTGTTTTGAGCAGTTGCCAGGAAGAACCTATATTTGAGACCACCGGTTCCGTTGTTGTCTTCTCTGCCAACACCGGATATGACAACGGTATCGGCACACGTACATCATACAGCGGCAGCGACTTTACAGGTGGGGCTGCCACATACGAGAGGATAGACTGGGTTGAGAATGACAGGATCAGAATCCAGAGCCCTCAGGCAAGGACGGCTGCCGGAGCAGAGTATGCAGACTACAAGGTGGTAGGAAGTACCGCAAATGGAAAATACAGTAACGCTGAGCTTGCCCAGCTGACAGAGACCAGCAACGGTCTTGAATGGGCATCAGGGCTGAACTATTTCTACGCATTGTATCCTGCACCATCTACCGATGGTCTGGAGAACCCTATAACCTTCTCAGGAAGGGATTTCATATGTAGCATTCCGGCCGTGCAGACCTTGACACAGAATGCCGTGACCGGCATATGGGAGCCGAACATGAACGACGCATACATGTGGGCAGCAGCCAAGGCCAGACAGAGCGACGGCGAGGTTCAGCTTGATTTCCAACCAGCGGTGACCGCCCTTCAGTTCACAGTCGGATGCGCAGAGAGTGCAGCTATGACATTGTACAGTTTCGAGCTGTCATCGACCAGCAAGGCTCTGACCGGCAGACTGACCGCCCAGATAAATGAAGACCTGACAAGCTGCACATATAACTGTCCTGAACGTACTGCTGACAATTCCAAAATCACCGTTAATTTCAACGGGACCCAAGGAATAGTCATCCCTGCAGGTGAATCGTTGTCTTTCACAGTTTTCGCAATGCCGCAGGACCTTACGAACCTCACGGCCAAATTTACTACGAACAATGGCACCAGAAGCCTGAAACTTAACGAGAACAATGTTCCCGTCACATTTGATGCCTGCAAGAAGTACCGCATCCTTCAGCTGGGCATCCCTGGAGCACGTGTTTATTATATCGATCCAATAGCTAACCAATCCAGGAACTACAATGGAGGAAACCGTAACATATCAGTCAAGAGTTACAGTGTCATGAACGGTCAGAAGAGAGGCGAAAACTGGTATCTGGAATACAGCATAAACGGCGGTTCCACCTGGACCAAGATGACAGCTTCCCAGCATCCTGCCTGGCTTACTGCCAACAATTATGGCGGAACTGGCAGCCCGGATGGAGTAACTGTACAGTTGAATATAGTCCCAGGCACTAAGTCCAAGATTGACAAGGACCAGAGCAACAATTTCAGCCGTACAAGTTTCGTGAGCAGAGACAAGAACCATCCTTATGACCTTTCTACTCACGACATATTTGGCAACGTATGGTCAGACGGCCACATTGAGACTGCCAATTCATATGTAGTGAAGAAACCGGGCTGGTACATGTTCCCTTTGGTTTATGGTAATGCCATCAATACGAAGAGGGTCAACAATACAACGACAGGTAACAAGAATGCCTATGCACCTTCCGCTGCTGAAGCGAGCAACACCTACCTCACTCCTTTCAAGAAGCATGACAACCAGGGAATAACTTCTCCATACATTGCAGTTGGAAGCAACCCTAAGGCAAAGGTGGCCTGGCAGGATTCCTACTCAGAGATTATCCAGGAGGTCAACAGGACCACAGGAGCGGTTTACCTTGACATTGTTGACGGTTCTGCAGTGGGAGGAAGTTTGAATTGCAAGTACATCCGTTTCTATATCGATCCTGTAAAGGAAGGAGAGAACCAGGACATAGACCATATGCAGCGCGCAAATGCAGTGATAAAGGTCCTGAACGGGAATACCACTCTCTGGAGCTGGCATATCTGGATGATTGACCAGAGCCTCTCTGACGTACAGGTGAAGTATTTCAAACAGACGGAAGGTACCGCACAATTATACTTCCTGAACCTGAACCTTGGCTGGGTTAATTCCACCAAGCTTGTCGCCGACTACTATCAGCCTGAGAAATGTATGGTAAGGGCGGTGAATGCCGCTTCCACAGATGTGGTAGCAGAATTCCAGGTTTCAAGGACAGAATATGTGGGAACCACCTGGACCCCTGAAAATGTAAAGATCGGTCCTCTGTGGCAGTGGGGAAGGAAAGACCCTATGCTCCCGATCTTCTCATCTGACGGCAGCGACGTAGGATATGACAAGGCATACAAGCCTGGAACTGATTCCTGGGACACCACGCACTCCCGCTCCGCAACCACCACCATCGGCTGGTCCATTCAGCATCCGTTCGCATTCGTCAAGGGTGCGGGTACGGCCGGAGAGACAGGCACATCATTCGACTGGATGTATGACCGCAGTGGCAAAGCACATTATTATAACTTGTGGGATGCTACTCAGACAGTCCACAGTGGCAACTCCCTTCCTAACGGACACAGTGGCTATGGACTGGACGGTAATAATTATACAGATAGGAAGCTGCCTACCGCCATTCACGCTAATGCCGGCGCAGACAAGGCTGTGGTTAAGACTGTGTATGACCCGTGTCCTCCGGGATACTGTGTTCCAAGAAGGAATGCTTTCACTGGTTTCCTCAGGGAGAATCACGTAACAACAGGTGCCCCCGGGACAACTGGAACCTACGGTACTTGGACTACTGGCTCTTGGAATCGCGGATGGAATTTCCGTACCCAGCAGACAGACAGCACCCCAAACATTTTCTTCCCTGCTGACGGTGCACGTGACTGGGAGTCAGGAGGTCTGATGTACAACTCATCTTTCCACTGGACTGCAGCAGCTTTGGATGCCTACCATGTTGCCTACATGAACATTAATAAGGTATTCATAGGACCACTCTTTGGTGTATATAATCTTGCATACCGCTCACGCGGCCATTCAGTGCGTCCTCAGAAAGAAGAGTATTAGTAGACGCTTCAAATACCTAAATAATTATCATCTGTAGGGTGGACGCTATGAAGCGTCCGCCTTTTTTAGATCCTTCACTAGCCCTCAGGGATACTTACACTACTTCAATAAATCGACGGGGTTACTACTTAGGAAGTCTTCGGCCTTCATTCCTCCGTCTCCGACAACCAGTGCGAGATAGGGTTTGTACTGTGCCTTGAACTCCTTCAGACCTTTATTACTGGGAATTGAATTACTCTTGACTTCAATTGCGACTACCTTGCCCTTCTTCTCCAGTACAAAATCGACCTCAGTACCCGGATCAGTCCTCCAATAATAAACCTTGTAATCACCGGCATAAGCATAGCTCATGATATGCGCACCAATAGCAGACTCAAGTAAGCGGCCCCAAAGGGAACGGTCTTGAACGGCATTAGTAAAAGACTTCTCGCAATAAATGTTCTTCAGAGCACTGTTATATACCTGATGCTTGGGGACACTGTTCTTCTTCCGTGCCAAATCTACTGCATACTTGTTCAGTCCACAGACAAGCCCTGCCTGGGACAGCAGGTTCAGATAACCAGCTATAGTTGTAGTGTTGCCAGCATCCTGCAGTTGGCCAATCATTTTGGTAAAGGACAATTCCTTCCCGGAATATGCAGCAGAGAGTTCAAAAGTCTGTCGGAGCAGAGCCGGTTTAGCTATCTTCTCGTTAACCAGGATATCCTTGTTGATGGTGGCATCAACAATGGCGCCGGTGATGTAATCGCGCCAGCGGTCTTCGTCGCCAACTAATTCTGCTGCACCAGGATAAGCACCATAGTAAATGAACTGGTCCAGGGTAAAGCCAAAGGCGTCACGCATCTCAGCAAATGACCAGTGGGAGAGGATGATGCGCTCGAATCGTCCTTGCAAGCTGTCTGAGAGACCTTTGTCCAACATAACGCGGGAAGACCCCAAGAGGATCACTTTGAGATTGACATCGTAGAAAGTGTCAGAGTCCCACTCCTTCTTGACAACCTCGCTCCAGCCAGCAATCTTCTGTATCTCGTCTATGACCAAAATGAGTTCCTTAAGGCCCTCCACGCGCATTTTAGCCCGGGCAGAGTTCCAGCAGTCGCTAATCCAGGTGAGCTGGGTGGCGGGGACGGCATCGGCTGGATAAAAGACGAACGGGATGTCTAAAGAATTGACGACTTGTTTCATCAGAGTGGACTTACCAACCTGGCGAGGGCCCATAATCACTTGGATAAAACGCCGTTTTTCTTGCATCCTGGCAAGCAAAGTGTGATATTGTTTTCTTTGATACATAATAAGTTACAGGCTGAATTAAAAAATTACTCAATGCACTGAGCAAATTTACTCAAAGTGATTGTGATTTGCAATTCTTTAATCTAACTTATTAAATCGACTACCCGCTCCAGGTGTGAAAACCCCGGTTCCTCCGGGGATGACACAGCAGGTCAGGCAGGACGCAACGGCCAGGTTACAGTCTTATTTCTTGAAAGTGCGGTTGAGCCACTGACCAAAGAATCGGTCATATATCATATATCCATCTGCGGAGAAGTACAGTACTTCGTCCTCAAGAAGACGCTTTGATGCACTTTTGACGCTGCTGGTTGCGATGAGTCCGTATTTGGAGATGAAGGCTCCGGCTGTTATTTCTTTTACCGATCCTTCAAAGGCAACGGCTTTGAGTAGATTTGCCTGCCCTTTGGTGTAAGTGCGCAGGAGCATTTGGTAATAGTACTCGTTCTCATCGAGAATCTCGTTCAAGGCCTCTGAAGAAACAGATTCACTGATATCTCCGCTCTTATTGCCATACAGTTGGTTCATCATCTTCTGAATGTACCACGTATGTCCGTCAAACTGATTGTAAATGGCTTCAAACACATCCTCCGGAAGGGCTCTGCCTTGCAAGGAAAAGAACCTTGCAGCAAAATTGTAATATAACTCCTTATCTATCTTCCCTATACTTTTATTTGAAGTGCTTTGATAAAACGGTCTTTTGGGTGAAAGGAACATCTCGTCAAGTAAATGGGCCTGACTTCCTGAAAAGATAAAATGAGCGTTGTGGATATTCTGGATGTAGGTCCTAAGCAGCGCCTCTACATTCTTCTGCGGATACTGGGCAATCTGTTGGAATTCATCAAACGCAATCAAACACTCTTTCCCGGAGTTCTTCAGGTACTCGAATACCTGGGATAAAGTATGCTCCTCCTGCCCTTGAGCAAGGTCTATTCCAACAGTGGCTTTCCCTGTTACCCCGTCAATTGAAATGTTGGGACGTATTCCCTTTATCACAGAAGCAGCCTGCTTTAAAATTTTCATCGGGTTTGAATCCAGTTTTGCCAGTACTTTGGATGCAAACAGCCGAGTGAAATCAGTGATGGATTCTGTAGAGAAAAGATCAATGTATATCGTTATGATTTTGGAATGTCTCTCCTTCATAAGATAGAAAGTATGAAGGATCAGGCCGGTCTTACCCATTCGTCGTGGAGAAGTCAGGGTTACGTCCCGTCCATTCTCAAGAGCCTCAAGCAGGTCCTTTGTTTCTTGCTCCCTGTCGCAGAAATACTCTGGGGAGAAATATCCAGAAATGATAAAAGGATTAGTAATAGTCTTGTCCATTGTTCATTTACGATTAATGCGTTGCGAAAAGCACGCAACGCAAATCTCGCAAAAAAGGATCATATATCCAAGTATCCCGCAACTTTCTTAGAGATCTTTTTGGCCCATTGTCATCCTGAGCGGGAGCGAAGAATCTCTCCCCCTCCACCGCGCCGGTGCACACCTGGGGCAAAATGCGGGAAAGCGACCCAGGTTTGATGATCGGGGAGAGAGGTAGCGCGCACCTGGGGCGAAAAGTCCCGTTTGGGGCGCAGGTGTGCGATTTGGGGACACACCTGAGACGGTCAAACCCTGCTGCAAGGCACTCTGGGGCACATTCGGTAGCGCAGGTATGCGGCGCAGGTGCGCACCTGAAGCGAAAATGCGGGAAAGCGACCCAGGTGTGATGATCGGGGAGAGAGGTAGCGCACACCTGGGGCGAAAAGTCCCGTTTGGGGCGCAGGTGTGCGATTTGGGGACACACCTGAGACGGTCAACCCCTGCTGCAAGGCACTCTGGGGCACATTCGGTAGCGCAGGTATGTGGCGCAGGTGCGCACCTGGGGCGAAAATGCGGGAAAGCGACCCAGGTGTGATGATCGGGGAGAGAGGTAGCGCGCACCTGAGGCGAAAAGTCCCGTTTGGGGCGCAGGTGTGCGATTTGGTGACACACCTGAGACGGTCAACCCCTGCTGCAGGGCTCTCTGGGGCACATTCGGTGTCTCAGGTGTGCGGCGCAGGTGCGCACCTGAAGCGAAAAAGCTGGAAAATGACCCAGGTGTGAGATTCGGGGAGAGAGGTAGCGCGCACCTGGGACGAAAAGTCCTGCTTGGGGCGCAGGTGTGCGATTTGGGGACACACCTGAGACGGTCAACCCCTGCTGCAGGGCTCTCTGGGGCACATTCGGTGTCTCAGGTGTGCGGCGCAGGTGCGCACCTGGCGAAAATGCGGGAAAGCGACCCAGGTGTGATGATCGGGGAGAGAGGTAGCGCGCACCTGAGGCGAAAAGTCCCGTTTGGGGCGCAGGTGTGCGATTTGGGGACACACCTGAGACGGTCAAACCCTGCTGCAGGACCCTCTGGGGCACATTCGGTGGCGCAGGTGTGCGGCGCAGGTGCGCACCAGAGTCGAAAATGCGGAAAATCGCCTCAGGTGTGAGGTTCGGGGAAAGAGGTAGCGCACACCTGAGGCGAAAAGTCCCGTTTGGGGCACAGGTGTGCGATTTGGGGACACACCTGAGACTGTCAAACCCTATTGCAGGGCCCTCTGGGGCACATTCGGTGTCTCAGGAGTGCGGCGCAGGTGCACACCTGAAGCGAAAATGCTGGAAAGCGACCCAGGTGTGAGATGCCCGATCCGTCCGGGGATGAAAACTCTACTGGGATCAAAACCTCTTTTATAAGAACTGATAAAAGGTATCCAGTAGTCTATAGAAATTGTCTTCAAATAAAGGATATGTCCAAATAAGTACGTTGCGAAAAGTACGCAACGCAAATCTCGCAAAAGAGGTAAAATACCCAAGTATTCAGAAACTTTTTAGAGGTCTTTTTGGCCCTTCGTCATCCTGAGCGGGAGCGAAGGATGACAAAAAGGACTGCTCAGGATGACAGTCCTACAGAAGAGGACTTTTATCCCAGTGAGACAGCATTGTTCCTTTGGGATGACAACAACTTCTAGGTTGAGTGTCAAGCAGAAAATGGCACCTTTTCTCGAGGGTCAAAATAATGTTCGAATCCCTCTCGGATTTGAACCCTGGCCGGCGTGAAAACTGGCGAAATATGTATACTAAAAGTACCCTTCTAGAACAAAATGCGGTAGCCGCCGGAGATTATGCCATGCATTCCTATGCCAAGCTCAATGAAGCCGCGGTTTGTCACGCTGCCGAACTCACAGCCTAAAAGACCCAGTTGCAGGCTTGGTGCCAGGCTGGTTTCTACTCCAAAGGCTGAGAACAGTCCGGCTGAAAGGCGTGTATACATTGCCATTTTCTCCCTGCGGAGCCAGTTTGCCTTTGCCGTAGCAAAAGCGTTAAGGGTGTTGATGTTGGTTCTGGCAGGGTTTCCCGTGGGATTTCCGTCAGAGTCCCTGCCTTCCATTACCAATGTGTCAATCTCGCCGGAAACTCCACCACCCAGCCATAGCCAATTGTTTGTCTTATGAAGATATTCCAGCTGCAGGGAGCCGGTGCTGAGTATATCGGTTGGCGCAGCGTGGCCAAGGGAGAACGCTGCGCCAAACACGCCGCCAAGCACCGTTGCGAACTGCGTCACGGTAAAGTAGCCGTACGATATGTTGAAATCGTTCTTTGGCCCGTCGTTGTACTGCTGCGCCCTCATCTGGGGTGCGCCCAGCAGTACCAATCCAATCAATACTGCAATAACCTTTTTCATGGTATTATAATTATGCTTGTTTCTTCTTGCTGAGCAGCTCTATTGCTACTATGAGGGCGATGCCGATGAGGCACCAGAGGATGGCGGGGCCGAGGTCGGGGAGATGCCCGATCTGGTCGGGCATGACGGTGGTTGTGCCGGGAATGACGGCTTCAGCCCCTGCGGGGACATTGGCCCAGGGCCAGACTTTGACCAGGGAGCCCAGGACGAAGCCGGTGAGCACCAGCATTGTCTGCCTCTCCCAGCGGGCGAGCAGCCAGTGCAGGAGCTTTGCGAATGCAAGGATGCCTGCGAGACAGCCAAGGGCGAAGACTGCGAGCACGCCCCAGTCCAGGTTGCTCACTGCGGCCATCATATAGTCATACTTTCCCATCACAACCAGGATGAAGCTTCCGGAAATGCCCGGCAGTATCATTGTACAAATGGCGATGGCTCCGCACAGGAATATGAAGAGCATATTGTCCGGCGTCTGCGATGGCGTGAGCGTGCACACCACCAATCCCAGGGCTGCGCCGATGAGCAGGAACAGCACGTCGGCGCCTTTCCAGCCTTTCAGCGCCTTGAGCATAAAGAAAGCCGAAGCCAGAATAAGCCCGAAGAAGAATGCCCAGGTTGCAACTGGATGCGCCGAAAGGCAGTACTCCAAAAGCTTTGCAAGCGTAAATACGCTGAGCAGGACGCCGATGGCCAGCGCCAGGAGGAACCAGCCGTCAATCTTCTTCCAGAATTCCTTGAGACGTCCGCGGAAGAGATCCTTCCAGGTATCTACGCTCAGGACGGCGTTAAGCGCCTCTATGATCCTGGAGTATATGCCGGTGATGAGGGCTATGGTGCCTCCGGACACGCCCGGAACCACGTTGGCCGCCCCCATAAAGAAGCCTTTTACCGCATTAACAATATGGTTTACAAAACTTTCCATTTCATCTTGTCAAGATACTCAATCATAGCGCAGAAGCTCTCCATAGGGGAAAGAGGATCTTCTTCTGTGTCCTTGAGGAGCATATCGTATGCTACGGGATCGAACTCCTTTCGGCCAATCTTGAAGCGGGCGCCAGAGACGCGCACTATGTACTCCATAAGGAAACTGGTTTCCTGCACCAGGTTGATTAGTATGTCCGGCTTCTGGGAAGTGATGAGAGGGATCTTGTCCGTGACGGGTTTTCCAAAGCGGGACATATCCGCCATTGTTATTGTCTGGTCAGGAGGGGTTGTGAGGATGGTTTTCTTGTCCACCTTTGCGGGATAGATATAAACTATCTGGCCGCTGATGCTCCTTCTGATGAACAGTTCCATTGCCTTGTTGCGGATGTCCTTCCAGGTGAGGTCTGTGACATCTACCAGAACCAGCACGTTCTTTACCTCTTTGCTGAGCACTGGCTGCGGGGCTTCCTCCCCTTCCGGTACGGGAACCGGCAGAAGCGCTTCACGGAGATTCTTGGCCTGCAGATATTTTGTTATGAAACTTGGCATATCAGTTCTCGAATTTCTTCTTTAGCTTTTTTCCAGCGGGGAATGTCAATCTTGCTGCCGATAACCTCCACCACCTTGGCGGCAATTATGCTGCCAACTTTGCCGCATACCTCCAGCGGCATTCCAAGGGAATGCGCGTAGAGGAAGCCTGCGGCATAGGTGTCTCCCGCGCCGGTGGCGTCTATGGCCTCTCCGGGCCAGGAGCCTATGAAGAAGGCCTGGTCTCCGCTCTTTACCCAGCTGCCGGCCTTGCCTACCTTGACCACTGCTATGTCGCAGTAGCGGGCAATGTCGTCAAGGGCCTTGCGCGGGTCTTTCTGGTGGGTGAAGGCGCGGGATTCAGATTCGTTGGCGAAGACTATGTCCACGTATTTCTCCACAATGTCGTGCAGGAAGGCCTCGTTGGATTCCACCACGTTGTATGATGCAAGGTCAAGGGAGATAATGCAGCCGGCCTCACGCGCCATCTTTACCGCGGTGCGCACCACGTCCTGGTTCTGGACAAGGTATCCTTCAATGTGGAAGTAGTCCTTCCCTTGGAAATACTCCGGCTTCAGATCCTCAGGGACCAGCTCCAGGGCTGCGCCCAGGCACACTGCAAAGGTCCTTTCCGCATTTGCTCCTGAGACGAACACTATGGACTTTCCGGTGGAGTTCCTGCCGCGGAGGAGGGTGCATTTTACGCCGTATTGCTCCTCGTCGCTCTGGTAGAGGTGGCCAATCTCGTCATCGCCAATCTTGCCTATCAAGTAGGAAGGCATCCCAAAGATGGATGTGCAGGTGATGGTGTTGGCGGCGGACCCGCCGGCAACGTAATGGACGTCCATATCCTTGATTCTAGCCCAGATCTTGTCGCCGGTTTCCATATCAATGTGCTGCATACTGCCCTTGGGAAGGTGGAATTCCCGGAGGAGGCTGTCGTCCGGCAGGATTGCAAGGATATCGGTGAGGGCGTTTCCAATCCCCAGTATAGATTTCATAGGGGTCAAAGTTAGCAAATAATCGGTATATTTGCAGAGATATATGGATTCCAAAGTAAAAAAGATATTGAAGTATGTGCTGTCCTTCGCCCTTGCGGGGGGCCTTATAGCATACTCTTGCAGCAAGGTGGATTGGAGCAGTTTTGCAAAGGCTATGGAGTCCTGCAACTGGGCCTACATCCTGCTGGCATTGCTTGCCGGTTTTGTGGCAATGTACTTCCGCGCACTGCGCTGGAGGCTGACAATCAAGCCTATAGCCCCGTCAATAAAGCGGATGACCGCTTTCCACGGAGTAAACATAGGAAACCTTTCAAATATGGCCGTGCCGTATTCCGGGGAACTGGTGCGCTGCGGCGTGATAACCTCCGGGACGGGGGCCCCGTATGACCAGGTACTGGGCACGGTGGCCCTGGACCGGGTGTGGGACCTGGTTTCAATGTTCGCCACGTTCCTTCTGATCCTGCTTCTGGGAGGAGGACGCTTCGGGGAGTTCATCGCAGGATGGGTCCGCGACAGTTTCAACGCATCGTTCCTGCTGATAATAGCGGTGTTGCTGGTGGCGGGAGGCGCATTCGTGGCCGCCGTGGCGCTGCTTCGCAAGCGCGACAACGGCATCGGCCGCCTCTGCGCCCGCATTTACAAGCTGCTGCTGGGTATGTGGCAGGGCTTCGGGAGCTGCATCAGGATGAAGGGAAAGTGGCTGTTCGTGTTCTACACAATCGTCATATGGGGTATGTACTGGCTGCAGAGCGTGTGCACCATCAATGCGCTTGGTGGAGTGTTCAGCGGCCTGGGGCTGACTGACGCGCTGTGCCTCACGCTCATTGGAAGCCTGGCTTCAGTGCTGCCGGCACCGGGCGGATTCGGCACTTTCCACGCAATCATCCAGTTTGCGCTGTCATCAGTATATTTCCAGGGAATAATGGCCATTGACAAGGTGGCGGCGGATTCGTACGGAATGACTTACGCCATAATGGCGCACGAGACGCAGGCAGTGGGTTTCATAATCCTGGGAGTATTCTCCCTGATTTTGTTATCGGTAAATAAAAAGAAAAAGATATGAGAGCTCTTTATCTGACAAATACGCTTTCCAGGCGCAAGGAACTGTTCACACCCCTTCACGAGGGGCGCGTGGGAATGTATGTGTGCGGCCCCACCGTTTACGGGGACGCACATCTGGGCCACGCGCGCCCGGGAGTCACCTACGACGTGTTGCAGAAACTGCTGCGGCACCTTGGGTACAAGGTGCGCTACGTGCGCAACATCACGGACGTGGGCCATCTTGAGCACGATGCGGACGAAGGCGAGGACAAGATAGCAAAGAAAGCCCGCCTGGAGCAGCTGGAGCCAATGGAGGTGGTGCAGAGCTATACGCTCAGGTACCACGACGCAATGCGCGCCCTCAATGTGGCTCCGCCATCAATTGAGCCCCGCGCGTCAGGGCACATCGTGGAGCAGATAGAGGCCGTTAAGAAGATCCTGGAGGCGGGATACGCGTACGAGAGCAACGGAAGCATTTATTTCGATGTGGAGAAGTACAACAACGACCACCACTACGGCGTGCTGTCCGGGCGCTCGCTTGACGCTACGCTGGAGGGCACGCGCAGCCTGGACGGCCAGAGCGACAAGCGCGCCCCGTACGACTTTGCCCTTTGGAAGAAGGCCGAGCCGCAGCACATAATGAAATGGCCTTCCCCTTGGGGAGAGGGCTTCCCGGGATGGCATCTGGAGTGCTCCGTGATGGGCGAGAAGTATCTGGGATACGAGTTCGACATACACGGAGGCGGAATGGACCTGATGTTCCCGCACCACGAGTGCGAGATAGCCCAGAACGTGGCCTCCCGCGGAACGCAGGGCGTCCGCTACTGGGTCCACAACAATATGATTACAATAAATGGCCAGAAGATGGGCAAGTCCCTTGGCAACTTCATAACCCTGCCGGAACTCTTCAGCGGAAACCATCCAAAACTGGACCGCGCATACGGCCCAATGACGGTGCGTTTCTTCATTTTGCAGGCTCATTACCGCGGAACCCTGGACTTCTCCAACGAAGCGCTCCAGGCCGCGGAAAAGGGCTATAAACGCGTAATGCAGGCCGCCCGCGACCTGTACGCGCTGGCCGGGCGCAAAGCTCCTGAGTATTCCTACGAGGAATACGAATTTGGCGTTGCGCCGGACAGCTGCCCTGCGGACAACCCGGAGGTGAAGGCCGTCTTCGAGGGCATCTACGAAGCCCTCTGCGACGATATGAACACCCCCGTTGCCCTTGCCCACATCTCCGCCGCCGTAAAACTGATCAACTCTGCAAAGGACAAGCAGATCAAGCTCTCCCAGGGCGACATAGCCACCCTGGTGCAGATATTTGACGACATAGTTTTTGGCGTGCTTGGCCTGAGGGACGAAGAGGCCGCCGGCGGAAAGGCGGACAGCGTCATCGCGGGCCTTATGGATATGGTCCTTGAGAGCCGCGCCGCCGCCAAGGCCGCCAAGGACTGGACCACATCGGACCACATCAGGGACAGCCTCAAGAAACTGGGCATAGTAGTTAAGGACACAAAGGACGGGGCCGAGTGGACCCTGGAATAATATGAAATTCATCAGTTGGAACGTGAACGGCCTGCGCGCCGTAGCCGGAAAGGGCTTCGCGGACATATTCGAGTCCTTTGACGCGGACTTCGTATGCCTGCAGGAGACCAAGCTGCAGGCCGGGCAGCTGGACCTGGAATTCCTGGGCTATGAATCCTACTGGAACTACGCCCTGAAGAAGGGCTATTCCGGAACGGCAATCTACACCCGCCAGCACCCTCTTAGCGTCACATACGGCATAGGTATCGAAGAGCACGATACGGAAGGCCGCGTCATTACCCTGGAGTTTCCTGAATTCTATCTGGTGAACGTCTATACTCCCAACTCCCAGGACGGCCTGCGCAGGCTGCCCTACCGTATGGAGTGGGAAGATGCCTTCAGACAATACCTCTGCGGCCTCGCGGCCCGCAAAGGCGTCATTGTCTGCGGCGATATGAACGTGGCCCACGAGGAAATCGACCTCAAGAACCCCGCCACCAACCACCTCAACGCCGGCTTCTCCGACGAGGAACGCGCCAAGATGACTCAGCTGCTTGACGCAGGCTTCGTAGACACCTGGCGCTCCCTCCACCCCGGCCAAGCCAAATACTCCTGGTGGTCCTACCGTATGAACGCCCGCGAACGGAACGTAGGCTGGCGCATCGACTACTTCCTGGTCTCCGAAAACCTCCGGGACAAAATCCAGGGCACCGACATCCTCAACGACATCTTCGGCTCCGACCACTGCCCCGTCTCCCTGGACCTCTCCCTTTCCCAATCTTAGCCCTTCTCCCAGCTGATGCGCACACCCCGGGTTGTGAAATCCGCGGGATTTCACTATCTTAGTGGTGAACTAATTAACCACTCATATGAAGAAGCTTCTATTGTTGGCCGGCACCCTGCTGATGGCGGGAGCGGCGTTTGCACAGAACACCACCACAATAAAGCCGGATGCCCAGAAGATCGAATACAGCAATATGCTGTTCGGCCAGTTCATCGAGCATTTCGACACTCAGATCTACGGGGGCATATTCTGTCCCGGCAATCCCCTTTCGGACGAAGACGGATTCCGCACAGACGTGATAGCCGCGATGAAGGAACTGAAAGTTCCCATCGTCCGCTGGCCGGGCGGATGCTTCGTGTCTTCCTACCACTGGCTGGATGGAGTCACCAACCCCCGCGTGCCCACATACGACAAGGCCTGGCAGGTGGAAGACCCCAACACCTTTGGCACTGACGAATACGTCAAATGGTGCCGCAAGGTGGGCTGCGAGCCGTACATCTGCACCAACGCCGGCACAGGTACCGCAGAGGAAATGAGCGACTGGGTTGAATACTGCAACCAGACTATGGGCAAATGGGCCCTCCTCCGTGCCAAGAACGGCCACCCGGAGCCCTTCAACGTAAAATACTGGAGCATTGGAAACGAGAACTACGGTTCCTGGGAGCTGGGCGCCAAGACTGTTGACGAGTGGGGACCGCTTGTAAGGGAATCCGCAAAGCTGATGCTGGCCGCGGACAAGTCCATTATGCTCTTTGCCGCCGCACAGTCCAACCGCAACTGGACAATGCCCCTCCTCCAGGCCGCAGGCCGATACCTCAACTACGTCTCCATCCACGGCTACTGGGACTCCCTCCAGCACATTGACAACCCCAAGTCCTACATCAACTGTATGATGTCCACGGACGGCCCGGAGCGCGACATCAACAACACCATAGCCATCCTTAACGAAGCCGGCTTTGGCGACGGCAAGATCAAGATTGCCTTTGACGAATGGAACCTGCGCGGATGGCACCACCCCTGGCACGGAGACTTCCGCCGGGGCTTTGACCTGGAAGCCCGCCGCAACAACGACAAGGCCACCACCTACACTATGGCCGATGCCGTCTTCTCCGCCTGCTTCCTCAACGCCTGCCTCCGCCACTCCGACATAGTTGAGATGGCCTGCTTCTCCCCAATCGTTAACGCCCGCGGAGCCCTTTATGTATATCCCGAAGGCCTGGTCAAGAGGAGCACCTTCTACACCCTTTATATGTATGCCAACGACCTTCTCCCTTATGTTGTGCCCACCCAGGAGGACCTGACCCAGACCGTCTCCTACGAGAACCGCAGCACAAAGGCACTGGACGTAATCCTTACTTCCGACAAGGACGGCAAGAAGTTCGTTTACGCCGTGATCAACAAGGACCCTCAGAACGAGGTGTCCCTGGCCCTGGACTTCAAGGGAATGGGCAAGACCGCCAAGAGCCGCGTCTCCGCCAAGATCCTTGCCGGCGAAGGCATTGACGACTACAACGACATTGGTGACGATAGCGTGAAGCCTTACCAGACAACCCTCAACGTCCGCAACGGCTCCGTCTCCATCCCCGCCCACTCCGTCACCTTCATCACCATCGACTGACAGGGAGCCGTACGGGAGAACGCAAAAAAAGACGCTGCAGTAGTTGCTGCAGCGTCTTTGCGTGATTCCGTAGGGATTCGAACCCTAGACCCACAGATTAGAAATCTGTTGCTCTATCCAGCTGAGCTACGGAACCGGCCTTTTGAGATTCCCGGTCAGGCTGGGAATGACGTAAATTGGAGCGCAAAGTTAATTCTTTATTACGGAATTCCAAAACTATTCGGTTTCCGCAGGAGCGTCTTCGGCGGGGGCGTTGAGCAGGGCGAGAGCCGCATCATAGTCCGCTTCAAAGACCTTGAGTTCAATGGAATCCATCACGTTAAAGCTCGGATAGGAGGAAACCTCTCCGAAAACCACTGCCGGAATACCGTTTTCCAGCAGCATCCCCTCTGCTATGTGAGCAGAAACAGCGTCTGTATAACGGGCCACTGTCTTGTATTCTCCGTCTTTCATAATAGTTTGTGATTTAGAGACTCTACGCAAATATACTACTATTTTGCTTTTTGGCGTCAAATCATTTATATTTGTATGGTTATAGTTATTATGAAAGTAGTATTACTGCAAAGAGACATCGCCTGGGGCAGTCCCCAGGACAATCTGTCGCAACTGGACAGCGCACTTGACAGGAACCCAGGCGCAGACCTTTATGTTCTGCCGGAAATGTTCACTACCGGCTTCGCCACACTCCCTGACGCCACCGTAGAAGAAGAGCCATCAGCCGGCCTTGCCTGGATGAAGGCCGCCGCTGCGCGCACAAATGCCGCCATAGCCGGCAGCATTGCGCTCCGCACGGCGGAGGGATGCCGCAACCGCTTTTACTTTGTAAAGCCGGACGGCGGCGTGACCGTATATGACAAGAGGCACCTGTTTACCTATGGAGGTGAGAAGGAACGGTTTGGCGCAGGAAGCCGGAAGGCAATTGTGGAATGGCGCGGATGGAGGTTCCTCCTTACCGTCTGCTACGACCTGCGCTTCCCAGTATGGCTCCGCAACAGGGACGATTACGATGCAATAATATGCGTGGCCAACTGGCCGGACAAGCGCCGCTACCACTGGGACACTCTCCTGCGCGCCCGCGCAATCGAGAACCAGTGCTACGTCCTGGGCGTGAACCGCGTTGGAACGGATCCGGTCTGCAACTATAACGGCGGCACGGTCCTGCTGGACCCTTACGGAAATGCGGTAGCCGCCTGCCCGGACAACACCCAGTGCGAATGTTCGGGAGAATTTGACAAGAAATTGATTCAGGACTACAGGGCAAAGTTCCCTGTGCTTGAAGACGCAGATACATTTGAGATAATATGAAAAAACTATTGTTAGGGGACGAAGCCATAGCCCTCGGGGCTATCTACGCCGGCCTTTCTGGCGTGTACGCCTATCCCGGAACCCCTTCTACTGAAATCACTGAATTCATTCAGAAAGACCCCCTGGCGCGCGAGCGCGGCATACGCAGCCGCTGGTGCACCAACGAGAAAACCGCAATGGAGGCCGCTCTGGGTATGTCCTACGCGGGCAAGCGCGCCCTTGTATGTATGAAGCACGTGGGAATGAACGTATGCGCCGATGCCTTTGTGAACAGCGCCATCACCGGCGTTAACGGAGGCCTCGTGGTCCTTGCCGCGGACGACCCTTCAATGCACTCCTCCCAGAACGAGCAGGACAGCCGTTTCTACGGCAAGTTCGCCATGATCCCAATCTTTGAGCCTTCCACACAGCAGGAAGCCTTCAAGATGATGGGCGAAGCCTTCGACCTGTCGGAGAAAATGGGTGTTCCGGTGCTGTTCAGGGTGGTCACCCGCCTGGCGCACTCCCGCGCCGCGGTTGAGATTGGAGAGTTGAAGGATCAGAACAACTTCAATCCATCTTCCGGTAAGGGTTGGGTGTTGCTGCCGGGCATTGCTCGCAGGCAGTACGTGGCTCTCATCGGCAAGCAGGCTGCCATGGCCGCCGCTGCCGAGGAATCGAAGCACAACCGACTGGAGGAGATCCCCGATCAGGTCGGGGATGACAAGAAGGATGGCCGTGCCCCGTTGGGCGTAATAGCCTGCGGAATCGCTTACAACTATGTATGCGAGGCAGGAGCGCAGAACGTGCTCAAGGTATCGCAGTATCCGCTTCCTGAAAAGAAGATAAAGGAACTGGCAGCAAGGAGCCAGAGCATCCTGGTTGTAGAGGACGGCCAGCCCGTAGTAGAACAGGACGTAAAGGCCATCCTTGGCGCCGGATACAAGGTTGAAGGAAGGCTTACGGGAAAACTCCCGCGAACCGGAGAACTCAATCCGGACAACGTGGCGGCAGCCCTTGGCAAAGCCACGGGCAAGGGCTTCCCGCAGGCGGCCAACCTGGCCGCGCGCCCGCCCCAGCTTTGCCCGGGCTGCGGCCACCGCGACGTCTACAACGCCCTCAACAAGGTGGCGGCGGAGTACCCTGGCGCAAGGGTATACGGAGACATCGGCTGCTACACCCTTGGAGCGCTTCCGCCGTTCCAGACGCTGAGCAGCTGCGTGGATATGGGCGCCTCCATCACTATGGCCAAGGGAGCCGCTGACGCCGGCCTCTTCCCCGCCATAGCCATCATTGGAGACTCCACCTTCACCCACTCCGGAATGACCGGCCTGCTGGACGCCGTCAACGACCACTCCAACATAACCGTGATCATTTCCGACAACCTCACCACCGCTATGACCGGAGGACAGGACTCCGCCGGAACCTGCAAGTTCGAGGCCATCTGCCTTGGCCTTGGCGTGGAGCCGGAGCACCTTCACGTGGTGAACCCAATCGCCCCCAATATGGAGGCCATCACCCAGCTTATCCGCAAGGAAATTGATTATAACGGCGTTTCCGTGATAATCCCTCGCAGAGAATGTATGCAAACCCTCAGAAGACATTCCAAGAAATGAAGACAGATATAATACTTTGCGGAGTTGGCGGACAGGGCATCCTGTCAATTGCCACAGTGATAGGTGAGGCGGCAACCGCCGCCGGCCTTCAGCTCAAGCAGGCCGAGGTCCACGGAATGAGCCAGCGCGGCGGCGACGTGCAGAGCGACCTGCGCCTTAGCACGGAAGAAATCCACAGCGACCTCATCCCCAGGGGACACGCTGACCTTATCATCTCAATGGAACCTATGGAAGCCCTGCGCTACATCCCGTTCCTAAGTCCGGACGGCGCAATAGTAACCTCTTCCAAGCCATTCGTGAACATCCCCAATTACCCTGCTGAGGATGCCGTAATCGCGGAGCTTGAGGCCCTCCCGCACGTGCTCAAATACGATATCGAGTCACTTGCGCGCGAGGCCGGCAATCCCAAGGGCGCCAATATGGTGCTGCTTGGAATGGCTGCCCGCTTCCTTGGAATCTTCAAGCCGGAACAGCTGCGCGCTGCAATTGCAAGCATCTTCGCCGCCAAGGGCGATGCCATAGTAGAAGCTAACTGTAAATGTTTTGACCTGGGATATGAACTACAACAATAAATATTTCAATCCGGAAGAGGCGTTCACCCGCCAGGAAATTGAAAGCTACCAGCTGGACAGGCTCCAGAAAACCGTGGAGCACTGTATGAACTCCCCTTTCTACAGGGAGCGCTTCAAGAAAGAAGGCCTCAAGCCGTCCGATATCAAGACGCTTGACGACCTTCGCAAGATTCCTTTCACCACCAAGCAGGACCTCAGGGACACCTATCCCTTTGGAATCGCATCCGTGCCTCTTGACCAGTGCGTCAGGCTGCATTCATCCAGCGGAACCACCGGTAACCCCACTGTGATCCTCCATACACAGAAGGACCTGGAGGAGTGGGCCAACGCCGTTGCACGATGCCTCTGGATGGTGGGCTGCCGCCCCAATGACGTGTTCCAGAACACTTCCGGATACGGAATGTTCACCGGAGGCCTCGGCTTCCAGTACGGCGCCGAGCTACTGGGAATGCTCACCGTTCCCGCAGCCGCCGGAAACACCCTCAGGCAGCTCAAGTTCTTCACTGACTTCGGCACCACTGTAGTTCACGCAATCCCTTCCTACGCAGCCCGTCTTTACGAGGTGATGCAGGAGAGAGGCATAGATCCGCGCAAGGACACCAAGCTGCGCACGCTTGTCATCGGGGCGGAGCCCCACAGCGAGGACACGCGCAGGCGCATTGAGGAAATGCTGGGCGTAAAGGCATACAACTCATTCGGAATGAGCGAGATGTGCGGCCCGGGCGTGGCCTTCGAGTGCCCTGAGCAGAACGGAATGCACATCTGGGAAGACTACTATATTGTTGAAATCGTCAATCCCGATACGCTGGAGCCGGTTCCGGACGGAGAGGTTGGAGAGCTGGTGCTCACCACACTCAAGCGAGAGGCTATGCCTCTGCTTCGCTATCGCACCCGCGACCTCACCCGCATCCTCCCCGGCGACTGCCCCTGCGGAAGGCAGCACAAGAGGCTGGACCGTATGAAAGGCCGCTCGGACGATATGATCATCCTCAAGGGTGTCAACATATTCCCTATCCAGATAGAGACCATACTGATGCAGTTCAAGGAGCTTGCATCCGACTATCTCATCACCCTGGAAACCAAGGATAACAACGACGCTATGACCGTTGAGGTGGAGGTTGCAGACAACCTGCCATTCGATGACTTTGGAAAACTGCAGAACCTTGAGAGGGAGATTACCCGCCAGCTCCGCGACGAGATCCTCATAACGCCAAAAGTCCGCCTGGTTCCAAAGGGTTCCCTGCCCAAGTCAGAGGGTAAGGCCGTCCGTGTAAAAGATTTAAGGATTAAGTATTAATTAAAAGCTCAATACAATGACTGTCAATCAATTATCTGTATTTATAGAGAACAAGTCAGGCACTCTGGTAAAGGTGCTCAAGCTTCTCAAGGTCCACAATATACAGCTGATAGCCTCAACCATTACGGACACCACGGACTACGGTATCTACCGTATCCTGTGCAGCGAGCCGGACAAGGCGTACAAGATTCTCAAGGAAGCAGGCGTAGCCATCTCCCTGAGCGAAGTCTTTGCAATTGAGCTGGACGATGTTCCCGGAAAGGCTGCGGACGCAATTGATTTCCTGGCCAAGGAAGACATAAGCATTTCCTACCTGTATTCTTTCCTGCTCAAGGGAAAGGGCGTGCTCATTTTCCGCACGGACAATACGGAGAAGGCCCAGGAGGCTATAGACCGCAACGGCCTCAAGGTGATTGAAGAAAAGGATATTTCTAAACTTCTCTAAGATGTATAAGATACTGGAGAAGAAAATGCTCACTTCCAACATCTGCAAGATGGTGCTGGAGGCCCCGCGGCTTGCCAAAGCCGCCCTGCCGGGGCAGTTCCTCATTGTGAGGGCTGATGAGAAAGGCGAGCGCATACCGCTGACTATCAGCGACTATGACGCCGCCGCAGGCACAGTGACCATAGTGACACAGAAGATAGGCGCATCCACCACGGTAATTGTTGACGCCAACGAGGGCGACAGCTTCATAGACGTGGTGGGACCGCTGGGCAACGCCTCGGAGTTTGTGACAATGAGTCCGGAGGAGCTGGCCGCGCAAAAGGTGGTGTTCATAGCCGGAGGCGTAGGAACGGCACCGGTTTACCCGCAGGCCAAGTGGCTGCACGAGAAGGGCGTCGCAGTGGACGTGATCATCGGTGCAAGGAACAAGGATTTGTTCATCTATACCGATGAGATGCGCTCAGTGTGCGACAACCTTTATCTGTGCACGGACGACGGGTCGTTTGGATTCCACGGAGTGGGTACTGCGCAGCTGGAGGCCCTTGTGGCCCAGGGCAAGCAGTATACCCGCGTAGTGGCTATCGGCCCTATGATAATGATGAAGTTCGCCACGCTCACGGCAAAGAAGCTGGGTCTACCAATAATTGTGAGCCTGAACACCCTTATGGTGGACGGCACCGGAATGTGCGGCGCGTGCCGCGTTTCAGTGGGGGGACAGACCAAGTTCGCCTGCGTGGACGGACCGGAGTTTGACGGATATCTGGTAGATTTTGACGAGGCTATGCGTCGTCAGGGACAATATAAAGAGGAGGAATCCAAATGGCTGCAAAAATAGACAGGCTTAAGGCCCGTGAGCAGGATCCAAAGGTCCGCGCCCACAATTTCGAGGAGGTTTGCTATGGCTACAACGCCCAGGAAGCGCTCCAGGAGTCAACCCGATGCCTCCACTGCAAGAATCCCCGCTGCGTACAGGCGTGCCCCGTGGGCATCAACATCCCTGAGTTTATTGCCAAGATAAAGGAAGGTGACTTTGCCGGAGCCGCAAGCGTGATTGCCGTAGATTCTTCGTTACCCGCCATCTGCGGACGCGTATGCCCGCAGGAGAGCCAATGCGAGGGAAGCTGCGTTCTTGGAATCAAGGGCGAAAGCGTTTCCATTGGAAAGCTCGAGCGCTTTGTAGGAGACTGGTCCCGCGAGAACCTGCCCGTGAAGGCGACTTCCGCAGCGCCAAGCGGGCCCAAGGTCGCGGTCATAGGCAGCGGCCCTTCAGGCCTCGCCTGCGCCAACGACCTTGCCAAGCTGGGCTATGACGTGACCATCTTCGAGGCCCTCCACCGCCCCGGCGGAGTGCTGGAGTACGGCATCCCCGAGTTCCGTCTGCCAAAGGACACCGTGGTCAAGCACGAGATTGACAACATAGTTGCACAGGGCGTAAAGATAGAGACCAACGTGATCATTGGCCGGACCGTTACCATTGACCAGCTCCTTGACCAGGAAGGCTTCAAGGCCGTGTTCGTAGGTACCGGAGCAGGTCTCCCCAAATTTATGGGAATCCCGGGCGAAAACCTCAACGGAGTGTTCTCCGCCAACGAATTCCTCACCCGCAACAACCTTATGAAGGCCTTCAGGGATGACTACCTCACCCCTATCAAGGCCGGAAAGAAGTGCATAGTTGTGGGCGGCGGAAACGTGGCTATGGATGCCGCGCGCACAGCCATAAGGCTTGGCGCGGACACCACCATAGTCTACCGCCGCACGGAAGTGGAACTTCCCGCCCGCAAGGAGGAAGTGCACCACGCCAAGGAAGAGGGAATCACCTTTGCAATGCTCACCAACCCTACAGAGATACTGGGCGATGACAAAGGCTGGGTACGCGCTGTCAAGTGCATCAAGATGGAACTGGGCGAGCCCGATGCCAGCGGCCGACGCTCCCCTGTGGCCATCCCTGGCTCCGAATTCGAGATCGAGGCCGATACCGTGATAATGGCGCTGGGCACCAGCCCCAATCCGCTCATAGCAAGGACAACCGCCGGCCTTGACCAGAACCGCCGCGGCTGTCTGGTTGCCGACGAAGTTGGCGCCACCACCCGGCCGGGGATTTTCGCCGGCGGCGATGCCGTAACCGGCGCCGCCACCGTAATCCTGGCAATGGGTGCCGGCCGCCGCGCCGCCGCCGCCATCCACGCCTACCTCCAGTCTCAGTAACGACCGTCATCCCCGGCTTGACCGGGGATCTCACCTGATTGTCATAGCCGGCTTGTTATATACGTCATAGCCGGTATGATCGGCTATCTTAGATGCCCGAATAAATCGGGCATGACGTTCTTCGTCATCCCCGACCTGATCGGGGATTTCACCCTCTACGTCATCCCCGGCTTGACCGGGGATCTCTCCTCTTCATCATCCCCGGCTTGACCGGAGATCTAACCTGATAAAACTATGGAAACCAAAGGCTACATCTATTTTATGACAAATTTCTCCAATACAGTATTATACATTGGCGTGACAAACAGTTTAACTAGAAGAATCTCAGAACATTCCTCCGGAATGGGATCATCATTCACCCACAAATATAACTGCACTAAGTTGGTCTACTATGAAAGGTTCCCTGATATAGAACAGGCTATCGCAAGAGAAAAACAACTAAAGCATTATAAACGTGAGTGGAAAGATGCATTGGTCAATTCAGTAAATCCAGACTGGAGAGACCTGGCTCATGAACTCATCTCTGACCCCGTCTAACCAGTCATATCTGACCTATTATTACCGTCATGGCCGGCCTGTTATGTCCGTCATGGCCGGCTTGTTATGTCCGTCATGGCCGGCTTGACCGGCCATCTTAGATCCCCGAACACGTCGGGGATGACGATCAAGTCGGGGATGACGGTCAGATCATCTTGAGCCACTTGCGGTAGCCCAGGACGGCGACTACCGTGTAGAGGCCGTAGATGGCCGCCTTGAAGGGAATACCTTTATAGACGTAAAGGATACAGCATACAAGGTCCACGACCAGCCAGAGGAGCCACTGCTCCGCGTACTTCTGAGCCAGAGCCCAGAGGGCTACTATGCTGAGGGCGGTGGTGAAGGAATCGGCCACCGGCACAGTGGAGTTTGTAAATGTTACAAGGATCCACCATATCCCAACCCACAGCGCTGCAAATGCCAGCGCGGAGGGCAGGATATGGGATTTCTTGTATCTGGTAATGGGCCTTTCCTTGGGCTTTTCCTCTCCCTTGGGCTTGAAGTATTTCCAGGCCAGGAATCCATAGATGGCCGCCAGGCAGTAGTAAATTGCCATTCCAAAGTCCGCGTACAGACCTGCATTGTAGTACAGGAACATATCCACTGCCGGCATTACTATGCTGGCCAGCCAGAGCCAGATGCTGGCCTTGTATTCCAGGATCAGGTATATGATTCCCACTACAAAACCAAGTATGTCAAGAAAGCGCAAGGTATCCATATTCTAGAAGCGTAAAGTTATGTGACCGATTGCAGTAAGTGGGGCTACAGGCACAAATCCAATCTGGTAATAGCGGTTCTCGTCCGGATGGCCGTAGCTGTCGCAGATTGCGGAATATACCCAGCCGCTCTGGGCCACCCTTGCGGAGAATATATTGCTGAAATCAACTCCAAAGATTATTTCCTTTACAAACCTGCTTGGAAGAACCGTATAGTTCAAAGACAGATTGGAAAGGCTGTAGCAAGGCAGTGAGCGGTCCTTGTTCTGGGTGTTGTCCAGATACATCCTGCTGACGTATGCGGTGTGCCATACTGCCTGGAAGGCTCCGAAATGGAAGTTTGCAAAGCCGTTCAGGATAGCGTCCGGGGAGAAAGCCAGGGCGGTGCCTGAATAGTGGATGACGCGGACGCCGTTGTCCCAGTCTTCGGCATACTCGTCAAAGTCCAGGAGGCGGCTGCGGCTCAGGGCGGCGTTGCCCTCCAGCGTCAGCCAGGAGGCAACGTCCACACCAGCCGTAAGCTCCACGCCGGTGCGGTAGGAGTCCGGGATGTTGGTTGTCAGCGCTTCGCCAATGTCGCTCACTTCTCCGGTCTGTACCAGCTGATCCTTGTAGCGCATATAATAGAGGTTGGCGCCGAAGCGGAAGACGGAGCCATCGTACTGATAGCCTCCTTCAAAGTCAAGCAGGCGCTCAGCACGCGGAGCGGGGTATTTGCCGTTGTCCGTGAAGTTGTTGCGCTCCGGCTCGCGATGGCTCATCGCAGCGGAGGCGAACAGTTTGTGGGCTCCGGAAGTGAAGGTGAGACCGGCCTTGGGGTTGAAGAAATTGTAGGTTTCATCCACGTTCAGTATATGCTTGGAGGCGGTGCCGTCCTTGTTGTCAATGTATTTGTCGTTGTAGCCGTCCGTCTGGTAGTGAACGCGGCGGTACTGGACATCGCCAAAGGCGCTGAGTTTGTCCGTCAGCGCGTAGGTAGCCTTCACAAAAGCGCTGCCGTCAAACTTGGCAGCATCGGAATCGTAATACTTGTAATTATTGCCGATGCGGCTGGCGAGTTCCTGGTTGGAGACATATGTCAGGTATCCAAAGTGGTTGCCCAGGAACTGCTGTACGGAGAGTCCTGCTACGGTATTCCAGCGCTCGCCGCTGTAACTGAGGTTGGAAATGAAACCGAAAGTGTCCTGGCTCAGGCCTTTCTGGCGCACGAAATCGCTCTTGGTCACCTCCTTGCCGTCCTGGCCTATGAAATTGGAAATACCATACTTGACCAGTTTGTTCTTGTAGCGGAATTCGTCGTAGTAACCGTATCCGTGAGTGTAATGGGCAACTGCGGAAAGGCTCCAGGACGGGTCAATCTCCCAGGCAAAACTCAGCAGATGATGGTTCTGCCAGAAATTGTCCGTAGTGCGCGGCCAATAGGAACCGTCGTTCATACGGTAGCGCTCGGTGGAATAGTTGGTACCGTCAATGATCATCTGCTCATACAGGGAGTTGTAAAGTCCCAGCCCCTTGTCGTACATATCCTTGTATGTCTTGATGCCGGTTTTCTCCCCGTAAGTGCCATCCATAATGGACAGGTCACCGCTGCCTGCTGTCACTCCGTTCCAGGCCTGACCGGTGTTCTCGTAGTTGCCAATGAGTTTGTAACTGATGGTGTAGTTGGAGCCAAGCCAGGACAGTGAACCCAGATAACTGCCTGAGGTTCCGTTAGTTCCGTGAACATATCCGTCAGTGGCGGTATGATGCCAGGCTGCCTCCAACACCAGATGATTCCACAGCAAGCCCGTTGAGAGGTTGCCGCCGGCGTTCCAGGTGTTGAAGGAACCGTAGGAGCCGGTCAGCTCCAGCGACGGGACCAGCGACGGCGCCCGGGAGCCAAGGGCTACCGTGCCGCCGAAAGCACCGTCTCCGTTGGTGGAGGTTCCCACTCCGCGCTGGATCTGGACGCTGCTCAGGAGTGATGAGTATGAGTTCATATTGGCCCAGAAGACCGTCTGGTCCTCCGGCGAATTGAGGGGCACGCCGTCCAGCGTCACGTTTATGCGGGAGCCGCCGGCTCCGCGGATACGCATATAGCTGGTGCCGGTGCCCACGCCGTTCTCACTCCAGGCCACTACGCCCGGCGTGCGGGCGAACAGGGCCGGGAGTTCCTTTCCGGTGGTGGAGAACTCCTTGAGAGATTTCCTGTCAATGTTAGATACTGAAAATGGAGCTTCCTTTGATGCGCGCACGGCGCTTACGACCACTTCCTGCAGCTGCTCTACCCTTACGGAATCAGGCTGCTCCTGAGCAAAAGCGGCAATGCCGCATAAAAGTGCGGAAGCAATGACAAATGTGATTTTGTTCATCGAAAACCTTATTATAATACTATACAATAAGGGGATGGGAAGATAACTGTTTCCTACGCGGGCATTATCCCGATCAGGTCAGAGGGTATCATCTCAGCCTTTGCTTCCGGCCGGGGCCGGACTGCATCAGCACCCCTTAGCCTGCACCCTGCAGGCCGATGCAAATGTACAGATATCCCCGCTGTTTTCCAAGCCGCCGCCCCATAAAAGAGATCCCCGGTTGGGCCGGGGATGACGGGAGGGCGCTCAGGATGACAAGTGGATAGGACTATGAGGCGGGGGCTACCTGGTGGGTCTTGACAGGGTCGTCGGAGAGGACAACTGTCTCCAGTTTCTTGGGATCCCAGCGGACTTTGTCCTTGGTGAATTCCGGGACGTTGTAGGACTTGAACAGCCTGTGGTTCTGGTCAGGATCCTCCTGGGGAAGGAGGAAAGGTTTGTGGGCGTTGCCCTGCTCGTCAAAGTATGCCAGATAGAGGCGGGTGTATGTGCCGTCTTCCCTGCGGGAGGTGAAGGCTATCCACCTGGAATTGGAGGCCCAGCTCTTGAAACTCTCTGCCCTGGCGGTGTTCAGAGCATCCAGGGGTTTGGTCTCAAGGGTCTGGAGATCAGTGATATAGATATCGCCGGAATCGTGCCAGATATGGAAGGAGCCGTATTCCCCCACGCCGCTGAGCAGGTACCTGCCGTCCGGTGACGGACGCGGGGTAACTGCGCTTAGGCTGTCGGCAGGGGCGTCAAAGATCACGCGCGGCTCACCCCAGGCCCTTGTGGCAGGGTTGAAGTCTATGGCGTAGATTCCGTATCGGATATCGCTTGTGATGGGTGTGACGTCGGTTGCAGAGTTGGCCCCGAAGGAGGGCAGGTATGCGCTGGAGTAATACAGCGTCTTTCCGTCCGCGGCCCAGTATGGGAAGGTCTCGAAACTCAGGGAATCGTGAACTATGTAACTGACATCATCGGTATTGACATCATATAGGCACAGGTCCGATGCCAGGTCGAACACTTCCAGCCTCTGGTGCTCCCTGGTGAAGAATATCTGCTGGGTGAGATTCAGGGAATAGGCAATCAGCGGTTCCGTGGGGTGCCAGGAAGGGTAAACTCCGTTGGAAATGAGGTCTCCGGTCTTGAATTCCAGCTTCTTAGCCTTGTCTCCCGTCACCACAATGGTGCCTCCGGAATAGTTTCGGGCGTGGAACTGGAAGTTCTCCGTGCTGTAATTCTGGAAAGAATGGCAGTTGATGCACTGCTGCTGCACTGGCTGGGAAATAAGGCTGTTGTTGTACAGGTCAGCCTCCTTGAAATCCGTCAGATGCCTCTGGCGGAGCAATATCTGTCCGTAATATGAATAACCCGGCTCAATAAGACGGTAGGTGACATATTCGTCAATGGGCTCCGGAGCCACTGTGATGGAGAAATCTGCAAAGCAAAGCCACTTCCCTTCCCTCTTTACGTATACCTTGTATGTCAGCTCTCCCCCTTTGGAAGCCTCCAGCATAGCGTGCCATTTCTTGACCGGAACGGATACAACCGGACCCTTGACGGCAATTGTGCCGGAAGCGGAGGTGATTTCAACTACGTACGCATCCGCCTGGTTGAGCACCTTGAAGTTCATAGGGGCTATGTTTACGGGCACCACCACTCCGGTGTAATCCGGATAGATTTCCAGGGCCTCGGATGTCTGGGACGCATCCTTATAACCGGACGGTACGCAGCCTGCAAGGGTAAGGGCCAATGCCAATATGAACAGTAAGCGCTTCATTAATTAGTACGGATGTCGTTTATGAAATAGTAATAGAACCAGTATGTGTTCCCATAGCGGTCCTTGAACCTCTTTATTGTCTCCGGGCTGTCAGGGTTGCTGGCCATATTCATTGCATTGGCAAACGGGGTGAACTGCTTGAGCACATCCTGCCTTGCAGACATTGCCTGCGCTACCCGGGCCATTATGTCGTAGTCTCCGGAAGTGCCTCCCAGCAGGGCAAGGGCTTCTGCTACGCCCTTGCTTATGGGAGCTTCAGGATGCTTCTGGAAACGGTCGAAGAACAACTGTATGAAGAACGACTCCTCCTTCCAGGAAAGCATTGTGGCGGCCTGCCACTCAAATGCATTCTCGTTGACATACTCCAGGTTCTCGAAATGATGAAGCATACACATTTCCAGTGACGATGCCAACTCCGTATCAGGACTGCTGAACTCCATTATAGGGCGCAGTACGGCAAACTCCGGCTCTGAATCCATCGATGCCGGGTTATCGATAAAAGCCTGATAACGGCGCAGCCAGGGCCCCTGGAACCAGTTCCTGCTCACAGCGTCAAGGTATTTCCGGGCAAGCTCGAAGTCCCCTTTCATCAGGGCCACCTTTGTCTGATACTTGAAGAAATACACGCTCTTTGAGAATGCGGAAGAAAACTCCATTGAGGAGCGCTCGCAGCTGTTTATCATTCCGCTGTAATACTCCACGGGAACGGAGCAGATCATTGAGATGGGCACGTCCGCAGTGGTCTTGAGCGGTGCGGCGCCATCCGGGAAGGTAAACATCCTTTCCGTCAGCTGACCTTTCTGGTAAAGGGCTATGTTCCTGTAAAGGACCTGGGCCCTTGTAGGCTCCTGATGCTTTGCCGCAACCTGGAGCACCTTGTCCCAGTCCTGATTCCCTACCGCGCGCTCCATCTTGAGCACGGCGCCAAAGTTAGGGTCCCAGTTGGTGAATCCCAGCATTATGAGCGCACTGGCCACGAATGCCGGCACCGGAACTCTCCTTCCAAAGGAATCTGCAAATACCAGCGCGATAAGCGCGATGAAGGCCAGTATCAGAGGAACGAATCCCCAGAAACTGCCCACGAACTCAAAGTACGGGAATCCCGCGAAATAGGCAAAGTGCCTGTTCATCCTTCCGTATAAACCCGGAAGGTTAGCGCACAGGAACGGAACCGCTGCGCCCAGAACCAGCGTGGAAGCCAGCGCAGGCAGGAAATTGTTCTTGACCCGAAGCGCCTCAACCACTATCAGCACCGCCGCTACAAGAGCGTAGGAACCAATGAGCGGATATCCTGCAATAATCAGGGGTACTACGAACAGCCAGCCCAACTTCTTGCCGGCAATACGGCGGCGGTACAGCATAAAGAGAGCTACGGCCGCGCAGAATCCCAGAGTCTGGGAGAACAGCAGGCCGTAGGTCTTTTGGTGATACAGGGTATAATCCATACGGGTTATGAAGAGCAACAGGAACAGGGACGGCGCCAGGGCCAGAAGGGCTTTCTTCCCTTCAAGGCCAAAGGCTTTCCTGACCAGATATGCCAGCAGACTGAGCGAGAAGGCTATTACAATGGCCCCGAGCACAGGAAAATGGCAGAACTGGGTCAGGAACGCACCAAGCAGGGCCAGCAGTCCTCCCGGCTGTTCAAAGAACTTTGCCAGGAAGTCCCCGCTGGAGCTGAAGTAGGAATACTGTTCCATATGGTACAGTAAATCCCCCTTGAGCAGCCACAGGAACAGGATGCTGAACAGTGCAAAGATAGCCGTCTGTCTGTTGAACTTCATATTATCCGCGGTCAATGTTGTCCTGCACAAGCTTCAGAAGCCTTGGAAGGTCTTTCTCCAGCTCTGAACGCAGGTTTGCATCGTCAAATGACTTCAGGTAATCTATGTAGAAATCCACTATGGAATCTGAGAACACGCCCTTTGAGGTGTAAATCTCGCGGTCTTTCTCCAGCTCGGCGGAAGCCTCCACGCAGGATGCGGGCAGCTGTTCCAGGGACTCCTGTACAGCCTTGTTGGATGCATCGTGGATGTTCACTCCAAGGCCGACGTAGGTCTTGGAAGCCAGATCCAGGGAATCCTTCATCTCAAAGCCATAGCGCGCGGCGCAGCACAGCGCTGAAAGCAGCAGGTAGGTATCGGCGAAGCCGTCGGAAGCCCTCCACTCAAAGGTCTGCTTCTCGCTGAAGTCCTTGTCTGAAGGGGTCTCGAGGGGGTTGCAGTCGGCGGACATATCGCCTTTGCCTGTCCATCCCAACGGCACGCGCACAAGTGCGCTGCGGTTGGAGAATGACCAGCAAAGCGATGTTGGCGCCTCCTGGTGGGGAACCAGCCTCATAAATGAAAGCGGATGAGGGTTGCCGAAGGCCGGGAGCGAGGTGCCCGCAGCCATAAATCCGGCTATGGCCTTCTTGCAAAGGTCTGTGAGCTCGCCGCCCTCAACCATACAGGACTTGCCGTCCTTTGTGAACTTGCAATGGATATGCATTCCTGAGCCTGCCTTGCCGGGGGTGATCTTTGGAGCGAATGTCAGGTCAACTCCATAATTGTATGCAAGCTGGCGCATAACCCACTTGGCAATTACCAGCTGGTCCGCAGCCTGCTCTATGTTTACGGGGAGGAACTCAATCTCGTTCTGCTCGTAGTCCTTGCCGTCGGCGGAGAAGTTGCCCACCTCTGAGTGGCCGTATTTGATGTTGCCTCCGCATTGGGCAATGCAGCGCATTGCGTCCGTGCGCAGGTCAGCGAACTTGCAGAACGGGGCGCTCTCGTGGTAACCGCGCTGGTCTGCCACGGTGTAGAGATCGTCGTGGGGAGCAATTACGTAATACTCCAGCTCTCCCATAGCCTCCATCTGGAGACCGGTGACCTTTGTAAACTCCCTGTGGGCCTTCTTGAGGATGTATTCAGGAGAACTCTCGAACGGGAGGCCGTCACGGTCGTAGAACGAACATAACAGGTCAACGGTGTTGGCCTCGCTGAACGGGTTGACAAATGCGGTCCTGTACTTTGGAATTACGTAAAGGTCGCTCTTGCCGGCTTTCACGAAAGGGAAAAGGCTTGAACCGTCAACCCTCTCGCCCGCCTGCAGGATGCTCTGGAGGTGATCCAGGCTCTGGATCACAAAGTTAAGGGTCTTGAGCTTGCCGTCCCATCCGCAATAGTGAAGGTTAATACACTCTACTTCATTGTCAACACAATACTTGACAATGTCCGCCCTGGTAAACTCTACGGCCGGCTTCTGGAGGTAAGAAACCAGCGGGTTAGGGCTCATCAAAATGCTGTTGTCCATATGATAATTAGCTTATACGATTCCTGAAAAACCAAGGAAGGCCATTGCCATAATGCCCACGGTAATAAGGGCGATAGGCAATCCCTTGAACGCCTGGGGCACCTGGTTGCCGGCAAGGTGCTCGCGCAGTCCGGCAAACAGTATCATTGCTATTCCGTATCCTACTGAGGTGGCAAGGGCGTAAACCGTGGCCTCGCCAAGGTTGAGCAGATGCGGTTCCGCTCCGCCGTAGGCGAACTCCTTTGTCACCACGGTGATTGCCACGCCAAGCACGGCGCAGTTGGTGGTAATGAGGGGAAGGAAGATTCCCAGGGCCTGATACAGGGACGGGCTTATCTTCTTGAGCACTATCTCAACAATCTGTACCAGCGCGGCAATGACCAGGATGAAGGCTATTGTCTGCAGGAACTCCAGCCCAAAAGGCAGGAGCAGGTATTTGTTGATAAGATAGGTTACTATGGTTGCAAGGGTAATTACAAAGCATACCGCGCCGGACATTCCGGTTGCGGTGGAGAGCTTGTTTGATACGCCCAGGAACGGGCATATTCCCAGGAACTGGGAAAGCAGGATATTGTTTACAAATATCGCGGAAATGATTATCAACAGGTACTCCATACTACTTCTTCAAATATTTGTTGAACAAAACCATAAGGTAGCCCAGGACCAGGAAAGCTCCCGGAGCCATCACAAACGCCAGGATCCCGTCGCCGGGAATGAACTTGAAGCCAAAGGCCGAACCGCTGCCCAGGATCTCCCTCACAAGGCCTATCACCGTAAGCGACAGCGTGAATCCAAGGCCCACTCCAAGGCCGTCCAGCGCAGAATCTATCACCGTGTTCTTGTTGGCGAACGCCTCCGCCCTTCCAAGCACTATGCAGTTTACAACGATGAGCGGGATGAACAGGCCCAGCGTTGCGTACGCTGCAGGCATATAGGCCTGCATAAGCAGCTGGAGCACCGTCACGAAAGTGGCAATCACCACAATGTATACGGGGATGTGCACCTTGTCAGGCACCAGCGGCGCCAGCGCTGAAATTGCCATATTGGAAAGCACCAGCACGAACAGAGTGGCCAGGCCCATCTCCAGTCCGTTTATGGCGGAGGTGGTTGTGGCCAGCGTAGGGCACATACCCAGGACCAGGACAAAAGTAGGGTTGTCCTTGACGAATCCTTTAGTTACCAAAGACCATTTACTCATATCCTAGTTCTCCTTCTTTAAAGATTTTACAACCTCGACGGCATTGGAAACCGCAAGGGTATAAGCCCTGGAGGTGATTGTAGAAGCGGTGATGGCGTCTACGTCGCCTCCGTCGGCGCGCAGTTTGACAAGCTTGTCGGGGCCAAGGCCCTTGAACTGGTCAATGAACTTGGTGTCAGTCTGGCATTTGGCGCCAAGACCCGGAGTCTCGCTGTGGGACAGCACCCTGGTGCTGTTCACGGTTCCGTCCGGAAGCACTCCCACCATAAGTTCAAGCGTTCCGCCAAAGCCTGTGGTGGAGGACTTTACGGCATAGGCCTGGACGGCGTCGCCGGAAAGCTGCTCGTAATAAGTGTAATTCCTTCCTCCAAAGCTGGCGGTTTTCTGGTCGGAGATGGTTCCGCCTTCAGGAAGGACGGCGCCTATGGAGGCCTTGAGAATGTTCTCGTTGGCCTGCTGGATAGGCTTGTATGTCATTGCGTACGCTCCGCCCAGTATGGCTGCGCAGACCAGACATACCAGCGTGAGGCACAGAAGCATATTCTTGAGTGTAGACTGTGTTGCCATAATTAAGCCCTCCCGTAACCGTATTTCTTGCGGTGGAACGCCCTGTCAATCAGAGGCACCGTCATATTCATAATAAGTATGGCGAACGATACGCCCTCCGGGTATGACCCAAAGTAGCGTATCATCATAACAATGAATCCCAGGCCCACTCCGAATATCACTCCGCCCCAGTCGCTCATAGGAGAGGTAACATAGTCCGTGGCCATAAAGCAGGCTCCAAGGATGAGACCTCCGGCAACCAGGTTGAAGACCGGTCCGGTATAGAGCGCCGGATTGCAGAGATGGAAAATGGAGGATACCAGGATTACCGTGAGGAAAATGCTGAGCGGGATCCAAGGTTTTACCACCTTGCGGCAAAGCAGGTATACGAATCCAATGAGCAGCGCCAGTCCGGAAATCTCTCCCATAGACCCGCCCGGATTGAGGATGAAGGTCTTGAGGAGATCCACATTGGCAACGGTGGAGGCACCGTCCAGCTTTGCCTGCATAAGCAGGGTTGGGCCGGAAACGGCGTCAATGCTGCTGATGAATCCCCTTGGGATGTCCCAGGTTGTAAGCTGCTGCGGGAAGGATACCAGAAGGAACACGCGGCCGGTGATTGCCGGGTTGAACACGTTCTGGCCCATTCCTCCAAAGGACATCTTGGCAACGCCAATAGCAACTATGGAGCCTATGAGAACCGTCCACCACGGAGTGGTTGGCGGCATATTGAGCGCGAGCAGGAGTCCCGTGAGGGCTGCGGCGGACGGGCAGAAAATGGAAGGCTGGCGCATCATCCATTTGGCGATGGCCCATTCAATGAGCACGCAGAATCCGGCGCTGAGCGCAAGGAGCATTATGGCTGACCAGCCATAGCAGAGCACGCAGAGCAGCATTGCCGGAGCCAGCGCAATTATCACGTCCCGCATCAAGGATGCGGTGGAATTCCTTGAGTGGAGATGCGGATTTGGGGATACTATCTTATTTTCCATTGTTGCGCCTGTTTTTGATTTCAGCCATTACCTGGCCCTTGGCCATACGGAGATTGTCCACCAGAGGGATGTTTGCAGGGCAGGAATACTGGCAGCATCCGCACTCGATGCAATCCTGGGCGGATGCCTTCTCCATTCCTGCAAGGTCCCCGGCTTTGTAGAGACGGTTTATGAGGAAGGGCTCCAGGCCCATAGGGCAGGAGTCCGCGCATTTTGCGCAGCGTATGCAGTGGCCTTCCTCCTTCCTCTTTGTAGCCTCCTTGGAAAGATAGAGCAGCGAAGCCGTTCCTTTCACTGCCGATGCGTCAAGGTTTGCCACGGCCTTGCCCATCATAGGACCGCCGCTGACAATCTTGGCAGCGTACTCCGGAACGCCTCCGGCCTGCTCCGCGATAAAGCTGAGCGGCATTCCTATGCGGAACAGGTAATTGTGCTGCCCGCTTACGGGAAGAAGGTCTCCGGTAATTGTCATTGTGTTGGTAATCAGGGGCTTGTTCTTTTGGACGGCCTCATATACCGCAAGCGCGGTGGCAACGTTCTGCACCACTGCGCCAACGCTTATAGGAAGCGCGCCGCTGCGCACCTGGCGCTTGAGCACGGCGTCAATAAGCTGCTTCTCGCCGCCCTGCGGATATTTCTTCTTGAGGACGGCAATTTCCATATTCTTGTAGCCGAGATCCACCAGGGCGGCTTTCATTGAAGCTATGGCTTCCGGCTTGTTGTCTTCTATTGCAATTACGCAGCGGCATCCGCCCAGCACCATCTGCATTATTGCAGCGCCTATGATAATCTCAGAGGGGCGCTCTATCATAATGCGGTTGTCGCTGGTGAGGTACGGCTCGCATTCCGATCCGTTGATCAGTATGCAGTCCGCCTTGGATCCGGGAGCGGGATTGAGTTTCACGTGTGTGGGGAAGGTTGCACCTCCAAGTCCAACCACTCCGGCCATCTTGATCTTGTCAAGGACGGCGTTGCGGTCCGTGGGAATCTCAGTTATTATGTCCGGGGTGCGGTCTATGGTCTCTTCCCATTCATCTCCTTCCACGGTAATTTCCACGTGCATCACGTTGTTGCCCAGCATATCCTTGCGCGGGGCCACGGTCTTTACCGTACCGGAAACCGGAGAATGCACATAGGCCGATATGAAGCCTGCGGGCTCCCCTATCACAGTGCCCACCTTCACCTTGTCGCCGGGTGCCACGCAGGGCACAGCCGGGGCTCCAAGGTGCTGGGCCATTGAGACATATACCACCGGAGGAAGCGGCAGCACTTCCGTGGCGCAGCCGCGGGAAAACTTGGCGTCCTGGGGATGGATGCCTCCTATAGAAAATGTATGCTTACTCATTTGAGGCCTCCTTCTTTTCTTCCGTCTTGGGTTTGAGGACTGGGAAATTAACGGCGTGAATTGCGCCTATGGGGCACTCGGCCACGCATTTCTTGCAGAGCTTGCACTTGGTGTAGTCTATGTACGCCAGGTTGTTCTCCACGGTTATTGCGCCGTGAGGGCAGACCTTGGCGCATTTGCCGCAGCCAATGCATCCGGCCTTGCAGGCCTTCCTGGTGAACATACCCTTGTCCTTGTTGGAGCAGCATACGTACACCCTCATTGAGCGCGGCCCCTTGTTGCGGAGCTCTATCAGCCCCTTGGGGCAGGCCTTTGTGCAGGCGCCGCAGGCGGTGCACTTGGACTCGTCCACCTCAGGGAGCCCGGTCTCCGGATTGAGGGACAGGGCGCCGAAGGCGCAGGCCGCGACGCAGTCTCCGCAGCCCAGGCAGCCGTAAGGACACAAAGTGTCCCCGGCGTAAAGGGCTGCCTTTACGCGGCAGGACTTGACCCCGTCATATTCGTTGATTCGCGGACGGTTCTCGCACGAACCATTGCACCTCAGTACGGCAACCTTTGGAGTCTGCTGCTTGACCTCATAGCCAAGGATTTCCGCCACCTTCTTCATAACGTCGTTTCCGCCCACGGGGCAGAAGTTGTTGTCAAGGTTGGGAGCCTTGACAGCGGCGTCCGCAAAGGCGTGGCATCCGGCAAAGCCGCATCCGCCGCAGTTTGCGCCGGGAAGGGCCTTTTCAACAAGGTCTATCCGAGGGTCTTCCTCAACCTTGAATTTCTTTGCTATGAGGAACAGCACCAGGGCCAGGATAAAGCCCAGGCCGGCAAGGATGCCCACTGTCCATAGAAAAATTCCCGTCATTTTTCAAGCCTTTTTCTGATGATAAAATTGTATTCGGTCCTGAGTCTGTCCCTGAGAAGCCATATCACAAAGTAGTATATGGCCGTACCGCAGATACCAAGGCCTGCGGCCGCAAGTTCAGACGCGCCTGTCTTCAAGGCCGTGAACATCACGGTTATCAAAACTACTAACGGAATGCAGTATGCCAACCACACTGCCTTATGGCCCATAGAGGCCTTTAAAACAACGTCCACTTCCTCTCCGGTACCGTAACTGTCCTTCAGGGAAGCGGGAACGCTGATTATTTTCTGCTCTGATTCCGACAGTCCGCAAAGGGCGGACGCGTGGCAGGAGGAGCAGGCACTTTGGGCTTCGATACCTACAAGTATCTGCGTGGGGGTAATCTCGAGTATCTTCCCCGGGTGGATTATCTCTTCCTTTCCTGCCATCAGAAATTAGGGTTGCTGAAATCATCCGAAGCGGATGCATTGATTCCGGATGCCACCGTGGTGGCCGCCCTGACGTCAAGCGTCTCGTTGGGCTCCATAAACCTGATCTGCTCGCTCTTGAATATCATAGGAAGTTCACCCACGGATCCGTTACGGTGCTTGGCAATGATTATCTGGGTTTCCTCCATACTGGAAGGATTCTCGGAAAGGCCAAGGGCGTCCGGACGGTGGATGAAAAGAACCATATCCGCGTCCTGCTCAATTGAACCGGACTCGCGCAGGTCCGACAGCTGCGGGCGGCCGCTGCCGCCGGAGCGCTGCACGGACTGGCGCGAAAGCTGGGAAAGCGCAATGATTGGCACTTCCAGCTCCTTTGCAGTCTGCTTGAGCGTGCGGGAGATTGCGGCAACTTCCTGCTCGCGCATTCCGCGCAGCTCGGAAGGGCCCTGCATCAGCTGCAGATAGTCTACGATAACCAGGCGCACCTGCTTGCTCTTTACCAGGTTCTTCACCTTGGTCCTGAACTCCATCACAGGGATGCTTGGGGTGTCGTCAATGTACAGCGGTGCGGCGGAGAGGTTCTTGAGCTTGTACTCAAGCTGCTCCCACTCATACGGCTCCAGCTTGGAGCCACCTTTGATCTTGCTTGCCGGAAGGCCGGATTCGCTGGTCATAAGGCGCTTTGTAAGCTGTACCGCGGACATTTCCAGGGAGAACACTGCAACCGGCATATGATGGTCTACCGCGGCATTGCGGGCCATATTCAGCGCAAATGCAGTCTTACCAATGGCCGGGCGTGCCGCCAGGATAATCAGGTCTGACTTCTGCCATCCCATTGTTATGGCATCCAGGGATACAAAACCAGAAGGCACGCCGCTCAGGCCAATGCTGTTCTGCATTTTCTGGATGTCGGACATTGCCACGTTGATAAGGTCCCCAATGCCCTGGACCTCCTTCTTGAGGTTGTTCTGGATGGCGTCGAAGATCTTGGTCTGGGCGTTGTCCACAAGGTCGTCTACCTTGACGGACTCGTCATAGGCCTGGTGAAGGATGTCGTAGGAAGCGGTGATGAGCTCCCTTTGGATGGATTTCTGCTTGAGTATCTTTATGTGATACTCTATATGCGCGGCGGAACCTACCTTTTGTGACAGGTTGGCAAGGGTTATGGCCCCACCAACCGCCTCAAGGTTCCCTTCCTGCTTGAGTTTGTTGGTTGCGGTGAGTATGTCCACCGAGATATGCTCCGTGACAAGATGGGATATGGCCTCGAAGATCATCCTGTGGCGCTGGTCGTAGAAGCAGCTGGGGGTTAGTTCCTCCATTGCCTGATCCACGGCCGAAGCCTCCAGCAGCATAGCTCCAAGGACAGCCTCTTCCACATCAAGAGCCTGAGGGGGCGTATTACCCATCTCAAGCCCTATCGTGTCCAAGTTGGTGTTCTTCTTGCCAGGCATACCCGACTCCTATTCGAACTTGGGATTTACTATGATCCTTCCGCAGTGCTCGCAGATGACAAGTTTCTTGTTTGACTCTATGTCGATGAGCCTCTGGGGAGTGATGGTGTTGAAGCAACCTCCGCAGCTGTCCTCATTGTAAACGGGAACCACTGCAAGGTGGTTGTGAACGCTCTTGCGGATGCGCTCGTAAGCACTCATTGTACGCTCGTCGATAACCTTTGCACAGGCGTCCCTGCGCTCCTGCAGCTTGGCCTCCTGCTCTGCGGTGGAGCCTATGATGGCCTCGAGCTCCTCGCGCTTGGCGGCGAGGTCCTCCTCGCGGATCTCCACCCTGCGGGCAAGGTCCTCAAGGTCTTCCTTCTTCTCCGCGATGGCCATTTTGGCTTCGCCGATGTGCTTTTCAGCAATCTGGCGCTCCAGGCCTTCGTTCTCCAACTCCTTGTTGATGGAGTCATACTCGCGGCTGTTGGCTATGTTCTCCAGCTGGTGCTGGTACTTGGCAATCTTCTCGTCGTGCTCAATCAGGTTCTGCTTGTTGTTCTCGATGGATTTTCCAAATTCCTCGATGAGGTTCCTGATGCCTTCCTCCTTGGCGTGGAGGGCTGCCAGCTCGTCCTCAAGGGCCTGCACCTCTGCAGGGAGTTCTCCGCGGAGCTGGATAATCTTGTCTATTGCGTTGTCTGCCTCCTGAAGCTGGTAGAGGGTCTTGAGTTTTTCCTCTACGCTGATTTCCGAATCTGCGAAAGACTTCTGGAGGGAGACGAAGGTTTCCCTCTGGTCAATTGGAATCTCGACTTTCTTGATCTTTTTTGCTGTTGCCATATTTTTGCTAGTAATATTTTACAGGATTACTGTTGTTTAAGTTCGCGCTTGCGCGAATGACAAAGTTAGGAAAATTTTTCCTTAACAAAGAATATAAAACGTCCACTATCTCCACTTCGCTTTCAAAATGTCCCACGTCCATCAGGGCAAAGCCGTCGGGGGTGAAAAAGTGGTGGTAGGAGATGTCTCCGCATAGGTATAGCTGGGCCCCTGCCTCGCGCGCCTTGGCTATTAGTGAAGAGCCTGATCCACCGCACATTGCAACGGTGTCTATGGGACCTGCGGGCTTTGAGCAGCGGAGGGTTTTTATGCCGAAGGCATCTTTCACCCTTGCCGCCGCCTGCTCCCATTCCAGGGCCTGCGGCCACCTGCCTATCACGCCCAGGCCGTACTGCTCTCCGTCAAGGATGCGTATGTCCTGCAGCCCCAGGCGCTCCGCCATCGCCCAGCTTACACCACCCGGGACCTTGTCCGCGGTGGTGTGCGCAGAGTACACGGCTACGCCGCCCTTTATGGCCTTGATTATGGCCAGCCCCACGGGATCCTCAGGGCATATGCTGCGCAGGCGCCCGAAGATGAGGGGATGGTGGGTGATTATCATATTGGCTCCCGCGTCTATGGCCTCGTCAACCAGCTCCGGGGTGCAGTCGAAGCCCAGCATTATGCCGGTCACTTCCGTCTGCGGAGACCCTACGCTGAGGCCGCTGTTGTCCCAGTCTTCCTGGATGCAGGAAGGGGCAAAGTCCTCAAGGACCTTGATTACGTCGCTGACTTTCATACTACAGAAGTTCCCTTACCTGGACAAGCTGGCTGCGGATTTCCTTGAGGGAAGTGATGGCCTTGACGGTCTTGTCCACATTGCTGTGGCCGGCGCGGAGCTCTTTTTCCACGCCCTCCAGCTTGAGGCCCTTCACGTTTACCAGATGCTGGATCTGGCGGAGGGTCTGGATGTCTTCCGTCTTGTACAGGCGGTTGCCCTTGGCGTTGCGGGTGGGCTTTACGAACTTGGAGAAGGAGTCGCTCCAATAGCGGATGCAGGAAGGGTTCTCGCCCAGTTCCTTTGCCACTTCGCTGATAGAATAATATAGTTTTTCCATTTCGGGTAAGGTTAATCCATTGATTGGCCGGTGCTTACGGACATATAAAGCATATTCATATACTCGTTTGGAGATACCGACGCGAACATAAAGTTCACCGGGTCAAGGTATTCTCCGTCCTTTAGCACTTCGTAATGCAAGTGCGGGGCGAAACTGTTCCCGGATATGCCCACATATCCCACGCAGGCGCCCTTGCGCACCTGCACGCCCTTGCGTACCTGCACGTCCGCAAGGTGGGCGTAGCGGGTCACGTAGCCGCCCTTGTGGGTTATCTCAACCACGTTTCCCTGTCCCTTGCGGGAGGATATCACGTCGGAGACGTAGCCGTCCGCAGTGGCGTAGACGGGATCGCCCTGGGGGGCTATTATGTCCAGGCCGTTATGGGCAACGGGCACCTTGTAGAACGGGTTCACCTTGTCTCCTACGGTTGCTCCAACCTGCGCGTAAGACATTGTCTTTAGCGGTATGCTCAGCGGAGGCAGGGAGTCCTTGGATGCCATAAAAAGGTCCTGGAGGGCCTTCAGGCGCTCCTCGACCTGCGCGGCGGAGGAGATAAGGCCGTCCAGTTTGCCGGCGGAGAACTCAATGAGTTCCGTATGAGGAAGGGTGTCGGAAGAGGCGGCAAAACTGATGTCGCTCTCAGGGTCCGTCCCGGGGGCGTCGGCATTGAAAATCTGGTGGTATATCTGGTTGTCCTTGTACTGCATTGAGGCCACGGCGTCTCCTATGAGCTGCTCGCGCTCCAGCATCTGGGCATATACTTTCTCGTACATATTGTTCTCGCGGGCAAGGCGCTTTTCAGTATCCGTGTTTATGAACAGGGAAAGGATGAAGTACGTGACAATGGCCACGCAGGCGGAAGTCAGCACCAGCCTGACCGCCGTGCGGACTATGTTCCAAACCGTGCGGTTCACCTTACGGAAAGAGAAACTGCTTCTGTCAAATTCGTAATTCTTCATCCGGGATTACTGGTTGTTTGCCTTTACGGAAAACTGGGGGCGGAGGATTGCCGGGGACTCGTCCTCCATCTTGTGGACCATTGTGGCGTACTCGTCAGAGGTTATGTCAAGGTCGAAGAAGTTGGCGGGATTGACTGCGGAGCCCCTGTAGAGGACTTCGTAATGAAGGTGCGCGCCTGTAACCTTTCCGGTCTTTCCCACGGCGCCTATGCACTCTCCCCTCTTTATCTTCATTCCCTCCACCACGCTTATGGTGCTCATATGGGCGTACCTGGTCTTGTATCCGAATCCGTGGTCTATCACCACCTGGTGTCCGTATCCGAAGAACTGGAAATCCACGCTCTCCACCACGCCGTCTCCGGTGGCGTAGATGGGGTTGCCCTCTTTGGTGGAAAGGTCCACTCCGGAATGGGTGCGGTAGCCTCCGTAAACGGGGTCCCACCTGGTTCCGAAGGGGCTGGAAAGGTGATATGTGCCCGGCTTGGGATCTATAGGAGGGATGGCCGGGATGCAGGAAGCCATCTCGCCGGCGCGGCGGGAAAGCTCTGCAACCTCGTCAAATGACTTGCTCTGGACATAGGAGCGCTTGGCAAGCACGTCAAGGCGCTCGTAAGTGTCCCTGAGGAGGCTGTTGGATACCATCTCGTCCAGTTCCGCATAGCGGTTCACACCGCCGAAACCGGCGTTGAGCACCTCCGGCGGGATTTCGTTCATACCAAAGATGGAGCGGTAGATGTCGTCGTTGCGGAGATTGAGGTCAGCGAGCTGCTCCTCATAGATGTCCAGCTGGCGGTTCATCAGTTCCAGCTTTGAATTCCAGGCGGCGTTCTCCCTCTTGAGCCGGGCGGTCTTGGGGGGATCCAGCTTCAGGACTCCGGCATACAGCCAGAAATAGAGCACCGTCACTGCCACGCAGGTGACAATGTACGCGCCTATCTTGAGAAGACGCTTGCCCAGAGGCACTTTTGCAATTTCGTACATAAGTGTCTCGGGGTTCAGGCTATACTCTTTCCTTATCTTGGACATTCTTGCAAAGATACTAATTATTAACAAAAAATATGCTAATTTTGCATTCTATACATATCAGTACATTATGACTTCTAAAGAGATAAGACAGAAATTCCTGGATTTCTTCGCTTCAAAGGAGCACACAATAGTCGCTTCAGCTCCAATGGTCGTAAAGAACGACCCTACCCTTATGTTCACCAACGCAGGAATGAACCAGTTCAAGGACATCTTCCTGGGAAACACCAAGAGGCCGTACCTGCGCGCCGCGGATTCGCAGAAATGCCTGCGCGTGTCAGGCAAGCACAACGACCTGGAAGAGGTGGGACACGACACCTACCACCACACTATGTTCGAGATGCTTGGCAACTGGAGCTTTGGTGACTACTTCAAGAAAGAGGCCATTGACTGGGCCTGGGAGCTGCTTACAGAAGTTTACGGAATTGACAAGAACATACTTTACGCAACCGTATTCGAGGGATCCGCAGAAGACGGAACCCCAATGGACCAGGAGGCTATGGACGCCTGGAAGAAGCATCTTCCGGAGGACCATATCATCCTTGGAAACAAGCACGACAATTTCTGGGAGATGGGAGACGTGGGTCCCTGCGGACCTTCTTCAGAGATCCACATAGACATCCGCACCCCGGAAGAGGCCGCGGGTGTTCCGGGCAGGGACCTGGTAAACAAGTCAGACCCCCACGTGATAGAGATTTGGAACCTTGTGTTTATGCAGTTCGAGCGCAAGGCCGACGGGCACCTGGAGAGCCTTCCGGCAAAGAACATCGATACCGGAATGGGCTTCGAGCGCCTCTGCGCCGTGCTCCAGGGCAAGAATTCCAACTACGATTCAGACGTATTCACCGGAATGATAGCCAAGATAGAGGAGCTCTCCGGACATCCTTACCACCAGAGCAAGGAGACGGAGGTTGCAATGCGCGTGATAGCAGACCACATCCGCGCCATCAGCTTCTCAATCGCGGACGGCCAGCTGCCAAGCAACGTGAAGGCCGGCTACGTGATCCGCAGGATCCTCCGCCGCGCCGTACGTTACGGCTACACCTTCCTTGGCTTCAACGAGCCTTTCCTCTGCCGTCTCGTGCCTCAGCTCATCAGCGATATGGGCGAAGCCTATCCTGAGATCAAGGCCCAGCAGAAACTCATAGAGTCCGTAATCCGCGAGGAGGAAATGGCCTTCCTGCGCACCCTGGACAGGGGAATAAAGCTTATGGACGAATATATGGCCAAGTCCGCGGACACCAAGGTAATCCCCGGCGTGGACGCATTCGTGCTGTACGATACATACGGATTCCCTATTGACCTTACAGAGCTCATTGCAACGGAGAACGGCTACAAGGTGGACCTGGAAGGCTTCCAGGTTGAACTTGGCAAGCAGAAGGAGCGCGCCCGCAACGCCACCGCCAACGAGTTCGGTGACTGGATCCAGTACCGCGAGGGAGAGGACGTAGTATTCCTGGGATATGACAGCACCACCGTCCAGGGAGCTCGCCTCCTGAAGAGCCGCAAGGTAAAGCAGAAGAACAAGGAGATGCTGCAGCTGGTATTCGACCGCACCCCGTTCTACGGAGAGATGGGAGGTGAGGTAGGAGATACCGGATACGCCGTCGCCGCAGACGGAGAGAAGATTTCCATCATAAACACAATAAAGGAGAACAACCTTACCGTACACATCGCTGACAAGATTCCTGCAGACTGTCAGGGAGAGTTCACCCTTGTAGTGGACGCTCAGCGCAGGCAGTCAATTGCCAACAACCACACCTGCACCCACATCCTGGACCAGGCCCTCAGGGAGATCCTTGGAACACACATCGAGCAGAAAGGCTCCTATGTGTGCGACAAGTACTTCCGCTTTGACTTCTCACACTTCGAGAAACTCTCTGACGAGCAGATCGCCAAGGTGGAGGCCCGAGTAAACGAACTCATCCGCCAGAACAACCCCCGCGAGGAGAAGCGTGACGCCACAATGGAAGAGGCACGCGAGATGGGCGCCATCGCCCTCTTTGGCGAGAAGTACGGCGACGTGGTGCGCGTGGTCAAGTTCGGCAAGAGCGTAGAGCTCTGCGGCGGATGCCACACCAGCGCCTCGGGCAATATCGGTCTGTTCAAGATATTGTCAGAGAGCGCGATAGCAGCAGGAGTCCGCAGGATCGAGGCCGTAAGCGGCGCTGCCGCAGAAGAGTACGTCCGCAAGGAAGAGGAGCTTCTCAAGGAGGCCAAGGCCTTCTTCAACAACGCTCCGGACCTCAAGGGCGCAATCCAGAGGATGGTTTCCGAGAACGCAAGCTACAAGAAGCAGGTTGAGGAGTTTGCAGCGGCGAAGGCTGCGGAGCTGAGCAATGTACTTGAGAAGCTCGCCCAGCCTGAAGGCGGAATCAACCTCATCCGCTGGACAAAGGCCGAAACCGAGCCTCAGCTGCTTCGCGACGCCCTCCTTGCCCTTCAGAAGAGGGTTTCAAACACCGCGGCGGTGGCTGCTTTCGAGTATTCAGGAAAGCCTCAGCTGGTGCTTATGTACACCCCTGACCTGGTTCAGGCCGGACGCAACGCCGGAGCCGACATCCGCGAGGGTGCCAAGTTCATCCAGGGCGGAGGCGGCGGCCAGCCGGGCATCGCATCTGCCGGAGGCAAGAATATTGCAGGACTCGGGCAGGCGCTTGAAGCCATAGTAAAGCATATCACACAGTAAAGTGAAGAAACTTGACCGTCTCATACTCAAATCGTTCATAGGACCGTTCGTAGCAATCCTGTTCGTAGTCCTGTTCGTGCTTGTCATGCAGTTCCTGTGGGTTTACATAGATGAACTGGTTGGCAAGGGCTTGAGCCTGAAGGTGGTCGCCGAGTTCCTCCTCTGGGGCAGCTGCACAATCCTGCCTCTGGCCCTGCCGCTGGCAACCCTGCTGGCCGCAATGATGACAATGGGCCAGATGGCGGAGAACAGCGAGCTCATAGCGGCAAAGGCCGCAGGCATTTCCATAACCAGGATAATGACCCCGCTGATCATTGCGTCGGTGGTCATCAGCGTTGGAGCGTTCTTCGCATCCAACAACCTGGTCCCATACTCATACAACAGGATATACACCCTCAGGGACGACATAGGACGTACCAAGGAGGAGATAAAGATCCCTGCGGGAATCTTCTACGACGGCATAGACAACTACGTCCTGCGCGTTGACAGCAACGACGAGGAAACCGGCGTTATGCGCGGCGTAATGGTATACGACCATTCCGCCAACAAGGGCAACAACACCGTTACCCTTGCAGATTCCGCCGTGCTCAGGATGTCCAAGTCAAAGGACTACCTGACCTTCATAATGTACAACGGAGTCAATTACGTAGAAGAGAACACCATCAAGCCCAACAGCAAGGAACTGGGACTGGAAAGGATCTCATTTGACAAGCAGGAACTGATCATACCCCTCAAGAACTATGCGTTCGAGAGGTCTGAAGAGAACAAGTACGGAGACCAGGTGATGGCAATGGACCTTACTGAACTGCGTGCTGACAGGGACTCGATGCAGGCCAAATTCGACACCCTTCACCTGAACCAGGTGAATATGTTCTACGACGCCATCAATATGTACAAGAGCCATCAGTTTGACACCGCCTACTTCCGCCAGCCCCTTGAGCTCTTCGAGTATGAGAACTTTATGGAATGGGAGACGGAGGAAGATGAGATAAACGCGTTGGAAAGGGCGGGCGTAGAAGCTTATGAGATATCTTCGGAACTGAACAACTTCAACAGGGACCTGTATGAATATGTCTATGAACTCAGGAAGGCGGGACTGGAGATCCTCAGGAAATACTCCAAGGCCATAGCGTGCCTGTTGCTGTTCTTCATAGGCGCCCCGTTGGGAGCTCTGATACGCAAGGGCGGACTGGGAACTCCGGCCATTATCTCGGCCCTGTTCTTTGTGCTGTATTACATAGTTGACCTGATTGGGGCCAAGATGACAAAGAACGGAGTACTGGACCCCGTAAACGGAGCCTTCCTGCCTGCGTACCTGTTGATTCCGCTGGGCATATTGCTTACAAGCAAGGCCGTTCACGATTCTTCTTTCCTGAATATGGATGCAGTAAAGACACGCTGGAACACAATCAAGGGTTACATTGCGGGACTGTTCCGCAAGACAAGGATTGTATATATGGGTACGCCAGAGTTTGCGGTGGCACCTCTGGACGCACTTGTCAAGAACGGCAAAGCACAGCACTATAAGGTTGTGGGAGTGGTCACGGTTGCGGACAAGCAGTCCGGGCGCGGCCTTCAGGTCAACCAGAGCGCCGTCAAGAAATACGCCGTTGAAAACGGCATACCCGTGCTGCAGCCCGTTAAGCTCAAGGATCCCGAGTTCCTTGCCAGCCTGGCCGCACTCAAGGCGGACCTCTTTGTGGTGGTTGCATTCAGGATGCTTCCTGAAGAGGTTTGGGCAATGCCTAAGCTTGGAACGTTCAACCTGCACGCCGCCCTGCTGCCTCAGTACCGCGGTGCGGCCCCTATCAACTGGGCTGTAATCAACGGAGAGAAGATGACCGGCGTGACCACCTTTATGCTGGACAAGAACATAGATACCGGTATGATCATCTTCCGCGAGGAGCACAAGATTGCACCTACGGACACTGCCGGTGACGTCCACGACGCCCTTATGGAAAAGGGAACCGCCCTTGTACTCCAGACTGTCCGCGCCCTCATAGACCACAACGTGGAAATGCGCGTGCAGAAGAGTTTCATCCAGGGTTCAGAGGAGCTGAAGCCGGCTCCAAAGATCACCCGCGAGACCTGCTGCATAGACTGGAACCGCAGTACGGAAGACGTCTACAATCTTATCAGGGGCCTTAGCCCTTATCCCACCGCCTTCACTTTCATACAGAGGCCGGAGGATGAAAATCCTGTCCAGCTCAAGGTATTCTTTGGAGAGAAGATGCCGTCAAGAGGCCTTGCTCCGGGACAGATTGAGAGTGACGGCAAGTCTTACATTGCCATTGGCACCGCGGACGGCGCAATCTCCGTCACCGACATCCAACTGGCCGGCAAGAAGCGTATGAACGTTCACGAGTTCCTCCTTGGATTCAGGGGAATAGAAGGAGCGGTCACTGTTGCGAACCGCCTATAAGATCCAGGATTTCGTTTGTAATCTTTTGCTGACGGGCCTTGTTGTATTCCAGGGTCAGTTCGTTCAGCAGGTCCTGGGCGTTGTCAGAAGCCGTCTGCATTGCTATGGTGCGGGCGGCGTTTTCAGCTGCGGATGAATCAAGCAGCGTGGTGTAAATCTTGAGCCTGAGCACCTCCGGGAGCAGGCGGTTGGCTATCTCTTCCGCTCCGGGCTCCACTATGAATTCGTCCTCCAGGTCGTCCTTTTCCTTGACGGGGACCTCAAAGGGAAGGAAGCTCTCCACCTTCACCTGCTGGGAAACGAAACTCGCAAAATGGTTGTAAACCAGGATTACTTTGCTGTAGGCTCCGTCCTGGAAGGCGGAGCGAAGCCTGTCGGCCAGGGCGGAGGCCTGGCCGTAGTCCGGCTTGGCCATCAGGGCCGTGAAGTCCCCCACGGACGGATGGCCCGCCTTGGCCAGCGGCTCGGCCATCCTGCGCCCTATGGCGTAGATGTCCGCCTCCGGATACTTCTCAACCTGCTCCAGGGCAGCTTTGAGGACGCTTGCGTTGAAGGTTCCGCAGAGGGAGGTATTGGAGGCCATTGCCACAATGGCCACCTTTCCTCCCTGCTTTCCTTCAAGCTTGAACTTCCCGCTGCCCAGTGACTGGAAAACCTGGGAAAGGGCCTGCTGATATGGAATCATAGCCTCTATGGCATTCTGCGCCTTGTGGAGTTTTGAAGAGGCCACGAATTTCATGGCCGTCGTTATCTTCAACGTCCCCTTTACAGAATTGATCCTTTCCTTTGTCTCCCTTAGTGCCATTTACTGCAGATTCTGGCAAACTGCGGCCGCAACCGCTTCTATTACTTTCTGGGCGTTCTCAGAGAGGACTCCCTTGGCAAGTTCTTCAAGCACATCGGCGTGCGAAGCGCGCATATTGTCCAGAAAATCGGTCTCAAAGTCCTTGACTTTTTCAAGGGGTATTCCTGAGAGCAGGGAGCGCGTGCCGCAATAGAGCACGGCCACCTGCTCGCCAACGGGCATAGGAGAGTACTGGGGCTGAATGAGCAGCCTGTTGTTCTTCCTACCCTTGTCAAGGGCCTGCGCGGTAACTTTGTCTATATCCGAAGAAAACTTGGAGAAGGCCTCCAGCTCGTTGTACTGGGCCTGGTCTATCTTCAATGTTCCCGCAACCTTCTTCATACTCTTGACCTGGGCGGAGCCTCCGACCCTGGACACGGAGATGCCCACGTTGATGGCAGGACGCACTCCGGCGTTGAAGAGTCCGGATTCCAGATAGATCTGGCCGTCGGTGATGGAAATCACGTTGGTAGGAATGTATGCCGAAACGTCTCCCGCCTGGGTCTCAATTATGGGAAGCGCGGTAAGTGAGCCTCCGGCTTTTACCTTGCCCTTGAGGGACTCCGGAAGGTCATTCATATGCTCTGCGACATCCTGCTGGTCAATGATTTTGGCGGCGCGCTCAAGGAGCCTGGAGTGCAGGTAGAACACGTCTCCAGGGTAGGCCTCTCGGCCCGAAGGGTGACGCAGGATGAGGGAAACCTCGCGGTATGCCACGGCCTGTTTGGAAAGGTCGTCGAATACTACCAGGGCGGGACGGCCCGTATCGCGGAAGTACTCGCCTATGGCGGCCCCGGCGAACGGGGCGTAGTACTGCAGCGCGGCAGGGTCCGCGGCCGAAGCCGTAACCACTATGGTGTAGTCCATAGCACCCTTTGAACGAAGGGTCTGGACTATGCTGGCCACGGTGGAACCCTTCTGGCCCACTGCCACGTAAATGCAGTAGACCGGCTTGCCCTTGAGGTACTCGCTCCTCTGGTTTATGATGGTGTCAATGGCAATGGCTGTCTTTCCTGTCTGGCGGTCTCCGATTATGAGTTCGCGCTGGCCGCGTCCAATGGGGATCATAGCGTCTATGGACTTGATTCCCGTCTGGAGAGGCTCGTTTACGGGCTGGCGGAAGATGACTCCCGGAGCCTTGCGCTCAAGGGGCATATCCACTAGTTCACCGCCTATCTCGCCCAGGCCGTCCAGCGGATTGCCCAGGGGGTCCACTACCCTGCCCACCATAGATTCTCCTACGCGCACGGACGCTATGCGCCCCGTGCGGCGTACGGACATCCCTTCGCGGACCAGGTCCGTGGGGCCCAGGAGCACCGCTCCCACGTTGTCTTCCTCCAGGTTCATCACCACGGCCATCACGCCGTTCTCGAACTCCAGGAGTTCACCCGCCTCGGCGTTTGAGAGGCCGCGCAGGTGGACAACTCCGTCGCTGACCTGCAGCACGCTTCCTACCTCCTCCCACTGCAGGGAATTGTCAATCCCTTTAAGCTGGGCAAGGAGGACGTCGCTTATCTCGCTTGGTTTCAATGTTTGCGTCATACTATTCTGCTTGTCTTTTCAATGAACTGCCTGCGCAGTTTCTCCAGTTGGGAGGAAACGCTTGCGTCAAGCAGCAAATCGTCTACTACAAGTCTGAATCCCCCTATCAGGGATGGATCCAGCTTAACGTTAAGGTCCAGACCGCATCCTGCCATATCGCTGATCAGGGCGCGGATCTTCTGCTCCAGCTGAGGATTGGAGACAACGGTAGTGAGCGTGGCCAACTTCATATTGTTTTCCTTGAGGTACAGGCTCACGAAACTGTTGAAGATAAATTTCAGATACTGCTCCCGGTGGTTGGTCACCAGCAGGCCCACGAACTTCTGAAGGTCCGGCTCGAGCGGGGAAGGAACGGCATCGGGGTTGTCCAGCATTGCGCGAACCTGAGAATACACGGCGGCAGCGCTGCCGTTCTCAGTTGTGAGCCGCAGCAACGCCCTTGCGTATCTACTGGATATAACACCTGTGTTCATCCCTGTTTCAGCTTTCCGGTCTGGTCCTTGTCGCCTCTTCTACGAGACGGTCTACTAGCTGTGCCTGTTCGCCGGTGTCCTGGAGAGTCTTTCTGATTACCTTTTCTGCGACATCCAGGGATATCTCCGCCACCTGGCGGCGCACATCCCTGAGGGCGTCCTCCCTCTCGGCGGCAATCTCCAGCCTTGCGTTCTGGATTATCTTGTCCGCCTCTTCCTTTGCCTGCTGCTTTGCCTGGGCTATGAGGTTGTCGCGCGCGGCGGCGGCGTCCTTAAGGAGGGCCGCCTGCTCCACGCGGGCCTTCTCCAACAGCTCCTGCTGTTGCTGGGCCAGGGTGGCAAGTTTCTCCTCCGCAAGGCGCGCCGCGGCAAGACTGTCGTGAATCTTGTCGTTGCGCTTCTTGACCATAGAGGTGATGACCGGGAATCCAAACTTTGCCAGTATGAAGAACACAATGGCAAAGATGATGGTCATCCAAACCACCAGGCCGCTGTCAGGCGTAATCAGGTTCATAGGTCTTCCCTATTAATACAGAGAGAGCAGACAGACGATTACCGCAAACAGACATACACCCTCAATGAGAGCGCCTACGATGATAGCTGTGGTACGCAGGCCGCCTGCGATCTCAGGCTGGCGTGCGGATGCCTCCATAACGTACTTTGCAAGTCTGGAGATACCAAACGAGGATGCGAATGCAACAATGGCTGCGCACAGTGCAGAGCCCACCTTTGGGAGCGCTGAAGCGGCGGCCGCTTGAAGTAAAATGGTAGAAATCATAATGTTATAAAATTATAGTTGTTTGTTTATTCTTCTTCTGCAGGTTCTTTATGCGCCATCCCTATGAAAAGGGCGGACAGCATAGTGAACACATAGGCCTGGATGAACGCAACCAACAGTTCCAGGCAGTTCAGGAACACCCCGAACAGCACCGCAACTATGCTCAGCGACCCGTTAATCACCGGTCCCATCTTGGCAGTCAGGAATATCACTCCCACCGCGCACAGGATCATTATGTGCCCTGCGAGCATATTAGCGAAAAGCCTGACCATCAGGGAGAACGGCTTGGTTATGGTTCCAACTATCTCAATTGCCGGCATTATAGGTATTGCCTTGAGGAAGATTGGAACGTCTGGCCAGAATATATCTTTGTAGTAATGCTTGTTTCCAAAAAGGTTCACCATAAGGAACGTGAACAGCGCCAGCACCATTGTAACGGCAATGTTGCCCGTGATGTTGGCTCCCCCAGGGAAGAAGGGCACTATTCCCATAAGGTTGTTTATGAGGATGAAGAAGAAGACGGTGAGCAGGTACGGGGCGAACTTCTCGTGCTTGGGGCCCACTGCGTCCTTGATCACGTCGTCGTTTATCATCATAATAACGGGCTCCAGCAGGGCGGCCAAACCGGTTGGCGTCTCCTTTAGCACGTCGTGCTTCTTGTACCAGCGGGCGCACAGGAGGATGAGCAGCACCAGTATGAGGCTGTCTATCATCAGTCCCAGTACGTTCTTGGTAATGGACATATCAAACGGACGCTTTCCTGTGGCGGCGTTGATCATCTTGCCATTCTCGTCCAGCGTGTAGCCGTTCTGCTCCATCTTGTTGGACATAAACACGTGAACGCCGTCATCGAACACAATGCACGGCAGCGGAATGGTTATCTCCTTGCCGTGGATTGCGGTGATGTGCCATTCGTGGCTGTCTGCGATATGCCCGAAGATGAACTGCTTCATATCCAGGTCCTCCCCTTCCTGCGCTGCCGCGGAGAGCGGCAGCGAAAGGAGGATCAGGAATATGTACAGAAGTCTTTTCATATCAGTCTATGCAAACCTTGATGGCATTGTCCTTTACCATCACTACTCCGCCTTTCACCTCCATTGAGTCCTCCGAGCCACCCGCGCGCCAGCGGATCTTCCCTTCTTCCAGAAGGGAGATTATGGGCGCGTGGTTGCGCAGCACCTCGAACGGCCCCTGCACCCCCGGAAAGAAGATGCAGTCAACGTCCAGGTGCCTGGACATTGTGGGTGAAAGTATATCAACGGATATCATTTGCCGGCGTTCTTAAGTATGGCCTCGCCCTTGGCAATGGCATCCTCTATGGTTCCAACATTCATAAAGGCCTGCTCCGGAAGGTAGTCAACCTCTCCGTCAAGTATCTTCTTGAAGCCCTTCACGGTGTCTTCTATATCCACCATCACGCCCGGAAGGCCGGTGAACTGCTCCGCTACGGAGAACGGCTGGGACAGGAAACGCTGCACCCTGCGGGCGCGGTTTACCGTGACGCGGTCTTCCTCTGAGAGTTCGTCCATTCCAAGTATGGCTATGATGTCCTGGAGTTCCTTGTTGCGCTGAAGTATCTGCTTTACCCTCTGGGCGGTGTCGTAATGCTCCTTGCCAACGATATTGGGATCAAGTATCCTGGAGGTGGACTCAAGAGGGTCCACGGCGGGATAGATTCCCAGCTCTGTGATCTTGCGGCTGAGCACCGTGGTGGCGTCAAGGTGGGAGAAGGTGGTGGCAGGGGCCGGGTCAGTGAGGTCATCGGCAGGAACGTAGACGGCCTGGACGGATGTGATGGATCCGTTCTTGGTGGACGTGATCCTTTCCTGCATAGCGCCCATCTCAGTTGCAAGCGTAGGCTGGTAGCCCACGGCGGAAGGCATCCTTCCCAGAAGGGCGGAAACCTCCGAGCCCGCCTGGGTGAAACGGAAGATGTTGTCTATGAAGAACAGGATGTCCTTGGGGGCGTCAGGAGAGGTGGAGTCGCGGAAGGATTCAGCAAGGGTGAGGCCGGAGAGGGCCACGGAGCTTCTGGCTCCCGGGGGCTCGTTCATCTGGCCGAACACCATTGCTACCTGGGACTTCTTGAGCTCTTCCTTGTCAACCTTTGAGAGGTCCCACTTGCCTTCTTCCATTGACTTGGTGAACTCTTTGCCGTAGCGGATTACGTTGGACTCGATCATCTCGCGCAGGAGGTCGTTGCCCTCCCTGGTGCGCTCGCCAACTCCGGCGAACACGGAGAATCCGTTATGGCGCTTTGCAATGTTGTTTATGAGTTCCTTGATGAGCACGGTCTTTCCTACTCCCGCACCTCCAAAGAGACCAATCTTACCACCCTTGAGGTAAGGCTCCAGAAGGTCTATCACCTTGATTCCGGTGAAGAGGACTTCCTGGGAAGTGGTAAGGTTCTCGAATTTTGGCGGTTCCCTGTGAATTGGCAGGCGGGGCCCGGTATCCAGTTTCCCAAGGCCGTCGATGGTGTTGCCTACGACGTTCATTACGCGGCCGCGGATCTGCTCGCCGGAAGGCATTGATATGGGGGCGCCGTTAGGCGTGACCTCCATACCGCGGCGGAGACCGTCTGTAGAATCCATTGCCACGCAGCGCACGGTATCTTCGCCAATGTGTTGCTGCACTTCCACTATCAAGGTGCCGCCGTTGGAGCGCTTGATGCTCAAAGCCTCGTGGATGCCCGGCAGGTTCTCGTGCGTCACGTTCCCGAAATGAACGTCAACCACCGGGCCTATTATCTGGGAAATGTGCCCAATTGCAAGTTCCATAATCTAACCCCCATTATATTAGGGTAAAGATAAGCATATTTTTTCAATTAGCGGCTCTGATTCCGGCTCTCTCTGTTGCGGAGATATTTAAGGAACACCAAATGCCCGGGGGCTACCATATCGCCGTGCTCAAAGCCGTCGAGCTCGTAGAAAGTGATGTCCGGGTGGCCGTGGAGTTTCATCATACGGACAAAATATGCGGTTTCCTCATAGCGGCCGTAAAGTTCCATTTCCCTGTCGCCGGAAATGACCAGCATAGGAGGGCAGTCCGGCCTCATATGGTAGAGGGGGGCCAGGGAGTCTATGATTGGCTGGAGCGGAGGTATGCCGCGGTCTCCCCTTTCTGTATAATGGGTAACCACCTGGCCGCTGTAAGGTACAAGGGCGGCAATCTTGTCAGCGTCTATGCCGTACTCTGCAAGATAGGATTTGTCAAGGCCCACCAGGTCCACAAGGGTTCCTCCTGCGGAATGGCCTGCCAGATAAATCTTGGAGGTGCTTCCTCCGTATTTCTCAATGTTTCCGAATACCCAGGCGACGGCTGCGGCCGCATCTTTGACGATGTCCTGCACGGACACTTTGGGATAAAGACGATACCCCACGCCCACTACAATGTAACCGCGGGTCATAAGCGCCTGCGGCACTTCCTTGGACCCGCCTGTCATTCCACCGCCGTGGAACCAGACAATTACCGGACGATCCGTAAGTCCCTGGACATAAGCTACATCCACATTGCACATCTCAGCGACATAGGCGTCCCCACCGGTCCTGTAGGGGATGTTCCTGTCAACTGTATACTGATACTGCTGTTGGCCGAAGGCCGCGATTGCGGACACCAGCATAAAGAAAACTAGAAGGCTGCGTTTCATACTCTTGTACTGTTGTTTATACAAAGATATAAAAAAAAGACGCCGGTCAGTTTGTGTCTGACCGGCGTCCCGAAGAACGGCAGCTACCTACTCTCCCACCTGGTGGGGCAGTACCATCGGCGCCAGTGAGTTTAACTTCTCTGTTCGGAATGGGA
>Ga0208297_1000152_pt1 | contig 176957 bp, 165 predicted proteins | sample LMS_cellobiose_e_FD_187367 | JGI IMG/M metagenome (GOLD analysis project Ga0208297, IMG submission 187367) | Rumen-fistulated moose microbial communities from Alaska, USA - LMS_cellobiose_enrichment (SPAdes) (version 2) | ecosystem: Host-associated > Mammals > Digestive system > Stomach >... | reverse complement strand
CACGGCCTACTGCAAGAAGACCGTGACCATCGTTTAAGGGAGGGACAAGACCATGAGCAGCAAAGATATTAAGCTGGGCGTCAGCCTGTACTCCTATCAGGAGGCCATCTGGCGGGGAGATCTGGATTTGGAAGGCGCGCTGACCGCGGTGAAGGGCTGTGGCGGCGAGGGCGTTGAGATCTTCGGCGAGGCCCTGATCCGCTCCTTCCCCTACATCTCCAATGATTTCCTCTATAAGTGGTTCTACATGCTGGACAATCTCCAGCTGGAGCCCGTCTGCTACGAGCACTTCTCTGACCGCCGCTTCTGGCAGGATCCTGAAAAGTACCTGGATGACGACGCGGTGTTTGAGGTGACCATGCAGTATCTGCGCTCGGCCAAGAAGCTGGGCTGCAAGTTCATCCGCCTGAGCCACGACGGCCACAACGGCATCTATGACGTGTTCGGCGCCATCGAGAAGAGCCACAGCGTGGTCAACGCCGAGGTCTTTGCCCGTCTGCTGCCCTACGCGGAGGAGTTGGGCGTGAAGATGGCCCTGGAGGTCCACGGCCCCGGCCTGCTGCAGGATGGCGGCAATGACGACTTCCTGGACGCCATTGAGAAGACCGGCTGCTTTGGCGGCGGCGGTCTGATGCTGGATCTGTCCGGCTGCTTCCGCGACATGTCCCCCATGCAGGAGGACGGCTATGTGCAGCAGGGCGCCAAGCGGGAGATCGTGCAGTATATCCGCGCCATGAGCCGCAAGGCCTACACCTATGACGGCAACAACGACGTAGATTGGGACGCGGTCGAGGAAGAGGTCAAGAAGATGGGCGGCGGCGATGTGGAGCTGAACATCATCAATGGCCGGGGCGGCTTCGGCTCCCTGCGCAACAAGCTCATTTCTCCCCCGTCCGTGGTGGAGGAGTACGCTTCCCGTCTGATCTACATCCACGGCAAGATGCACTGGATCAACGAGGACTGCACCTCCGACGAGGTGGACTATCCCCGCTACATCCGTGCCCTGGCCAAGGGTGGCTACAAGGGCTATATCTCCACCGAGTTCGAGGGCCAGCGCTCCGTTCCCCACACCCTCAACGAGGTCGAGTTCGTCCGTCGTCAGCACGCGCTCATGCGTAAGTGCCTGGCTGACTGCGCGGCAGAAGGTCTGTAAGTTCTCTTTTTTATTTTCTTTTCTCCTTTCGAACGATGGCCGGACCCTGACGGGTCCGGTCATCGTTTTATATGCAAAGGTGTCCGACTCCGAAATCAAGCGCCGAATCACCCCCAGATTCAGAACTTCTTCATGATTTTGCCGTTGTATCGGGAAAAAAACTATGCTATAATAATGTACCGAACTTTGAGGAAAACACGGAGGAACTTCTATGGCAAGCGAGCTGCGCGTCTTGGGCGCACGGGAAAACAACCTCAAGAATATTGACCTCACCATCCCCCGGGACAAGCTGGTGGTCTTTACGGGCCTGTCCGGCTCCGGCAAGTCCTCCCTGGCCTTTGACACCATCTATGCCGAGGGTCAGCGCCGCTATGTGGAGTCTCTCTCCTCCTACGCAAGGCAGTTCCTGGGCCAGATGGACAAGCCAGACGTGGACGCCATCGAGGGGCTGAGCCCGGCCATCTCCATCGACCAGAAGACCACCTCCAAAAACCCCCGCTCTACCGTGGGCACCGTGACGGAGATCTATGACTATCTGCGTCTGCTCTGGGCCCGGGTGGGCGTGCCCCACTGCCCCAAGTGCGGCAAGGAGATCCTGCGCCAGAGCGTGGACCAGATCGTGGACCGGATCGCCGCCCTGCCAGAGGGCACCCGGATCTACATCCTTTCCCCGGTGATCCGGGGCAAGAAGGGCGAGCATCAGAAGATCTTCGAGGATGCCCGGAAAGCCGGCTTTGCCCGGGTGCGGGCAGACGGCAGCCTGTACGATCTGACCGAGACCATCTCCCTGGAGAAGAACAAGAAGCACTCCATCGACCTGGTGGTGGACCGGCTGGTGGTCCGGGGCGACATGCAGCGCCGTCTGACCGACTCCGTGGAGACGGCCCTGAGCCACTCCGGGGGCCTGGTGAGCGTTCTGCTCCCCGACGAGGACCGGGAACTCTCCTTCTCACAGAACTATGCCTGCGAGGACTGCGGCATCTCCCTGCCGGAGCTGAGCCCCCGCATGTTCTCCTTCAACAATCCCTTCGGCGCCTGCCCCGGCTGTTCCGGCCTGGGCTCTCAGCTCTGCGCCGACGAGGATCTGATCATTCCCGACCGGGACAAGTCCATCCTGGAGGGCGGCATCGCCGCCTCCAACTGGGGGCAGGTCCGCAACGACTCCATCTCCCGGATGTACTTTGAGGCCCTGGCCAAGAAATACAACTTCAAGCTCACGGATCCCATCCGCACCCTGCCGGAGGATGCCATGCATGCCATCCTCTACGGCACCGACGGAGAGAATCTGAAGCTCTACTATGAGCGCGGCAACGGCAAGGGCGTCCTGGAGCAGCCCTTTGAGGGCGTTCTGAACAACATCTCCCGCCGCTATTCCGAGACCCAGTCCGACGCGGTGCGCAAGGAGCTGGAGGAGTGCATGGCTACCCGGCCCTGCCCCGTCTGTCAGGGCGAGCGCCTGACGGATGTGTCCCGGGCAGTAACCGTGGGCGGCATCAGCATCGCAAAATTCTCCTCCCTGTCCGTGACGGAAGAGCTGGAATTCATCAAGAATCTGAAGCTCACCGGATCTGAGGCGGTCATCGCCTCCCAGATCGTCAAGGAGATCATCGCCCGCCTGGGCTTCCTCCAGTCCGTGGGCCTGCAGTACCTGACCCTGGCCCGGGCCAGCGCCAGCCTCTCCGGCGGCGAGAGCCAGCGCATCCGGCTGGCCACCCAGATCGGCTCCAGCCTCATGGGCGTACTCTATATCCTGGACGAGCCCTCCATCGGCCTGCATCAGCGGGACAACAACAAGCTGCTGGCCACCCTCAAGCACTTGCGCGATCTGGGCAACACTCTCATCGTGGTGGAGCACGATGAGGACACCATGCGCGCTGCGGACTACATCGTGGACGTTGGCCCCGGCGCCGGCATCTCCGGCGGCGAGATCGTGGCTGCAGGCACCCTGGAGGACATCATCGCGGAGCCCCGCTCCATCACAGGCCAGTATCTCTCCGGCAAGAAAAAGATCCCCGTCCCCGCCGCCCGCCGCAAGGGCAGCGGCCAGATGCTCACCATCCGGGGCGCCCGGGAGAACAATCTGAAAAACATTACCGTGTCCATCCCTCTGGGCACCTTCACCTGCGTCACCGGCGTGTCCGGCAGCGGCAAGTCCAGCCTCATCAACGAGGTGCTGGACAAGAAGCTGGCCAGCGCCCTGAACCATGCCCGCATCAGGCCCGGCAAGTTTGACGCCATCGAGGGCCTGGAGTACCTGGACAAGGTCATCGACATCGACCAGAGCCCCATCGGCCGGACTCCCCGCTCCAATCCCGCCACCTACACAGGCCTGTTCAATGACATCCGGGACCTGTTCGCTTCTACCGCCGAGGCCAAGGCGCGGGGCTATGGCACGGGCCGCTTCAGCTTCAACGTGAAGGGCGGACGCTGCGAGGCCTGCTGCGGCGACGGCCTGGTGAAGATCGAAATGCACTTCCTGCCGGATGTGTACGTCCCTTGCGACGTGTGCCATGGCAAGCGATACAACCGGGAGACCCTGGAGGTCACCTACAAGGGCAAAAACATCTCCGATGTGCTGGATATGACCGCCGACGAAGCGGTGGAGTACTTTGAGAATCTGCCCCGGCTCCGCCACAAGGCGGAGACCCTGGTCCAGGTGGGCCTGGGCTATGTGAAGCTGGGTCAGGCCAGCACCACTCTCTCCGGCGGCGAGGCACAGCGGGTCAAGCTGGCTACGGAGCTGAGCCGGGTCTCCACCGGCAAGACCATCTACATCCTGGACGAGCCCACCACGGGCCTTCACGCCGCGGATGTGCACAAGCTCCTGCAGGTGCTGCAGCTGCTGGTGGACGCGGGCAACACCGTGGTGGTCATCGAGCACAATCTGGACGTGATCAAGACGGCGGACTACCTCATTGATCTGGGCCCGGAGGGCGGCGACCAGGGCGGCACCGTGATTGCCACCGGCACGCCGGAGGAGGTCGCCAAGAACCCCGCCAGCTTTACAGGCCAGTATCTTGCGCCGCTGCTGAACGTCTGAACCAAATCTGCAACACGGCCGGAAAGGAGCACAGCATGGACAAGGATCTGCACGCAGGACACCGAGGCCGGCTGAGAAGCCAGTTCACCAAGGGCGGACTGGATCCCATGAGCGATGTGAACGTGCTGGAGTTGCTGCTCTTCTACACCATCCCCCGGCGGGATGTGAACCCCATTGCCCATGCGCTGCTCAATCACTTCGGAACCCTCTCCGGGGTCTTTGAGGCACCCCTGGAAGAGCTTCAGAAGGTCCCCGGCGTCTCCGAGGCCACAGCCATCCATCTGCATCTGGTACCCCAGGCGGCCCGCCGCTATCTGCTGGATCAGCAGAGCCGGGTCCGGCTCCTGCGCACCCCGGAGCAGCTGGGCGAGTATCTGATGCCCTTCTTCTTTGCCCAGCGCACGGAGCACGTATATCTGCTCTGTCTGGACGCCATGTGCAAACCCATGGGCGTGCGCCTGCTGGCCCAGGGTGAGATCAACTCCGCCGCTGTCACGCCTCGCAAGGTGGTGGAGACGGCCTTGAGCGTAGGCGCCACCTCCGTGGTTCTGGCCCACAACCACCCCGCCGGCGTGGCCCTGCCCTCCCAGGACGATCTGGACCTGACGGAGAAGATCTTCCGGGCGCTGGACGCGGTGGATGTGTTCCTTGCCGATCACCTGATCTTTGCCGATTCCGATTTCCTCTCTCTGGCGGAGGACGGAGTCATCACCAAGCTGCTGGAGGAACATCATGGACTTTAAGCTGCATTCGGAATTTGCCCCCACCGGCGATCAGCCGGAGGCCATCGACGCGCTGGTCCAGGGCATCGAAAACGGCATCGACGAGCAGGTTCTTCTGGGCGTCACCGGCTCCGGCAAGACCTTCACCATGGCAAACGTCATTGCAAGGCTCAACCGGCCCACGCTGATCCTGGCCCACAACAAGACCCTGGCCGCCCAGCTCTGCGCCGAGTTCCGGGAGTTCTTCCCGGAGAACGCGGTGGAGTATTTCATCTCCTATTACGACTACTATCAGCCCGAGGCGTACATCGCCCATACGGACACCTATATTGAAAAGGACTCCTCCATCAACGACGAGATCGAGCGGCTGCGCCACTCCGCCACCTCCGCCCTGTTCGAGCGGCGGGATGTGATCGTGGTCAGCTCCGTCAGCTGCATCTACGGTCTGGGCGATCCCATCGACTATCAGAACATGGTCATCTCCCTTCGCACCGGCGCTCAGCTGGACCGGGACGTTCTCTGCCGCCGTCTGACGGAGATCCGCTACGAGCGCAACGACATCGACTTCTCCCGCAACCACTTCCGGGTCCGGGGGGATACGGTGGAAATCTATCCTGCCTACTGGGCGGGCCGGGCCGTGCGGGTGGAGTTCTTCGGCGACGAGATCGACCGGATCTCCGAGATCAACGCCGTCACCGGCATGCCGGAGCGGGTCATCTCCCACTGCGCCATCTACCCTGCCAGCCACTACGTCACCTCCCGCGACAAGATGGCCCGGGCCATCCGGGACATCGAGACGGAGATGGAGGAGCGGGTCAGGTTCTTTGAGGAAAACGGCCGCCTGCTGGAGGCCCAGCGCATCCGCCAGCGGACCCAGTACGACATTGAGATGATGGAGGAGATCGGCTTCTGCACCGGCATCGAAAACTACTCCCGGGTCATCTCCGGCCGGGAGCCCGGCTCCCCGCCCATGACTCTGCTGGACTACTTCCCCAAGGATTTCCTCATGTTCATCGACGAGAGCCACGTGACCCTGCCCCAGGTGCGGGCCATGTACAACGGCGACCATGCCCGGAAGGTGAGCCTGGTGGACTACGGTTTCCGCCTGCCCTCCGCCTTTGACAACCGGCCTCTGAAATTTGACGAGTTTCTGGACCGAATCAACCAGGTGGTTTATGTCTCCGCCACCCCGGCGGAGTTCGAGCGCTCCCGGGCCGGTCAGATCGCCGAGCAGGTGATCCGCCCCACGGGCCTTCTGGATCCCAAGGTTCTGATTCGTCCCATTGAGGGACAGATCGACGATCTGATCGGCGAATGCAACGCGGCTGCCGCCCGGAATGAGCGGGTGCTGGTCACCACTCTGACCAAGAAAATGGCCGAGGATCTGACCACCTACCTCCAGAAAGCCGGCATCCGGGTGCGCTACATGCACTCCTCCATCGCTGCCCTGGAGCGGACGGAGATTATCCGGGACCTGCGCATGGCCAAGTTCGACGTGCTGGTGGGCATCAACCTGCTGCGCGAGGGCCTGGACCTGCCGGAGGTGAGCCTGGTTGCCATTCTGGACGCGGACAAGGAGGGCTTCCTCCGCTCCGAGACCAGCCTGATTCAGACCATCGGCCGCGCCGCCCGCAACGCGGAGGGCCGGGTCATCATGTACGCAGACCAGGTCACCGCCGCCATGCGCGCCGCCATTGACGAGACCGAGCGCCGCCGGGCCATCCAGGACGAGTACAACCAGAAAAACGGCATCGTTCCCAAGACCATTATCAAGTCCGTCCGGGATCTCATCGAGATCACCCAGTCCGACACCGAGGCCCATCGGGCAGACGGGGTAAAGATGACCAAGGCGGAGCGGGAGCGGGAGATCGCCAAGCTGGAGAAGCAGATGCGGGAGGCCGCCCGGCTCATGGAATTCGAATATGCCGCCGCCCTGCGGGACCGCATCATCGAGCTGCGGGGCGAGCAATCAAAGGAGCGAGGGAAATGAAGACCCTGCTGCATATCTGCTGCGCCCCCTGTGCCAATCAGTGCATCGATGCGCTCCGGGAGGAGGGCATCGACCTGGTCGGCTTCTGGTACAACCCCAACATCCATCCCTATACGGAGAACCGGGCCAGGCGGGAGACGGTGGAGCAATACTGCTCCATGGTGGAGCTTCCCCTCATGATGCGCAACGAATACGCCCTGCGGCCCTTCCTGCGCGCTGTGGCACAGGAGCCGGAGAAGCGCTGCGTCACCTGCTACACCCTGCGGCTGGAGGCGGCTGCTGCCGCTGCGGAAGCTGAGGGCTTTGACAGCTTCACTTCCAGTCTGTTTATCAGTCCCTATCAGCAGCATGAGCTCATGCGGGAGCTGGCCGAGGAGGCCGCCTTCCGCCATCATGTCCAGTTCCTCTATCGGGACTTCCGTCCCCGGTTCCGGGCCGGACAGGAACGGGCCAGAGAGCTGGGGCTCTATATGCAGAAGTACTGCGGCTGCATCTACTCTGAGGAAGAACGCTACCGAAAGGCAGGGAAAATCATTCCATGAGACTGCTCGATCTGATTCTTCTTGCCATTGGCCTCTCCATGGACGCCTTTGCCGTTTCCGTGTGCAAGGGCCTTGCCCTTCGGAAGGTCCGGCTGCGGGACTGCCTGATCTGCGGCGCCTGGTTCGGCGGCTTTCAGGCCCTGATGCCCCTCATCGGCTATCTGCTTGGCAGCGCCTTTGCTGGCTACATTCAAGCGGTGGACCACTGGATCGCCTTCGGCCTGCTGGCCCTGGTGGGCGGCAACATGATCCGGGAGGCGCTCTCCCGGAAGGAGGAGCCGGCCTCCGCGTCCCTGGGCTTCGGGACCATGCTTCTGCTGGCCGTGGCCACCTCCATTGACGCCCTGGCTGCCGGTGTCACCTTCGCCTTCTTCGTGACAAATATCATCCCCGCCGTGCTGCTCATCGGCTGTATCACCTTCGTGCTCTCCGCTCTGGGTGTGAAGGCCGGCAGCATCTTCGGGACCAAGATCGAACATTATGCGGAACTGCTGGGCGGCGTCGTGCTGGTGCTGCTGGGCATAAAGATTCTGCTGGAGCACCTGGGCATCCTGGTGCTGTAATCAGAAAGGGAGGCCAGTTATGGACAAATTCCCGAAAGGAAGAAAAAACGACCCCATCTGGTGGGGAATCATTGCGGTGATGTACTGCACCGGCGTATTCTGGTGGCTGGCGCTGATTCTCACCTTTATGAACATCAATGGCTCTCTTCCGCCGCTGAAAAGCCTGCTGGACGGGCTGAATCAGAAGGTGAACCAGAAAGCGCCCCAGGTGGCCGAGACCATGGGAGCCGGCGCCCAGCAGGTCCGCGAAAGCGTCAGAACCGCGCAGGCCAAGGCCGAGCAGAAAGCCCAGGAGAAGGCCAAGCGCAAGACCCGCCGCAGCGTGGGCAAGGGCATTGCCCAGACGGTCTTGGGCTGGATCCTCTCCGTCACCGGCGGCATGGCTCTGTCCTTCGGCACCATCGATCTGTTCTTTGACCGGGCCAACTTCGACCCGGATATGCTGGCAGCCGGCCTGCCCTTTGTGCTGGCGGGCGTGATCCTGCTGCTCATCGGCAAGCGGAAGCGGGACAAGAACCGCCGCTACGAGACCCTGGAGCAGATGCTGGGCGAGCAGCCGGATCTGAGCGTCCAGGCCATCGCGGATATGGCGGGCCAGACCGTGAAGGTCACCGAGGATGATCTCGCGGATATGATCGACCGGGGCTACTTCCCCGAGGGGACCTGGCTGGACCGTGCCAACGGACGTCTGCGCAGCAAGCCCTATGCCGAACCCGGCCCCGAGCCCAGTCAGGCGGAGAAGGTCCTGCGCCAGATCCGGCTGGACAACGATCTGATCGACGATCCGGAGATCTCCCGGAAGATCGACGAGATCGAATCCCTGACCCGGAAGATCTTTGCCTTCCAGGAGCTGCACCCGGAGCGGGCCGGGCAGCTGCGCAGTTTCATGAACTACTACCTGCCCCAGACCCTCAAGCTCATGGAGGCCTATGCCCGTCTGGAGGCTCAGGGCGCGGACACGCCCACCGCCAAGGATACCAAGCAGCGCATCAGCGCCGCTCTGGATCTGCTCGCTACCGGCTACTCCCGGCAGCTGGACAAGCTGCTCACTTCCGATGCGGTGGACATCACCGCCGACATCAAGGTCATGGAGGCCATGATGGCCCGGGATGGTCTGACGGAGGATCTGCATCTATAATCTAAAATCTAATAGCGCGCGGCATGAGCCGCGCGCTGTTTTTTCTGCGGAAAAGGCCGCAGCGAAGGAGGCACTTCGTAAGGAAGTGCCTCCTTCCGGCGTTTGCACACGATGTAATTGACCACACCAGTCAGTAATGGTACAATGATTAAAACAAATCGGAATTTTGCGAGGTGAATGTATGTATCTATTTGAGAAGCCTCTTATCAGAGGAACACTGTTGAAAAGAAAAAGCCAATTCACAGCTTTGATAGATATAGACGGAGAAGAATTGATCGCTCACATACCGACGACAAATCGCATCGGTGATGTGGAGAACAAGAATCTGCCGTGTCTTTTGTCCTATCATGATGATCCAAAGCGAAAACTGAAATACGATATTGAGGCAGTACTTCTTTCCGATGATGAAAACTGGATAGGAATCAATCAGATCCTTTCCAACAGACTGGTAGAGTTCTTTTTCAACGAGCACGAACTGGATGCGATCGTTTCGGATTTCGACAGCGTTCAGCGCGAGGTGAATCTGGGCATTTCCAAGCTGGATTTCAAAGTTGGAGATACGTATTTGGAAGTAAAGACTCCTCTGACTACGATCAATGTAAAATACGGGAAGGACATAAAGACGCTTCCACCCAAGCCGTTTTCATCAACCGACAGGATGGTTAAGCACCTAAAGGAGCTTGCCGGATCGCTTAAGGATCATGAGAAGGCAGTTTTCCTGCAGGTGTATCAGTACCGCATAACAGAGAGGAAGGAACGGCTCCGATCAACTCACTATGAAGAGGTGTCACAAACCTTCAAGGATGCGGCAGAGGCAGGCGTTGAGTTTTGGGAAATCCAGATGGATTTCAGACCGGAAGGAGCAACTCTTTACAGCGTTACGAGAAGTTCAGACTTATAAATTCCGTTTTATCGAATAGGTCTTTCATTGTCCACAGTTATAGCGAGCATCGGATTTTGCCCCACAAAATCCAGAGCACAACAGATGATAATGCGTTTAGCCCTGTCATTCCGAGGAACCGGTGCGCACACCGGTGACGTGGGAATCCGTTTTCCGCAGCTTTTTTAACTGGAGAATACGGATTGCCACGTCGCTTTGCTCCTCGCAATGACAGGGCTATTCGTAGCTTGCAGCATCTGTTTGAGTCAGTCAGTCAACTGAAAAACCGGCTCAAACAAAACCACCGGGGCACCTTCCTTGCGGAGGGTGCCCCGAGGAAGAATTCTTTTGATAAAACTGCCATGCCCTCTTTCCCCCCGGGAGATTCTCTTGTATAATAGGGAGAAAAAGACGGAAGCCCCTTTACTTTATTACAATAGTGTGGTAGTATGCTACCGTAACAAAGAATCAGACAGGGAGGCTTGTTCTCATGGAACAGGAACGCACCCTCAGCTATGAGGAGCAGATCACTGAACGCCTGCGCAGCCTGTATCGGTGCTATGGCTACTCCCCTTTTAAGATGAGCAAATTTGAAGAATACGACCTCTACGCCCAGAACAAAGATTTTCTGGTGTCCGACAACGTGATCACCTTCACGGACCGCTCCGGAAAGCTCATGGCATTGAAGCCGGATGTGACCCTCTCCATTGTCCGGGCAAGCCGTCCCGGTCAGGCCGAGCCGGAGAAGGTCTACTACAATGAGAACGTCTATCGGGTCGCCCGGGGCTCCGAGGGCTTCCGGGAGCTGCTGCAGACGGGTCTTGAATGCATCGGTCCTGTGGATGATTACCACATTGCGGAGGTGCTGACCCTGGCCGCTGAGAGCCTGGGTCTGATCTCCGAGGAACGGGTTCTGGTCCTGTCCCATCTGGACGCGGTGACCAAGGCCCTGGACGCAGCCCAGGTTTCCGGCGAGACCCGACAGGCGCTGCTGGAGGCCATGCGGGCGAAGAACCTGCAGGGGCTATTGACGATCTGCCGCACCGCGGGCGCGGCCCCGGAGGGCGCCGCCATGCTGGAGGCCCTTGTGAAGTTCAGCGGCGCGCCCCGGCAGGTCCTGGCGGAGCTGGAAGCCTTCCCCCTTCTCGCGCAGGAGCGCAGAGCTCTCGCGGGGCTCCTGGACGCGCTGGAGGCAGCCGGCCACGGCGAGATGCTCCGGCTGGACTTCTCCGTGATCCCAGATCTGAACTACTACGCCGGCATCGTCTTCCGGGGCTTTGTGGGCGGCGTGCCGGACAGCGTCCTCTCCGGCGGACAGTATGACAAGCTCATCACCAAGCTGGGCAAGAGCGGCGGCGCCATCGGCTTTGCCGTATACCTGGACTTGCTGGAGCGGCTCGGCCCCGAGGAGGGCTACGATGTGGATCTGGTCCTGCTCCGGGACGCGGACGCGGACGTGCTCACACTTCAGCAGACTGTACGGACGCTCACATCCCAAGGGCTGAGCGTGCGGGTTTGCCGTCACATCCCGGAAAAGCTGCGTTACCGGCAGACTGCCAGATTGCAGGGAAAGGAGGTCCGGATCCTTGGAACAGATTCTGAATATCGCCCTTCCGAAGGGCAGACTGGGAAATCAGGTCTATGAAATGTTCGCAAAGGCCGGCTTCCCCTGTCCGGCGGTGCTGGAAAAGAGCCGGAAGCTGATCTTTGAAAACGAGGAGCGGACCCTGCGTTACTTCTGGGTCAAGCCCTCAGATGTGTGGACCTATGTGGAGCGGGGCGCCGCGGACATCGGTGTGGCGGGCAAGGATATCCTGCTGGAGTACCAGCCGGATGTGTACGAGCTGCTGGACCTGAACGTGGGCCGCTGCCGCATGGCTGTGGCAGCCAAGGCCGGTTTCTACGACGACCGGCGGCGCAAGCTCCGGGTGGCCACCAAATTTGCCCGCATCGCCCAGACCTACTATGCTTCTCTGGGACGGGACATCGACATCATTCCGCTGAACGGGTCCATTGAGATCGCCCCGATCCTGGGTCTTTCGGATGTGATCGTGGATATTGTGGAGACCGGCGCCACCCTCCGGGAGAACAATCTGGAGGTGGTGGAGACCGTGGTCCCCATCAGCGCAAGACTCATTGCCAACAAGGCAAGCTACGAATTCAAGCGGAGCCAGATCCTGAAGCTCTATGAGGAGCTGGCCCGGCAGGTGGAGGAGGAGACCCCATGATTCGAATTCTGAAATACGGACAGGTGTCCGAGGACGAGATCTTTGCCCGGGCGGTCAGCCAGGTGGATGTCTCCGCCACGGTCCGCGAGATCATTCAAGTTGTCCGCACGCAGGGCGACCAGGCTCTTTTTGACTACACCGCCCGCTTTGACGGCGCGGCGCTCGGCACGCTGCAGGTCTCCCCTGCGGAGCTGGATGCAGCGATTGCCGTTGTGGAGCCGGAGTTTCTCCGGGTCCTGGAGACGGCGGCGGAGCGGATCCGGGCGTTTCACAGCCGCCAGGTGCGCCCAAGCTTCGTCATGACCGAGCAGCCCGGGGTGGTCCTGGGGCAGCGGGTCATCCCCATCGACAAGGTGGGCCTCTACGTGCCCGGCGGCACGGCGCCTCTGCCCTCCACCGTGCTCATGACCGCAATCCCCGCCAAGATCGCGGGCTGCCGGGAGATCGTTATGGTGACGCCGCCCGGCCGGGACGGCAAAATCAACGCCGCCATTCTGGCCGCTGCCAAGGTGGCCGGGGTGGATAAGATCTTCAAGCTGGGCGGCGCCCAGGCCGTGGCTGCCCTGGCCTACGGCACTGAATCCGTCCCCCGGGTGGACAAGATCGTTGGGCCCGGCAACGCCTTCGTGGCCGAGGCCAAACGGCAGGTCTTCGGGCAGGTTTCCATTGACATGATCGCTGGCCCCAGTGAGATCCTGGTGGTGGCCGACGAGAGCTGCAATCCCGCCCATCTGGCCGCAGATCTGCTGTCCCAGGCGGAGCACGACAAGCTGGCAAGCGCCGTTCTGGTGACAGATTCCGAGTCCCTAGCCCTGGCGGTGCAGGCTCAGATCGAGGAGCAGCTGCCAAAGCTCGCCCGGGAGGAGATTGCCCGGGCCTCCATCGACAACAACGGCAAGATCATCGTGGCGGAGGACCTTCGGGCCGCTATCCAGATCTCCAACGCTCTGGCGCCGGAGCATCTGGAGCTGTGTGTGAACAACCCCTTTGACTATCTGAACGAGGTCCGTCACGCGGGCTCCGTGTTCCTGGGCAAGCATTGCCCGGAGGCGCTGGGCGACTACTACGCAGGCACCAATCACACCCTGCCCACCAGCGGTACCGCCCGCTTCTCCAGCCCCCTGAGCGTGGATGACTTTGTGAAGAAATCCCAGTTCACCTACTACACCCGGGACGCCCTTGCGGAGATTGCCGAGGACGTTGCCCTGTTTGCCCGGAAGGAGGGCCTGACGGGCCATGCCCGCAGCGCCGTTATCCGGACGGAGGATACCCAATGAGCCGTTTCTTCAGCGGCCGATACGCCGCCCTGACCCCATACACCCCTGGGGAGCAGCCCCAGGATCAGGTCTATACCAAGCTCAACACCAACGAATCCCCCTTCCCGCCCTCCCAGGCGGTTCTGGAGTGGGCCAGCGCAAACACCCGCTCCCTGAACCTGTACTCCGATCCGGAGGGCACGGAGCTTCGCGCCGCGCTGGCGGAGCTTCTGGAGGTGGAGCCGGAGAACCTGATCCTCACCAACGGCTCTGATGAGGTGCTGAATCTGGCCTTCATGGCCTTCTGCGACGAGGCCCACCCCGCCGCCTTCCCCGACATCACCTATGGCTTCTACCCCGTCTTCGCGGCGCTGAACCGGATCCCCTATGTACAGATCCCCCTGCGCGCTGATTTCTCCATCGCGCCGGAGGACTACTGCGACGTTTCGAAGACCATCTTCCTTGCAAATCCCAACGCCCCCACGGGCCTGCTCCTCACCCCGGAACAGATCGAGCCCATTCTCCGGTCCAACCCGGACTCGGTGGTTGTGGTGGACGAGGCCTACATCGACTTTGGCGGGCGCAGCTGTATCCCCTTGATCCGCAAGCACAAAAACCTGCTGGTGACCCGGACCTTCTCCAAATCCCGCTCTCTGGCGGGCGGACGTCTGGGCTTCGGCGTGGCGGACGCGGCGCTGATCCGGGATCTGAACACTCTGCGCTATTCCACCAACCCCTACAACGTGAATTCCCTGACCCTGGCCCTTGGCCTGGCTCTTGTCCGGGACGAGGATACCGTGCAGGCCAACTGCCGCGCCATCATGGAGGTCCGGACGGAGACGACCCGGGCCCTGGAGGCCAGGGGCTTCACGGTTCTCCCCTCCAGCGCGAACTTTGTCTTTGCAAAGACGCCCAAGATGGAGGGGGCGGCCCTCTACCAGGCTCTGAAGGCAAAGGGCGTGCTGGTGCGCCACTTCGATTCCCCCCGTATCCGGGACTTTAACCGCATCACCATCGGCACCCGGGAGCAGATGCAAGTCCTCTTCCAGGCGCTGGATGACATTCTGGGAGGTACGCCATGAGAACTGCCGAAATTGAACGCCAGACCGCTGAAACCAAGATCACTCTGCGCCTGGACCTGGACGGGACCGGCAAGAGCGAGATCGACACCGGCGTGGGCTTTCTGGACCACATGCTCACCCTCTTTGCCCGCCACGGGCGCTTTGACCTGACCATCCGCTGCCTGGGCGACACCCAGGTGGACGATCACCACAGCGTGGAGGACATCGGCATCTGCCTGGGCAAGGCCTTCCGCCAGGCCCTGGGAAACAAGGCCGGCATCGTCCGCTACGGCGACTGCACCCTGCCCATGGACGAGGCGCTGATCCTCACCGCCGTGGACATCTCGGGCCGGGGCGGCTGCTACAATGCGCTGGAAATCCCCACCGAGAAGGTGGGCAGCTTTGACACCCAGCTGGTGGAGGAGTTTTTCCTGGCCTTTGCGTCCAATGCAGGACTGACCCTGCACCTGCGGCAACTGGCCGGCCGCAACAGCCATCACATCATTGAGGGTGCCTTCAAATCCTGCGCCCGAAGCCTGCGCTCCGCTATCTGCGTGGATCCGGAGCTGGCCGGGCAGGTTCCCTCCACCAAGGGAGTGCTGGAATGATCGTCATTGTGGACTACGGCGTGGGCAACCTCTTCTCCCTGAGAAGCTCCTTCGCCGCCATCGGCGCCGAGGCCGTCGTCAGCTCGGACCCTGAGGAATTGAAAAAAGCGGATCGGATCATCCTGCCCGGAGTAGGCGCCTTCGGAGACGCGGCGGAAAAGCTCGCCCGCTCCGGCCTGGGACAGGCCGTCACAGAGCAGGCCCGCGCCGGCAAGCCCCTGCTGGGCATCTGCCTGGGCATGCAGCTGCTTCTGGAGGAGAGCCTGGAATACGGCGTCCACAAGGGGCTGGGGCTGATCCCCGGCCAGGTGCGGCCCATCTCCGAGGTGATCCCCGCCGATTACAAGATTCCCCACATCGGCTGGAACGCCCTGCGCTTTCCGGCGCCCTCTCCCCTGTTCCGGAATATTTCTGAGGGGGACTATGTGTACTTCGTGCACTCCTTCCACGGCACAGGCTGCACTCAAAACACCATCGCCGTGACAGAATACGGCGCCAGCCTCACTGCCGCCGTGCAGCGGGACAATGTGTTCGGCTGCCAGTTCCATCCGGAAAAGAGCGGAAACGTGGGGCTTGCCATTCTTCGCGCCTTCTGCGATTTGGAGGTCTGACCATGCTGATTTTCCCTGCCATTGATCTGTATGAGGGCAAGGCGGTGCGCCTGCTCCGGGGCGACTATGCTCAGATGACCGTCTATTCGGAGGATCCTCAGGCGGTTGCCCGGGACTTCGCCGCTGCCGGCGCCCAGTGGCTTCACACCGTTGACCTGGAGGGTGCCAAAACCGGGCTGACGCCCAATCTGGCCCTCATTGAGTCCCTTGCCAAAGAATCCGGCCTCCAGGTGGAGGTGGGCGGCGGCATCCGCTCCCTGGAGGTCATCTCCCGATACCTGGACGCCGGCGTGCGCCGGGTGATCCTGGGCACGGCCGCCGTCACCGATCCAGACTTTGCCGCCCAGGCCGCCGCCCGGTATCCGGGGGCCGTAGCCGCCGGGGTGGATATCCGGGACGGCAAGGTGGCCATCCGGGGCTGGACAGAAAAGACCGAGCTGGACGCCTTTGACTTCTGCCGGAGCATGCAGAGCCTGGGCATCACCACCCTGATCTGCACCGATATCTCCCGGGACGGCGCCATGCGTGGGGCCAATCATGCCCTCTACGCGGCCCTTTCCAAGGAGCTTTCCATGGACATCATCGCCTCCGGCGGCGTGTCCAGCCTGGAGGACATCCGCGCGCTGCGCGCTCTGGATCTCTACGGCGCCATTGTGGGAAAGGCCTACTACACCGGAGCTCTGGACCTCCGGGAAGCGATGGAGGCGGCAAAATGATCACAAAACGCATCATCCCCTGCCTGGATGTCCGGGACGGACGGGTGGTCAAGGGAACCAACTTCCTGGGCCTCCGGGACGTAAACTCTCCGGTGGAGCTTGCGCGGCTCTACTCCGACGTGGGCGCCGATGAGCTGGTCTTCTACGACATCACCGCCTCCGCCGAGGGACGGCAGCTCTTTACGGATATTTTATGTGAGGTGGCCTCCACCATCTTCATTCCCCTGACTGTGGGCGGCGGCATCAACAGCCTGGATGACTTTGACCGGGTCCTGAAATGCGGGGCCGACAAGGTCAGCGTCAATTCCGGCGCCATCCGGAATCCGGACCTGGTCTATCAGGCTGCCAAGCGCTATGGAGACCAGTGCGTGGTTCTCTCCGCGGATATCAAGCGGGTGGACGGCGTCTTTCACGTCTTTGCCAAGGGCGGCCGGGAGGACACGGGCATGGAGGCCATCGCCTGGATCCGTCGCTGCGTGGATTCCGGCGCGGGTGAGATCGTGGTAAACTCCATCGACACCGACGGGGTGAAGCAGGGCTTTGACCTGGAGATGCTCCGGGCCGTGTGCCAGGCGGTGCAGGTTCCGGTCATCGCCTCCGGCGGCGCGGGCTGCATTCAGGACTTTGTGACCCTGTTCCAGACGCTTCCCCAGGTGGACGCGGGGCTGGCTGCCTCCATCTTCCACTTTGGAGAGGTCCGGATCCCCGATTTGAAGACCGCCCTCCGGGCGGAACACATTCCAGTCAGAGAGGTAAGAACATGCTGAACATCGACGAACTGAAATTTGACGAAAAAGGCCTCATCCCCGCCATCGTAGTGGACTCCGTTTCCGGACGGGTGCTGACTCTGGCCTATATGAACCGGGAAAGCCTGCAGATCTCCATGGAAAAAGAGCTGACCTGCTTCTTCTCCCGCTCCCGCCAGGAGCTCTGGCTCAAGGGAGAGACCAGCGGCAACTACCAGCACATCGTCTCCATCACTGCCGACTGTGACCATGACGCGCTGGTGGTCGTGGTGGAGCCGGACGGACCTGCCTGCCATCTGGGCACCACCTCCTGCTTTGAGTACCCTGTCTACGAGAGCGACGAGCGGCAGCAGTTCACCCTTCAGGGGCTCTATGGGCTGCTCCAGGGCCGCAAGGCGGAGATGCCCCAGGGCAGCTACACCACCTACCTCTTTGAGAAGGGTCTGGACAAGATCCTCAAGAAGGTGGGCGAGGAGTCCACGGAGGTCATCATCGCCGGCAAAGCCGAGGACAAGGCGGAGACCATCTATGAGATCGCGGACCTGGCCTACCACGTCATGGTCCTCATGGTCCAGATGGGCATCAGCGTGGAGGACGTGCACAAGGAGCTGGCCTCCCGCCACGTCATCGACCACAAGGTGAAGCAGGAGAAAATGACCTGATGGAGGACCTGCACGTTCACTCCAGCTTCTCCGACGGCATCGCGCCGCCGGAAGAAGTTGCCCGGGCCGCTTTTGCGCTGGGCCTGGATCGGCTTGGCTTCACAGACCACGGCTACGCCCCCTATGATCTGGACTGCTGCATCCCCGAGAGCAAGGTCCTGGCCTACCAGGCTTCGGTCCGCGCGCTAAAAGCGCAGTACGCCGGACGGATGGAGATCCTCTGCGGCGTGGAGCAGGATTTTTACTCTCCTTCCTCCACAGAGGGCTTCGACTATGTAATCGGCTCGGTGCACTATCTGCTTCTGGGCGATGAGTATGTCCCGGTGGATTACAAGGACCACTTTCTGCTGCTTGCTGCCCGCAGGTATTTTGACGGCGATTGCCTGGCCCTGGCGGAGGAGTACTTCCGCACCGCCAGTCAGGTGGTGAGTCAGACCCACTGTGATCTCATCGGACACTTCGATCTGATTTGCAAGCTCAACGGGAACGGGCGGCTCTTTGACGAGCAGTCTCCCCGCTACATTGCCGCCTGGCAGGAGGCCGCGGACCAGCTGCTTGAAACCGGCGTCCCCTTTGAGATCAACACCGGCGGCATGAGTCGGGGCTACCGGCAGGAGCCCTATCCGGCTTCACCCATCCTGTCCTATCTGGCAAAGCACGGGGCAAGCTTCGTCCTCACCAGTGACAGCCATGACCCGGCCACTCTCTGCTATGACTTTGCCGCCCAGGAGGCGGCTGCCAGGGCCCTTGGCGCGGAGCTGATCCGGTTTGCTCTGCCCACAAAGAAACGCGCGAAGCCATAAGCTTCGCGTGTTTCCTATTCTTCCACATTCCCATCCAGCAGATTCTCAAGGGTGATCCGCCCCAAGGCGGTCTCCAGCTTGTCCTGGAAAACCTGGTAAAAGCGAAGAAGATTCTGTTCCAGCCGACTGGAAAGGTCCCGGATTGGAGGACACTCCAGCCGGCGGCTGACCTGCATGGAGTCCTCTGTCAAAAGGACAATGTCCAGCAGGGAGATCTCACTGGGTTCTCTTGCAAGGGCGTAACCTCCGTCCTTGCCCACCTCGGAGACCACCAGCTCTCCATCCCGCATTTTCCGCAGCAGCTTGTGGGCATATTCCCGCCCGATGGGCACCGCCTCGCAGATCTCCTGGGAGCTGGAAAAACCGTGGTGATCCGCAAGATATAGCATGCAGCGGATGGCATAGTCTGAGGATTGATTCAGCTGCACAGCGCGGGCCTCCTTCCGGAAGAGAATCGTTTTACTTTGCTTATATTAGCACAGCGCAACGATTTGTGCAAGAATAAAAATGGAATTTCTTTCCACTTTTCTGTCCAGCATGGATCTGTCCTGTTCTGCACCGGCTTGCTGCTGCGAACCGATAAAAAAACGGAGCCGCAACGGCTCCGTTTTTTTTCAGCAGGTCTCGGGCTTTTCGTCCCGACGCTCCTGTTCCTTGTTCTTCTCGGTCTGGTTCTGGTTCTTCTTGCTCACGGTTTTCACCTCCCGTTGGGGATAGTGTGCCGTGTTGCGGAAAAACTATGTACGGGCTTCCAGATAACCCTCCACCAGCCGAAGCTGCTCCGGCGTGTTGACGCCGATGAGCTGCTCATTCAGCTCCGCGCGGTGGACTTTCACGCTGCCGCCCGCTGCCTGGATCAGGGCGGGCACATCGGTGAGATAGTACTCGTGCTGGGCGTTGTTGCTCTGCAGGCCGTCCAGGGCCGGGAGCAGATAGTCATTTTCAAAGCAGTAGATTCCCACATTCAGGTCCGGGATCTGCTTCTGCTCCGGCGTGCAGTCCCGGTCCTCCACCACACCCAGGAAGTTTCCTGCCGCATCCTGCATGACCCGCCCATAGGGCAGATCCAGATCGCTGGTGCCAGAGAGCAGGGTGCAGGCCGCGCCGGACGCCCGGTGGGCCTCCAGCAGGGACTGATAGGTTTCCCGGCGGAGCAGGGGCATGTCGCCATAGCACACCAGCACGGTGCCCTGGAAGCCCTCCAGGTACTGCCTTGCGCACTGGACCGCATGGCCGGTGCCCAGCTGGGGCTGCTGCAGCGCGGCGGGATAGGCCGGAAACGCCGCCCGGACCGTCTCGGACAGGAAGCCGGTCACCAGCACCGTGTCCGCGGGATCCACAAAGTCCAGGGCGGAGAGCACATAGTGCAGCAGGGGCTTGCCCAGCGCCTGGCGCATGACCTTGGGAAGATTGGCCGCCTCGGACATCATCCGGGTGCCCTTTCCGGCAGCCAGAACGATCACTTTCAGATCAGACATGATTTGTCACCTCAGAAGACCTTTCAAGAAGGCCGGATTAGAATCTGTACCACTATGGTAGCATTTTCAGCATGGAATTGCAAGGGTTCAGAGGGCGCTCAGAATCTCCGGAAGCGCCTCCGGCGCATCGCACAGGCCCTCCGGGCCAAGGGCCTCCAGCTCCTCCCGGTCCCGGAACCCCCAGCTCACCAGAACGCAGGCAAGGCCCGCGTTCCGGGCAGTCTCATAATCCACCTCAGAGTCGCCAATATAGACAGCCTCCTCCGGTCTTGCGCCAAGGGCCTCCAGCGCGAAGCGGGGCATGGCGGGATCGGGCTTGGTGGGAATCCCCTCCCGCTGGCCCACAGCCAGAGAGAGGGAGGTCGAGAAGAAATCGTGATAGAGAATCTGCACCGCAGAGTCCACTTTGTTGGAAACCAGGGCCATCCGCCAGCCCTGCCGAAGGAGCGTCTCCAGAAGCTCCGGGATCCCATCGTAAGGCCGGGTTTTGTCCCGGCAGTGGGCATTGTAGTGGGCGCGGAAGGCCTCGAACACCGCCTCAAATGCGGGATTGGCCTCCCCATCCGGGACGCTTCTGCTCATGAGATAGCGGATTCCCCGCCCCAGCGCCCGTCGGACCTGCTGCTTGCTTCTGGATGGAAGGTCAAAGGAAGCCAGGGCAGCATTCACACTCTCCGCCAGATCGTCCAGAGTGTTGAGCAGGGTCCCATCCAGGTCAAAGAGGATGGTGTTCTTTCCCATGGCAGACTCCTCCTTTGGATCGTTTTCCCAGACATTGTAGCGCGCAAAGGGGAAAAAGGCAAGCACAAAGAGGCCGCTTTCGCGGCCTCTTTAGTTTCCATAATATTATTACAGGAGCACTTCCCGTTTCTCTTCCGCAGACTGGTACAGGGCATCGATGATCTTCATCATCTTCAGGCCCTCGGCAGCAGGGGTAGCGACCCGCTTGCCGTTCAGGATGCAGTCCACAAAGTGGCCGCACTCGTCGATATCCAGGGGGATGGTGGCCTCGTCGGGGATGAGGGTGAACATGCTGCCGCCGAACTGGCTGTAGAGCTCAATCTTATCGTCCACCAGGGTCATGCCGCCCTTGGTGCCCAGCAGCTCCACATGGCGGACCTCATGCTGGATGTTGGAGGCCCAGCTGAAGGTGAAGTCCAGGGTGGCGCCGTTCTTCATGCGCACCAGGCCCGTGGCGGTGTCCTCCACGTCGTAGACGCCGTCCGGATCGGACTTGTAGCCCCGGCGGATGCGCTCCGCACCCTTGCCATAGTTCGTATAGACATTGCCGGTGACGCTTGCCGCGTCAGGCCATCCCATGAGATCCAGGGTCAGGTCCAGGTAGTGGACGCCCAGGTCGATGAGGGCGCCGCCGCCGGACATGGCCTTGTTGGTGAACCAGCGGCCGATGCCGGGGATGCCGCTGTCCCGCTCCCAGCCGCAGGTGGCCTTGTAGATCTCGCCGAAGAAGCCCTCTTCAATGAGGCGGTGGATCAGCTTGGTCTGGCCCAGGAAGCGCTTGTTCAGGCCCAGCATGACCTGCTTGCCCGTCTCAGCTTCCGCGTCCACAATGGCCTGCGCCTCCATGGCGTTCATGGCGATGGGCTTTTCCACGTGGACATTGGCGCCCGCGCGGAGGCAGTCGATGGTGATCTGGGCATGGGTGCAGTTGGGGGTGCAGACGGACACCAGATCCGGCTTGCACTCTGCGAGCATCTGCTTGTAGTCGGTATAGACCTTCTCTACGCCAAAGGCTTCGGCCAGCGCTTTGGCAGAGGCCTCAAAGGTATCGCAAACCGCAACGATCTGCACGTTCTTCAGCTTGGAATAGCCGTTCAGGTGCTTCTTCTTGGCAATACCGCCTGCGCCGATGCAGCAATACTTGATTGTATCCATCTTCGTTTCCTCCCTCAGCGCACCATGATGGAGCGCATGTACTTGACAGAATAGTTGACGCCAGCGGCCTCGTTCTTACCGGTCCAGAAGCTGCCGTGAGGCTCCAGGCTCATGGTGCCGTCAAAGCCCTTTGTCACCAGAATGCCCAGCATCTGCTTCCAGGGGGTCTGATCCAGGCCGCAGGGAGTATCATCCACCCGCTTGCCATCCACGAAGAGACTGCCCTTCAGATGCATATGGACCACCCGGTCGCCCCACTCCACCAGTTCCTGAAGAGGATCCCGGCCGAAGTCATAGGTATGGGCAGGATCGTACTTGATCATCAGCTCCGGCAACTGGCCCAGGACCACCTTCCACTGCTCCGGTGCGATGACGAAATTGCCCTTCTGGCAGTTGTAGTCCGCCACGGTGATGCCCTCGGGACGCATCTCCAGCACCCGGGAGAAGAAGTCGATGGCAGAGGTGTAGTTCTCATAGAGGGTCCGACCATCCTGGTAGTTGCAGCCGCAGACATAGGTGGGGCAGTCCAGCGCATGGGCGGCCTCCATCAGCTTCTTCGCCATGTCCAGCTCAAAGGGATCCAGGCTGCCGTCGGGGAGCTGCTCCACAGTCTTCCAGCGACCGATGGAACCCACCTCCAGGTGGTACTCCTTCATCCAGCGCTTTACATCCTCCAGCTGGTCAAAGAGCTCCGCGCCGTCGTTTCCGCCGTTGATAGTGAATTCCACAAAATCCAGGCCGTAATCCCGTGCCTTGCGGAAGGATTCCTCGCTGACATTGGGGGCGATGATACCGAGTTTCATACATTCGATCTCCTTTTACATTGATTTACGCAACTATTCATGTAAATTTTCGTAAAAACTAAAAAAGTTTCGAAAATTCTGAAAATTCGGCTTTTTCCGCCGAAAACATGGCTATAATATTCTATTTTTCCCCGCTTGTCAAGTCCATCGTTAGCTTTTTATTCATGCATCAATTTTTGATTTACTTTAAAATGTTTCTGATTCCTTGCACTTTTCGGGATTGTTCCTATTTTTCTGGAGAGGCCGCTGAAAAAGTGTAAAAAAAGCGCCGCTGTCAGCGGCGCTTTTTTGTCATTCCATCTAAGGCTACTCCAGAAGACCCAGCTGCTGCTTCCAGCGCAGGACCCGCAGGCAGGCCTCCTCCAGACGCTCCTGGGGAATCCGTCCGGACCGGGCCGCATCCAGCACGGCCTGATACTGCGTGTCCAGGCTGCTGGAAATCAAAAGATCATTGCCCACCAGCACGGCCTGGACCGCCGCCTCCTCAGGGCTGTACCAGCTGCCGATGGCCGCCATGGCCAGATCATCCGTCATGACCACGCCCTGGAAGCCCAGCTCCTGACGCAGAATGCGGTGGACCTCCGCCGAAAGGGACGCCGGGTGGTCCGGGTCCATGCACTGGACCACATTGTGGCTCACCAGTACCCCCACACTGCCTGCGGCCATGCCCGCCTGGAAGGGCAGGAAGTCCGCGGTCTGGAAGGTCTCATAGCTGCGCGGATCGTAGGCAACGCCGGTATGGGTATCGGCATTGTTTCCGTAGCCCGGGAAGTGCTTGAGCACTGCCCCAACGCCGCTGCCCTCCGCTGCCTCCACCAGCACGGAAACCGCCTCCGCCGTTCCCTGAGCGTCCAGCCCCATGGAGCGGTCAAAGATGAAGTCCTGGGGATCCTGGGACAGGTCGCAGACCGGGGCCAGATTCAGATTCAGCCCCAGGCTGGCGAGCAGCGCTGTCTTTTCCTGCTGATCGGCCCGAAGAGCGTCCAGCCCGCCCGCTGCAAGCAGCTTCTGGGGCGAGGCAAAGCGGGTTGCGCGCAGATTGGGATTGCTGCTGACCCGGCAGACCGTGCCGCCCTCCTCATCCACTGCCAAAAGCATGGGAATCTCGGACGCCTCCTGCAGGGCGGTGGTCATGGCCTGGACCTGAGCCTTGTCCAGGCCGGACAGGTCCCGGGCAAAGAGCAGGTAGCCGCCCAGATGATAGGTTTTCGCCGCATCCAGGGCACCCGAATCAGGATAGCGGGCCAGAAACAGCTGTCCCACCTGCTCCTCCAGGCTCATGGACGCAAGCAGCGTCTGAAGTGGGTCCTGGGCTGGGGGCTCAGGCTCCAGCTGCGTCTCCGGTTCCGGGACCGGGACCGGGGTTTCTTCCGGAGCCGTTTCTTCCTCCGGTTCCGGCGGCGTCATCTGCCCGTCCGGGCTCTGTTCCTCCTGGGCAGGCTCCACTGGCTGCTCCGGAGGAACTTCCGGCTCCTCCATCGTCGGGGGCAACTGCTCCGGCACCCCCGCCTGGGAAGCCGGCTCAGGCTCCGTTCCATGATGCAGGAACAGGGCCAGAAGCACGCCGCTGAGGAGCAGCAGAATCAAAAAAACGTGAAGGCCTCTGTGTTTTCTCATGATTTTTCTCTTATCCAATGCTGTTTTCCGGGGTTGGGACCACAGGCCCTGCCTCCCGGGCAAAGTACAGATCCATGACGGCCTTTGCCACGTTGGCAAGGTTGCCGCCCTGAGCGCCCCGCTCCACATAGACGGAGATGGCAATCTTGGGATCCTCCGCCGGGGCGTAGAGCACAAAGCTGCAGTTGTCCGAACCGCCGCCGCCATGCTCGGCGGTGCCGGTCTTGCAGGCCACGGTGATGGGATAGTCCGAAAGGTAGTTGGCTGCCGTGCCGCTCTGTCCTGCCATGACCATGCCCTCCTGAACAGCCGCCAGGGCCTCCTCGGAGATATCCAGAGTGTTCAGGATCTCCGGCTCGTTCACCAGGACGGTGTGGGTATCATCCGCCGAGCGGACCCGGTCCAGGAAGGTGGCCCGATAGCGCGCCCCGCCGGTGGCCAGAGTGCTGACATAGGAACACAGCTGCATGGGAGTATAGCGGTTTTCCGACTGACCGATGGCGGCGGTGAGGGTGTCCGCGCCGTACCATTGGCCCTCGAAATCGTCCTGGTAGGCGGCCATCTTGGAATCCGGATTGGCCCGGGTCCCCACCTCCTCCAGCAGCTCCACGCCCGTGTGCTCGCCAAGGCCCAGGGCCTGGGCAATCTGATCCATGGGCCGCCAGCCGATGAGGCGTCCGATCTCATAGAAATAGTAGTTGCAGCTGTAGCTCAGCGCCTGCATGACGTTGATCAGGCCATGGGTCAGGCCCGTGTTCTTATAATAGAAGCAGCGCAGCGGCGTCTCCTCATAGAAGTCATAGACGCCCTTGTCCTCGATCTGGTACCAGCGGTTCATCCCTGCCAGGTCCACCATGGCGATGGTGGTGACCATTTTGAAGACCGATCCGGGCGGATAGGGGGCGCTCAGAGCCCGGTTGAACAGGGGCGCCGTCTCATCCTGCACCAGCTCTCCGATGTCCTCGGAGAGGGTGGCAAGGTTGTAGGTGGGATAGCTTCCGCAGGCCAGGATCCGGCCCGTGCCAACCTCCTCCACGACCACAGCACCGCCCTGGGCATCCTTGCCCTCGCCGCTGGAGCCGACGCCGTTGCGATGCAGATCGTCGATGACCTTTGCAAGGGCCAGCTCCGCCGTCTCCTGAAGCTCCAGGTCGATGGTGAGCTGCACATTCATGCCCGGCTCCGGATCCACGATCATGCGCTGGGAGACGATCTCCCCCTTGGAGGTGACCGTGGTCTGCATCAGGCCGTCCTTGCCGTGGAGATACTCCTCAAAGGCCAGCTCCAGGCCATCCTGTCCCACCACCGCGTTCATGGGGTAGCCCAGTTCCTTGTACTTTTCATACTGCTCCGCGCTCATCAGGCCCACGTGGCCAAGGATGTGGGCGCAGGCTGTGGTGTGGTACTCCCGGGCGGTGTTGGTGAGCACGCTCAGGCCAGGGGTGGAGAGCTCCAGGATCTCCGCCAGAGCCTCGTTTGGCACGTCGTAGGCGATGACGTAGTTCTCCAGGTTGGAGAAGAAGCGCCGCAGATCCAGCTCATAGCGCACACCTACCATGGTGCGCAGGGTCTCGTCATCCAGCTCCTCCGGCAGATTATAGCGCCGGGCCAGGGTGCGGATCAGCTGCTCCGCGGACATATCCTCCGTGAGGCGGAAGCCCTTGCGCTTCTCCAGCCAATCGTGAAAATACTCCTCATAGGCGGAGGAAACCTTGTCCATCTCGTAGGTATAGGGCCGGGTGGTGGACACGGGCAGGTGGTCCGTAATGGGGATCTCCAGATTCCGGCAGGCATTCGTCAGATCCAGCAGGCTCCCGTTGGGATCCTCCGCGTTGAAGAGCACATAGTACACCAGGCTCAGATCGTAGCTCGCCCGGTTGGACACCAGGACCTTGCCGCTGGTATCCAGGATGGAGCCCCGGACCGCGGTGACCACCGTGTTATAGGTGAAGGTCTCGCCCACAGGGCGCTCGTTGTCCCCGGCCGAGACCATCTGCAGCTTATAAAGGCGCACGGCGTAGAGGCCCACCACCGCCAGGATCACCACCAGCAGCAGGCCCACGCGAAAGCGCAGCCGTCTAGTATCCATAACTTTCGTCTCCAATCCGAGAGATCAGCCAGCTCAGAGGGAAGAACACCGCCATGCTGGCAAGGGAAAGGCCCATGCCCGGCAGCACGAAGCGCAGAAAGGTCTCTGGCTGCGCGGAGCCGAAATAGAGCTTGAGCAAAAAGATCGCGCCGTCCGACAGGAGCAGCACCGCAAAGCCGAAGAGCAGGGCGGGGAGAATGTGCCGGCGGAAGAACACCTGGCACGCGCCCCCGGCCAGGGCGCCCACCAGGGTCACAGCTACCAGGGTCACAGCGCCCATGTCCGCGCCGGTGAGGGCGTAGAAGCAGCCGGCGATCAGGCAGAACAGGCTTCCCTGCTCCGCGCCGGAGCACAGGGCCACCGCCACAGCTGCCACGGGAAACAGGGATACCGGAGTTCCCCCGATGCCGTTCCGGCCCAGGGCCACACTTTGCATCAGAAAGGCGACCAGGACCAGCAGCGCATTGAGTACCCAGCGCAGAACCGGCAGATATTTATGCTGCATGGCGTCGTCTCCTTTCTGATGCTTCGAAAAATGAATGGCAAAGCAGCTCGTCAGAGCTGTCTCAGGATCTGCTCCACCTGCTGGATCGCCCGATCCAGCTCCTGCTGCGCCGCATGAATGCGGCTCTGCATGGCAGCATCTGCAAGGATGCCGTCAAAAAGCACATCTGCTACACCCAGAAAATCCTGGGTTTCCAGATGGATGTCGATCCCGGCAAAGGCATCCGTGTCCCGCAGCTCCTTTTCAAAGCGCCGCAGAGTGCGCCGGGCCTCGGTGATATCCTGCTGCGCCTGCTCCATCCGGCTGTGCTTCACCAGAGAGGAAATCAGTCCGCCGGCGACAATGTCATAGACGCCCCAGCTTCTGGCGCTTGCCAGGCATTCCTTCGCCTGACGCAGACTGGAAAGCGCCTGCCTTCCGGCGGCGATGGCCTCCTGCCGTTCCTTTTCCTTGTCGTATGCCATGTGAATGCTCCTTTTCTCAGTCGGCGGTGTATTCCGTAATGAGGAACACCTGCTCCAGGTTCTCAAAGCCTGCCGCGGCGGTGACCTCCGCATAGCGGCTGGCGCCGCCGGGTGAGATACCGAAGGAGGCCACATGACCCAGGGTCAGTCCCTTGGGATAGTAGCCGGAACCGGAGGTGACCACCAGGTCCCCGGACTTGAGCACCGCGTCGGCGGAGATGTAGTCCAGGCGGATGTCCCCCGCCTGCCCGGTCTGCAGGGTCCCCTGGGCCACGCCGGTGTAACCGGCGCCGGAGACCTGGGCCGAGATCTGAAGGTTGGAGTCCAGCACCGTGGTGATGGTGGCCCAGTTGGCCCCCACATCGGTGACCAGGCCGATGACCTCCTCATACTCCGTCACAGCGCACATGCCAATCTGCAGGCCCGCCGCCGTGCCCTTGCCGATGGTGAAGCTGGAGCGGTAGACGGAGCTGTCCCAGCCGGTGATGTAGGCGGGCACGATGCGATACTCGGAGTAGTCCTGCTGCATGCCCAGCAGCTCCTTGAGCCGCTCGTTCTCCCGGGCGAACTCGTTGGCCTGCTGATTCTCCTGTTCCATCTGGGCGATCTGCTCCTTCAGATAGCGGTTCTCCGCCTCCAGAGCTTCGTAGCGATAGATGTAGTTATAGAGCCGCTCGAACTCCCGCGTCACGGCGGCAGTGCCGCTGCGGAAGGGCTGCAGCACGGTCTCGGTCACGTTCTGACCTGCGTTCCGTCCGCCGGAAAGGGCCAGGGACACGGCGATGAGCACCGCCGCCACCACCGCAATGATAAGGGTGGTGATGACCCGGGAAGTGAAAATGCGCTTCATGCCGTTCCTCCTTCCAGAACATGCACGTCAAACTGGGCAAGCATCCGGGAAAGCTCGCACAGGGGCAGACCCATCACATTGTAATAGTCCCCGGTGATCCCGGTGCAGAAGATGCTGGCCCGGCCCTGAATGCCGTAGGCGCCCGCCTTGTCCAGGCTCTCCCCGGTGGCAAGGTAGGCGGCAAGCTCCCGCTCCTCAATGGGGCGGAAGTGCACCGCGGTCCGGACCGTGCGGCTCAGGACCTGGGTCCCATGCCGCACCGTCAGGCCGGTCAGAACCTCATGGGCGCGGCCGGAGAGCAGGCGCAGCATCCGCTCCGCATCGGCGCGGTCGTGGGGCTTGCCCAGAACCTGTCCATCGCAGACCACAATGGTGTCCGCAGCGATGACCACCGCATCCGCAGGTGCCTGTGCGGCAGCCGCCTTCTCCCGGGACAGGCGCTCGGTCTCGGCAGCCGGATCCCGGGCGGGATCCATGGTCTCGTCGATATCCGCGGGGCAGATCGTGACCTCCAGGCCCAGCATGGCCAGCAAATCCCGTCTGCGGGGCGACGCGGAGGCTAAATACAGCTTCATGTATTGAACTCCTTACTCCACACCCCGGGCATACAGGCCCCGGGTGCACATCCCCGGATCAAAGACGCCGCCGCGCTCCAGACCGCGCAGCACATCGTCCACCTCGTCCGGGTGCTCGGTGGTAAAGCTCAGCCGCAGGGCCCAGAGGCCCAGATTCTCCAGCTGAGGCAGCTTGTCCAGAAGATACAGCTTCTTGCTGTTGAAGATCTCGCTCCGGCAGGAACCGGACTCCTTCAGAACCGGGAAGCCCTCGCCCCGGCGGTCATAGAGCCGCACCGGGGTGTCGCAGGAGCAGGCGCCCGTCCGGCCCTGGATGACGCAGTTCTCCGTCACCATGAGGGGCAGGCGGCCATAGGCCAGGATCTCCGTGGGCAGGGGCTTGGAAAGATCCCGGATCTGGGGCAGGGTCAGCTCAAAGCTGGCCGTGACAGATGCAAGGCCCAGGTCGCTGAAAAACTGGGCCGTGCGGGAATTGAACAGATTCAGGCCGTAGTCTCCCCGGATCTTCAATCCGGGAACCTTCACACTTTTCAGAAGGGCGATGTGGCCCAGGTTGCCTGCAAGAACCTCCCGCACGCCCATACCGGCCAGGACGGTCCTCAGCTGGGCGCGGAGGGCCTCCCGCTCCGAATCCCAAATGATCCGGGGCAGCACGGCGCAGAGGCTGGTCCCCGCCGGGACCTGTCCGGCCAGCTCCGGATGCTCAGAGAGCACCGACAGGGGCACATAGAGGACCTGGGGACCCAGTGCCAGAAGCCGGGGCGTGATCTGCTCCGCGCTGCGGACCTGGGCCGTAAAAGCCGGGGCTCCGGCAGGGCCGGGATGGTGCAGGGGTGGCCGGACCGGACCGGGTATGTAGGGCGCGGGCTCTCCCCGCTGGGCGCTGAGCTTCAGCAGGGCCTCCCGGCGAAGACCGTTGATGGCGGAGGCGGAGACGATCAGGCCCGGGTCCACATGGACCGTGCAGCTCTCCACCCGATAGGGGGTGCCGCCGGTGCGGGACAGGCGCTGGCCGATCTCCTCGGCTGTCAGACTGTGGCTCCGGGCAAGCTCCGGCTCCGGACCGAGGGCCTCGGTCCGGTGGCCGTCCTGATCCTGGCAGACCAGGCGGCTGAGCTGAGAGGCGGAGAAATCCGCCTGCATGGTCACCTTCACCCGCTGGGCCTCACCGCTCTCATAGGTGGCGCGGGCCTTGGCAAAGAGCTCCCGATCCTCAGGAGTGTCCTGATGAACGCCAAACATGTCCCGGCCCAGCTGATGGGTATAGTAGCCCTGGGTGAAGCCCTCCCGGGAGAAAGCCCGCTCCAGCTCGGAGCGCATGGTGTCGGTGACCTGCATGCCGTCCAGCACGGCCCGGTAGATCCGGGTCACTACCGCCACATATTCCGGCCGCTTCATCCGGCCCTCGATTTTCAGGGAGGCGACGCCCATGTCCCGCAGCTCCCCCAGGTAGTCCAGCAGACAGTTGTCCTTCAGGCTCAGGGGGTTCTTGGGTTCAAAACGACCATAGCCGTAGTTCATGCGGCAGGGCTGGGCACAGCCGCCCCGGTTGCCGCTGCGGCGGCCGATGACGCTGGAGAAGTAGCACTGGCCGGAGTAGCACATGCACAGGGCTCCGTGAACAAATACCTCGATCTCGATGGGGCTCATGGAGCAGATCTTGGCGATCTCCTCCCGGCCCAGTTCCCGGGCCAGGACCACCCGGCTGATGCCCATGTCCGCCGCCTGGAGAACGCCGGAGATGGAGTGGATGGCCATCTGCGTGGAAGCATGGACTGCCACCTGGCTTGCCCGGGACCGGCACAGTCCCACCAGGCCGAAGTCCTGAACGATGAAGGCGTCCACGCCCGCCTCCGCGGCGGCGTCGATGACGCGCAGCGCCTCGTCCATCTCCCGATCCAGCACCAGTGTATTTAAGGTCAGATGCACCTGAACACCCCGGACGTGGCACTCCCGCACCACCTCCGCCAGGTTGTCCAGGCGAAAATTCTTCGCGCCCATTCGCGCGTTAAAGCCCTCCGTTCCCAGGTACACCGCGTCCGCGCCGTTTTGCACGGCAGCGCGCAGGGCCTCCACGGAACCGGCAGGCGAAAGCAATTCGATCATATGGATTCTCTCCAAAAAGCAGATTCCCGCAATATAAAGTCATACTAAATTAGTATAGCACAAAACCCCTCCCGGGAAAAGAGGGTTTTTTTCGTCATAGGGGCGAAAAATCGCGCAAAACAGGGCGGGCTTTCAACCAAAATGCGGGATAGGCTTCCTTATCTTGCCAGCGGCCGGAGGGCTTTCTGCGCGCGCAGAATCGTCAAGGCCACGGGCTTCCGCCCGTGGCCTTGTGCTTAGAAGAAGTTTTCATCCCACTGGCGGCTTTCTGGCGCGGGCTCGGCAGCGCCGCAGAATCCTCCGCGGCTGCCACACGCCGCCGCCGGCCCAGGGGCCGGGGACGTCTCTCTTTGATCATAGAATACCAGAATCCCGCCCCCTTGTCATGAACGAACTGTGACCGGGCTGGAAACAAAAGGTGAAATCAGATCAGCGTTGCTCTGGCGCTGCCCAGCTCCTGAGAGATCTTCAGGCCGCACAGGCGCAGCTGGGAAAGGTCCGACTGCATCTTGTGCTCATCTGTCATGTTGTAGAAGAAGATGCTCAGTGCGGCGATCACCTCATCGTTCCGGTTGCGGATCGGAACCGCAATGGTCCCGCTTCCCGGATAGCGCTCACCCCGCTCGATGGCAAACTCCGCTGTGCGGTACATTTGGACCTGCGCCAGCACCTCCGCCGGGTCCGTAATGGTCTTGTCCGTATAGGCCTCGATGGGCCGCTCCGCCAGGTCCGCCCGGATCACCTCATCCGGCTGGGCCGCCAGAAGCAGCTTCCCAGGAGCCGTGGTGCACGCGTGGACCAGTCCGCTGGAGAGGCTGTTATATGGACTTCATCCTCCAGACGGGCACCAAATACTTCGGCTTCAACGTAGACTTCGGCACCTTCCAGAACGTGTTCACCTCCCCCATGCGTCTGCCGGGCATGCCTGAGGACGGCGGCCCCTGCTCCGTGCCTGAGGACATCATTCCTATCCTGCCCTACGTCTACTGCTGCCACGCCAAGTTCAACCAGATGAGCGAGGACTTCCGGGAAGTCACCATCCCCTATGAGGAGATCATCCGGGTCATGAAGGACAACGGCTATCAGGGCTATATGCTCTCCGAGTACGAGGGCGCGCGGAAGGACGAGCCCGGCTTTGTGTCTGATCAGCTCCGCCGCCAGCACATCATGATGAAACGCATTCTGGGCTTCTGAGAAGGAGGAAACGACAATGTTGGAAAAAGACGTCATTCAGCAGCGAGGCTTTCATAATATCATAAAGGACGACCAGGTGGTCGGCTTCCAGGTCCGGGTGCGCAGCACCAATTATCGGGGCATCTACCTCTCCGAGCTCTTCCCCGGCGCCATGGTGGTGGACGGAAAGGTCTACCCCAAGGAGATGGTGATCTGGGAGATCAATGGCAAGGACTTCACCGCCGCGGAGATGGAGACCGCCTGCAATGAGCACTGGTGCTCCACCACAGACGCCGCCACCCTCAAGGTCTACGTTCCCGGTGGTCTGGAGTCCGGCTACCACGACATCGAGGTGCGCTTCAAGTACACCTCCTCCTATCTGCCGCCCCAGCTGCAGCAGAACATAGACCCGGACGCGGATCCCTCAGTGAATCCCGCTCCCGGCTTCGGCGGCAACGGCCGCTTCCGGCGCAGACTGCTTCTGGTATAAGCATTTCAGGCAGCACCCTTCCGGTGCTGCCTGTTTTTTTGAAAAAAAGAAAAAAACCTCTTGACATTTTCGCTTTAAAGGTTTAAACTGACAAAGACGCGGCGGGTTGCTCCTGCCGGAACCACGCGGAGCGGCGCTCCGTTCAGAAAGTTGTGATCGTTATGGTACTTCTCATCGTCCTGCTGGTGGTCTTCTTCGGAATTATGGCCGCGGTGGGCATCTACTCCCGCCGGCACGCCACGGATGTAAACGGCTTCGTCCTGGGCTCCCGGAACGTAGGCCCCTGGCTGACTGCCTTCGCCTTCGGCACCAGCTATTTCTCCGCTGTCATCTTCGTGGGCTACGCGGGTCAGTTCGGCTGGAACTTCGGCCTGGCCTCCACCTGGATCGGCCTGGGCAACGCCTTCATCGGCTCCCTGGCAGCCTGGCGGGTGCTGGGACGCCGCACCCGGGTCATGACCCAGCATCTGGACAGCCGCACCATGCCGGATTTCTTCTTCCAGCGCTTTGACTCCAAGGGCCTGCGCACGGCGGCCAGCATTATCGTCTTCATCTTCCTGATCCCCTACACCGCCTCCCTGTACAACGGCCTTTCCAGTCTGTTCCAGATCGCCTTTGACATCCCCTACTGGGTGGTGATCCTGCTCATGGCCGGTCTGACTGCCCTGTATGTCCTCTTCGGCGGTTACATGGCCACGGCCATCAACGATTTCATCCAGGGCCTCATCATGCTGGTGGGCATTGTGGCGGTGATCTTTGCCGTGCTCAACGACAACGGCGGCTTCACCGAGTCCATCCGGCAGCTGTCCCTGCTGGACGCCGGGACCGGCGCCCAGGGCGCTTTCACCTCCTTCTTCGGTCCCCAGCCCCTGTCGCTGCTGTTCGTGGTCATCCTCACCAGCCTGGGTACCTGGGGCCTGCCCCAGATGGTGGGCAAGTTCTACGCCATCAAGTCCGAGGACGCCATCGACCGGGGTACCCTGATCTCCACCTTCTTCGCCATTGTGGTGGCCGGCGGCTGCTACTTCCTGGGCGGCTTCGGTCGGCTCTACGCGGACAAGGTCACCATGGTCAACGGCAAGGTCGCCTTTGACACGGTTGTGCCCAGCATGCTCTCGGGCCTTCCCACCATCATCATTGCCGTGGTCATTGTTCTGGTCCTCTCGGCCAGCATGTCCACCCTCAGCTCCCTGGTGCTGACCAGCTCCTCCACCCTGACCCTGGACGTGATCTTCGCCCGCCGCAAGGCGGACGAGGGCAAGCAGCTGGTGACTCTGCGGCTGCTGGTGGTATTCTTCATTCTCATCTCCGCCGTCATCGCCATCATCAAGGACGCCTACGGCTTCACCTTCATCGCCCAGATGATGGGCGTCAGCTGGGGCGCGTTGGCCGGCGCCTTCCTGGCCCCCTTCCTCTATGGCCTGTACTGGAAGCGCACCACCCGGGGCTCGGTCCTGGCCTGCTTCATCGCCGGCTGCGGTATCGAGATTCTGCAGCTGATTATCTCCCTGAGCGGGAAGAACTTCTCCGTCTCCTGGCTGAACTACATCTTTGCCTCCTCTGTCCGCTCCGGCGCGGTGGCCATGGTGGTGGGCCTGATTCTGGTTCCCATTGTGAGCCTCTGCACCAAGAAGCCGGACGCACAGAAGGTGGACGCTATCTTCTCCTGCTATCAGAAAACCGTCACCACCACCGTCCGGGATTCCTTGGGCGAGTGATCTGGTATTTTCCCTCTCTCGTGCGGCCTGGCATTTGTCAGGCCGCATTTGTATGCTCTTGTCAAAAACAGGACTGGACAGTATAATGAAGTTACAGAAAACCTCGCTCCGGCAACGCTTTATGAAGATATGGAAGCTCATAAGGTTTGGAAAGGGTGGTAACATGTTTCGATACACACTTCTTCGCTTTTATGACTATGGAAGAGGTGATCTATCACTCTGGGCGAATAATGATTGTAAGTAACCGTGTCATGAGAGTTTTCAAAGAAAACAAAGTTCCTGTGATTCTCTATACGCCCATTTTGTTAATTACCAATCAAGAGGAAAAAACTTATGGAATACTTTGAGCTCGCATTTTTTGTTGAAAAATTGAGCGTGCAAGCGCTTGATTGCATTGAGAACACTCTTCGAGAGAATCTGCAATTATCAACATGGCGTAATCCAGCAGAGAAGCGTTCGGAAAGAATCTTATCAAACAGAGAAGTGGTGTTTGAGCGTTTCGAGTATCAAGAAAAAGAGTATTCGGAATTCGTGCTTAGTATCGGGGAGCTTTATTTCACAAAGAAGAACTTTGACCAGCAAGTGGATGATCTTACACATCTGGTCCATCGCTGCTTTCAGCTATCGCCCTATCTCTCTTATGCGACTGGGATCTATGAAACGACATATTATTGGACATCTGAATGCAGCACCCTTTCCGATGTGAAACAAGCGGCACTGGAACACTTTCCATTTCTTTTCTTCCGAGATAACGCAAATAAAGATCATCGATTTGTAGAAAGAAATGGTTGCTTCTACTTTTATCAAGATCATCTGCAAGACATTTTTGCAAATCCGATCCGATCCATGATGTTGGATAATCATGTGTCTGAGGATGAAGCGATAAAAAGGTTGGACATATCGAATTGCCATGAATAGCTTTTCCATTACTCGGTTGCAATGACATAATGCCACCTGCGGCACAGATCTGATGACCAGGAAGGGCAACTCTGCATCTCTTCTTTGTCGAGACCTTCTATGCGTCCGGAACGAACTGACGATCATGCAGCCCATACGCCGAAAACAACTTCTCCGTGCGGCCTGGCATTTGCCAGGCCGCATTTGACATTTCTGCTCCGCTTGACTATCATAAAAGAAAAAACGCCAAAGGAGGCTCACCATGACCAATCAGCAGAAATGGAAGGCCCTGTCCCGGATCCTGGATCAGCGGGACGTGTACTACCGGACCCTGGGCAAGCTCAGCTTCGACCAGTCCTGCTGCGCCCCGGAGGAGGGGCTGGAGCAGGCCGGGGAGGACATGGCCGTCATCAGTCAGCAGTGCTACAAGATCACCCATTCCAAGCGCTACGAGCGCCTGATCACCGAGCTCCACGAGGACGCAAGCGGCCTGGGTCATACGGAGCAGAAGCTCATTTCGCGGCTGTGGGAGGAACACAGCAAGGTGAAGAACATCCCCCCGGAGCTGGACTATGAGATGAACCAGGTCCAGGCCAGGGCCTACGGCGTGTGGCTCAGCGCCAAGAAGCAGAGCGACTACAGCCTCTTTCAGCCCGTCTTTCAGCAGCTGGTGGAGCTGACCCGGAAGACCATCGACCTGCGGGACGAGAGCTACAGAAGCTGCTACGACGCCCTGCTGGACGACTATGAAAAGGGCGGCTCCATCGAGCAGCTGGACGCCTTTTTTGACGCCCTCAAGGCCAGGATCGTGCCCCTGGTGCGCAGGATCGTCACCGAGGGTAAGCCGATCCGGGAGGACTTTCTGACGAGGCCCTGCCCCATCCCGGAGCAGGAGGCCTTCTCCCGGTACCTGCTGGAGCTGGAGGGCCTGCGCAAAAGCGCCCTGGTTCTCATGACCACGGAGCACCCCTTCACCACCAATTTCGGTCCCCAGGACGTGCGGGTCACCACTCACTACTACGAAACCGACTTTATCTCCAACATCTTCACCACCCTCCACGAGGGCGGCCACGCCCTGTTCATGCAGAACGAGCCCGCGGAGTTCTATGCTCTCCACGCCGCCGACGGCATGTCGTCTGCCATGCACGAGTGCATCTCCCGCTTCTATGAGAATCTCATCGGCCGCAGCGAGGCCTTCATCCACTTCATCTACCCCAAGCTGCGGGAGATCACCGGCGATACCTTTGCCGACGTGTCCGAGCGGGAGCTCTATGAGGCGGTGAACCTGTCCCGGCCCAGTCTGATCCGCACGGAGTCGGACGAGCTGACCTACAGCCTGCACATTCTCATCCGCTACGAGCTGGAAAAGGCCTTTGTCAACGGCGAAATGGACTTTGCAGACCTCCCCGCCGCCTGGAACGCCAAATACCGGGAGTATCTGGGCGTGGAGGTTCCCGACGACGCCCGGGGCATCCTTCAGGACGTGCACTGGTCCGGCAGCTACGGCTATTTCCCCTCCTACGCTTTGGGCAACGCCTATGGCGCGCAGATCCTGCACACCATGAAGCAGGAGCTGGATGTGGATGCCCTGGTTTCCCAGGGCGACCTGGCCGCTATTCTCGCCTGGCTGCGGGAGAAGGTGTTCTCCATTGCCAGCATCTCCACCCCGGACGAGTGGATCCGCGCCATCACCGGCGAGCCTCTGAATCCGGACTACTATCTGGACTATCTGGAGCAGAAGTTCACTGCGCTGTACGAGCTCTGATTCTCAGGACGCTGAATTCCCATTGGGATTCAGCGTCCTTTCTCCTTTGCAGAATCCACAAATTCACCGGGTGCATTTTGGTGAATTGACAGAATAATCTCTTTGTTCTGCGAAGATTGATTGACAAACGAAACAAATCGTGGAACAATGAAACTGCAAGCAAGAATGTCGGAGCGAGAGCTCCGGAGAATGCACAACACAGAGAGGAGAATACGAATGGCAACACCTGCAATCAAGGGCCCGAAGCGCGGCGTATCGATCTACAGTTACTCCGGCGAATGGGGCGTCACCATGAATCTGGAGGACTGCTTCAAGGATATGTACGATATGGGCGCCACCGGCGTGGAGATCCTCGCCAACGGCCACATCGAGAACTATCCCCAGCCCACCAACGAGTGGATGGACAACTGGTTCCGCCTGTGCACTAAGTACAACATCACTCCTGTGGAGTACGGCCACTGGGTCACCAGCCGTCTCTATCGCGGCGAGATGGAGCTGAACACGGAGGAGTCCCTCCGCATGCTCAAGCAGGACATCATTCTGGCTCATCGTCTGGGCTTCACCGTTCTGCGTACCAAACTGGGCGTCATTGACTGGGTTCTGACCCCTGTGCGCAACTGGCGGGAGATCATCCTGGGCGCTCTGGATCTGGCAGAGCGCTACAACGTCTGCATGTGCCCCGAGATTCACATGCCCACGGCTCTGTCCTCCAAGATGGTTGCTGACTATGTGGAGTTCATCGACAAGTACCAGACCAACAACTTCGGCCTGAACATCGATTTTGGCACCTTCCAGAATGCCAACATGCCCAACTTCCCCGGCACCCCCGAGGACGGCAGCCCCTGCAGCTATCCCCATGAGCTGCGGCCTCTGCTTCCCTACATCCATGCCTGCCACGCCAAGTTCAACAACATGTCCGAGGACTTCCAGGAGACCACCATCCCCTACCCCGAGATCATCAAAGAATTCGTGGACGGCGGCTGGGACGGCTACTTCCTGTCCGAGTATGAGGGTCCCCACAAGGATGAGCCCGGCTTCGTTTCTGAGCAGCTGAAGCGTCAGCATGTCATGATGAAACGCATCCTTGGTTACTGATCGGAAAGGAGAGAGAAATCATGCTTGAAAAACAGAACGTTCAGACCCGCGGTTTCCACAACGTCTATGACGAGGAAGGCAACGCCATCGGCTTCCAGGTCTGCATCCGCTCCACCTATTACAAGGGCGTCTGGCTGAGCCAGATCCGCGTGGGCGATGTGGTCGTGGACGGCGAGCACTTCGGCCGCGACAAGCAAACCTGGATCATCAACGGCGTGGAGTATGACGCCGATCAGATGGAAAAGCTGAGCACCATCCACTGGCACATCCTGGATGTGGCCACTATCGTGGTGAAGAAGCCCGGCGGACTGGCCCAGGGCTATCATGACGTGGAGGTCAACTTCGGCACGCCCGGTTCCTACACGCCTCCCATGTTCGCCATCCCGCCCAAGGACAAGTCCGAGTGGGACAAGCCCTTCGACATCGAGGTCTTCTCCAAGCTGGCGGTCCGTCCCTACAAGAACCGCATGATCATCGTCTGACCCATTGTTTCTTTCGCCGCCCGGCAAGTCCGGGCGGCGTTTTTTCTGGGAATGCTTGACGAATCTGCCGGTCGGTTATATAATACTAACTGATATAATGTCGTAAACGGTTGTCTATGGCAAATTCAGAAAGAAGGAAATTACACATGAATATCTATGGGAAACTCGCCCTGTTTGTGGGCGGCACACTCTTTGGCTCCGCCGGCTTTAAGCTCCTTGGGAGCAAGGACGCCAAGAAGGTCTATACCCACACCACTGCCGCGGTGCTGCGCTGCAAGGAACGGGTCCTGAAAGACTTTGACACCCTGCAGGAGAACTGCTCCGACATCCTGGCGGACGCCAAGGCCATCAATGAGGCCCGGGAGGAAGCCGAGGCGGCTGAGGTCATCGAGGACGCTGCGGAAGCAGAACAGGCATAAGCAGAAAAAAGGCCGCGGATGCGGCCTTTTTATCCGGTTTGGAGTAATTCAAATGAACTTTATCATCAAACATGAAACCCGGGACCAGCTTCGGCTCCAGGCGGATCTTCGGCGCATGAGCGTGGCCCAGGCAGACCTGCTGGAGGCCTATCTTCAAGGGCTTTCCCAGATAGATCGGGTCACGGTCCACGAGCGCACCTGCGGCGTGATCCTGCGCTACCACGGCTCCCGCGGCGCCATTCTGGAGGCTCTCTCCCGCTTCCGCTTTGAGCAGGCGGAGAAGCAGATCCAGATCCTCAGTCATTCCGGCCGGGAACTGAACCGGGCGTTTCAGGGAAAGCTCCTGCGCCTGGTGGCGCTCCGCTACATCAAAAAGCTCTATCTGCCCCGTCCCATTCGCATCGCGCTTTGTATCTGCAAGGCAGTGCCCTATGCGCTGCGGGCGCTGCGCTGTCTGCTGCGCGGTCAGCTTCATGTGGAGCTGCTGGACGGAGTCGCCATCACGGCGGCGGTTCTGACCGGGGATTACGACACGGCGGATTCCGTCATGTTCCTGCTGCATCTGGGTGAGCTGCTGGAGCAGTGGACCCGAAAGAAATCTCTGGACAATCTGGCCCGCAGCATGGCCCTGAATGTGACCGACGTATGGCTGCGCACGGACAGCGGTACGGACGTGCAGGTCCCCATCTCCCAGGTGCAGGAGGGGGATCGGATCGTGGTGGACATGGGCAGTCTCATTCCCCTGGACGGAGAGGTCCTGGAAGGCGAGGCCATGGTGAACCAGGCCTCCCTCACCGGAGAGTCCCTCCCTGTGGAAAAACGCCCCGGCACCCTGGTCTACGCCGGGACCGTGCTGGAGGAGGGCCGCTGTGTCATCCGGGTGACCAGGACCTCCGGCGTTGGGAAATACGATCAGATCGTTCAGATGATCGAAGCCTCGGAGCGGCTCAAATCCGGCGTGCAGAACCGGGCGGAAAACCTGGCGGACAAGCTGGTTCCCTACAGTCTGGGCACCAGCGCCCTAACCTATCTTCTGACCCGGAACGTGACCCGGGCCATCTCCGTGCTTATGGTGGACTTCTCCTGCGCTCTGAAGCTGGCCATTCCGCTGAGCGTGCTCTCCGCCATGCGGGAGGCGGGCGGCCATAAGATCACCGTTAAGGGCGGCAAATACCTGGAGGCCGTGTCCCAGGCAAGGACCATCGTCTTTGACAAGACCGGCACGCTGACCAAGGCCTGCCCCGTTGTGGTGGATGTGGTTCCCTTCTCCGGCCGCAGCAAACAGGAGATGCTTCGTCTGGCCGCCTGTCTGGAGGAGCACTTCCCCCACTCCATGGCAAACGCCGTCGTGGCGGCGGCCAGGGAGCAGGGACTTGACCACGAGGAGATGCACTCCCAGGTGGAGTATCTGGTAGCCCACGGCATCGCCTCCACAGTAGACGGCGCAAGGACCATCATCGGCTCCAGTCACTTTGTATTTGAGGACGAGCAGGTGCAGATCCTGCCCGAGGACAAGGCTGCCTTTGACGCGCTGCCCGATCGTTACTCTCAGCTCTATCTTGCCATCGACGGGATCCTCTCGGCGGTGATTCTCATCTCCGATCCCCTGCGGCCGGAGGCCAAGCAGGCGGTGGAGCTTCTGCATCAGGCAGGCTTTGACAAGGTCGTCATGCTCACCGGCGACTCCGCCCGGACCGCCCGGGCTGTCGCAGCGGAGGTGGGCGTGGACGATTATCAGGCGGAGGTCCTGCCCGAGGACAAGGCATCCTTTATCCAGGCGGAACAGGCTCAGGGCCGTAAGGTGGTCATGATCGGCGACGGCATCAACGACGCCCCCGCCCTCTCATACGCGGATGTGGGGGTTGCCATCGGCACCGGCGCGGCCATCGCCCGGGAGGTGGCGGACGTGACCATCTCCGCGGAAGATCTGCGGGAGCTGGCCTTCCTCAAGAATCTTGCTGACCTGCTCATGTGCCGGATCCACCGGAATTACCGCTTTGTGCTTGGCTTCAATGGAGGTCTCATCGGCCTGGGCGCCCTGGGCATCCTGCCGCCGGCTACTTCGGCGCTGCTGCACAACTCCTCCACCCTGGCGCTGAGCCTGAACAGCATGACCAATCTGGTAAGGCAAGAATAACATGGAAAAATCCCTGGAAACAGCCGTTTCCAGGGATTCTTTTACTCATTCGGGACTAAAATCCGCAGGGCGCTGGGATGGTTGCGGATCAGCGCTTCCTTTACATCGCCGCCGTACTCCCCGTCCAGCGTCCAAGGCACCGGCTCCTCGAAGTAGAAGCGGGCCTCCGGGCTGTGGATAAAGTAGAAGTCCGGGGCGTCCAGATTCAGCCGCAGCAGCGCGGTGGTCATGTTGTTGAAATCCACCAGAGTCTTGGGCCGCTTCACCAGCAGCACCTCGGAGAGCCCGTCGGCCAGGTCCACCCGCTCCTGAATGGCGGAGGGATGGAAGCCGCCCACGCTGGTGGTGGAGCAGACGGTGCCGAAGATGACCTCGTCCTCAATGACCCGGTCCGGCAGTTCCACCCGGACATGGTAGGATTTCACATCGCTCAGGGCCCGGACGCCCTGCATCAGGTACGCCAGGCGGCCCAGGGCATGCTTCTGCTCCTGGGGCGTGGCGTAAGCTACATCGGTAAAGAGGCCGAAGGCCGCCACATAGAAAAACCAGCGGTCGTTGAAGCTCTGCGCGTCGATGGGGATGGGAATACCGTGGGCCGCCACATGGGCAGCGGCGGGAATGTCCCGGGGCAGATGGAGATTCGTGGCGGTGTCGTTGACAGTACCGGCCGGAATGTAGGACAAAAGCGGACGCTCGGAAAGCTGCATCAGGCCGGAGACCGTCTCATTGAGGGTCCCGTCGCCGCCGCAGGCCAGGATCTGGTCATAGTCCCCGCCGATCTGCGCAAGCAGCGGCGCGATCTCTCCGGGGCCGGAGGTGGGATGGACTGTGACCACGCAGCCTGCATGGGTCAGCTCCTCGATGACCTCCAGGGCGTGGGCGCGGATCTCGCCCCGCCCGGCGTTGGGATTCAGCACAAACAAAACCCGTTTTGCCATGTCTGCCTCCCGTTTGGATCAGTACATTCCCACAGGGTCCACCAGGACCACATTCTCATAATAGGTCTTGCTCTCGTAGGAATCCAGGATCTGCTGCTCCTGCTCGGAATAGCGGCTGGAGAGCAGGGCGTTTCTGGTCATATAGGACCAGTACTCGTCGCCCTGACCTGCATAGTACATGATGTGATAGCCGTAGCTTGTACGCACGATGCCCGTATCACCGATCTGCCGCGAAGCGTCAAAGCACCAGTCGTTGAACTCCTGAACCATCTGGTGGGGATAGACATTCTCATACAGGCCGCCGGTGGTGTTGGAGCCCGGGTCCACAGAGTAGTTGTTGGCCAGCTGGGCGAAATAGTCCTCGGTGGGATTGTTCTTCCAGGTCTCCAGAATGTCTTCCGCGTCCTGGAGGGCGGCCGCCCACTCATCCTCGTCCTCCGTGTCAGAGGGCTGGAGGAGGATATGCCGCACGTTCACCAGGCGCGTGCCGTCCTGGAGGATGTTATTGCTCTCAAACTCGTCCTTGTGCTCCTCGTAGTAGGCCTCGATCTCCTCCTCGGTGCAGCTCAGACGGGACTGGAGCTCCGCCACATAGGCATTGGCGGTCATATAGGTCTTTGTAAACTCCAGATAGTCGTCCGCGGTGGCGTAGGGGCTGAAGAAAGCCTGCAGATAGCTCTCCAGATCCTTGTAGCCGTAGTTCACAGCGGCAGCAGTTGTGGAGTCGATGAGGTTGTCAAAGTAGGTCTCATAGACCTCCGGCAGGGCGAACTTCTCCGCCTGAGCAGCCTGGTTCAGGGCGGCGTAGTAGTCAAAATCGCTGATGGCCATATCCAGGAAGTACTTCTGCCAGGTGATCCCCTCATCCTCGTCATAGTACTGCTCCGTCAGGGGCTTGCTCAGATCCAGAAACTGGCTGATGTTGAAGGCGGAGTTGGCGGAATAGAAATTCTGAATGCCGTACCAGTAGTAGAAGGGCAGCTGGCGGTTGTTCAGGGTCCGGTCGCCGTCCACCGCCACGATCTGGTCCAGCATCTCATCGGACACGCTGGCGGCGGGATAGGTGTAGACGCCCTCCTCCGGGGTGAAGCTCGTCACGGGATTGGTCACCACGGGGGTCTGGGTGGAGGGGGTCTGGGTGGTCGCAGGCGGCGTCTGGGTGCTGCTCTCGCTGGTCTGGCCCACGGCATTGGTATCCGGCGTGGGAGCTGCCGTCCGGTTATGGCGCAGGATCAGCGCCACGAAGGCTGCTGCCACCAGGGCAACCAGCACCACGGTGATGGCGATGGTGGCGCCTCGGGAGAGCTTCTTCTTTCCCATTCTTGCGCCGCACTTGGGGCAGGCCTCCGCGTTCTTGGGAAGCTCCGCGCCGCACTTTGGACATTTCATGTAGGATCACTCCTGTGTTGTCAGTTTGATTCTGGGGAAATGCTATCTGTTAGTTTATCAGAAATCAGCGGCTATTGCAATGGATTTGACAAAAACATACTGCTTTTTCCCTGTTCGCTCATTGCGGCTAGGAAAAGATGGGAGTATACTGAGCTTAGAAAGGATGGATCAATATGATTCGAAACATACTTCTTCTGCTGCTGGACTCCGTGGGCGTGGGCGCCCTGCCCGACGCTGCTGACTACGGCGATGCCGGCGCCGCCACCGTGCCCCATGTGCTGGAGGCCTTCCCGGACCTGAAGATCCCCAACCTTCGGCGGCTGGGCCTGTGCCACCTGGACGGCCTGGAGGCCTTCCGGGATGAGACGGAGCCGGAGGCCATCTACTGCCGCCTGGCAAGCCGCTCCCGGGGCAAGGATTCCATCGTTGGCCACTGGGAGCTCATGGGCGAGATCACCCCCGCGCCCTTCCTCACCTTCCCGGAGGGCTTTCCCCAGGAACTTCTGGACGAGTTCTGCCGCAGGACCGGCGCGCCGGGGGTTCTTGGCAACTGCCCCGAATCCGGCACCGCCATCATCGCACGGCTGGGCGCCGAGCACCAGGCGACGGGCAAGCCCATCGTCTACACCTCCGCCGACAGCGTGTTCCAGATCGCCTGCCACGAGGATGTGGTGCGCATACCAGAGCTCTACCGCTGGTGCGAGATCGCCCGGGACCTGTTTGACGAAATGGGTCTGAAGCTGGGCCGGGTCATCGCCCGCCCCTTCGTGGGTGAGCCGGGAAACTACACGCGCACAGCCAACCGCCACGACTATGCGGCCACCCCTGCCTCCCGTACGGTATTGGACGTTCTGGTGGACGCCGGGGTTCCCGTCCACTCCATCGGAAAACCCGTTGACATCTTTGCCGGGCGAGGCTTCACCTCCCGGGAGAAGACTGCCTGCAACGCCCAGACCCTGGCCCTGGCTGCCCAGGCTGCCCGGGAGCGGGAGGGGCTGATCTTCGCCAATGTCCTGGACTTCGACCAGCTCTGGGGCCACCGCCGGGATGTGGCCGGCTACGCCCACGGGCTGGAGGAGGTTTCCGATGCTCTGCCCGCCATTCAGGAGGCCCTGGGTGAGGACGGACTGCTCATTGTCACCGCGGACCACGGCTGCGACCCCACCTATACCGGGACGGACCATACGCGGGAGTACATTCCCGCTCTGATCTGGCGCAAGGGGATCCATCCGGAGAACAAGCTCACCCGGGACTGCTTTGCCGACGTGGGACAGACGATCCTGAAGGTCCTGGGCGTGGAGGCTCCAAAAGAGTTACCAGGAATAAGTATTATGTAAATCAAAAAAATTCTTCATCTTTGTTGCATTTTGCTTCGCTCAAACGTTTCATTGAATAGAGAGTTTTGAAAGGGGCGACAGGGACATTTCAGATCTTATCAAAAAAGCACATAAAAGAGAATATGTGAAGGAGGTGCTGAATATGCAAAAAAGAACGATTGGATTGTCTTTGTCTTTCTTAACCTTGTTCCTGCTTTTGATCCTTATGAGCTTTCTCTATTATTTCCTGTTTGTAATCATTCCACGTGATTATGAGCCTGTTTCCAACGAACGCGCTGATCGAATTGCGCAAGAAGACCTCCATTTGGATACCTCGGACTATCATTTTTGTGGAGGAGTGAATCTGACATATCAAGACAATGTTACGTTGCTTTACTATTTGGTCGATACGTCGGATCATGCCGAGCCACATGGTTCGACATCATCTTGGAATATCCTCAACCCCGAGGATATATATCCATGCCGAGAGTTGACATTGTTTTCAAAAGATTCGTGGGTTTTCCCGCGCACCTCTGAAATATCCTGTGCCTTTTCCATTACTTCACGCGAAGAACGAGAATATCGGCTTGCAAACGATCAAAGCGTTTGTGAAAAGTGCAGGGTGGAGTATGAGTATGTCATTCTTGGACCTTCAGAGGAGGGGCAATTGGTTTGCCTTCTTGAGATCGTTTTTAATCCCTGGACAGATAGAAGAGGGTAGGTCGTATGAAATGGAATCGCACCTTTTTCAGCGCACTTCTGCCGCTGCTGGTTCTTTCATCTGTTGGAACCTATTTTGCCCAGTATCTTTGCTGGAAATATCATTACTATGAACTTGGCCCGATTTTTGTATGTTTGACTGGAATCGTCATTGGCCTAATTTGTGTGCCCATACTCCACAGGAATCGTCCGATCCATTGGAATACTATCTGGCTTCTCTGGAACTGCACTTCTTTGCTGTTTTTCTTTATCGGACTCGGTTTCAAGATAGATCCGATTTCTTTTGGCATGCACTTGCGTTATGCAGACCATATCCACCCAATCATGACACAACTCGGATTTGTTTTCTTTTCAAGATTTTCTTGCCTGGTCATTAAAATGTTGCTGGATTGCTTTGCAAAGAAAACTCGAGAACAACAAAAAAATAGCGTGGATCAACCCGGAATAAGTATTATGTAAATCAAAATTTCTTCTTCATCTTTGTTGCATTTTGCTTCGCTCAAACGTTTCATTGAATAGAGAGCTTTGAAAGGGGCGACAACGATGAAAAAGATCCTGCTGTGCATCATTTTGGGAAGTTTCTTCCTGCTTTCGGCCTGCACCGGACGGGGAACGATTCCGGTCCTGACTCCGGAGGAGTTGTCCGCCCAGGCGCTTGTACAGGGACCTCCGGACCTGTTCTTGGATCAGGTGGGACAGATGAGCAGCCTTTTGTCCCTCTTCTGTTCGCCGGGGGCTTCGAACTTCGACTATGATCCAACACTGCCATACTATGACAGTTTCGGCGGTGCTTTTTGGGAGGAAGGTGCGATTGTCCTTCTGGTTACCAGGCCGGAGGAAGCCTGTTGGGCCTCTTTTCCCCGCCTGTACATGGGCAGCACCCGGGAACTGCGCTCCTGTGACTTCTCCCTGTCAGAGCTCTATGAAACTTACGCGGAGCTTCAGACGCTTTTGCAGGAACATGATCAGTCTGTGCGCAGCGTTTCTGATGCGCTGCCCTCCTATGAAAACAATCGGATTATAATTTATGTCAACTCATGGAGCGCTTGGAAGAACGCGGCGCTGTCCGAAAAGCTGGCCCATCCGGAGCGCTGCATGGTGGTACAAGGGACGCCGATGCTGCCCGAGATGGAGGTTTTCCACGATCTGGAGGCATACAGACAAAGCACAGCGGCAGACGCTTCTGCGGTCGGGCGTCTTTATCAGCGGATGCTGAACGCATGGCTCTTCTATCCGCCGGACAGTCTGGAGAGCCGTCTGCTCTGTCCCATCAACAACCTGCCCTTCAAGGATTTCCTGATTCTCGCCCAGTATACGCCGGACCTGGAGCCCCTGTATGTTGCATGGGATGAGACCGTAGAAGAGAAGGTCCAGCGGGCCTTTGCGGGGTTTTCTCAACTCACAATGGCAGAGTTCCCAAGCAATCATACGATTTCTACCCTGCCGAAATATAGTTTTCCAGCAGGTTCTGCAGGAGAACTGTTTCAGAATGCCGAGCAGGATCCGGAGCTTTTGATAAAGGATCTTTGGATCCCATTCTGGCGCTGGGCGGAAGCCAATTCGGAGGCCTTGGATCCGGCAGAGTACCAAAGCGTGTATCTCTCCCGGGATGCGGAAGCCCGGATTGTCGCCTGCCTGATTCGTGCAAAGCCAGGCTCAGATGGCAGTATTCTTGCGGACGTGCTGCGCGTTCAACATGGCACGATTACCTTCGCCGAAACGGCTGTTTGGGATCCATAAATATTTTATGGTAACTTTATTCTGTTCCGACCCAGAGTTCCAACATTTGCACTTCTGTTATCTCTCATAAAAGACCATCCTCCACGCGAAGCGTGGAGGATGGTCTTATTTATTCAGTCTTCGGAGCTTCGCCGGAGGTCCTGGGCTTGTGGCCGCGGCCGCCTCTGTGGCGGCGGGATTTCTTCTGGCCGCCCTCCTGGCCCTCAGACTTTGGCGCGGCGTCCTTCTGTTCCTGCCGGGGACGCTCTGCTCTCTGCTTGGGCTCCTGCTTCGGTTTTTCCTGCTGGGGCTTCTGCTTTGCCTCCGGGGTCCGGCTCTCCGCCGTCTTCTCCCCGACCCGCTTGCCTCTGCCACCCCGGCCGCCTCTGTGGCGGCGGCTGTGCTTCTGTTCGCCGCCCTCCTGGGCCGCTTCGCCGCTCTGCTCGGTCTCCGGCGCTTCGCCCCGCAGGCGCACCGCGGGGAATGCCTCCTCCTCGCTGAGCTTCTCGGTCAGGCTGCGCCGGGGCTTCAGATTGCCGCCGGAGATGGGCGCCAGATCCTCCGGGATGGGCGGATCCGTCTTCTTGGCCTTGCCGCTGCGCAGCACGCAGATCTCGCAGTTGTGGAAGCATCGCACCTCATCGGGCGCCTTCTCCATGCGCACCTTCACCTGCTCCTGAAGCAGGTTTACCTCCGAGATGGTGCCCCGGCCCTCCGGGGTATCCACGAAGCTCTCCGCCTTGGGGGCGGCAGCTATGAGGGATTCATAGGCGTCCTGCTCATATTTCAGGCAGCACATGAGCCGCCCGCAGGTGCCGGAGATCTTGGTGGGGTTCAGAGACAGATTCTGGGTCTTTGCCATCTTGATGGACACGGGCTGGAAGTCCGCCAGGAACTCGCCGCAGCAGAAGGGTCTGCCGCAGATGCCCAGGCCGCCCACCATCTTGGCCTTGTCCCGGACGCCGATCTGGCGCAGCTCGATGCGGGTGCGGAAGGCGGAGGCCAGCTGCTTGACCAGCTCCCGGAAGTCCACCCGTCCGTCGGCGGTGAAGTAAAAGAGGATCTTGCTGCCGTCAAAGGCAACCTCGCAGGAGACCAGCTGCATCTCCAGGCCCAGTGCCGCGATCTTCTTCTGGCAGATGGTGAAGGCGTCCCGCTCCAGCTCCCGGTTGGCGGCGGCGATCTGCTCATCCGTCTCCGTGGCACGGCGCACCACACTGCGCAGCTCCGACACCAGATCCTGGCGGCGGATCGCATGGTTGGGGGCGTTCACATAGCCGAATTCGTTGCCCCGGCTGGTGGAGATGATCACATGCTCCCCTGCCTTCAGGACCATCTGTCCCGGGTCGAAGAAATAGACCTTTCCGCCGGGCTTGAAACAGATATCGGCGACGGTAACCATCTCCGGCTCAGGGGATGCTTTCACCTGAGGGATCTGATCAAATTGTTCATCCATAAGGGTACTCCAATCTGCCGCGCAAGGCGGCGCGCGAAATGGGTTTAACCGTGCAGTTTGACACTCAGATAGGCGCAGATGGCAGCCACATTGCCGTTGGCGCTCAGAAACTCCTGGGCCCGCGCCACCGCGTCCGCGGCGGAATAGAGCTGCTGGGCAGTAACGCGGCTGGCAATGGTCCTTGCCAGTTCTCCGCCCGAAGCGCCGGACCGGATCCGAAGGGCCTCAATGAGCAGCGCCCGCCAGGCCGCCAGCTCCGGCTCCAGGTCGGCGCGCTTGCGCTTTTCCTGGGCCGTGAGGAAGCGAAGCAGCTCCAGCGGATCGCCGGAGGCATAGGCCTGGGCGAAGGCCTGGGCAGTCTCTGCCGCACTGCCGCCCTGCAGGATCTCCAGGGTCTGCCCCAGCCAGCCGCCTGAGCTTTGCCAGGCAGCGCGCAGAGCGCGTTCCTCTGCGCCTGGAACTCTGGCGCGCAGAACAGGAGCCGCCGCCTCCCAGCTCAGGGGACTCAGCGCCAGCTCCACACAGCGGCTGCGAACCGTGGGCAGCAGAGCGTCCGGATTCTCGGACAGGAGCAGGAACGCGCCGTAGGCCGGGGGCTCCTCGATGATCTTCAGCAGAGCGTTCTGGGCCGGAGGCAGCAGGTCGTCCGCCCGGGGCAGCAGATAGATCTTCCGGAACCCTTCATTGGGGCGGATCATGGCGTCCGCCGAAGCGGCACGGATGGTGGCCACGCTGACGCTGGCCCGGTCCGGGTCGTCCACGGTGATCAGATCCGGATGGATCCCGGAGAGAACCTTCCGGCAGGCAGCACAGCGCAGGCAGGGCTTTGCGTCACTTTGGCACTCCATGGCGGCGGCCAGAAGCCGGGCCAGGGTATGCTTTCCGCTTCCGTGGGGGCCGCAGATGAGGTAACAATGGGAGACCGCGCCCTTGGAAAAGGCGGCGCTGAGCCCGCTCTTGAGCCGCTCGTTGCCCAGGAAATCCCCAAACTGCATAAAAAGCCTCCACTTTTGCACGGTGATTCTTTTGCATCTTATATTATAGCGCATTTTTCGCCTATACGCTAGTCCTTATTTTCCCATCACCGGGAACCAGAGCAAACCGCCCCGGAGCAGCGCTCCAGGGCGGTCTTCACCATATCAGATTACCGGGCTGTCAGCCGATCAAAAAGCCGTTTCTGCAGGGATCTTCCGGGTCCAGCCAGTATTCGCTGCGGCCGGTGAGATAGGCTCTGCCCGTCACTGCCGGCAGGATCCCGGGAAACGGGCCGATCTGAGCAGGGGCAGCAACGTTTGCCAGGAAGCTCACACCTAGGAAATTGGTATTCAGCAGAGGCTGTCCCGCTGAAAGGATGCCCTCTCCAACCAGTGCCGCCAGCTCTGCGCAGGTGCCGGTTCCGCAGGGGCTTCGGTCAATCTCTCCCTGCTCGGAGATCACGATGTTGCGAAACTTTCCGGCAGTCGGATCGACCGGCTCATAGAACTCTGCATTGACGATGCGCTCAATGGGCTGCAGGGGATGGCTGACCGTATAAGCCCGGTTGGCTTCCGCCAGAAATCGCTTTGCATAGGCTACCAGAACCGGAATATCCAATCTGTCGATGCCGAGCCCAAGATCGCGCAGATCCACCAGGGCGAAGAAAGTCCCGCCAAAGGCCACACGAAAAGGAATGCGTCTTCCGTCCAGCTCCACGGCACAATCAGAGAGTGCCAGATAGCTGGGCACGTTGTAGAGCGTGCAGTTTCCTTCCTCTGTCACCTGAACGCTGACAAGTCCCGCTGGAGTGTCCAGCCGAACCGTTGTGACAGGATCTGATCGCTGGATCATGCCGGTTTTCACCGCAGCGTATGCAACGCCCATGGAAGCATGGCCGCACATATTGATCCAACGATAGGCGTCCATATACACGACACCAAGATCCGCCTCTGGATCGCAGGGCCGACACAAAACTGCGCCGACCATATCCTTGTGGCCCCGCGGCTCACAGAGAATGGCGCTGCGGAGCTGGTCCGCATGGGCCTCCAGCCACTGCTTTTTTTCCGCCATCGTCTCCCCTTCCGGCTCCGGGAAGCCGTCATAGACGATGCGGGTGGGTTCGCCAACCGTGTGACTTTCCAGCGTCCTGACCCAGAGTCCATCCGGGTTCCAGTTTATAGTTGACATAATTTTCTCCTATGGAACGATCAAAGCCCCAGGGTTCCCGGGGCTTTGAATATCTCTTACTGCTTGGCCTTCTTGCCGGAGAGCATCCAGTTGGTCAGGATGCCCAGGATCAGGGCGCAGGCCACGTCGGTGAGGGTGACGGCTCCGAAGGAGACGGTCAGGGTGCCCACGCCGGCGATGAGGATGACGCTGACCACGAACAGATTCCGGTTGTCGTTCAGATCCACCTTCTGGATCATCTTCAGACCGGAGACGGCGATGAAGCCATACAGGGCGATGCACACGCCGCCCATGACGCAGGAGGGAATGGTGGCCAGGAAGGTGGCGAAGGGTCCGAAGAAGGAGATCACCATGGCCAGGATGGCGGTGTAGAGGATGGTGATGACGCTGGCGTTGCCGGAGATGGCCACGCAGCCAATGGACTCACCGTAAGTGGTGTTGGGGCAGCCGCCGAAGATAGCGCCCGCGAAGGAGCCGATGCCGTCGCCCAGCAGGGTACGGTGCAGGCCAGGATCCTTCAGCAGATCCTTGCCGATGATGGAGCTCAGGTTCTTGTGATCCGCCAGGTGCTCGGCAAAGACCACGAAGGCCACGGGGGCGTAGGCCACGAAGATGGTGCCCACATAGGTGCCGTCAATCTCCTTGAGGCCCTTAAAGCCGGAGAGGAAGGAGAAATCGGGAACCCAGGTGATGGACTTGAACAGCTCGAAGTTGACGACCTTCAGGGCGTCATTGCCGGAGGCGGCGCCGATGGCGGTGAAGATGGCGGCCACAATGTAACCGGCCACGATGCCCACGATGAAGGGGATCATCTTCATCATCTTCTTGCCGTACACGCTGCACAGCATGGTGACAGCCAGGGTGACCAGGCCGCAGATGAGGCTCACATAGGTGCTGGTGCCTACAGCGGCGCCGAAGCCGCCGTTGGAGGTCAGATCGCCCACGGCGTTGCCGGCCAGGCTCAGACCGATGATGGCCACGGTGGGGCCGATGACCACGGCGGGCATGATCTTATCGATCCAGTTGGTGCCCACAGCCTTGACGATGATGGCCAGGATCACATACACCAGCGCGGCAAAGCCGGCGCCGATGAGCAGGCCTGCGTAGCCCGCCTGGGCAGAGACAGCGCCCGCAAAGGCGGCGAACATGGAGGGCAGGAACGCGAAGGACGAGCCCAGGAACACAGGGCTCTTGAAGCCGGTGAAGAGCAGGTACACCAGGGTACCCACGCCGGCGCCGAACAGGGCCGCGGTCTGGGACATGCCGTTGCCCACGATGGAGGGCACGGCGATGGTGGCCGCGATGATGGCAAGCAGCTGCTGGAGGGCAAACACCACAGTCTTGCCAAAGCCGGGACGATCTTTGATGTTGTAAGTCAGATCCATAATTTTCTCCTCTCTTCTTTGTCTCCCGGACAGAGAAAAAGAGGGCACGAGACCCTCAGAAACTGCCGCCGGAAAGACGATAAAAATTGAAGCACGAACCCCATGACGTTTTTCCGCAGATGTGGATGGTCACGGCGCTCACGCTCCTTTGCATAACATCTTCCACATTATAACGGGAGCCGGGCAAAAAATCAAGAAAAAAACGCACAATCAGCCGTTTTTGGACGAACTGACAAAATCAGGGCTCTGGTCCTGCCAGAGCCCCGACAATCCGCTTACTGATACTTTTTGACCCGCTCGTCGTGGATGACTCCGGAGTAGTTCATGCCGAAGGCATAGTCGTAGGTGTTGCCCTCGGTGTCCACGTGGCAGCGCATATCCCGGGCCACGTCCTCCAGCTGGGCCTCCACGGTCTCCATGTCCGCAGGTGTCTGGCAGGGCATGAGACCGGAGGGCTCAAAGGCGCCGGAGAGCACATCCAGTACTGCCTGGCTGGAGGTGGCAAAGCTGACGACGATAGCGTCCGCCAGCGGCTCGAACTCCGCCATGACGGTGGGATTGGACATGTTCAGACTCACCACCACAGGCTTGTCCCCCATGGCCTGTTTGGTCTTGAGGAAGATCTCCAGGTCCACCGCGTTGGAGGGGCTGTTGGTGCGGCCCCGATAGGAGCGGTTGGGGTCCTCTCCCGTGTGATGACCGCCGGCGATGCTCTTCTCCCGGGCGTTCACCGCCGTATAGGGCTTGTACTGGAGGGTGATGGGCAGATAGCCGCCCCGCTCCCGGTCGTAGCCCACGCTGGCCGGGGAGTCCATGAAGACGATGGCGAAGTCCGCCTCCTCAGGGCTGTCCACCGGATCGAAGTACTTCTCCAGAATGGCGCGGGGAACCGCCTCCACCTCTCTGGGATCCTCCTTGGGCGCCCAGGGGAAGGGGCTGACGGGAGTGATGATCCGATGGGGCACATAGACCTTCTTCCTGGCCAGGGGCAGCAGGCCGCCCTTGTTCTTCAGCAGCACGATGCTCTTGCGCTGGGCCTCGTAGCCCTCCGCCACAAATTCCGGGCAGCCCACCACTCGGGCGGTTTTCGCCGGGTCCACATAGGGATTCTCAAACATGCCGGTGCGCAGGATGTTGCGCAGCAGCCGGACGGCGCTCTTTTCGAACCGGGCGCGCATCCATTCCTCCCCATGGGCGGCCACGCCCATCTGATAAGCGGCCAGAACCGGGGCCATGGCGTTGTTGCCGCCGAACTGGTCCACGCCGGCCATGAGGGCCTTGTAGTGGCGCTCGTTTTCGTTGAGCCCCTCCACGCCCCAGCAGGTGTTGGCAAAGTCGTCCACGTCGTGGTTGTCATGGGTGATGCCCCAGTCGGTGCAGACCACACCGTCGAAACCGAACTTCTCCCGCAAAAGGTCCCGGATGATCCAGCGGTTGTAGGAGTTGCCCACATTCTCGCCGTACTTCTTGTCCTGGTCGTAGGAGATGGTGTAGTAGGGCATGACGCTGGCCGCCTGGCCGGTCTTGCCCTTGAGCTTCAGGGCGCCCTCGGTGAAGGGCAGCTGCATCTGCTCAAAATTGCCGCCGGGATAGACGGCGTACTTGCCATAGGCAAAATGGGCGTCCCGGCCTGCCTCGCCGGAGCCGCCGCCGGGCCAGTGCTTGACCATGGCGTTGACACTGTCGCGGCCCCAGCCGTTCTCGATCTCCGCGTCGCCCTCGGAGGTCTGGAAACCGTCGCAATAGGCACGGGCCATGTCCACGGCCAGCTTCACGCCCTCACCGAAGGTGCCGCTGTAGCGGTTCCAGCGGGGCTCGGTGGCCAGATCAATCTGGGGAGAAAGGGCCGTCACAATGCCCAGAGCCCGGTACTCCTTGGACGCGATCTGACCAAAGCGCTCCACCAGGTCGGGATCAAAGGTGGCGGCCAGGCCCAGAGAGGAGGGCCACTGGGAGATGGACTTGTCGCCGCCGGCCAAAAACTCGCCGTTGGCCTCCGCGCCGTGGCGGGGATCGGAGCTGATGGACACGGGAATACCCAGGTCCAGGCCCTCCACGAAGGCCTGCATCCGGTTGTTCCACTTTGCCGCCGCCTCCGGGCTCTCCACCGCCGTCACCAGCACATGGCGCAGCTTGTCGTTGCGCAGAAACTCCCGCTGCTGATCGGTCAGGTCGGTGATGTCGCCGGTCTCCGGATCAAAGGGCTTTCCGCCGTAAGTGCCCGCAAAGCGCAGGGCAAAGGCGTTGTGGGGGTCCGGCGGCGTGACGGACTGATGGGCAGAGTAGAGCATCAGTCCCGCGATCTGCTCTGTGCTCATGCGGCCGGCCAGGTCCTTCAGGCGCTCCTCCACCGGCAGACGCCAGTCCTCATAGGGATCCAGCACGCCGTTGCGGTTCAGGTCCTTGAAGGCATAGCCGTCCACCTCGAGAATCTGCACCCCGGAATCCGGGCTGTAGCCCAGGGTGGCGCCACCCTCGTTTTCAATGAGGATGTACCCATCCATGAGGGTCTGCTTCCAATGCTTTGCCATGGTTTCCGCCTCCTGTTAAGGTTGTTATCGCTTCCATCATACCGGATTTTTCATTGCTCTTCAACCGTCTTTTTTCCCGGCTTGGAAAAAGATCCGGCCTGTGATATAATCGAGGCAGTTCCCGCGACCCCAACTTTCTTGAAAGGGCGACGAGACATGAAAAACGAACCAGAACGCTTTGATATGAAGCGGCCGCCGGTGCGGACCAAATGGTACCTGCGGCCCCTGACCTGGCTTCTGAGCTATCCGGATACGGTGAAGCATTCGGCCAGGATCCGAAAGATCCGCGCGGAGGGACTCAAGCCGCCCTATCTGATGCTCTGCAACCACAACGCCTTTCTGGATTTCAAGGTGGCCACCCGGGCCATCTATCCCCACCGGGCCAACTACGTGGTGGCCATTGACGGCTTCATTGGCCGGGAAAAGCTGCTGCGGGATGTGGGCTGCATCTGCAAGCGCAAATTCACAAACGACATCCTTCTGGTCCGGCAGCTCAGGCAGGTCATTCAAAATGGCGACGTGGCTATGATCTACCCCGAGGCCCGCTACTCCCTCTGCGGCACCACCGCGGTGCTGCCCGCCTCGCTGGGGAAGCTCTGCAAGCTGCTGGACGTACCGGTGGTGACCTTCCTCTGCCACGGGCATCATGTCAACTCTCCCTTCTGGAATCTTCATGACCGGGGCGTAAAGCCCACGGAGGCGGAGCTGACGGTCCTCTTCACCCAGGAGGAGCTGCGCGCCGCCAGCACCGAGGAGGTCAACCGGGCTCTGGTGGAAGCCTTCCAGTACGACGACTTTGCCTGGCAGAAGGCCCGGGGGATCCGCACGCCCTACCAGGGCCGAGCCGAAGGCCTGCACAAGGTCCTGTATCAGTGCCCTGCCTGCAAAACGGAATTCCGTATGGCCTCCGCCGGATCGGAGCTCTTCTGCACCGCCTGCTCCAAGCGCTGGACCATGTCGGAGCTGGGAGAACTGTCCGCCAATTCCGGCGAGACGGAGTTTTCCCACATTCCGGACTGGTACGAGTGGGAGCGTGTCAACGTGCGTCGGGAGGTGGCCGAGGGTCGGTATGACTCCGGCGAGCTTGCCGTGGCGGTGGACTCCCTGCCCAACGCCAGGGGCTTTCTCCATCTGGGCAGGGGTACCCTGCGCCACAACATGGAGGGCTTCATCGTCCGGGGCACGGATTTCGACGGCGATCCCTTTGAGATGGTCAAGCCGGTCCCTAGCCTCTACTCCTGCCACATTGAATATAACTATCTGGGCTCCGGCAAGGACTGCGTGGATCTGAACACCCTGGAGGACACCTGGTACATCTACCCGGAGGGGCAGGATTTTTCCGTGACCAAAATGGCCCTCGCCACAGAGGAGCTCTACTTCGCCCACCGGAGGTCCATGGGCAAGCCCTGTCCTCCGGGGCTGGCATAAATCTCCCCATAACGTACAAGCGGCACCCGCCAAAATGGCGGATGCCGCTTCTTTTAATAGATCCTGGGGAGCTTCTCCGGCTCGAGGCCCAGACGCCTGCAGGCCGCGGCCAGCTCCTCCTGGGAGCCCACCAGCTCCAGCTCCCGCAGCTGCCCGGTCTTCCGGTGGCGCAGGCAGAGGACCTGCTCCCTTGTGCAGATGGAGCATTTCAGCACCGGTTCGAACTCCTCCGAAGAATAGGCGCTTTTCTGCTTTTTCCGGAACACGCCGCGCCTCCCTATTTCAGCACCACACTGGTCTGGGCGCCCAGGGTGAGCACCGTTCCCTCCAGGCTGGCCTCCTCCTGCCCGATAAAGGCCCGGATGGCAGAAAACGCATGATCGGTCAGCTTCTTCAGGTCCAGAGTCACAGCGCTGCCGGTGGTGTTGTGGAGCACCAGGACGGTGCTGCCGTTCCAGCTGGCGGTGAAGCCGCCCACCTTGGAATCGGGCACGCGCAGCGCCTTGTATTCGCCCCGGGCGATCTCCGGATTGGCTTTGCGGATCATGAGGAGCTTCTTATAGTAGCTCAGAAGGCTCTGGCCATCCGCCTTCTGAATGGCCACGGTGGCGTCGGTCTGATTGGTGGGATTGTAGTCCGCGCCGGTGGGGTCCTTCACCGTGTCTCCGTCGCCCCAGAGCATGGCAAGCCGCCGGTTGGCGTCCGTGTTGGAGCCGCCCCGGGAGCCCCGCATGCCCAGCTCCTCTCCATAATAGATGAAGGGAGAGCCGCTGGAGAGCAGGTACAGATTGGCCGCCATCTGGGCCGAGCCGCTGGCCGCAGTCAGATAGCCCGCCGCCCGATCCGTGTCATGGTTGGCGATGAAGGGCAGGATCATGGCGTCGGAGCGGATGGAATGGATCTTGTTCAGATACTGCTCCACATAAGAGGTGTAGCTGTTCACATTTCCCTTCTTGGCAGTCTCGGCAATGAGGCCGCTGGCCTGGGAGGTGGTGAAGTTGAAGCAGTTCAGCGCCGGATAATACAGATCTGTCACGCCGTCGGAGTCCCAGACCTCGGCCACGGTGTAGACCTCCGGGTTGATCTTCTTCAGTTCCCCGATGTACCACTGCCAGAAGGCGGCGGACTTGACGTTGTCTCCAAAGAAAATGTACTTGGCCGCGTCGAAGCGGAAGCCGTCCACGCCCAGTTCCAGATAGTACTTCGCCACGTCCAGCACCGCCTGGCGCACTTCCGGGGTGTCGAAGTTCAGCTCCGGCATGTCCCCGGAGAAGTTGCACTCATAGTAGTCGTCCGTGCCGGAGAGCTGGGCAAAGGACCGTCCCGCCGGGGCGGACTCCCCTGCGTGGTAGTAGCAGAAGAAGTCATAATAGGGATCTGTGGTGTCGCCGCTGCGGTGGGCAGAGCGGAAGTCCATGAACCAGGGGTTCAGGGGTCCCGTGTGGTTGATGGGCAGATCCAGAATCAGCTTCATGCCCCGGCTGTGGCAGGCCTCGATGAGAGCCTGGAGATCCTCCATGGTGCCGAAGCTGGGGTCGATTTCATAATAATCGTTCACATCATACTTGTGATAGGACAGGGACTTGAAGATGGGCGTGAGCCAGAGGCCCTCCACGCCCAGGCTCAGGCCGGAGGCGGGATCGCCGTCGTTCAGATAGTCCATCCGGTTCAGAATGCCCTGCAGATCTCCGATGCCGTCTCCGTTGGAATCGGAGAAAGAGCCCACGAAGATCTCATAGAACACCCGATTGTTGTCCTCCGACGCGGCCGCGTCCTGGAAGGCCTCGCCTGTGAGGATGGCCTCCCCCGTTTTGCTCAGCTTGTAAGCGCCAGACGCATCTGTTTTTTCTCCGCAGGCGCCGAGGAGCAGCAGAATCAGGACCAGATGCAGAATACGTTTCATTTCAGACACCTCCTTGACTGATTCTATGGTAATCCTCGGCGAAAACTCTGTCAATCCAAAATTTGCTTGGACTCTTCCCATCCATTTTTTGCTGTGCTATAATTTTCATATGAATATCCAGGAACTTTACCGGCCGGAGGATCTCTCCCGGCTCACCAGAAAACGGAATATCTGGCGCGCGGCGCTCCTTCTCCTCACGGCTCTTGCCCTGGGGATCTGTGTGCTGCTCTGCACCCGGGTGAACACCAGGAACGCCGCTTCGCTGGAGCGCATCGTCATCGGGATCTCCATTCTCTCCGGTTGGGTGCTCATTACCCTGCGCTATGAGCTTCTGGTCCTCTCCCGGCGGGAGGCGGAGCACGCGGCCCATATGCTCGCAGGGCCGCGGGAGAAGCGGTCGGGTCTTCTCAGCCTGAGCCCGGACAGCGTGCGCATTCCGGGCAGCATCCGGGTCCGGCGGCTCATCCTTCAGGAGGATGGCCAGGCCCGTCGCCTGAGCGTGAATGTCTCCAAGCTCTCCCAGCTGGGGGAATTGCCCCGGACCGTGACCGTCTACACCGTCCACGACTATGTGGTCGCCTTGGAGGAGGAGTCGCCATGCTGAAACGGACCCTCTCCCGCTTCCACGTCTATATTCTCTGGGCACTGGCCAGCGTGTTTATCTGGAGCTTCGTCTTCACCCGGATCACAGACGCGCCGCCGGAGAAGAAGCTGAGCCTCTACATCAGCGCGCCCTCTGTGCAGGACACAGAGCTTGCCGCCCGCCTGGAGGGGGACGATCTGCCCCTGGGGATCCGCATGGTGAAGGTCCATCCCTTCTCCTATGCCATGTTCGATTCCTCCGACCTGCTCTCGGCGGACCTGTTCCTGGTCCCGGCCTCCGAGGCGGAGGGTTATCAGGACTCCTTCGCACCCCTGCCTCCGCGCTTCACCCCGGATCTGACCCTGGAAAACGGCGCTCAGGGCATTCTGGTCTATGACGCGCAGACCCATCAGGGCCTCTGGGATGCTTTGATCGTCTACCAGGCGCCCGGCGCTCAGGAAGAGAACTGTTACCTGTTCTTCGGCGCGGAATCTCTGCATGCCGGCAAACTAGATACGGCGGCCATCTGGCTTGCCCAACGTTTTTTGGAGGGATCACAATGAAAAAATGGATGCTCTTTGCCCTGCTTCCCCTGCTTCTTGGTCTTGGCGCCTGCTCCAGGACCTATACGCCCCGGGGAGCTGTCACAAGCGACAGTCTCTACGTTGAAAACGTGGCAGAGCTGCCGGAGGACTTTATCCTGGGCATGGACGTATCCTCAGTCCTCTCTTTGGAGGAGAGCGGCGTGAAGTTCTACGATTTCTCCGGCCAGGAGGCGGACCTGTTCCAGGTCCTCCGGGACAACGGCGTAACCCATATCCGGGTCCGGGTCTGGAACGATCCCTTTGACGAGGCCGGTCACGGCTACGGCGGCGGCAACTGCGGCCCGGACCGGGCGGTGGAAATCGGAAAGCGGGCGGCCAAGTACGGCCTGAAGCTCATCGTGGACTTCCACTACTCCGATTTCTGGGCAGACCCGGGCAAGCAGATGGTGCCCAAGGCCTGGCAGGGCATGGAGATTGAGGAGAAGTCCCAGGCCCTCTACGAGTTCACCCGGGACACCCTGCAGAAGATGAAGAAGGCCAAAGTGGACGTGGCCATGGTCAGCGTGGGCAACGAGACCAACAAGTTCCTCTGCGGCGAAAAGACCTGGTTCAACATCCAGTCCCTGCTCCAGGCCGGCTCCCGGGCGGTGCGGGAGGTGTTCCCCAAGGCTCTGGTGGCAGTCCACTTTGCCAATCCGGAGAAGGCGGACGCCTATCGGGACTACGCCTGGCGGCTTGCCTATTATGAGGTGGACTACGATGTGTTTGCCTCCTCCTACTATCCCTATTGGCACGGCACCCTGGACAACCTGTCCCAGGTCCTTTCTGAGATTTCCGAGACCTACGGCAAAAAGACCCTGGTCATGGAGACCTCCTACGCCTACACCCCGGAGGACACGGACTTCTCCGGCAACACCATCGGCGCGGGCAGCGCCGTCACCAAGAACTATCCCTACACGGTCCAGGGTCAGGCCAACTGCGTCCGGGATGTGATCGCCGCCATGGCGCGCACCACCGGCGGCCTGGGCGTGGTGTACTGGGAGGGCGCCTGGATCAGCGTGGGCACCTCCTCCTGGGAGGAAAACCATGCCCTGTGGGAGCAGTTCGGCTCCGGCTGGGCCTCCAGCTACGCGGCTGCCTACGATCCGGACGACGCGGGCAAGTATTACGGCGGCTCCGCCGTGGACAATCAGGCCTTCTTTGACGAAACCGGCCATCCTCTGGAGTCCCTCAAGCTCTTCTCCCTGGTCCGTTCCGGAAATGCCGCGCCACTGGTCCCCGACGCCATCGACGACGTGCGCATGCGGGTGGATTTCAACGGTCAGATCCAGCTGCCTGAGACGGTGAGCGCTGTGCTCTCTGACAACTCCCGGCAGGAGATCCCCGTCACCTGGGATCTGAGCGATGCCCAGAAGGAGAAGATGTATACAGGCGGAGCGGAGACCTATGAGATCCTGGGCCAGGCCGGCGGCATGGAGGCCCACGCCTACGTGAGCATGATTGAGTTCAACTTCCTGGAGAACGACAGCTTTGAGACCGGCGACCTGAGCGGCTGGACCCTGGAGGAACTGGGGAGCGCGGATGAGCTCTACCCCGAGGACAAGGCCACGGACTCCCTCACCGGGACCTGGCACATGCACTTCTGGAGCGCAAAGCAAGACAGCGTGGAATTCCGTCTGAGTCAGACGCCTCAGGATCTGCCCTCCGGCCGCTACAAGTTCAGCATCTCCATCATGGGCGGCGATGCAGGCGAGACCGAGATCTACGCCTACGCCCTACTGGATGGGGCGCTGGTGGGCACAGCCCCCATGGAGATCACCTCCTACGGCAGCTGGGACGAGGGCTGCATCCCCGAGATCGACTATCAGGCGGGCCAGGAGCTGACGCTCGGCATCTATGTGAAGTGCCAGGGCGAGGGCAGCGGCGCCTGGGGCAAGATCGACGATGCGAAGCTCAATTCCGTCTCCTGAGCAACGCAAAGGAATAAAAGCAGAAATATTCGAAAACCCGGTGTTTTTCATAAAACATCGGGTTTTTTTGCGGCGCTCTTTGGGGAAAACAGCAGGAATTATGAATAGAGTATGATTATATTTGTTTCTTTTTTATTGACATCCCTGAAAAATGGGCCTATAATATACCCGTTAAATAGGATTCCGCAAAAACTATTTGCAGGACCCACAATCCCGGAAACCCGGGAAATATTAGGAGGTAATCAACCATGAAGAAAGTCTTATCCATTCTGCTGGTCCTGACCATGCTCTTCGCTCTGGCGGCGTGCAATGGTTCGGGCAGCAAGTCCTCCGGCGCGTCCGGCGACGCGTCCCTGGCCGGCACCTACGACATCACCGTCTGGGTGGCCGAAAAGGCCGTTGATCTGACCAAGAAGCAGATCGACAACTTCAACAGCACCAACACCGACGGCATCAAGATCAACGCCACTGTGGAGCCTGTCTCCGAGGCCGATGCCGGCACCAACATGATCACCGACGTGGAAGCCGGCGGCGACCTGTTCTGCTTCGCCCAGGACCAGTTCGCGCGTCTGGTGCAGGCCGGCGCTCTGGCCAAGCTGGGCTCCGCCGCTGCAGAGACCGTCAAGGCCGCCAATGACCCCGGCGTGGTCGCTGCTGCCACCGCGGGCACTGAGCTCTATGCCTACCCTCTGACCGCTGACAACGGCTATTTCATGTACTACGACAAGTCCGTCATCCCCGAGGAGCATGTGGACTCCCTGGAGGACATCATCGCGGACTGCGAGGCCAACAACCGTTACTTCGCCATGGAGGCTCAGACCTCTGCCTGGTACCTGGCCTCCTGGTTCTTCGCAACCGGCTGCGTCTCCGAGTGGAAGACCGACGCCGACGGCGGCTTTGAGAGCGTCAACGACACCTTCAACTCCGACAAGGGCCTCATCGCTGTCAAGGGCATGAAGAAGCTGCTGGATTCCCCCATGCATCTGTCCTCTGCCTCCGGCTCTGAGTTCGCTTCCAACCCCGCTGCCGCTGTGGTCGTCACCGGCACCTGGGACTACGAGACCATCAAGCAGATCCTGGGCGACAACATGGGCGTCACCGATCTGCCCAGCTTCACCGTGGACGGAACCTCCTATCACATGGGTTCCTACTCCGGCTGCAAGCTGATGGGCGTCAAGCCCCAGACCAACGCTTCCAAGCAGGCTGCTCTGCACAAGCTGGCGCAGTACCTGACCGGCGAGCAGTGCCAGATGGAGCGCTTCAACGAGCTCTCCTGGGGCCCCTCCAACTCCGTGGACCAGGCCTCTGATGCCGTTCAGGCCAACCCCGGTCTGGCTGCTCTGCTGGCTCAGTCCCCCTACTCCGTGCCTCAAGGCCAGATCCATGGCTCCTGGTGGGATATCGCCAAGGTCATTGCCGACGACGTGAAGGCTGCCACTGACGACGCTGGTCTCCAGGCCGCTCTGGACAACTACTCCGCCAAGATCAACGCCCTGTTCAACATGAGCGCTGAGGAAGCCAACGCCTGGAGCGTCATCGGCTCCATCAACGGCGACGGCTGGTCCGTGGATCTGCCCATGGCAGACGACGGCTCCGGCGTGTGGACCACCACCGAGGCCTATGAGCTGAACGCGGGCGACGAGTTCAAGGTCCGTCAGGGCAAGAGCTGGGACAACGCTTTCCCCGCCGACAACTTCGTGGTTGAGACCGCCGGCACTTATCACATCCAGTTCGACGCCAACACCGAGACCGTCAGCCTGGTCGACTAAAACCGAATAGTGTTTCCATCCAAAGAATAACCCCTTTGGCTGAACCTGTTTGTCTCAATGGTTGGAGTCAAGGTCCCTTGACTCCAACCATTCGTTTATAAGAGGAGAGGTATCTATGAAACATTACAGCGATCTGGAGTTTCTGCAGCTTTCCAAGTGGCAGAGGTTCCTGTATCGGCTCTTAAGCTTCTTTGCCTCCATCCCCCGGGGGCTGAAGAACGGCGTATTTGCCATTGGCCGCTTCTTCAAGAACGCGGCGATGGGCATCGGACGGGAATTTCGCGATCTGGTGACCACCTTCCGGGACGGCGATGGCAATACCAAGCTGTCGTATCTCATTATGGGCTGGGGCTGCCTGCGCAGAGGTCAGATCCTGCGGGGCATCATGTTCCTGCTCTTTGAGCTCATCTTCATTCTTTACATGGTCTTCTGGGGCGGCTACTGGCTGAGCATGCTGCCCTCCCTGGGCAAGGTTGGCCCCGGCGAGGCCTACGATCCCATTCTGGACACCTATGTCTATCAGTACAACGACAACTCCTTCAAGATCCTGCTCTATGGCGTTCTGACCATCTTCTTCATCATCGCCTTTATCTATACCTGGCGGACGAATATCAAGCAGAACCGCATTGCCGAGCAGATCCTGAAATCCGGCAAGCCCCTGCGCAGTGGCCGGGACGATCTGCGCTCTCTGGTGGACGATCAGTTCCACAAGACCCTGCTGGCCCTGCCCATGACGGGCATTCTGCTCTTCACCGTCATGCCCATCGTGTTCATGATCCTGGTGGCCTTCACCAACTACGACGGTACCCACGACGGCTACGTGAACAACCTCTTCACCTGGGTGGGCCTGAAGAACTTCAACACCATGCTCTCCTGGACCGGCGCCGGCGGCCACTCCTACGCGGCCACCTTCGGTGAGATCCTGGCGTGGACCCTGATCTGGGCCTTCTTCGCCACCTTCACCAACTACTTCCTGGGCATGTTTGTGGCCATGATGATCAACAAGAAGGGCATCCGGGTGAAGAAGCTGTGGCGGACCATCCTGGTGCTGACCATCGCCATTCCCCAGTTCATCTCTCTGCTGTATGTCTCCAAGATGTTTGCCAAGAACGGCATCGTCAACGGTGTGCTCATGGACCTGGGGATCATCAGTCAGGCCATCGACTTCATGGGCTCCCAGGCCCACAATGCTCTGCTGCCCCGGGTCATGGTCATTCTCATCAACATCTGGATCGGCATTCCCTATCTGATGCTGATCGCCACGGGCATTCTGATGAACATCCCCGCCGACCTGTACGAATCCGCCAAGATCGACGGCGCCTCCGGCTGGAAGCAGTACACCAAGATCACTCTGCCCTACATGCTCTTCGTCACAGGTCCCTACCTTCTGACCCAGTTCACCAGCAACATGAACAACTTCAACGTGATCTACCTGCTCACCGGCGGCGCGCCCAACAACGCGGCGGCCTCCTGGGCAACCGGCTCCGTGGGCTACACAGACCTGCTGATCACCTGGCTGTTCAAGATCACCACCGGCGCGGAAGCCCAGTACTATCTGGCGTCTGTCATCGGTATTCTGGTCTTCGTTGTGGTTGCGGTCATCACCTTGATCGTCTACAACGTGCTGCCCTCCATTAAGAATGAGGAGGATTTCCAATGACGAACAACACTTCTCCCAAGCGGCACATGGGTCTGAAGGCCTCCAACGCCATCTCCAACACCCTCATTCACGTGCTGCTCATCGTCATCAGCATCATCTGGCTGATCCCCTTTGTCTGTATCCTGCTTCAGTCCTTCCGCGTGGAGTCCACCTGGCAGGTCGGCTACGTCATTCCCCAGAAGTGGGGCTTTGATAATTACCTGAGCCTGCTGCAGACGGATTTCAAGCGCTGGTACCTGAACACCCTCATCATTGCCCTGGTGAACGCGGTGCTGCAGACCATCATCGTGCTCTGCATGAGCTACACCCTCTCCCGCTTCCGCTTCAAGATGCGCGACGCGCTCATGCGCTTCATGCTGGTCCTGGGTCTGTTCCCCGGCATGCTCACCATGATCATCCTCTACCGGGTCCTGAAGGATCTGGGCCTGACCCAGGCCAACGCAGTCCCCGGCCTGATCCTGGTGTATGTGGCCTCCTCCGGCATGGGCTACTACGTGTCCAAGGGCTTCTTTGACACCCTGCCCAAGTCCCTGGACGAGGCGGCGCGGGTGGATGGCGCCACCCGCTTCCAGGTGCTCTACAAGATCATCCTGCCTCTGTCCAAGCCCATTGTCATCTACACCATCCTGACCGCATTCATGGCCCCCTGGGGCGACTTCGTCTTTGCCCGCTATATCTCCTTCGGCACCAGCGCGGGCATGAACGTGGCAGTCGGCATGTACAACTGGCTGAACAAGGACATGATCGGCAGCTGCTACACCATGTTCTGCGCAGGCGGCGTGGTGGTCGCCATTCCCGTGGCGATCCTGTTCATGTGCCTCCAGCGCTACTATGTGGAGGGCGTCACCGGCGGCGCCGTCAAGGGATGAGAAAGGAGAACGAGAAAAATGGCAACTGTGAAGCTGACGAAAGTCAAGAAAATATATGACAACAACGTGGTGGCCGTCCATGACTTCGATCTGGAGATTCAGGACAAGGAGTTCGTGGTCTTTGTCGGACCCTCCGGCTGCGGCAAGTCCACCACTCTGCGCATGATCGCCGGCCTGGAGGACATCTCTGACGGCACCATCGAGATCGACGGCGAAGTGGTCAACGACCTGCAGCCCAAGGACCGGAACATCGCCATGGTGTTCCAGAACTACGCGCTCTACCCCCACATGACCGTCTATGACAACATTGCCTTCTCCCTGCGGCTGCAGAAGATCCCCGAGGACGAGATCTACAGCCGGGTCACCAACGCGGCGGAGATCCTGGGCATCACCGACTATCTGATGCGCAAGCCCCGTGCCCTGTCCGGCGGCCAGCGGCAGCGCGTGGCCATCGGCCGCGCCATGGTCCGCGATTCCAAGGTCTTCCTCATGGACGAGCCCCTCTCCAATCTGGACGCCAAGCTGCGCAACCAGATGCGTGCGGAAATCATCCTCCTGCGGCAGAAGCTGAACACCACCTTTGTCTACGTCACCCACGACCAGACTGAGGCCATGACCCTGGGCGACCGGATCGTCATCATGAAGGAGGGCTACATCCAACAGGTGGGCACTCCCACAGAGGTCTTTGAGATGCCCAAGAACCTGTTCGTGGCCGGTTTCATCGGCGCGCCGCAGATGAACATCGTGAACACGGAGCTGACCCTGGAAAACGGAACCTACTACGTCTCCCCCTTCGGCGTGAAGCTCCCTGTGGACGGTGAGAAGGGCGCGGCCCTGGCCGCCAAAAAGGTGAAGCCCGGCCCCGTCGCTCTGGGCGTGCGGCCTGAGCACATCGTCCTCACCAAGGACGCAGAAAACGCCATCCCCTGCACCCTGGAGGTCAACGAGATGATGGGCTCCGAGCTCCATCTGCACGTCTATACCGCCGACGAGACCCGTCTGGTGGTCCGCGTGCCCACCATCAGCCTGGACGAGCAGACCCGCAAGGGCCTTGTCGCAGGCGCCAAGGTGTATCTCACCTTCGAGGGCAAGGTCATGCACTTCTTCGATCCTGAGAGCACGGAGAACCTGCTGAACTAAAGCAAAATGTCCTGGGGCACTGTCCCAGGACATTTCTCGTTGAAAGAAGACGCTGCCGTTCTGGCAGCGTCTTCTTTTTTGGGGGATCTTCTCCGATTTTGATGGGCATCCGCTTCGTCAAGGCCGCTTCGCGCCATGTCTGCTTCTGAGCAGGACCGGGAGCAGATATGCGCCCAGAACCGCAAGCACCAACAGCGCCGCCAGGAAGATGTTGGCATTGGGCAGGAAGCTGGTGGTTCCGTCGCTGTTTTCAATGAGCTGGGCGTTCTTCAGCACCCCAGAGCCGATGGCCGGCCCGATGAGGCCGGGCACAAAGACCTGCGCCAGGATGCGCACGCCCTGAAACTGCCCAGCCCGTCCCTCCGGGATCAGGTCCCGGATCTTGGCGCCGAAGACCGCCATGCCGGTGAGATAGCCCGTCATCATCAGAAGGCTCCCGGCCAGCACAGGACCAAGGCTGCGGAAGGGATACAGAAGCCCATAGCCCAGGGCAAGCATCCCCAGCGCTGGCCACACGCTTTTGCGGAAGCCCCAGCGGTCGATGACGCGGCCATACAGGGCCGTGACCACCGCCGCCACCACAATGGCTGGGGCCAGCACCAGCACATAGTTCGCCATGCCCAGGCTCTTTTCGTAATAGATGATCAGATAGGGCATGAACACCTGGATGGAGATCCCGAAGATGGCAAAAGCGCCAAGAAGCAGATACAGGCCCGGATTCTGCCGCCAAGTGGAGGGCCGGAAGCTGTAAGCCAGAAGCTCTGCATAGGAGCGGCGCTCCCGCTTGAGCCCGGGCGCCTCCTCAATGAGGAAGAAACCCAGAATGCCGATGAGGGCCGTTGCCAGGCCGATGATGAGATAGATGGTCCGCCAGCTGCTCATCCGGTCCAGATCGAAGCCCATAAAGCCGCCGAACACCACCAGGATGCTCACCAGCGGCATCATGGAGTTGAAGCCCTCGATCCTGCCCCGGTTGGACTCGTCGCCCCGGTCCGTCAGCCAGGCGTTGTAGGCCGCATCGTTGGCGGTGGAGCCGAAGAAGGTCATGACGCAGTCCATGAGGATGGTCATCCGCACACTTCTGAGATAGGCAAACACCAGGATACTCATGCCCCAGAGCAGATAGCCCACGCTGAGGAAGGCCTTGCGCCTGCCCAGCTTGTCCGACACTGCCCCCATGAGGATGGTGGTCAGCGCCGCCACCACTGCCGAGGCCATCACCATGACAGAGATGTCCGCGGCAGAGGCGTGGAACATCTTGTAGATAAACACATTGAAGTACATGTTCTCCACGACCCAGGCCACCTGGCCCATGAGCCCGAAGATGAGCATGGCCGTCCAGAACTTTCCGCCCAGCTTTCTTTCCATGGCGCTCCCTCCTTTTTTATTCTTCCTGTGCCTTTTTCCAGGCCTTGATGGCCTCCAGCCGCTCCTTGAAGCGAGCCTCGGTGCCCTGGGTGGTGGGCTGATAGTAGCTCCGATCCAGCAGAGAATCCGGCAGGCAGCGCATGGCAGTGAGCTTCTCCTCCGTGTCATGGGCGTACTGATAGCCCTCGCCGTAGCCCACCTCCTTCATGAGGCTGGTAACGGCGTTGCGGATGTTCAGGGGCACCGGCTCTGAGAGCATAGTCAGCGCGTCCCGTTTGGCTGACTCGTAGGCCATGTACAGGGCGTTGGATTTGGGAGCCAGGGACAGATACACCACCGCCTCGGTGAGGTGCACTGTGCACTCCGGCATGCCGATGAAATGGCAGGCCTGATAGGCGGCAATGGCGATCTCCAGCGCCCGGGGATCCGCCAGCCCCACGTCCTCGCTGGCAAAGCGGGTCACCCGCCGGGCAATGTAGAGAGGATCCTCCCCCGCCTCCAGCATCCGGGCCAGCCAGTATACCGCCGCGTCCGGATCGGAATTGCGCATGGATTTGTGCAGTGCAGAGATGAGATTGTAGTGCTCCTCTCCGTCCTTGTCGTATAAAAGGCTCTTCCGGGAGGTGCACTGCTCCACCGTCTCCCGGGTGACGGTGACCCGATCCTCCTCCAGCTCGCCGTTGAGCACCGCCATCTCCAGGGTGGACAGGGCGGTCCGGGCATCGCCATTTGCAAAGCTGGCAATGAGCCGCAGGGTGTCGTCATCGATCTCCACGCGCTGTCCCCCGAAGCCCCGGGGGTCTGTCATAGCCCGGTGCAGAAGCTCCGTCAGATCCTCCTCCGTCAGCGCCCGAAGGACAAACACCTTGCAGCGCGAGAGCAGAGCCCCGTTCACCTCAAAGGAGGGATTCTCCGTGGTGGCGCCGATCAGGATGATGCTTCCCTTCTCCACAAAGGGCAGGAAGGCATCCTGCTGGGCCTTGTTGAAGCGATGGATCTCGTCCACAAAGACGATGGTCCGCTCCCCGAAGCGCCGATTCTCCTCCGCCTGCTGCATGACGGTGCGAATCTCCTTGATGCCGCTGGTGACGGCGGAGAAGTTGATGAAGCTGGACTTGGTGCAGCCGGCAATGACGCTGGCCAGGGTGGTCTTGCCCACGCCCGGCGGCCCCCAGAAGATCATGGAGGACACCGCGTCCTGCTCGATGATACGCCGCAGGACCTTCCCCGGCCCCAGCAGGTGCTGCTGCCCCACGATCTCGTCCAGGGTCCTGGGCCGCAGGCGAGCAGGCAGCGGTTCCGGCACGGCCCTGCCGCCAAAGGAAAGCTGTTCGTTCATGGGCTTGTCCTCCCTCCCGGATTGTGATACACTGATTATACTCCTTTTTTCCCCACAGGAAAAGAGTAATTCCAGGAGGAAGCCATGGATCGCTACATTGCCTTTGACGTGGAGACGCCCAGCAACGAGCCCGGCTGTATGAGCGCCATCGGCATCGCTGTCATTGAGAATGCGCGCATCATCGAGACCTGCAGCACCCTGGTGAATCCGGAGAGCTACTTTGCCTGGTTCAACATCCAGCTTACCGGCATCACGCCGGAGGCAGTGGCGGACGCGCCTACCTTCCCGGAGCTCTGGGCTCAGTACGGCGATCTGCTGCAAAGCGGGATCCTGCTGGCCCACAACGCCTCCTTTGACATGCGGGTGCTCTCCAGCTGTCTTTCCCGCTATGCGCTCCCCACTCCGGCGGAACTGCGCTATGCCTGCACGGTGCAGATGGGCAGGCGCTGCTATCCGGACCTTCCCAACCACCGACTGGACACCCTCTGCCGCGCCCGGGGCATCTGCCTGAACCACCACCGGGCGGACAGCGACGCCTGCGCCTGCGCGGCGCTGTTTCTGGACTATCTGTCCCAGGGGCTGGATCCCGCCCCCTTCCTGCGCCGCTACGATCTGCGCGCAGGAAGGACCATCCGATAAAAAATCCCCGACGAAAGTCGGGGATTTTTTCAGGCTGATTACAGGCTTCTCATCTTTTCATCCCAGCCGTTGCGGCGGATCAAATAGGCAAGGGGCAGGCCCAGGACCACCATGACCACCAGCTCGCCCAGGCCAACCTGGGCGCCCATGAGAGCGAAGCCGGAGAAGAAGTGATCGGGAGTATAGACGTAAGCCAGCATCAGGCCCACCAGCACCGCGTTGCACACCACGGTGGGGACGGGGGTGAGCCAGATCTTCTTCAGCTTGGACGTCCACAGGCAGCCCAGAAGGGTCGCCAGAGATCCCACCACGATGTCCAGAGCGGAGACGGTGGAGAAGAGATTGGCCACCAGGCAGCCCAGAAACAGGCCGGCCGTGGTGTAGGGCGCGAAGAAGGGCAGCACACACAGGGCCTCGGACAGGCGGAACTGGACCGGCCCATAGGCGATGGGGGCAGAGACGACGGTGATGACGGCGTAGATGGCCGCCAGGATTCCGCAGAAAGCGATGCGTTTGGTACTCCAGGTGTTTTTCATCATTTCCTCTTTCCGGGCAGAAAAAAAGGGCGCAAAAAGCGTCCATCCGGCAGATTCTGCCCTTTCCTAGTTTTGTTTATAGACAGGATGGATCACGAACTGTCTGATTCAATTGCCGGGCTTATTGTAGCGGCTTTGCCGTCTTTTGTCAAGGCGGGCCTTGCTTTTCTCCCGGGTTCTGGTACAATAATGCCATCTGACCGCAGAGGAGGCGACCCCAATGGAACTGCTGATGACCCTGGACAGCCGGGACTACGATCCCGCCGGGAGCCGCTTTTGCCGTCCCTCCGTGCGGGGCATCCTCATCCGGGACGGGCTGATTGCCATGGCCTACGTCAGCCGGATGGGGTACTACAAGTTCCCCGGCGGCGGTATGGAACCCGGGGAGCGCCGGGAGGATGCCCTCGTCCGGGAGGTCCGGGAGGAGACCGGCCTGGTGGTAGATCGGGCGAGCATCCGGCCCTTCGGCCTGGTACACCGCATCATCCACGGCGACGAATCCGAGATCTTCGATCAGGAGAACTACTACTATTTCTGCAGCGCCTCTGGCCAGCTTTCCCAGCGTCTGGACGACTATGAGGCGCGGGACGGCTTCACCCTGCGCTGGGTACGGGCGGAGGAGGCCATTGCCGCCAATCGGGCAAACCCGGAATGTCCCGGTCTCTACCCCGGTTCGGAACGAGAGGCCAGGGTCCTGGAGCTGCTGCTTGCGCGGGGGCATGTCTGATGTTTGTAAACGATCTGAACACAGCCCTGCGAGAGCGCTTCGGCTGCAAGGTTTACAAGCTCTCCCTGTCCACAGGCGCCAGCTGTCCCAACCGGGACGGACGCTGCGGGGATCGGGGCTGCATTTTCTGCGACGGGGCGGGCTTCTTTGCCGCCCGGGGCGCGGACGTGCCCGAACAGCTGAACGCCGCCAAGGCGCTGATCGCTTCCAAGGTCCCGCCCGGCACCCGCTATATCGCCTATTTTCAGGACTTCACCGCCACCTATGCGCCCCTGGAGCAGCTGGAGACTGCCTTCTCCGCGGCCCTCTCCGATCCGGAGGTGGTGATGCTCTCCGTCGCCACCCGGCCGGACTGCCTGCCTGAGCCGGTTCTGGACCTGCTCTCGGCCTGCAACACAAAGAAGCCTGTGATGGTGGAGCTGGGCCTGCAGACCATCCACCCGGACTCCGCCCGGATCATCCGCCGGGGATACGAGCTTCCGGTGTTTGAGCAGGCGGTCCGGACGCTGCGCTGCCGGGATCTGGAGGTGGTGGTCCATCTGATTCTGGGCTTCCCCTGGGAGACCCGGGAGGAGATGCTGCAGAGCGTCCGCTATGTGGGAGCGCAGGATGTGCAGGGCGTGAAGCTGCACCTTCTGCACGTGCTGGAAGGGACCGATCTTGCCGAGCGCTATCGCCGGGAGCCCTTCCCTCTGCCGGAGCTGCCGGAATACATTGCTCTGCTGGAGGACGCGCTGCGCCTGCTGCCGCCGGAGATGGTGATCCATCGGCTCACCGGAGACGGGGCGAAGAAGAATCTCATCGCGCCCCTGTGGACCGGGGACAAGAAGCGGGTCCTGAACGCCATCCGCGCCGCCTTCCGCCGGGATGATCTTATCCAGGGCGCGGGGCTTGCATGAGCGGAACGAAAATCAATATGGGCATAAAAAAAGGACGGCCTTGCGGCCGTCCTTTTCCTCTTATTTCTTTTTCATGGAGCGCAGCTTGTCGCGGAGCATGGGGCCAGCGGTCTGAACCAGGATGGCCACGATGAGGATGACGCCCTTGATGGAGTCGTTGATGAGGGAGTCCATCTTCAGGGCCACGATGATCTTGTCGATGACCGTGTAGCTCATGGCGCCGAACAGGATGCCCAGGACCTTGCCCCGGCCGCCTGCCATACTGATGCCGCCGATGACCACCGCGGCGATGGCGTACATCTCGTAGCTCTTGCCGGTGGTGGCCGGATCCACGGAGGCGTTCATGCCGATCCAGAGGAAGGCGCCCACGCCCACCAGCAGGCCGGCGATGACATAGACCAGCACGGTCAGATTGTCCACGCTGACGCCCGCCAGCCGGGCCGCCTTCTCATTGGAGCCCATGGCATAGAGCTTCTTGCCCAGCTTGGTGTTGCCCGCCACATAGACGATGAGGGCAGTCAGCAGCAGCAGGGCCACGCCCACCATGGGGATGGTCAGAAGCTTGCCGTTTCCGATGTTATAGAAGGCGTCGTATTTGGTCAGCTCCCGGAAGGCCTTGTAGACGGAGTTGGTTCCGCCGGTGTATTCCGGAGAGATGGCCTTGCAGTAATACTGGGCCAGGGAGCGGTAGATGAGCATGGTGGCCAGGGTAACGATGAAGGCGGGCATCTTGGCCTTGCCGATGAGCAGGCCGTTGACCAGGCCGCAGAAGGCGCCGAAGGCCAGGGCGAAGAGCAGAGTCAGCAGGATGGAGTCCGTCAGGTTGAAGATGATGACGGAGAAGCCGCCCACCAGGGCAAGGGTAGAGCCCACGGACAGGTCGATGCCGCCGGTGATGATGACCAGGCCCATGCCCAGGGCGATGATGCCCACCACGCCGGAGTGGCGCAGGATGTTCATGACGCCGTTCCAGGTGGCGCCGCCGTTGCAGATCAGGAAGATCACAAAGATAATGGCAAAGATGAAAATGTAGCTGTAGCCGGACCATGCCTTGCCCAGAGCGCCTTTGATCCCCAGGCGCGGGGAATTGTTTGTGTTCTTTGCCATCTTAGTTTCCCTCCATATCAGAAATCGCGTTGGTGGAATAGAGCATGACGGTCTGCTCGTCGATCTGCTCATGGGGCAGAATGGTGGAGAGGGTGCCGTCGTAGAAGACGGCGCAGCGGTCCGCCACCCGCCGCAGCTCCGGGATCTCCAGCGTGTTGATGAGAATGGTCTTGCCCTGGGCTGCCAGAGACAGGATCAGACGATAGATCTCCGCCTTGGCGCCCACGTCGATGCCCTGGGTGGGGTTGTCCAGCAGCAGGATCTCCGCCTCCGTGTTCAGCCAGCGGGCCAGGAACACCTTCTGCTGGTTGCCGCCGGAGAGGGAGGTCACCGCGTCCGCCGGGGAGGCGGCCTTGATGTTCAGCATCCCTTGATAGCGCTCGTACTTTTCCAGCTCCTTGCTGCGCGAGATGTGCTGCCGCTTGCCGGAGAGGGTGTGCTCGGACAGGTACTCGTTCTCCAGAATGGACATGTCCGGCACCACGGAGTTCTCCTTCCGGTTGGCGGGAAGCATGGCCACCTTGGTCTTCATGGCGCCATGGATCCCCGTGGAGGACTCCTTTCCGAAGTAGCGCAGGCTGCCGCCGGAAGCGGCGGTAACGCCGAACATGCAGCTCAGAAGCTCCGAGCTGCCGGAGCCCTGCAGGCCCGTCATGCCCAGGATCTCGCCCCGGCGGACGGAAAGCGTCACATCCCGGAAGCCGGGTCCGGTGAAGCCCTCCAGCCGCAGGACCTCGTCGCCCAGGGGACGGGGCTTGTAGATCTCGCCGGAGTCGTAGGTGTGGCCCACCATGAGGGCCGTGATGGCCTGGGCGTCGGTGTCCGCGATATTGCCCGAGGCGATGTATTCCCCGTTCCGCAGAACGGTGTATCGGTCGGAGATGGCGAAGATCTCCGGCATTTTATGCGAAATGAAGATGAAGGACTTGCCCTCCTCCTTGAGCCGGCGGAGAATGGTGAAGAGATGGTCGATCTCCTCGTTGTTCAGGGCCGTGGTGGGCTCGTCCAGGATCAGCAGCTTTGCCTGCAGGAACAGGGCTCTGGAGATCTCCAGCAGCTGCTTCTGGCTGGTGGAAAGGTCATTCACCACCGCCGTGGGGTCAATCTGCACGCCCAGGCTCTCAAAGAGTTCTCCGGCCTTGGCGATCATAGCCTTCTTGTTCAGGGAGCCGAAGCGCGTGCAGATCTCCCGGCCCAGGAAGATGTTCTCATAGGCCTTGAGATCGCCGAACAGGTTCAGCTCCTGGTGGACAAAGGCGATGCCCAGCTCCTCGGTCTTTCGGACCGTGGGATGCTCCAGAGGCGCTCCATTGAAGGTGATGGAGCCGGAATCCGCCTCAATGACGCCGGTGAGCACGTTCATCAGGGTGGACTTGCCGGCGCCGTTCTCTCCCAGAAGGGCGTGGATCTCGCCGGTTTCGATCTGAAGATCGACCCCCTTGAGGACCTGCACTCCGGAGAAGGACTTGACGATATTTTGCATGTGGAGGATCTGCATGCGGTTGCCTCCTTAATCTGTTCTATTGCGCTGAAAAAAGGCAAAGCGGATGCGGCATGTAGCCGCATCCGCTTACCATTCCTGATTACGAGAAGGGCTCGTAGTCGTTCACATTGGAGTCGTCAACGATCTTGCACTCGATGACGTGGTCCTGAGTCACGGTCTTGCCGTCCAGGCTGTCCAGCAGGTCCTGCACGCAGGTCTGGATCATGGAGGGGTTGTAGGTGACGGACATGAAGCCGCCCAGCTGCTGATACAGCTCGGGATACAGGCTGCCCTTGAGCACATCATAGAGCTCCTTCAGGCCACCGGCGGCGGAGATGACAGGCTGGTTGCCAAGGATGGTCGCCTTGGTGGCGTCGTCGATGGCGGAGCCGTTCAGAGCTTCCAGGATGCCCATGGCCAGCTCATCGTCCTGGGTGTAGAACCACTTGATGTCAGCGTTGGCAGAGCCGGACATCAGGGACTCGAAGTGCTCCTTGGTGGCCTGACGGCTCCAGTTCATGGCGCCGGACTCGGTGATGGCGTCGTTGATCTGGTCCTGGGTCCACTTGGCGCTCTCGTCGATGGTCTTGCCGTCGTAAGCCAGGTTGCCCAGCAGGTAGTCATAGAAGCCCTGGGTACGGGTGGTGGTGACGGAAGAGGTGTCGCCCTGGTAGACGTACACGCGCTCGCCGGGCTGCAGGCCCTTGGACACGAAGTACGCGGCAGTGGCGGCGCCGATGCCCTCGTTGTCGCCCTTCACGTTGGCAACCGCAGTGGAAGCCACGTCCGCAATGATGCGGTCAAAGGCGGTGTAGGGGATCTTGGCGTCAGCCAGCTGCTGGATGGCGGAACCGACGGTGTCGTCCATGGGCAGGATGGCCACGCCGACCACGTCGGACTTGTTGGCCACGATGTCCTCGATCTGCTGGATCTGCTCGTTGGCAGAGGAAGCAGTCTTGACCTCGGCGACGTACTTGCCGGCGTCATTGATTTCCTTGGCCTTCGCCTTTGCGAAGGTGGCAACGCTACCGGTCCAGCCATGGTCCTCAGACGGAGTGAGGATGTAAATCTTGTTGGCGCTGGTGCTGGTGGAACCAGACTTGCTGCAGGCAGCCAGGCTCAGCACAACACACACGACCAGAAGCACTGCAAGCAGTTTCTTCTTCATGATAAATGCCTCCTAGTTGTTTTGCCTTTCGGCGTTTCTTGCTCTCAATGGAGCATATCTATTTTAATCATTTTAAAAGAAAAGTCAACAGGTTTTCCAACGCATTTTGAAACAGCGGATATTCCGGGGTAATCTGTCATTCTACAGCATCATCTGGAATCCGCGTCTCAGCGCGCCTCCTCCTGTTCCGGGGCAGTGATCTCCACCCGGTCCTCATTCCAGCGGAGGCGAACCCGCTTGCCGCCGGAGACGCCCAGCTTTTCCAGGTGCTCCTGCGGCAGCTGCAGACGGCCTGCCTTGTCCAGGACTGCGAACTCCTCCTGGGTCTCCACCTGATCTCCGAAGCCGGAGATGTCCCGGAGCTTCTCCAGATAGTCCTGCCGAACCAGAAACTCCGAGGAGGTCTTGCCGTCCCGGATGGCAACCACCCGCTCCACCATCTTAGCCATGTTCCGGTCATGGGTGACGATGACCACGGTGGTGCCCAGCTCCCGGTTCACCGTGCGGAAGATCTCCAGAATACGGGCGGCGTTTTTCAGATCCACAGAGCCCGTCGGCTCGTCGGCCAGCAGCAGCTTGGGCCGGTTGGACAGGGCGATTGCAATGGCAATGCGCTGCTGCTCGCCGCCGGAGAGCTGGTCCAGACGGCTGTCGGCCCGGGCCTCCATGCCCACCAGCTCCAGAAGCTCCATGGCCCGGGCATGCTTGTCCCGGTCGGAGTTGGTGATCTGCATGGGCAGCATCACGTTCTGCACCGCTGTCAGATAGGGCAGCAGGTTTCTCGCGTTGTTCTGCCAGACGAAGCCCACCGTGGCGCGCTGATACTCCACCAGCTCCCGGGGCGTCAGCTTGAACAGGTTCTTCCCGTCCACGCTCAGCTTTCCCGCGGAAGGTCGGTCCAGGCCGCCCAGGATGTTAAGGAAGGTGGACTTACCGGAGCCGGAGTTGCCGATGATGGCCATGACCTCTCCATAGCGCACCTGCAGATCCAGGCCCTGCAGGGCCAGCACCTCCAGATCCCGGGTCTTATAGATCTTCACCAGGTTTTCACAGTCGATGATAAATTCCGTATCCGTCATTTGAGCACCCCATCCTCGATCTCATACACGCAGTCCGCCGCGGCGGCCACCGCCTCATCATGGGTGGCGATGACCAGGGTGGTGGATTTCTTCATCTCCAGGAAGATCTTTACCACCTGCATGCCGGTCAGACTGTCCAGCTCCGCCGTGGGCTCATCGGCAAAGATGACGCCCGGGGAGTGAGCCAGGGCGCGGGCAATGGCCACACGCTGCTGCTCGCCGCCGGATAGCTCCTGGGGCATGTGGGCGCCCTTGCCCCCCAGGCCCACCAGGCTCAGGCACTCGTGGACCCGCTGCTCCCGCTCCTTGGGGCTCAGTCCCGCGATGCGCAGGGCAAAGTCCACATTCTCCGCGGCGCTCATCATACCCACCAGTGCCACGGACTGGAAGATGAAGCCCATCTTCGTGCGCCGGAGCTGGCTGGCGCGCTCCTCGGAGGCGGCGGTCAGCTCCTCTCCTTCAAAGAACACCTGGCCGGAGGTGGGCGGATCCAGGGTGCTCAGAATGTTCATCAGGGTGGTCTTGCCGGAGCCGGAGCGGCCCCGAAGCACCGTGATGGCGTTGCGGGGGATCTCCAGGCTGATGCCGCCCAGGACCTGAATGGTCTCGTTTCCCACCTGGAAGCTTCTGCGGATATCCTGCGCTGTCAAAATCGCGTCCATGGTTCCACCTCCTCAGTCCTCGCCCAGCTTCAAAGCCTGGGCAATGCGGATTCTGCGCACCAGCACGGCCAGCACTCCCAGGCAGAGGAGGAACACCGCGCCGAATACGCCGAAGAGCCGCAAATAATCGCTGCCCCGGGCCACAATGCGAAGGGGCAGGCTCACGTCCATGGCGGTATAGCTCATCTGGATCAGGGGCACATAGAGCCGGGCGGCCAGCACACCCACCAGGGCGCCGGCGGCCACGGAGCTGAGGGACACCAGTACCTGCTCCGTGACAAGCAGAATGATCAGATCCCGCATGGGCATGCCGATGGCCCGGAACACGCCGAACTGGAGGGTCCGGCCCTGGATGGACAGGACCCAGAAGATGAGGAAGCCCGCCATGCAGACGCACAGCACCAGGATAAAGCCCACCGTCAGCACGCCGTTGGTGCCCTGGAGCACCGGATCATTTTTCTCGTCCACAAGGTCGGCGGCCGTGTCCGTGAAGCGGGTATACTGGATGCCCCGGTCCCGGGCAAAGTCATAGAAGGGATCCGCGTTGTCCGTGCGGACCCAGATCTCATAGGGCTCCACGCCCCAGATGTTCTGCATCTGGGCCAGATTTCCCACGATGAGCCAGCGCTCCTCCAGGGTCTCGTTTCCCCAGTAGTCCGTGGCCACATCCGTCTCAAAATAACTGGGCCAGTATTCAAAGAAGCCCACGATCCGGGCCGGGAAGCGGACGCCGTTCTCATTGACGATCTCGATGGTGCCGCCCAGGCTGTAGCCCAGATCCTGATAGTTCTCCGACAGGAGCACCCCGCTGGGATCCTGGCTGAGGACGTTCAGATAGTCGTAAAAATGCGCGGGAAGCAGATCCTTCCGCATCCAGGCCACCTGGCCGAACTCCCGGGTCTCGATACCCAGGACCTGGACCCTCTCCCGGTTCACGGTGTAGCGGTTGGAGCTGCGCACCCGGGTCAGCTGGGATCCGGTTTCCCTGGCCAGCGCCTCATAGGGGGCGAAGTCCGGCTCCTCATAGATGCGCATGTCCGCCGTCTCGTCGTTGGAATTGTCCCGCCAGACCTCCTGGAGAACCAGATCCGCCCCGTTGCGGTAGCGCAGGTTCTCCTCCGTGTTCTGGTTGATTGTCCGGGCTGTGGTGGCGTTGAAGATGCCCACGGCGATGGTGAGCACCAGGAAGATCATGAGGAAGTGCTGATCCGCCGTAGCGCGTCTTGCCCGGAGCATGGCCGCGTACACCGGCGCGCTCCAGCGCTTTTCAAAGGCCCGGAAGATCAGGGTGATGAGGCTGGGCAGCAGCAGAGCAACCAGGGCGCCCGCGCCCAGCAGGAACACGGAGGCGGACACATAGAGCACCGGGTCGATGGCCGCGGCGGAGTCGATGATGGCCTGCCGCTGGTTGTGGAAGCTGAACCACTCATACAGGCTCAGGGCAATGGCCAGCACCGCGCCCAGGATCGCCAGCCAGGAGACACTGCGCCGCCGGGCGCTCTCCCGCTTCTGGGAGACGATGGTCTGGGCGGAATAGCTGACCGCCGGCAGGGTCATGGTGAGCACACTCAGGATCAGCGCCAGGAAGGCATAGAGGAAGCTGCCCGGGACCATGCGCAGAGGCAGCGCCGTCCGGGATACCAGGTTCAAAAAGCCGTTGGAGGCGCCGATGAGGCGGCAGAGCAAAAAGCCCAGCGGTAGGCCCACAATGGCGCAGCCCAAGCCCAGAATGGCGCTCTGGGCCGCGTAGAGGGCCACCACCTGGCCCCGGCTGGCGCCGCGGCTCTTCAAAACCGCAATGGTGGGCTTCTCCTGCTCCAGGATCTGCCGGCAGACCATGAACAGGAACAGCAGCAGCATGGCGAGGATGGGCACCAGAAGCAGCCACAGCAGCACGTTCAGCTGCCGGGACTGGCCCAGGAAGGAGTTGAGGGTCTTTTCGTACGCGAGCTTCAAATCTCCGCCCAGCTCCTCGATCTGGCTTCTGGCCTCCGCGGTATCGGCGGCGTAGCCCTCCACCCTGGCCACATCCAGAGCGGCGGTGTCGATGACGCTGTCCCACTGGAAGCCCATGGAATAGCGGCTTTTATAATTGTCGCCGAAAACCTGGTCAAACACCTCCGGGGCGGCAAACAGCAGAGCCCCCTCCAGCTCCGGAGAAGCATACCAATAGGGATCTGAGCGCTCAGAGGCCCGGAAGACGCCCACCACCGTGAAGCGCAGGGGCTCCCCGTTCTCGCTTGACAGGGAATCAAAGCAGTAGCTCTCCCCCACCATCAGGTCCTGCCGGGCCAGGGTCTTGGCGTTGACGATGACCTCGATGGCCCCGTCCTCCCCCAGGGTGCCCGCAAAGAGCCTGCCCCGCAGGATCTCAACGTGGTCCTCCAGCCCCGACTTGGCGCAGACCGCCGCCGAGGGAGAGTTCAAAAGCAGGGTCCGGCTGGCCTCGGGATGGAAGTGGAAGGAGAAGCTGGTCCGGGTCAGGCTCTGGGCCAGGACGGGAACGCCGTAGGCGTCCGTCAGCGCTTCTGCCGCTTCCCCGATCCGCTGGGCAGCCCGATAGCCCCGCTCCTGCCTTGCGGTAAAGGACGCATGGATACTGCCGGACCACTTGCTCTCGGCGCTCTGCACAGAGCCCAGGGAATCGGTCATGACAGACTGCAGGATGGCGTCGGAGTACATGGGGATGGCTGACACCACGCAGAACAGCAGCAGATTGCCCAGAAGCAGGCTGGCCGTCATCCATCTGCTGGCCTTGATTTTTCGAAAAACAAATCCAAGCATTGCCCGCTCCTTCTCAGCCCAGCCGCACCAGGTCGCCCTCTGCCAGGCCGTCAATGATCTGCACAAAGGCGCTTCCCGTCTCCGGGTCCGTGCCCTCCAGTCCCACCTGAACACTGCGGCGGCAGCTCTGTCCGTCCAGGTCCAGGTAGACATAATATTTTCCGTTCTCGTTGCGCACCGCCTGTTTCGGCAGCCGCAGGACATTCCGCAGCACCATCCGGCAGGCGGACATGCTGGGGGTCACCCGGTTCTGGAATACCGCCTCCAGATCCGTTCCCGGCTCCAGCCGGGCGATGACCGGGGCGTTGATGGCCCCGAAGACCTCCGGCGCGCTGAGCACCAGCGCCTGGGCCGTCTGTTCCCCCGCCAGCTTCACCTGGACGGTGCTTCCCACCCGATAGGCAGTCTCGTTGACGCCCTGGGCGATGAGGTAGGAATCATCCTGGGTGTAGATGCGGCAGAACACGGTGTCCGCCTGCACCGCCTCACCGTTGACCCGAAGCAGCTGCTCCACCGTTCCAGAGAAGGGCGCCAGCAGATCCTGCCCCGCCACAGAGGCGTCATAGGCGTCCAGGGCTCTCTGGGCGCGGGTCAAGGGAGCGCGGTCCAGATGCTCCAGGCAGTACTCCGCCTTTTCCAGCTCCAGCTGGGCCACAGCGGCAGCCGCGGAACCGGCAGCAAGGGCGCTGAGCTTGGCCTGCGCCTGGCTGACCGCGCCCTGGAGCTGGGCCAGGCTTGCCTCCTGCCCGAGCTGCGCCGTGCGGAGCGTCCGTTCCAGCTCCGCGCGCTTCTGATCGTCCGGGATCCGGGCAAAGCTGGCTAGCTTCTGGCCCTCCGTGACCCGATCTCCATTGTTTACATAAACTTCCTGCAGCACCAGGCCCTCCAGGCCGGTGCAGAGCAGCTGTACATCCTTTTCATAATAGGCCTGGGCGCTGACAAAGCCCGGCGCCATCTTCTTCACGTCGCCCCGGCTGACCTGCACGGTGCGGATCGTCTGCTCCTGCCGCTCCTCCTGAAGCAGCTCCGCTTCCCCCGCTCCGGTCCTTGCGCAGGCGCACAGGAGCAGCAGCGCCAGCGCCGGTGCTATCATCTTACGAAGAGAGGGGAACATAGACCATCTCTCCTTCCTCCAGTCCGCTTTCGATCACGGCCCAGGCCTCCGTCCGGAAGGCCACCGTGACCTCGGTGTGGATCTTCTCGCCGTCCACCACCCGATAGACATATCCGTTCCGGCTGGTCTCGCTGCCGTAGACCGCACCCAGGGGCAGATACAGGGCATTCTCGGCCTGCCTGGCCACAACGGTCAGCTGAGCGCCCTCCCCTGCCTGCAGAGCCGTGCCATCGGGGAAAGCAAAGCGGGCAGGGACCGTGCCCACCATGATGGCGGACAGGTATTCCTCATCCGTATAGGGGATCAGCGTGACGGGGTACTCCTGGTCCTCCAGCCGGGCAAAGCAAGGCGCGCTGGTCCTTGCCAGGGCGCTGCCCGCCTCCGTGCAGAGCAGATATTCGCTGCCGCGGCGGGCGATGCGGAGAATCTCCGCGCCCTCCCGGGCCTGGGCGTCTGACGTGACGGAGACCACGGTGCCGTCGCAGAGGGCCACGATGCGGCTCTTTTCGATCTGCTCCTCCAGAACGGCCTTTGCCCGCTCCAGAACCCCCTTCTTCTCGGCAAGGATGCCGGCGCGGTAATCCCGCTCCGCCTCCAGCTGCCGCACATCCAGGGCCAGCGCGGCGGTATCCGCGCCGCTCACCTGGGCCCGCGCTTTCGCGATCTCCAAATCAAATTCCGTCAGGCGAAGTTCATAGCCCTCCCGGGCGTCCAGATCCGCAAGCTCCTGCTCCAGCTGGGCCTTCTGCCGCAGCAGGGCATCCGTGCCGATCTCCGCCAGCAGCTCTCCCTCGGACACCTCCTGCCCCACGGCGGCCCTGACCCGGACCGCGCCGGGGACCTGGGTCCGATGGGGCACAAATTCCAGGCTGACCGAGGCGTTATAGACCTGCATCAGCGCCACGTCGCCCCGCTGCACCCGGGTCGTATCAAAGCTGGCCTGCACAGATGGCTGCAGCTCCGGCGCCTGAGGCGCGGCGCAGCCGGTCAGCAGAAGGAGCAGGGCCAGGATCCCGATCAATTTTCGCATGGCTTCCGCCTCCTAGTAGGAAAGAATCACCTGCTCATCCAGAGACAGGCCGGAGAGGATCTGCACAATGCCGTCGCCCACCACGCCCAGCTCCACAGGCCGGGTGGTGATCAGGCCGTCCTCTCCCAGAAGGTACACGCAGCTTTTGCCGTTCTCCTCCCGCAGGGCCGCGGTGCTTAAGTACAGGGCGTCCACGGCGGTCTCGGCAACATAGGAGACCTCACAGCGGCTGGACGCGGACAGGTTCAGGCTCCTGGGGCGAAGGTAGACGCTGCCGTCCGGCTCCTGACCGGCCTGGGCGGCGGAGAGCACCTTGCAGAGCTCCTCCTGATCGTCCAGGCGCACCGTGACCTCCGTCCCCACGGGGAAATCCGGGGCCAGCTTGGAGTCGATCCGCAGCAGGCAGTCCGTCAGATCGGACACGGTGTAGCTGCGGCGATCCGGCGCGATGCGGCTCACCACCCCGTCCATGCCGGCGGTCAAGGTAAAGCCCGCAAGCTTCGCCTCCTGCCGTTCCAGTTCCTGGGACAGGGCCTCATATTCCAGATCCAGCCGGGCCTCCTGGGCAGCGTGGGATTCCTCCAGCGCCTGGATTGCCTGGGTCTGCGCAGCCCGGGACGCCGCGTCGTAGCTGCGGCTCAGGGCCAGCTGGGCCCGCTCCAGTTCGATCTGGTCCAGGGTCCTGCGATAGGTCCGCTCCAGATCCTTCTGCTTGGTCTCGCTCTGCAGATCAAGCACCTGCTCCCGCAGAGCGGCGTCCTCCAGCTTGGCAAGCACGTCCCCGGTCCGGACCTTGCTGCCCAGGTTCACAAAAACCGCCGCCAGGCTGGCGCTGTCATCGGAAAAGGACAGCACCTCGGACTGCATGGGCAGCACCTGGGCTGTTGCCCGGACAGTGCGCACCACATCTCCCCGGCGCACGGCGGTGAAGGTATAGATGCTCCGCTCCTCCTGCTGCAGGATGGGGGCGGGACGGCGCTCCTTCTCCCTGGGCAGCAGGCTGCAGCCGCTCAGGATCAGCAGCAGCGCGAGACTCATGGTCAAAGCTCGAACTTTCATAGCTCCTCCAGTGCGCACAATGGCGCACAGTACAATTTAAGAACATTATATTTCCCTGCGAACCATTGCGCAACCAAGCGCCTTGCACAAGATTCCCCACAAATTTTTGTTGATAATATCAAAAAACAAGGTGTGGAATCCTCCACACCTTGTTTTTTCTCAGGCCTGGGCCTCCTGGGCCTTTGCCAGACGGGAGATCTCCCGCAGGAGCTTGATGGTCAGCGGCGCGGCGATGAGGCCGGAGACCACATCGCTCACAGCCTGAGCAACTGCCAGGCCGTTGACGCCGAAGAGCAGATTCATGACGATGATACTGGGGATAAAGGCGATGACCTGCCGGGACAGGTTCAGAATGGTGGCGTTCACCGCCCGGCCCAGGGCCTGGAACAGGCCGCCGGCCAGGAGCACCAGCATATGGATAATCAGCATGAGGCACTGGGAGCGGATCATCAGGGTTCCCAGGCGGATAACCTCCGGATCCTTGGCAGAGGAGAATACGCCCACCAGCTGCCTTGCAAACAGGGCCATCAGCCCGCCCAGCACCACGGAGATGATGACGCCCATCAGGACGGTGAATCGGAAGCTGCCGAGCACCCGGCGATACTTCTTCGCGCCCCAGCAGTAGCCCGCCACGGGCTGGAAGCCCTGGCTGAAGCCGATGATTAGGGAGCCCACGAAGCGCATGCACTTGTTGCCCACGCTGATGGCGGCCAGGGCGGCGTCGGAGTAACCGCCGGCCAGGGAGTTGGTGACAATGGAGGCCACGCTCATGAGGCCCGTGCGCAGGAAGGTGGGCACGCCCATCTTGGCGATCTCCTTATAAATGCTCCACTTGGGGGTGAAGAGCTTCAGACGCAGCTCCAGGACCGTCTTCTTGCGCAGGAAGGGAACGAGCAGCACGCAGAAGGAGACCACCTTGGAGATGGCGGTGGCCCGGGCCGCGCCGGCCACGCCCCAGCCCAAGACATTGATAAACAGGGGATCCAGGCCGATGTTGAGCACACAGCCGGAGACCATGCCGAACATGGCAAAGCGGGTGGAGCCCTCGGATCGGAGAAGCTGGGTCAGAACCACCTCGCCCGCAGTGAAGGGGGCGGCCAGGAGGATCAGCCGGGCATAGTCCATGGTGAAGGCCTTGGAGTTCTCCGTAGAGCCCAGGAGCATGACCAGGGGCTCCATGAACAGATAGCCGATGATGCACATGAGCACACCCGCGCCCATGGAGGTGAGTAGGGCCGTGACGCCCACCCGGGAGGCGTCGTCGTCCCGCTTGGCGCCCAGAAGGCGGGAGATGTAGCTGGCAGCGCCGGTGCCGAAGCCCATAGCCACGGCCCGCAGCAGGAGCATCAGAGAATCGTTGACGCCCACGGCAGCCGTGGCGAAGGTGCCCAGCTGGCTGACAAAGAAGGTATCGGCCAGATTATAGAAGGAATCGATGAGCATGGAGATGACGGTGGGAATCGCCACGATGGGGATGACCCGGGAGATGGGGTCCTCCAGCATCATGCGGCGTCTGGCTTCCCGTTGGGCTTCAATGGATGGTACTGCCATAGGGACATATTCCTCTCTTATTCTAGATTGATAGACTGATTTTACCAAAAAAAGGCGGCATGGACAAGTCTCCGCCGGATTTTTTTGTATGATTGCTGCTTTTCAAATCCGCGCATTCTCCGCTCTTGACAGGCTCTTTTGCGCTTCGTATACTGATAAAAACGACACGTTTGGAGGGATATTATGCCGCAGGTCCGCTTTCTGCCCATGGAAGCTTCGGTCCAGGTCCCCCAGGGGACCCGCCTGACAGAGGCGGCCCGGCTGGCGGGCATCGGGCTCAGCGCCCCCTGCGGCGGCCGGGGAAGCTGCGGAAAATGCCGCGTCGAGCTGGACGGCAGGTCGGTTCTGGCCTGTCAGACCCTTGTGACCCGGGACATGGCGGTCCGTGTTCCTGAACAGGCCCTGCAGATCCTCTCTGATCCCGGCTCTTTGGACGCGCATCTCAGCCCGCCTGTGTCCCTCCGCCGGGAGGGAGATCAGGAGGCTGTGGTCCGGAACGGCCAGGTCCTTGCTCTGCGCAGGGCCGGGCTTCCCTTTCTGGCCGCGGCGGCGGATCTGGGCACCACCACCCTGGTCTTGTATCTGCTGGACGCCCGCACCGGCGCCCTGCTGTCCACAAAAAGCGCCCCCAATCCTCAGCGCAGCTTCGGCGCGGACGTGATCAGCCGGGTGGACTACGCCCTGCGCTGCGGTCCGGAGCGCCTGACTGCGCTTCTGCGCGAGGCGGTAAACCAGCTCCTGCGGGAGGCGCTGGCGGAGGCCGGCGCCCGGGAGGAGGACCTGTTCTCCCTCAGCATCGCCGGAAACAGCTGCATGCACCATCTGTTTCTGGGCGTCTGCCCGGAGGGACTGGCAGCGGCCCCCTATGCGCTCTCGGTCACAGGTCTTCTGGAGGAAAGCGCCGCATCGCTTTCCCTGGCCATGCATCCCCAGGGACGGGTGTTTCTGCTTCCCTGCATCGCGGGCTTTGTGGGCGCGGACACCGCGGCCCTGCTCCTGCGGACGGACTTTGACCGGCTGGAAAGCCCCACCCTGGCTGTGGATGTGGGCACCAACGGCGAGCTTGCCCTGGGAGACTCCTCCGGCTTCACCGTATGCTCTGCCGCCGCCGGACCCGCCTTTGAAGGCGCCGGGATCGCCTGCGGCGTACCTGCGCTGACGGGCGCTGTTGCCCACGCTTCCCTGCGGGGCGGGGAGCTCTCTTTGCAGGTGCTGGGCGGCGGCACGCCCTGCGGCATCTGCGGCTCCGGCCTCATGGACCTTCTGGCCCTTCTGCTGGATGCCGGACTGATGGATGCAACCGGCCGCCTGCTGGCGCCGGAGGAGCTGACCACACCTCTGGCCCGCCGTCTGGGCCGCAGGTTGACCATGCTGAGGGGCGAGCCCATCTTCGTGCTCTTCTCCGAGGCGGAGACCGGCTGCGAGGCCGTCTATCTGAGCCAGGGAGATATCCGAACGCTGCAGCTGGCTAAGGCCGCCCTCCGTGCTGGGATCGAGCTGCTGCTCGCCGACCGGGGCTACGTCGCAGAGGAGCTCTCCTATGTCCTGCTGGCAGGCGCCTTTGGCAGCGCTCTGGACCCCCGCAGCGCCTGTCGCATCGGTCTGCTGCCCCCTGCGCTGGCGGGAAGAATCCGGCCCATCGGCAACGCAGCCGGCGCCGGAGCCGTTCAGTCGATCCTGGATCAGGACGCCCTTGCCCGGATCCAGAACCTCGCAGGCGCCGGCCGGTATCTGGAGCTTGCTGACGCGCCGGAGTTCCAGTCGCGCTTTTTCTCCGCCATGGACTTCCCAGCGGATGCATAAAACCATCTCGCGTCGTATAATTTTGCAAATTATACGGTTCATATTTGCATATTATTGGAATTTTATTCACTCTGCCCATTGACCCAGGCCCGGAAGGGCTTTATAATGGGCCTATCATCCAGATTTTTCACTCTGGGAGGAGATTCTTATGACACGCATCTTCATTGACGGAAGCTCCGGCACCACGGGGCTGCGCATCCACGAGCGTCTGGCCGCCAGGCCGGAGCTGTCGCTCATCTCTCTGCCCGAGTCTCAGCGCAAAGACCCCCAGGCGAAGCGTGACGCCATGGCCAGGTCTGACGTGACCTTCCTGTGCCTGCCCGACGCCGCCGCTGTGGAAGCGGCGCAGTTGGCGGAGGGCACCGGCACCGCCCTCATCGACACTTCCACCGCCCATCGGATCGCGGATGACTGGATCTACGGCTTTGCGGAGCTGCCCGGCACCCGGGATGCCATCCGGAATAGCAAGCGCATCGCAAACCCCGGCTGCCATGCCTCCGGCTTCATCGCTCTGGTGGCGCCGCTGGTCGCCTCCGGTCTGCTCTCCCCGGCGGAAAAGCTGAGCTGCACCTCCCTGACGGGCTACTCCGGCGGCGGCAAGAAGATGATCGCCCAGTATGAGGACCCTGCGCGGGACGCGCTGCTGGAAGGACCCCGGCAGTACGGCCTGACGCAGAACCACAAGCACCTTCCTGAGATGCAGAAGATTTGCGGTCTGGAATCCGCGCCCATCTTCTGCCCCATCGTGGCCCCCTTCTACGCGGGCATGGAGGTGACGGTCCCCCTGTTCCGGGAGCAGCTGCGCGGCAGCCTTTCGGAGCTCCGGCAGGTCTATCAAGACGCCTATCCCGGCCCGGTGGTTCGCTTTGAGCCCCAGGCGGATGAGGCGGGCTTCCTCTCCGCGTCGGCCTTCTCCGGGCGGGACGATATGCAGATCACCGTCTGCGGCAACGACGAGCGTATCCTTCTGGTGGCCCGCTTTGACAACCTGGGCAAGGGCGCGTCAGGCGCTGCCATCCAGTCCATGAATCTGCTGCTGGGTCTGGACGAGACCGCCGGTCTCGTGATTCCCTGAGGAGGCGGCCATGGAGGACTTTACGCTCAGCGTCATGACCATCGACGACTATCCCGAGGTCCGGGAGCTGTGGCTCTCGATTCGCGGCTTTGCCATCCGCAGCATCGACGACTCCCGGGAGGGCGTGGAACGCTTTCTGCATCGCAACCCCTCCACCTCCGTGGTGGCGCGGGTCAACGGCGAGCTGGTGGGCGCCATTCTCTGCGGGCACGACGGCCGCCGGGGCTGCATGTACCATGTGTGCGTCAAGGAGGGCTTCCGGCGGCAGGGCATCGGCAAGGCCATGGTGGTCTTCTGCATGAAGTCCCTGGCCGACGAGAAGATCAGCAAGGTCTCCCTCATCGCCTTCTCCACCAACGACATCGGCAACGCCTTCTGGAACGAGATCGGCTGGGTCCGGCGTCTGGATCTGAACTATTACGACTTTACCCTGAATGAGAACAACATCATTCGCTTCAATACATAACGGAAACGAGGGCTATTCATGAAGATCATTCCCGGGGGCGTCACCGCTCCCCTTGGCTTTGAGGCAGCCGGCATCGAGGCCGGCGTCAAATATCAGAATCGGAAGGACATGGCCATTGTCTATTCTCAGGTCCCCTGCGTGGCCGCCGGAACCTTCACCAGCAATGTGGTGAAGGCGGCTCCGGTCCGCTGGGATATGCGGATGGTGGAGGGCAGCCCCTATGTGCAGGCCATCATCGTGAACACAGGCATTGCCAACGCGGGCACCGGCTCCGAGGGCATGGCCTGCTGTGAGCAGACCGCCCTGGCCGCAGCCAAGGCCCTGCGCATTCCCCAGGAGGCCGTGCTGGTGGGCTCCACCGGCGTCATCGGTCCTCAGCTGCCCATGGACCGTATTCTGGCCGGCATTGAAGTTCTTGCCAAGGTCAAGGAGCGTTCCCAGGCGGCGGGAACCGACGCTGCCAAGGCCATCATGACCACAGACACGGTGCACAAGGAGTTTGCCGTGGAAGTGGAGATCGGCGGCAAGACCGTCACCATCGGCGCCATGTCCAAGGGCTCCGGCATGATCCATCCCAATATGTGCACCATGCTCAGCTATGTGACCACCGACGCGGTCATCTCCAAGGAAAGCCTGACCGCTCTGGTGAAGGCGGACGTGCAGGACACCTACAATATGATCTCCGTGGACGGGGATACCTCCACCAACGACACCCTGCTGGTGCTGGCAAACGGCATGGCGGACAATCCGGAGATCCTCCCCGGCACCCCGGAGTGGGAGACCTTCCGCCAGGCCCTGCATCTGGTCAACGAGACCCAGGCAAAGCGTCTGGCCGGCGACGGCGAGGGCGCCACGGCTCTGGTGGAGTGCGTGGTCACCGGCGCGGACAGCAAGGAAAACGCCCGGAAGCTGGCCCGCTCGGTCATCTGCTCCAGCCTGAACAAGGCGGCCATCTTCGGCCACGACGCCAACTGGGGCCGCATCCTCTGCGCCTTGGGCTATTCCGGCGCCAAGTTCGACCCGGAGCATATGGAGATCTCCTATGAGGCCAAGGGTGAGAAGCTGCTCCTCTACCGGGACGGTCTCGGCGTGGAGGTGGACGAGGAGAAGGCCACAAAGCTGCTCAGCGAGCCGGAGGTCCGCATCCTGGCGGACATGAAGATGGGCTCTGAGACTGCCACCGCCTGGGGCTGCGATCTGAGCTATGACTATGTGCGCATCAACGGCGATTATCGCTCTTAAAGAAGAGGAACAGGTGAAGACCATGCAGAATGAATTTTCCAATCAGGAGCGGGCCCAGGTCCTGACCCAGGCCCTGCCCTATATCAAGCGCTACACCGGCCAGATCGTGGTGGTGAAGTACGGCGGCAACGCCATGGTAAACGAGAGTCTGAAGCAGCAGGTCATGGAGGATCTGGTGCTGCTCCATCTCATCGGCGTGAAGGTGGTCCTGGTCCACGGGGGCGGCCCCGAGATCAACCAGGTCATGGAGAAGATGGGCAAGCAGGCGGAGTTTATCGACGGCCTGCGGGTCACGGATCGGGAGACTGTGGACATCGTCCAGATGGTCCTGGCCGGCAAGATCAACAAGACCCTGGTGAACCTGCTCCACACCAAGGGCGGCAACGCCATGGGCATCTCCGGCGCCGACGGCCGCCTCATTGAGGCGGATTTCAAGGATCCCCGGCTGGGCTACGTGGGCGCAGTGACCAAGGTGAACATCACCCCCGTGCTGGACCTTCTGGAGAAGGGCTATATCCCCGTGGTCTCCACCATCGGCTGCGACGCGGAGGGGAACACCTTCAACATCAACGGCGACACTGCCGCCGCGCACATTGCCGGGGCCCTGGGGGCCAAGCGTCTGATCATGATGACGGACGTGGCCGGCATCCTCCGGGATCCCAAGGACCCGGAGACTCTGATCCGGGAGCTCAGCGTGGACGAGGCCAAGGCCCTCTACTCTGAGGGCGTCATCTCCGGCGGCATGATCCCCAAGGTGGACTGCTGCATCGAGGCCATACAGAAGGGCGTCAGCCGGGTCATCATCATGGATGGGCGGGTGCCCCATGCCATCCTGATGGAGCTTCTGACCAACGAAGGCGCGGGCACCATGGTGAAAGGAGCCTGAAATGTCAAATCTGCAGCAGCTGGATAAGCAATATATCGCGGGAACCTACGCCCGCTTTCCCGTGGAGCTGGTCTCCGGCTCCGGCTCCCTGGTCCAGGGGAGCGACGGGAAATCCTACATCGACCTGGGCTCCGGCATCGGCGTGACCGCCTTCGGCTTTGCCGACGAGGAATGGCTCAAGGCCGTGACCCGGCAGCTGGGCCAGCTCCAGCATACCTCCAATCTCTACTATACCGAGCCCTGCGTCAAATTGGCGGAGCTGCTCTGCCAGAAAACCGGAATGAAGAAGGTCTTTTTCTGCAACTCCGGCGCAGAGGCCAATGAGTGCGCCATCAAGGCGGCGCGGAAGTACGCCGCCGCCAAGAAAGGGCCGGAGTACTCGGACATTCTGACCCTGGAAAACAGCTTCCATGGCCGCACCCTCACCACCCTGGCCGCCACGGGCCAGGACCACTATCACGAGCTCTTCCAGCCCCTGACCCCGGGCTTCTTCCACACCCCGGCCAACGATCTTGCGGCCTTCCGTGCCGCGGCCAGCTCCCACAAGACTGCCGCAGTTCTGCTGGAGTGCATCCAGGGCGAGGGCGGCGTCATCTGCATGGAGCCGGAATTTGTGCGGGGCGTGGCGGAATACTGCTATGAGAACGACATTCTGCTCATGATCGACGAGGTGCAGACCGGCAACGGCCGCACCGGCGCGCTGTATTCCTACATGAACTTCGGCGTCACTCCCGACGTGGTCTCCACGGCCAAGGGTCTGGGCGGCGGTCTGCCTCTGGGCGCATGTCTGCTGGGCGAGAAGGTCCAGGATGTGTTCCAGCCCGGCGACCACGGCTCCACCTTCGGCGGCAATCCCGTCTGCTGCGCCGGCGCGCTGAGCGTTCTGGAGCGGCTGGACGACGCCTTCCTGGCCCAGGTCCGGGAGAAGGGCGACTATGTTCGCGCCCGGCTCCAGGGCGCAGCCGGCGTCAAGGCCGTCAGCGGCATGGGTCTGATGATCGGCATTCTGCCGGAGGCCCCTGCGGCCCAGGTGGTCAGGATCTGCATGGAGCGGGGCGTTCTGTGCCTCACCGCTAAGGACAAGGTGCGGCTGCTGCCTGCCCTGAGCATCCCCATGGAGCTGCTGGAGAAGGCGATTTCCATCATTCTGGACGTGTGCAAGGAGGCGAGCGCATGCTGAATCTCACCGGATCGAGCTTTCTGACCCTGCTGGACCTGACGCCCGCTCAGATCTCCGGACTTCTGGAGCTGGCTGCCAAGCTGAAGGCCCAGAAGAAGGCTGGCGTGGCCCATCGGCTCTGCGAGGGCAAGAACATCGCCCTCATTTTTGAAAAGACCTCCACCCGCACCCGCTGCGCCTTCGAGGTGGCGGCGGCGGACCTGGGCATGCACCCGGTGTATCTGGATCCCTCCGGATCCCAGATCGGCAAGAAGGAATCCATCGCGGACACGGCCCGGGTCCTGGGCCGGATGTTCGACGGCATCGAGTACCGGGGCTACGGTCAGAGCATCGTGGAGGATCTTGCTAAGTATTCCGGCGTTCCCGTATGGAACGGTCTGACCAACGAATTCCATCCCACCCAGATCCTGGCGGATTTTCTCACCATTCAGGAGCACTTCGGCGGTCTTGCCGGGAAAAAGCTGGTCTACATGGGCGACGCCCGCTACAACATGGGCAACTCTCTGCTGGTGGGCTCTGCCAAGATGGGCCTCCACTTCGTGGCCTGCGCCCCGGAGAAGTACTTCCCCAGCAAGGAGCTCTTTGCCCGCTGCCAGGCCATCGCCGCCGAGACCGGCGCGGTGCTGGAGCTGGAGACGGATCCCCAGAAGGCTGTCCAGGGGGCGGACGTGATCTACACCGACGTGTGGGTCTCCATGGGCGAACCCGCCGAGGTCTGGCAGGAGCGCATCCAGGATCTGCTTCCCTATCAGGTGAACAAGGCGCTGATGGACGCCGCAGGCGCCCAGTGCCGTTTCATGCACTGCCTGCCCGCCTTCCACGATCTGGGCACCACCATCGGCCGCCAGATCCACGAACAGTACGGTCTCACCGCCATGGAGGTCACCGACGAGGTCTTTGAGAGCAGCGCCTCCATCGTCTTTGACGAGGCGGAGAACCGGATGCACACCATCAAGGCCGTCATGGCCGCCACATTGGTTTGATTCAGCGCTTTACACAGCTAATGTAACAAACCGCTGTGTGCATTTTCCGGGAAGTTCATGGATTCTGCCACTTCCCAGGGAGAAAAAAATCTGGTATCCTACCAGTAAGTTCATATTGCAATGAAATGATAGAGGCGCGGACGTCATGAGTCGTCCGGATGAAAGGCAGGGCCATGCCGTTGTCCGGATCAAAGGGGCTGCCGCCGAAGGGAGACCCGGCCAGTTTTCCCTGGGCCTGTGGAGAAGATCCCCAGGACTGTCGCAGACTGCGGAGCGCTATGGATTGATTGCAGGACCTTCGGCATGGCCGGAGTGACGAGTCTTTTGCACAGCTGACGCAGAATCTGCATCAGCTGTGTTTTTTTACAAGGAGAGGATCGAAATGACGAACAATCCCATTTTCCGGGGCGCGGCAACCGCCCTCATCACCCCCCTGACCGCTCATGGCGTGGACTACGACGCGCTGCGGCGGCTCATCGACTGGCAGATCGCGGAGGGGATCGACGCCCTGGTCATCGCCGGCACCACCGGCGAAGGCTCCACCCTGACCGACGACGAGCATCGCAAAGTTCTGGAGAAGAGCGTAGAATATGTGGCAGGGCGCGTCCCCGTCATCGCGGGCACCGGCTCCAATGACACGGCCTACGCCATCGACCTGACCCGCTACGCCTGCGACGTGGGCGCGGACGCCATGCTGGTGGTGACGCCTTACTACAACAAGGCCACCCAGAAGGGCCTGGTGCAGATGTACACCGCCATCGCTGACGCCTCCACCAAGCCGCTGATCCTGTACAACGTGCCATCCCGCACGGGCGTGGGTCTGGAGCCTGCCACCTATCTGGCTCTGGCGGATCATCCCATGATCCGGGGCATCAAGGAGGCCAACGGCAATATCTCCAAGATCGTGGAGACGGCCTCCCTGGTGGGTGACAAGCTGGATATCTACTCCGGCAATGACGACCAGGTCGTGCCCATCCTGGCAATGGGCGGTGCCGGCGTCATCTCCGTGCTCTCCAACGTGGCGCCCCGGCAGACTTCGGAGCTCTGCCGCCGCTTCTTTGAGGGGGATGTGGCCGGAAGCGCCGCGCTGCAGTGCCGGTATCTGAGCCTGATCAACGCCCTGTTCTCGGAGGTGAATCCCATCCCCGTGAAGGCGGCCATGGCCGCCATGGGCTGGTGCGAGAACTATCTGCGTCTGCCGCTGACTCCCATGGAGCCGGAGCATGAGCAGAAACTCCTGGCCCTGCTTCGTGAATACCACCTTCTGTGAGAAAGGATCCTTTATGAGCGCTCACCCTTCTGCACCCGAGGCCCTGTGCCCCAATCTCTCCGTCTCCCCATCCGGCCATCTGTGCTTCGCGGGCCAGGACACCCTGGACCTGGCAGCCCGGTTCGGCACGCCCTTGTACCTGGTGGATGAGGACCGGATCCGGCACAACTGCCAGGTCTATACCAAGGCATTTCAGACATACTTTCCCGACGGTTCCATGCCCCTCTACGCCAGCAAGGCTCTGAGCTTTGCCGGGATCTATCCCATTGTGGAGAGCGAGGGCATGGGCATCGACGTGGTCTCCGCCGGAGAGATCTTCACCGCCCGGAAGGCTGGCTTTGACCTGTCCCGCGCCTTCTTCCACGGCAACAACAAGACAGATTTCGAGCTCTCCTACGCCATGGATTCCGGCCTGGGCTGCTTCGTGGTGGACAATCTGGAGGAGCTGGCTGCCCTGGAGGCGGAGGCTGCCCGCCGGGGCAAAAAGCAGGCCATTCTCCTGCGCCTGACCCCAGGCATCGACACCCACACCTATGAGGCGGTGAACACCGGCAAGGTGGACTCCAAGTTCGGCTTCGCCATTGAGACCGGACAGGCCGCCCAGGCGACGGAGCTGGCCCTCCGCCAGAACCACCTCATCCTGCGGGGCTTCCACTGCCATGTGGGCTCCCAGGTCTTCGCCGAGGACGTGTTCGAGCGTTCCGCCTGGATCATGCTGCAGTTCCTTGCCCAGATGCGCAGCATCCACGGCTACGAGGCGGAGCTATTGAATCTGGGCGGCGGCTACGGGGTCCGCTATGTGGCCTCGGACCTGTCCATCGACATTGACGGGAAGATCCGGGATGTGGCGGAGGCGCTTCATAAGTGCTGCAGTGAGCTTGGGCTTCGTCTGCCCGCGATTCTCATGGAGCCGGGCCGCAGCATCGTGGCTGACGCGGGACTCACTCTCTACTCCGTGGGCATGGTCAAGACCATCCCCGGCTACAAGAACTACGTCTCCATCAACGGCGGCATGACCGACAATCCCCGCTATGCCCTCTACGGCTCCGCCTATACCTGCTACGCCGCCGGGCGGATGCAGGATCCCTGCGACTTCGCCTGCGATCTGGTGGGCCGCTGCTGCGAATCCGGCGACATCATCCAGCCGGACATCCTGCTGCCCCGGGATCTGCGGCGGGGCGAGATCATCGCCGTTTGCACCACCGGCGCCTACAACTACTCCATGGCCTCCAATTACAACCGGGTTCCCCGGCCTCCCATCGTGCTGCTGCATGATGGGGACGCCCGTCTGGCTGTCCGGCGGGAGACCCTGGAGGACCTTGCTGCCCTGGATCTGTGACCAAAAGCCGCCCCGAACCGGGGCGGTTTTTTATGGCTGCAATGCAGCAAGACATCTCACGCCTGACCAGATGTTTCCATGCGATCTGCTTCGACATCTTTCGTTAGCATTCGCTAATTCTTTTTCTTGCATTATAAGTTAGCTTGTGCTATCATGTCAGTTGAAAAACGCGGTGCCTTCCGGCGCTGCAACCGCAACTGAAAAGGAGAGATTTGTATGTATTCCCCCAAAATTGAAAAAGTGATCGCCCGTGAGATCATTGATTCCCGGGGCAATCCCACCGTTGAGGCCGACGTCTACCTGGATGACGGCACCATGGGCACCGGCGCCGCGCCCTCCGGCGCTTCCACCGGCGAGTTCGAGGCTCTGGAGCTGCGCGACGGTGACAAGTCCCGCTTTGGCGGCAAGGGTGTTTCCAAGGCTGTGAACAATGTGAACACCATCATCAACAGCGCCCTCTGCGGCAAGGACGCCCTGGACATCTACGCCATCGACGACGCCATGATCCAGGCAGACGGCACAGAGGACAAGTCCAATCTGGGCGCCAACGCCATTCTGGCGGTGTCCATCGCCGCCGCCCGGGCCGCCGCCAACGATCTGGACATCCCCCTCTACCGCTTCCTGGGCGGCCAGAACGGCCACACTCTCCCCGTGCCCATGATGAACATCCTCAACGGCGGCGCCCACGCCACCAACACCGTGGACACCCAGGAGTTCATGATCATGCCCGCCGGCGCGCCCAGCTTCCGGGAGGGTCTGCGCTGGTGCACCGAGGTCTTCCATGCCCTGCAGGGCCTGCTGAAGGCCGAGGGTCTGGCCACCAGCGTGGGCGATGAGGGCGGCTTCGCGCCCAACCTCCGCGACGACGACGAGACCATTGGCTATATCGTCAAGGCCATTGAGAAGGCCGGTTATCAGCCCGGACGGGACTTCGTCCTGGCCATGGACGCCGCTTCCTCCGAGTGGAAGGGCGGCGAGAAGGGCCTGTATCTCCAGCCCAAGAGCGGCAAGAAGTTCACAAGCCGGGAGCTGGTGGACCACTGGGCCTCTCTGGTGGAGAAGTATCCCATCATCTCCATTGAGGACGGTCTGGACGAGGAGGACTGGGAAGGCTGGCAGTATATGACCGAGAAGCTGGGCGGCAAGGTCCAGCTGGTGGGCGACGACCTGTTCGTCACCAACACGAAGCGCCTGAGCAAGGGCATCGAGCTGGGCGCAGCCAACTCCATCCTCATCAAGCTGAATCAGATCGGCTCCGTCTCTGAGACCCTGAACGCCATCAACATGGCCCACAAGGCACACTACACCGCCATCGTCTCCCATCGCTCCGGTGAGACCGAGGACACCACCATCGCCGACCTGGCCGTGGCCCTGAACGCCGGCCAGATCAAGACCGGCGCCCCCAGCCGGTCCGAGCGCGTGGCCAAGTACAACCGCCTGCTCCGCATCGAGGAGGAGCTGGGCAGCGCCGCTGTCTACGCAGGCTTCCAGGCCTTCCACGTCAAGCGGTAATTCTCCCTCCCGACAAAAGCCCCCGCCGAGTGTTCGGCGGGGGCTTTTCAGATTCCGTTTGGCCAGATGGTGTTCATTCTCCCAGGGAAAGGGTGATGATGGTGTCCTCCTTCAGAAGCGCGGAGAGCTCCTCCTGCGTCGCGTCCGTGATATGGCCCAGGCGGGTATAGGCCCAGCTGTTGCTTCCATAGAAGACCACCAGCTGGTCTCCGGAATAGAGCACCAGATCCCCGGGCTGGGTGGTGGTCTGCGCGTCCTCCCGGGGCAGGGTCTGTCCGATGGGGCCGACCTGCTCAAAGCCGCCGTAACGGGTCATGGAAATGCTCAGGGGCGCCTGGGCGCAGAGCTCCTCCAGGGCCTGAACCGCCGCGTTGTCCTCCCAGCTGACGCTGAGCGGGGTATCTCCGATCTTCAACTGTATGGTCATCTTCTCCTCCGATTCCGGCTCCTGGGCCGGCGCTTCTTCCGGAGCAGGCTCCGGCTGTGGTTCCGGGTCTGGTTCCGGCTGCACCTCCTGGGTTGGTTCCGGACCCGAAACGGTGTCCGGCTCCGGCTCAGGGGCAAGCTCCTGCTGCGCCGGCTGCTCACGGATCTCCGGGATTCCCTGCTCGCCCTTCCCGGCGCAGCCAAGAAGCAGCAGCATTGCCAGGGCAGCAGGAATCAGCTTCCAGCATTGTCTCACGGCGCGCCTCCCTTCCGTTTTCTTCTTTCCATTATAAGCCTGCGCCTTGCCGGAATCAAATACTTCTTTTTCCCATCTGCCCGGCAACTTCTGCGTTCTTTTCGCAATTTTCCCTGCAAAAACTCTTGCAAAGACGGCCAAGAGCGTTTACAATGATACCGTCTGATCTGCAGGCGCGGCGAGCCGCGACGGCTTGAGTCTCGCCGCAAGGGCCTGCTTTTTCCGGCATTCATTTTCAGAAAGGAAGTTCAAGCATGATTTACACCAGCGAAGTCCAGAACATGTGTCCTGTCGCCAAGGGCGCGTATCATGGCCCGGCTCCCATTCCTGAGGAGGGCAAGTGGGTCCAGGTGAAGGAAATCTCCGACATCTCCGGCTTTACCCATGGTGTGGGCTGGTGCGCTCCCCAGCAGGGCGCCTGCAAGCTCTCTCTCAACATCAAGAACGGCATCATCGAAGAGGCTCTGGTGGAGACTCTGGGCTGCACCGGCATGACCCACTCCGCCGCTATGGCCGGTGAGATCCTCATCGGCAAGACCATCCTGGAGGCTCTGAACACCGACCTGGTCTGTGACGCCATCAACACCGCCATGCGGGAGCTGTTCCTGCAGATCGTTTACGGCCGCAGCCAGTCTGCCTTCTCCGAGGGCGGCCTCGCCATCGGCGCCTCCCTGGAGGATCTGGGCAAGGGCCTGCGCGGTCAGGTCGGCACCATCTTCGCCACCAAGGAGAAGGGCCCCCGCTACCTGGAGCTCACCGAGGGTTACATCACCCGTCTGGCTCTGGACGACGAGAACCAGATCATCGGCTACGAGTTTGTCCACCTGGGCAAGATGATGGAAGCCATCAAGAAGGGCACCGACGCCAACGAGGCCATGAAGAATGCCACCGGCACCTATGGCCGTTTCGCTGAGGCCGCCAAGTACATCGACCCGCGTCACGAGTAAGGAGGAGGACAGAACTATGGCACTGTTTGAAAGCTACGAAAGAAGAATCGGCCAGATCCTGCCTGTCCTCAAGGAGTACGGCATCGGCTCCGTCGAGGAATGTCTGGACATCTGCAAGGCTAAGGGCTTCAACCCCTATGACATTGTCAAGAGCGTGCAGCCCATCGCCTTTGAGAACGCCGCCTGGGCTTACACCGTGGGCGCCGCCATCGCCATCAAGAAGGGCTGCACCACTGCTGCCGACGCTGCCGAGGCCATCGGCATCGGCCTGCAGGCCTTCTGCATCCCCGGTTCCGTCGCTGACGACCGCAAGGTCGGTCTGGGCCACGGCAACCTGGGCGCCATGCTCCTCCGCGACGAGACCAAGTGCTTCGCCTTCCTGGCCGGCCACGAGTCCTTCGCCGCTGCGGAAGGCGCCATCGGTATCGCCCGCAACGCCAACAAGGCCCGCAAGACGCCCCTGCGCGTTATCCTGAACGGCCTGGGCAAGGACGCTGCGCAGATCATCTCCCGTATCAACGGCTTCACCTATGTGCAGACCCAGTTTGACTACGCCACCGGCGAGGTCAAGGTTGTCCGCGAGATCCCCTACTCCAAGGGCGAGCGCGCCGCGGTCCGCTGCTACGGCGCGGACGACGTGCGTGAGGGCGTTGCCATCATGCATCTGGAGGGCGTGGACGTCTCCATCACCGGTAACTCCACCAACCCCACCCGCTTCCAGCATCCTGTTGCCGGCACCTACAAGAAGGAATGCATCCAGCAGGGCAAGAAGTACTTCTCCGTGGCCTCCGGCGGCGGCACGGGCCGTACCCTGCACCCCGACAACATGGCAGCCGGCCCCGCTTCCTACGGCATGACCGACACCATGGGCCGTATGCACTCCGACGCTCAGTTCGCCGGTTCCTCCTCCGTTCCCGCTCACGTTGAGATGATGGGCTTCCTGGGCATGGGCAACAACCCCATGGTCGGTGCCACGGTCTCCGTCGCGGTTGCGGTTGAGCAGGCAATGAAGGCCTGATCACTTCCAAAAACTGCAAAATCCCCGAAGGCTTCCCGCCTTCGGGGATTTTTCGGTCAAAGCTGCTTTTCAAACCAGCCGCCCTCAAAGTAGATGGGCGCGCCCTGGGCGTCACGGTAGAAGGATACGGGCTCGGTCCGCGTCAGCTGAAAGCCAAGACTCCTGAGCAGCCCCACGGAGGGCAGGTTCTCCATGCCCGTCCCGGCAAGGACCCGCTTCACGCCCTCGCCGCGCAGGGCTTCCAGAACCGCTGTCAGGCTCTGTCGGGCATAGCCCCGTCGGTGAAACGCCGAGTGGAAGCAGTAACCCAACTCATATGCCCCGGCCTCCTGGAGAAAGCAGATGATATAGCCGATGACCCGCTCCCCCAGACAGACTGCCAGGCAGCGACGAGCCGGGTCCTCCTCTGCCGCCCAGCGGGCGATCTGAGCCTGCACCGCCTCCGGCTCCGTGTTGCAGGGCTGATCCAGCCGGGCATAGGGCGAGCGGCTGTAGTCCTCCCAGATGGACTGAAAGTCCCGCCAATCCTCCGCCTTTACAGGGCGGATCAAGAGCTTTTCGGTCTTTATGGTCATCTGCTGCCGCCTCCTGTCGTTTTCTGTGAGCATAGCATGAAAGCCGTCCTTGCGCAAGGGGCGGCTTTGGATTACAATGGAGAAAAAGGAGGAATGGCCATGCTGACCTACTACCCCAGCTGCAACTTCACCAAGGCAAGTCCGGAGACCGCGAAGCGGCTGAGCGCCTATTTATCGCGCCGGATGCTGTCCGCCGGCTGCTGCCGCACGGACTCCCATCCCCTGGCTCCCGGGGAGACCGCCCTCTATTTCTGCCAGGCCTGCCGGGAGGTCCTCTCTCCCAGGATGCCGGTCGAAAACCTCTATGTCTATCTGGACTCTGACGATGCGCTTGCCGTGCCCTGCTACCAGGGACTGGAAGTGGACCTGCAGGACTGCTGGCGGGACCGGGATCATCCGGAGATCCGCGCCGCCGTGCGGAGCCTGCTCTCCAAAATGCAGATCCGCTGGGTGGATGGTCCGGATGGCGGGGAACACAGCCGCTTCTGCGGAAATCTCCACTTTGAGCCCCGCTGGCCGGAGAATTTAGCACGGATGGCCCAGTACCCCGGCCTTTCCATCCAACAGATGCCCCCTGAGGTCCAGGCTGATCTCATGGCGGAGCAGGTGGCGGACTACCGCTGCGGCTGGGCCGTGGCCTACTGCAACCGCTGCGTATCCGGGATCCGACTGGGCGGCGGAAACAGCGTCCATCTTCTGGACCTCCTCTTTGGAAACGCCCCCTTCTGAACCTCTTCGCCCCACGGCATTGTTGCAAAATTCGTCGGTTTCCTCCAGAATCATCCGGTTTTTTTCGTTGTCCTGTCCATTGTTTTTGCGCACGCAACCCGTTATAATTGATACGTTATCTTATGGTTTTCAAGAAAGAAGCGTCCCACTGTGTCAAAAGAAAAAGCCGTCGTCATCGACTACACCGAGGGCAGCATCGCCCGACAACTCATCACCTTCGCCATTCCCTTTATCCTGGCCAACATTCTGCAGCAGCTCTACAATGTGGTGGACTCCATCGTGGTAGGCCAGGTCTGCGGCAGCGCAGGCCTCTCCGCCGTCTCCGTGGGCGGGCAGATGGTCCAGCTGGTCACCAGCGTCTGCATGGGCTTCTCCAATGGCGGCCAGATCCTCATCTCCCAGCACATCGGCGCCAAGGACCGGGAGGGCGTGGGCAAAGTGGTGGGCACCATGTTCAGCTTCATCGGCCTGCTGGCCCTGGCGCTGGCCATCATCTGCATTCTCTTCCGCCGGACCTTCCTGGGCTGGATGCACACCCCGCCGGAGGCCTTTGAGCAGGCTGCCCGCTACATGCTGGTCTGCTCCTTCGGCTATGTGTTCGTCAGCGGCTACAACGCCTGCTGCGGCCTGCTCCGAGGCGTGGGCGATTCCAAGCGTCCCCTCATCTATGTCGGCGTCAGCTCCGTCATCAACCTGATTCTGGATCTGATTTTCGTGGCAGGTCTTCACATGGAGGCCCAGGGCGCGGCCATCGCAACGGTCATTGCCCAGGTCATCGCCTGCATCGTGGCCTTTCGCTCCGTCTTCCGCCACAAGGAGGAATTTGGACTGGACAGCGCTCGCTCCGCCTTCCGCATGGATGCCCAGATGCTCTCCCCCTTCCTGAAGCTGGGCATACCTCTGGCCATCCAGACCTCCGCCATCCAGCTCTCCCAGCTCTTTGTCAACAGCTTTATCAATTCCTACGGCGTGGCGGCCTCCGCGGCCATGGGCGTGGGCAAGAAGCTGCAGCAATTCTGCAACATCATCAACATGGGTGTGCGCCAGGCAGCCTCGGCCATGATCGGCCAGAACTTCGGCGCGAAGCGAAACGACCGGGTCAGCCGGATCGTCCATACCGCCGTGGGCATCTCCCTCTGCGCCTGCGTCGTCTTCGGCGCCATTGCCCTGCTCTTCCCCACAAAGATCTTCAGCATCTTCACCACCGACGCCGAGGTGCTGGCCCTGGCGCCCACCTTCATCAAGATCCTGGTGGTGGCCTTCTTCGCCAACGCCTTCATGTCCGGCTACCTGGCGCTGATCCAGGGCATTGGCTTTGCCTCCCTGTCCATGGTCATCGCCCTGATGGACGGCATCGTGTTCCGCATCGGTCTGAGCATGCTCTTCGGCGTTTGGCTGGGCTGGGGGCTCAACGGCCTGTTCCTGGGCAACAACCTGGCCATCTATGCAACGGCCATTCCCGCCGCCATCTACTTCTTCTCCGGGGCCTGGAAAAAACGCAAGGCCCTGGTCCGCGGCGCGGACGAGGACTGAATAAAAAAACTGCGGCTACTGTGCCGGATGCTCATAAGACAGTTTTGCGACTGAAGCATGTAACTGGCTGACAAGCTGAAAGAGGGAACTGCACTTTTGTGCAGTTCCCTCTGTTTTGGTTTCTATCAAGGCTCTCACCGCAGAGCCCTGCTTGGCAAAGGAATTAGGAAAGGCCATCCGGAGCCTTGTGCGATCGATATTCGGGCAGAACGCTGCAAAAGAATCCGTTTACTTTTCCGGCCAGGTCCTGTATCATAGGAATCAGATGGATGCGTGCTGTCGCCATCCTGGCAGCAGGCAGAGAACAGAAAAGCAGGACGCACTTCATTCCCGGAAGTTGACAGGCGCGCCTCAGAAAGACGATCTTGAGAAAGGATGCGTATGGTTATGGAATTCTTTCAACTGAGCAACGGCGTCCGGATCCCGGTCATTGGTTCCGGAACCAACACTTTCGCAAAGACTGCAACAGAGAACGGCATGGTCTACGACGGACACACTGATGAAGTGGTTTCCGCGATCCGCGCCGGCTATCGCTTCTTCGACACGGCGGAGTCCTATGGAAATGAGGAGGCCGTGGGCACGGGGATCCTGGAGAGCGGTATTGGCAGAGAAAACATCTTTATTTCCACGAAGATGAAGACCCGGAACTGGGGCCAGGAGACCTCCTCGGTCAAGCCGGAGGACACGGAGGCTGCCATTGCCAGGAGTCTTGCCAAGCTGAAAACAGACTATCTGGATCTTTACCTGCTCCACATGCCCTGGGGAAACAACGAGGAGACTGCGGAGGTCTGGAAGGTCCTGGAGACATACTGCACGAAGGGTGTGCTTCGGGCCATCGGTGTGAGCAACTTCACGGAGGCGGACCTTGATTATCTGCTTGCCCACTGCAGCATCCGGCCTATGGTGAATCAAATCAAGATTGCCCCGGACCGCCCCAATGGGGAGCTTGTGGCATATTGCCAGGAAAATGGAATCGTCCCCATGGCCTGGGGCCCTCTCAAGTTCGACACGGATCGTTCCGCACTGGAAGCCATCGCGGCAAAGCACGGCAAGAACTGGGCGCAGGTGGTGCTCCGCAGAAACTTCCAGAAGGGCATCGTCTCCATCCCCAAGTCTCACTCCTTCGAGCATCAGAAGGAGAATCTGGACATCTTTGACTTTGTGCTGAGCGAAGAGGAGCTGTCAGTCTTCTGAAGCATAAAATGCGCAGTTTCACAGCCAGATGGACAGGAACCGTTCCATGACGAGGAAAAGAAAACATCCCCTTTTCTCACCTGAGAAAAGGGGATGTTCCTGTTTTTTCCTTTATTCGCCGATGAGCCGCTTCATCATCTCATGATGACGGCGGACCTCCTCGATCTCGTTTGCGGACTGGCCAACAGACTGCTGGCTGCGCTGACCCTCGTACTCGGAGTCAATGTAGCCGTCGTAGCCGATGTCCTTCAGAGCCTGGATACCCTCGGGGTACATAATGGTGGCCTCTTCGTAGTGGCCGGGGTTGTCCTTCATCTCTACCATCTGATAGAACTTGCCGTGGACGCAGAAGATGTAGGGCGCGATGGTTTTCAGATCCTCAGGCTGTGCCGTGGGCTTCGGGTTGAGGAGCATGTTGGCCACACGCTCAGGGGTGCGCATGTAGTTGTTGAGCTTGATGTAGCTGCCGTACTTCTTCAGGAAGTAATCCGCCGCCGCGTCGCCGCCGTCGGAATTGCGGACAGCCATGCACTCGTCAAACACCGCTTCCGCGTCCAGCTCCGGCATCATGCCCCGCAGGGAGTAGAGGGCCTGCATCCGGAAGGGACGGTCCTGGAAGATGCCGAAGTCAGGCTGGATGCCCAGATACTTGGTGCCGGTCTTCTGGATCAGCTCCACGGTATCGGCGCAGATGGTGCCCCAGTTCACATTGGGGTTGGGGAACACGCCGCCGGGGGTGTGGATCTCGCAGGTCATGCGGACGCCCGCCTCTTCCGCGTAGGGAATCGCCATCTCGATGGCCTTGAAGGAGGTGCCGGTGATCAGGCGCATGTTCTTGAAGCCCATCTTCTTGGCGATCTGCAGATCGTAACGGATGTGCCAGCAGGCCTCCGCGTCGGTCATGACGTGGTCGCGGAACTGGGCAACGTCCAGGAAGTCATCCATGGTGACTGCTTCCAGGCCCCAGCGGGCAATCTCGTTGTTCCACTCGAAGATGAATTCCTCACTGGGGAAGGGATAGTTCTGCACTGTTGCCTCGGAGATAATCTCAATGCCGGTGGCGCCGTCCAGATTGGTGGCGACTTCTTTCAGCATGTCCTTCCAGTTCATCTTCCGGAAGAACTGATTCTGCTGATAGGAATACAGCGAAACGCCTCTCTTGATGCCCATCTCTTACGCCTCCTTCAGTTCCAGCTCGTAGTAGTTGACCCGGCTGGTCTTCATGCCGCCCCGGGGGTCGCCGGGCACGGGCGGGTTGGTGATCAGCTCTTCATCGTGTCCGGTGTAGCCGTACTGCGCCACGGTGCACTCCATGTAGCCGATCTCGTGCTTGCCGGGAGCCAGGCCACCCTCCTTGGCAATGTGGATGTACAGGGTGTCCGTCAGGGCCCAATGCTCCCAGACGGCCTTGATGGTCTCGCTCAGGGGACGGGGCGGCTTGCCGTTGATCTCATAGGTCTGGATCTCACGGGGATACTCCACGCCGTCCACGGTGACATAGAAGCCGTTGACCAGGGAGAGATAGATCCCGCGATAGTTGGAAACCCGGACGCCGAAGCTGAAGCCGACGACCTTGCCGTCCACCACATCATTCTTCAGCGTACCCGCTTCCACAAGATAAGCGTCGTACATAGTGCTCCTCCTTCGTTGATTCATTTTTGGAAAGCGTACATTCAGCCGCTTCCTCGTTACAATTTGATTCTATGCGCCTGGACTGTTTTTGAACAGACTGCATTTTTGAAAATAATTTTCTGGCTGTGAAAACGATCCGGAAGGAGCCCTCACTCCACGCGGGCGGCAGAACCGGAGCTGCTTTGATAGCGATAGGCCCTGAGCAGCTCGTCAAAGAACACCTGCTCCTGCATCACCGACACGGCAAAGAGCTCGCTGCCCAGGGAAAAGATCTGGTCGGCAAGAGTCTCCGGTACTGGAACCGCTGAGAGCAGAAGCACATGGACGCCCTTTTCCCGGGCGATGCGGAGGCTCTCGATCTTCCCGTCCAGCTCCCATTCGTCGTAGACGCGGCACACCAGCACGTCCTCCGGCTCCATCTGGGAAAGCAGGCTGCTCCGGGCGCCGGACACCAGAACAGGAAGAGTCCCGTGGAGGCAGAGTTCCCGCTCCAGTTCCCGCACCAGCTGGAGGGTGTTGAACAGGAAGGCCACCCGCTTTGCTTTGCACAGCGCCTCGGCACAGCTTTGGATGAATGCCGGGGTGAGCTGCATCCTGACGCTGTCAAAGGCGGCCTCCAGCTCCTGGCGATAGGGCGCAAGGTCCAGAGGTTCCGGCGCCTTTTGCCGCGCTGGCCTCTGTTCCGGCAGAGCCCGGGCGATCTCCACCTTCAGATGGGAGAAGCTGCCAAGGCGCAGATACTTCACAAAGCGGCTGATGGTGGCCGGGGAGACAGCGCACAGATCCGCCAGCTCGGTGATGGTCAGATTCGGCACCTGCTCCACATGGGAGAGGATCGTGGTAATCACGGAATAGAACAGATTGTCCTCGTCCAGGATGCTGACGGTGGTCAGCAGGCGGGTGATCATATCCATGGATCATGCCTCCTTTTTCAATCGGAAACGGGCCTCTGCCATGGCAGAGGCCCGATGCTTATTCAATGGTTTCCCCAAACTCTCCCAGCGCAGGCCGGGTGGAGCCGCCAAAGTGAATGCGATGGGGATAGGTCACTCGGCTGGGGACCAGCTTACCGCAGATCAGGCTGTCCAGGATCCGGACTGCCTCATAACCCAGCTCATAGTAGGGAGGCAGGACCGAGGTCAGATAGGGGATGCAGGCCCGATCATGCTCGCCGCCGATGACGGAGGCCACGGCGATCTCCTCCGGGACCTTGAGGCCCCTGATGCGCAGAGAATTGACGATACAGGAAGCCACCACACTGTTGCCCACCAGGAGCGCATCCGGCCGCTGCGCCTTGGGCATGGCGAGGATCTTCTCCACCAGGGGTGCATGATCTCCCATGGCCTGGGAGAAGAAGGTCTGCGTGATATCCACGTCCTCGATGTCCCGGATGGAGCTGTGTTCTGACAGAAGCCCGCGAAGGTTGCCGGAGTGCAGGGAGAAGCCGCGATAGCCGGAGGTGCAGACCCAGAGCCTGCGGCGCTGGCTGGCTTCAAATTCTGCGAGCAGCGTCTGTGCAGCAGGCAGCGGATCGACCCAGACACTGTGCACCTGAGGTCCCTGGGCAAAGGACCCGAGAGAGACCACCGGGTAATCCAGGGCCAGCTTTTCCAGGAACGACCCGGAGAGGGGCTGGGAGGTGATGAGCCCGACGGCCGATCCGGAGAGCAGCTGCTGCCGGATGACGGCCTCCGTCTGGGGAATGTTTTCTGCGGAGATGAGCTGGATGGAGTAGCCCAGGCTCTGGGCAGCGGCGTAACAGCCGTCGGTGCCGTTGCGTCCGGGGATCAGCAGAATGGTCTTATTCTGCACCATCCGGCGCAGCGCCCGGTCCTGCTCCGGCTCCACATAGGCGATGTTGTGGTAGTTCAGCTCCCGGGCGGCGTCCAGCACCTTCCGGTTGTTTTCCGGACTGGTCTTCTTGCCGCTGAGCACCCGGGAGACCGTCGCGGGGGAGAGCCCGGTTTTTTCCGCAATATCGTAAATCGTGGCCATGACGCTGCCTGCCTTTCCGCTTTTCCAGTATTGTAACATGCAGAAAAAAGAATTGCAAGGTTGCCAGAAACTCATTGAAACCAATTTCAGGAAAACGCCAGATAACAGCTGAAAACTTGTTTCAATTTGTTATGCAAAGTTTCAAAAAAACTGGAGCAAAGACTTGCTGTCGCCCAAGGAGAATTGTAGGATCGTTTGAAATGCACGAAGAAATTGAGGAATATTTAATGATTTCTTTGAAAAATATCTGCGCAATTGATTCTCTCTTTTGCCACTTGTGTTTTTGCTTGTTTCGTAATAAGATGATGCTGCTGAAACATAATTTCTTAAATGTTTCATTATTGCAACGCGCGCTCGGGAAGCCCCGAGCCATGAATCGAAGATGGAGGAATGAACATGAAAACCTGGAAGACGCTTCTTTCCCTGGTTCTGGTCGCTGTCCTGTGCCTGAGTCTGTTCGCGGCCTGCGCCAAGGAAACTGCTCCCGCAGCAAGCGGCGAGAGCAGCCAGACCCCTGCGACAACTCCTGCAAAGAACGAAGATGACAAAAAGGACGAAACCTCCGATCAGCCCGCGACTACAGAGCCTGCTGAGCCCGAAACCGTGGACCCGGAGGATGTGGTGGACATTCAGATGTATGTGGTCCAGTTCACCGGCACCGTGGAGGAGGCTCCCCGGGTGCAGGACGCCATCAACGCCATCACCGAGCCGGAGATCGGCGTGCACATGGAGATGCAGCTCTTTGATTTCGGCGAGTACGCCACCCAGATGGGCCTGATGGCCGCCTCCGGCGAGGCCATTGACCTGGCATACATGTCCTTCGGCGCGGCTGGCTACAGCTCCCTGTATACCGCCGGTCAGCTCATGGATATCCGCAGTTATCTGGACGAGTACGCCCCCGGCCTGGAAGCCACCATGGGTGACTACATCAACACCTATGCCCTTGGCGACGGCGTCTATGCTCTGCCGCCCTACCGCGCCTACAACTCTCTGGGTTATATCCTGATGCGCAAGGATATGCTGGAGGAGCTGGGCATGCTGGACTTCGCCAAGAATATGAAGTCCTGGGCCGACGTGGAAGAGCTCTACGCCGCAGAGCATGCGAAGTTCCCTGACATCTATCCCACCTGCAACGCAGGCTGCCAGGACCTGGTGTTTGGCGGCGAGACCTTCGCGGATGCCCTGCCGTATGACCGCCTGGGCGACGCTTTGTATCTTGTCCGCGTCGGCGACGACGACAAGGTCATCTCCCATGTGGAGACCCAGGAGTATCTGGATCAGGTCCAGCGGGCAAAGCGCTGGCTGGACGCCGGTTACATCTGGCCCGACGCTCAGTTCTCTGATGAGATGGGCGACAACCTGATCCGCCAGAATGTGGCGTTCAGTGAGTATATGCCCTCCGAGTATGGCGTGGAGTCCGCGAAGTACCAGGCCACCGGTTATGAGATCGTGGCCACCGAGATCCAGCCCATCATGGTCTGCAGCGCCCACACCCAGAAGTTCGGCATCTGCGTCCCCTCCATCGCGGACGAGCCCGAGGCGGCTGTCAAGTTCCTGGAGATGATGTACACCGACAAGCGGATCATCATGCTGCTCACCTACGGCGAGGAAGGCGTGGACTATGAAATCACGGCAACTGGCGAGGCGGATTACCCCGCCGGCGTGGAGTCCTCCACCGTGGGCTTCCACTCCCATGACTTCATGGTGGGCAACCAGTTCCTCATCACCCCCTGGGCCGGCGCCGGCGCGGATCAGCGCGAGCAGGCCAAGAAGCTGATGGACGCAGCGCCTCTGTCCCCCTACCTGGGCTTCACCTTCGATTCCACCGGCTTTGATACGGTCATCGCCTCTCTGACCAGCGTTACCAATGAATACTCCCGCGCCCTTGGCGGAGGCGGCTACAGCGAAGCCACCTACAACGAATACGTGGACAAACTCCATCGCGTCGGCCTGGATGAGTATCTGGATGGGTTCCAGACCCAGCTGGACGCCTGGCTGGCTGCCAAGTGAAACACATATGCAAACCGCCCGCAGGAAAATCCTGCGGGCGGTTTTTTTGGTCCTTACTGAAATGCCTTTTGAATGTACTGGATCAGGCAGCGCTCTGAGTCTGTCAGGTCCCGGTCCTTGTCCCAGATCAGATACAAAGTCCGGAAGGGACGGGGCGAACGCAGATGCAGCAGCTTTGTTCCAGGCGTGCGGCTCTCCTCCAGCTGGATGACGGTGAAGGCCAGCCCTGCGCCCAGCTGCACCAGGGCGGATTTGTTGGTGCTCTTGGAGTCTGAGATTTTAGGTTCGAAGCCGGCCTGTGCGAACAGGCTGCTGATAAAGTGATACGCCGGAGCAGAGATCGCCTCGATGAGGAACGACTCCTCCTTCAGGTCCGCCAGATCCACGGGGATCTCCTCAGAATATGGAGCGTTTTCCGAGGCCAGCAGGACAAATTCCTCCTCCATGACCGGAACGGCCTCGATCCTATCCAGCAAGGCCTGCTCCACTGGAAGAGGCATGAGATAGATCACCCCTGAGCGCAGCCCCTCCTCTGTGATGCTGGGCCGTTCATAGCGGAGCTGAACCTTTGGATAGACCTGACTGAACGCCTGGATGACCTCCAGGCGTTTGCTGTAGAGGGAGGTCGCAAAGGTGACCTGACCGCTGACCTGGAACCCTGTCCGGATCTGCGCCAGCATCCGGTCCCGGGTCCGGAGAATGCTTTTTGCGCCGTCATAGAGAACTCTGCCTTCCTTGGTCAGCTCCATGAGCTTGCTTTTTCGCAGAAACAGGGACGTGTCCAGTTCATCCTCCAGCGCCCGCAGGACCCGGCTCAGTCCGGGCTGGGAGACCCGCAGCTCCTCGGCGGCGCGCGTCATGTTCCCAAGCTCCGCGATCTTGCAGAAATACTCCAGCTGCAAAAAGTTCATAAGAGGCTCCTTTGCACCATAACACTTTTGTTATCGTTCAGAGGAAAAGAAAAAAAGATCGATATTGGACATTTTCTTCTCCAAAAAGTAGAATAAACTTGCAAAAACGAAGGAAACCCAATTCCTGACACATCCATTCTACCATAACAGAATCTGCATTGCAAGCAAGGAGGAACACATGAAAGAAATCCGCGTTGGCTTCATTGGCACCGGCGTCATCTCCCATCGCCACATGAAGAATTATGAAAAGATCCCCTATGTGAAGGTGGTCGCCATCTGCGACATCGACAAGGCCAAGATGGACGCCTGGGGCGAGCGCTATGGCATTCCCGAGAAGGATCGCTACACCGACTATCGGGAGCTGCTGGCCCGGGACGACATCGACTCCGTGGACGTTTGCGTCCACAACAATCTCCACGCGCCCCTGTCCATTGCCGTCATGAAGGCCGGGAAGCACTGCTTCTGTGAGAAACCCATGGCCGCAAGCTACCGCGACGCCAAGACCATGTATGACGCATGGAACGCCATCTCCAAGCCCCAGGGCAAGGAATTCGGCATTCAGATCAGCACCCTCTATGAGCCCCAGACCCGTCTGGCGCGGAAGATGGTTCAGGCGGGCGATCTGGGACATGTGTACTACGTCCGCTGCCTGGGCCATCGCCGCAGAGGCCGTCCCGGTCTGGATATGACCCAGCTTTCCAAGGATTTCTTCTCCAAGGAACTGGCCGGGCACGGCGCCCTGTTCGATATGGGCATCTACCACATCGCCCAGATGCTCTTCATCCTGGGCCTCCCCGAACTGAAAAGCGTCTCCGGCAGCGTCTACACGGAGCTGGCACAGAGCCAGAAGGTCCTGGACGGCAGGGAGTTCGGCGTGGAAGAACTGGGCCTTGGCTTTGCAAAGTTTGAAAACAACCTGACCTTTGATTTCATGGAGTCCTGGGCTCTCATGATCGACGAGGTGGGCTCCAGCTTCATCGCAGGCAGCAAGGGCGGCCTTCGCTTTGTCTCCGATCCTCCCGCTCCCTTTGGGGACGGCCGCAGAGTTCCCGGCCTGAAGTACATCACCCGCATGGGTGAGCGGGACGTGGACATCGACCTGCGGGTCAGTGCCAACACGGGCTTCGAGCACGGCGATGATCCGGACCTGGTCTATTACGATGAGAACCATGCTCACTGGTACGCCTTCCTGTCTGGCAAGATCCCTGCGCGCTATCCCACCGCCGAGATCGCACTGGCCACTGCCAAGCTCTCTGAGGGCATCTTCCTCTCCAGCCAGCTGGGCCGGGAGATCCAGGCAGATGAGATCGAGGGCCTCAGCGTCTCCACCGCCATGCGCCGTCAGGAAACCCCCTGGGGCGTGTTTGAGTACGAATTCTAAGGAGCGCGCCATGGAAAAGTTCTATTTACAGCTCTATTCTCTGGGCATGGGCAACTGGACACCCACCCGGGAGAATCTGACCGAGATCGCAAGGATGGGCTATTCCGGCGTCGAGCCCTGCATGTCCGACTACGGCGGCTTTTCCGCCGAGGATTTCCTGGAGCTCCTGAATGAGTTGGGTCTCAGCTGCCCCTCCTCCCACATGAAGGTGGACGAGATCGCCCCCAATCTGGAATTCATGGCAAGGATCGGTGTGCGCTATCCCACTGTGTCCTCCCATCCCTTTTCCACCCGGGAGGAGGTGCTGGAGCTGGCAAAGCTTTTGAATGAAAACGGCGCTCTGGCTGCTGAGTACGGCATGAAGGTCGCTTACCACAACCACGACCGGGAGTTCAACAGCTTCGACGAACTCTATGCCCTGGAGCTTCTGATCCGGAACACGAATCCGGAAACAGTTGCCTTTGAGCTGGACTGCGGCTGGTGCGCCGCGGCCGGCGCAGATCCCGCGGAGCTGCTCTGCAAGTACCCGGGCCGCTTCTTCGGAGTCCATGTGCGGGAAAAAGGATCGGTCACCGGTCCCGGCAAGATGACAAAGCCCGGCGCACCCTCTCCCATGCAGGCCATGAGTCCCGAGGAGCGGGAAGCCTTTCTGAAAAAACGCGCCGAGCAGCAGAAGCACGGCGTCCGGGCTGGGCAGGGCCTGGTGGACTGGACGAAGATCAAACAGATCGCAGCCCAGACCGGCATCGAATACTTTGTCGTGGAACGCGACAGCGAATATAACGGTCAAAGCCGCCTGGCGTGCCTGGCGGATGACGCAAATTTCCTGAGACAATTATAAACAGAAAAGGAGACGAAATTATGAAAACCCTGAAAAAGCTGCTTCCTCTGGTCCTGGTCCTCTGCCTGATGCTGAGCCTGATGGCTGCATGCGCCAAGTCCGAGGAACCCACCGCGACGACCCCCGACACCAGCAACGCGGAACCCGAGTCCGAAACGAAGGGTGATGCAGCCGAAGCCGGTGAAACCGAGAACGAAGCGCCCATCGAAACATCTGAGCTTCCCGACTGGAAAGATAACGACCCAGCAACCATCGTGTTCTACTATTTCAGCATGAACCAGAACGACGAGGCCGGTATTGAGCGGGTCTCTGAAGCGGTCAATGCCATTACGCAGGAGAAGCTGAACATCATTGTGGATCTGCACACCGCCCAGCTGGCGGAGTACCGCACGGCCATCCCCATGATGATCGCAGGCGGCGAGCAGCTGGATCTGTTCAATCTGCTCAATGGCCCGCTCTCCTTCCCCACCCTCATGAGCAACGGCTCTCTGATGGACATCTCAGAAATCCTGCCTGTCTACGCTCCGGATGCGCTGGAGCTGGTCAAGGACACCATTGGCGCTTATACCGTGAACGGCGGCATCTATGCCGTGACCAACTACCGTAATTTTAACTCCAACCAGTATGTCTTTGGCCGCAAGGACGTTCTGGAAGAGCTGGGCCTTGTGGACGCATTCAACTCTATGACCAAATGGTCCGATTGGGAGGCTATCTGCCAGGAGGTTCTAGACGAGACCGACTATTATCCTATGGGTGGCAGCAAGAGCGTCCTGTGGCAGGCGGGCACTCCCTCTGTCTGGAATTCTGACAGCTTCGAATTCACCACCTACGACACCCTCTCTGACGCCACGAACCTGCTGCGCGCGGAGAACGGCGACCCCACCGTCAAGTACATCTATGAACAGGAGGACACCAAGTGGACTCTGAACAAGATCAAGGAGTGGAACGACCGGGGCTTTGTCCATCCTGAAACCTATATCTCCGAAGAGAACAACCAGGTCCTTCTGAAGAATAATGTGATCTTCGGCGCTTTTGCAAAGTCTGAGATCGGTGCTGCTCAGAACTGGTCCAGCCGTTCCGGCGTGGAGCTGCTCGGCCATCTGCTCTCCGATACCCCCGTCCTGGTCACCACCGGTCAGATCCAGATGGGCTCCATGGTGGTTCCCATCACCGCAGAGGAGCCGGAAGCTGCCCTGCGCTTCATGAACGAGCTCTACACCAACGCGGACCTGCTGAATCTCATCGCCTGGGGCATTGAGGGAACGGATTATGTGATCAATGAGGCAGGCGAGGCTGCCTATCCCAACGGTGATTCCACCGTCAGCTATCACAACATGGACTACACCATGGGCAACTTCTTCCTGTACCTGCCCTGGGCCGGTAATGGAGCGGACTATCGTGATGTGTGTTATGCTGAGCAGCTCAAGGCCGTCAACAGCGACTATCTGGGCTTCCAGCTGGATGCCACGGAGTACGATGTGCTGGTTTCTCAGCTCGTGAACGTCTATAACGAGTACGGTCCCCGGCTGAACGCTGGTTTCTATTCCGAGGATCTGCTGGCAGAGATGAACGCCAAGATGGAGGCCTCCGGCCTGCGGGATTACATCGCCGGTGTGCAGGCGCAGCTGGACGCCTGGCTGGCTGCAAAGTAACAAGCGACCGTTCAGCGGGGAGCGCTCAGATGCTGCGCTCCCCGCCATTCTTTGGAATCGTACACTTTTTTTAGGTTTTCGTACCTGGAAACGGAGAGCTTGAAGGGTTATGATAGCAGTGAAAGGGAGGAATCGAATTGAAAACAAGCTCTAAAAACCTGACGGAGGGCAATATCACCAAGCAGCTTCTCCTCTTCGCCCTGCCCATTCTGGCCGGGCAGATCTTCCAGAATCTCTACAACAGCGTGGACTCCATTGTGGTTGGTCAGGCTGTGGGCACCACAGCTCTGGCGGCGGTCTCCGCCTCCTCGGATTTTTCCATGCTGCTCATCGGCTTCTTCACGGGCCTGTCCACCGGCGCAGGGGTCCTGTTCTCCAACTACTTCGGAGCCAAAAACCACCAGGCGCTCCATGAAGCAATCCACACCGCAGTGCTGTTCTCCCTGATCGTCGGCGTGGTCATCGCCGGCCTTGGCATCGTTCTGGCGCCGCTGCTGCTGCAGATCGTCAACTGCCCGGCGGATGTGTATGCTGAGGCCATGGCCTATCTTCGCATCTACCTGGTGGGGATTCTGTTCACCGCCATCTATAACGTGGGCGCAGGTGTCCTTCGTGCTGTGGGCGATTCTCATACGCCCTTTGTGTATCTGGTGATCTCCAGCTGCTGCAACATCGTCCTGGACGTGCTGCTGGTGGTTGCCATCCCCCTGGGCGTCTCCGGCGCGGCTCTGGCAACCATTCTCTCCCAGCTTGTCAGCGTGGTGCTGGTCTTCCGCCGAATGCTGAAAACGGAGGACGTGTATAAGCTGGTTCTGAAGGACCTTCGTATCAACGCTGTCCTTTTGAAGGAGATCCTGCGGCTGGGCCTGCCCGCTGCCATCCAAGCCTCCCTGGTGGGCATCTCCAACATTTTCATCCAGCGCTACATCAACTCCTTCGGCTCCGCCGCCATGGCGGGAATGGGCGCGGGCAAGAAGATCGACCGCTTTGTGGGCATGGCTGCCCAGTGTCTGGGTCTGGCCACAGCAACCTTCGTGGGACAGAATGTTGGCGCAAAGAAGGAAGAACGTGCCTTCCGGGGCATCCGGGTGAGCATGACGGTCTGCTTTGTGTATGTGCTTGTGGTGGGTGGCGTGGTCCTGGTCCTGGCGGAACCACTGACCCGGATCTTCACCTCCGATGACGCTGCCGTTGCCTATGGCGTGTCCATGATCCAGGTGATGATGCCGTTCTACCTGTTCCAGGCGGCCAACCAGGTCTATGCAAACGCGGTCCGGGGCTTCGGAAAGAGCTTTGTGGTCATGCTGTGCAGCATCCTTGGCATGATCGGATGCCGTCAGCTGTTCCTGGCCATTGCCATGAACATCCGCTGGGACATCCGGATCCTGTATTTCTCTTTCCCCTTCGGCTGGATCTGCGCCGCGGTGTCGGTCTTTGTGTACTACCTCTTCGCCATCCGCAGAAAGTACCGGGCGGAGAAACTGGAAATCGGGATGATCTGAAGAAAAAGTGCATCTTCGCAAGCAAGGCAGCAGTCTATACAACTGCGCAAAAAGGGAAGTGACCGAATCCGGTCACTTCCCTTTTGGTCTTGTTGGGGCTCCCGCCCCAAGCCCGGATGGATCACAGATTGCATCTGCGGCTGCGCGCTCTCGGCGCTTTTTGTGAGTTCTGTATAAGAACATGAAATGAAATGATGGCTCCCTTTTGCAAACCTCCCGAAGTAAGGACGGGACGTTTCATGAGCGCTACTCTGTCATGACACAGAGCTTTGAAGCCAAGCAAAAAGAGCTCAAAAAAGAAGTCCAGGTCTTAGAGCGAGAGGTCAAGGAGCAAGAGCGGCAGAGTGAAAACCTGGAGCAGTTCATCCAGCGGGTGAAGCGAAACGCGGAGCTGACCGAGCTGACGCCTTACGCAGCCCATGAGCTGATCCGGAAGATCTATGTGGAAGCGCCAGACAAATCCAGCGGCAAACGGAGATAAGCCATCCATATTTCCTATGATCTGGTAGGTTTTATTCCCATAAGCACGATTCTAAGAGAAGAGGAGGCATGACCTTCCGGTCATGCCTCCTGCAAGAATCGCGATAAAACTGTTTTACGCGAACCCGCCTTGGCCGCAGTTTTTTTATCCAAGATCCGGCAGGGCATCCAGAATGACCTCCCGAAGGGTCTGGGCGGAGGCCCGGAGGGCGTCTGCCTCCTGGATGGAGAGCTGGATGGGCACCACCGTCTCCACGCCGTTCTTGCCCACGATGGAGGGAAGGCTCAGGGCCACGCCGGTGACATTGTAGGAGCCGGTCTGGACGCTGGAGACGGGCAGGATGGACTTCTCATCCCGGACGATGGCCTCGCAGACCCGCTTGACCGACATGGCGATGCCGTAGTAGGTGGCCTTCTTCTTCTCGATGATCTCATAAGCGCTGTTCTTGACGCTCTCGGCGATCTGCCGCATGGCCTCTTCATGATGATAGTGGCCCCGCATCTCGCAGAAGCGGTTGATGGGGATTCCAGAGACATTGGCCGTGGACCATGCCACAATCTCGCTGTCGCCGTGTTCGCCGATGATGAAGGCATGCACGCTGCGGCTGTCCACACTCAGGTGCTCCCCAAGAAGATATTTCAGCCGGGCTGTGTCCAGCACCGTGCCGGTGCCGAAGACCTTCCCCTCCGGATAGCCGGAGAGCTTGGCGGCGGCGTAGGTAAGCACGTCCACCGGGTTTGCCACAATGAGCAGGATGGCGTCGGAGTTGCGCTGGGCGATCTCCGGGATGATGGCGCGGAAAATCCCCACATTCTTCTTCACCAGATCCAGCCGGGTCTCCCCGGGCTTCTGCCCCGCTCCAGCGGTGACCACCACCAGAAAGGCGTCGGCCAGATCGTCGTAATCTCCTGCGTAGATGCGCATGGGCTTTGCAAAGGGCATGCCATGGCTGATGTCCAGGGCCTCTCCCTCCGCCTTTGCCCGGTCCGCGTCGATGAGCACCATCTCCGAGAACAGGCCGCTCTGCATCAGAGCAAAGGCGCTGGCTGCGCCCACGAAGCCACAGCCCACCACGGCCACCTTGCGCGGATTCTGCATACTCATATTCCAAACCTCCTGATTCGTTTTTCTTTTATTGTATAGGATTTCCCGAAAAAGGCAAGCAAAACCCGCTCCGACTGATCCTGTTATTTTTTTGTTCGCCTGTTTTCGCGCTTTTTCTGTCCCTCCCGGGCGGTATGATTCCAGGGAAGGGGGAATGCGCCATGAAAGGTTCGGAGGGGCTCAAGACGGGCTTTGTGCTGACACTGATCCTCTGCGCCGTGCTGGTGCGCTGGCTCCTCTCCTGGCAGGTTGCGGGAAGTGAGCGGCCGGAGGCAGAGGAGCCGGTGGATCTGCGGCCCCGTCTCACCACCCTCCAGACCCCGGAGCCGACCTTTGCGCCGGAACCGGAGCTGCCCGGCGACGAGATCTTTCCCCAGATCCGGGAGCCCATCCGCTTTACCCAGGAGGATGCCCAGGGGATCCTCATCGGCGGCAGATGCAGCTACCGGACGGACGTCTCTGAGGCCCTGCAGACAAGCTGGCTTGGGCCGGGCAGAACGGTTCTCATCATCCACACCCACGGCACGGAGGCCTACACGCCCTGTCCGGGCTGGGAATATGCCGGCTCCGAAACACTGCGCTCGGAAGATCCGGACTACAGCGTGGTGCGGGTGGGCAGGGCCCTGACTCAGGCGCTGGAGAACCAGGGGATCACCGTGGTTCACGACGAGACCATGCATGACCGGCTCAGCTTCTCCGGCGCTTACGGCGCCAGCGCCCAGGCGGTGCAGAAGCTGCTGGAGGCCCATCCCGATGTGGGGATGATCCTGGACCTGCACCGGGACGCGGCGCTGAATCCGGACGGCAGCGAGTTTGCCGCCACCCTGCGCTCCGGCGGCACGGAGTATGCCCGTCTGATGCTGGTGGTGGGCACGGATCAGGGCGGGCTTTACCACCCGGACTGGCGGATGAATCTGGGCTGCGCCGCCCAGCTCCAGGCCCTTCTGAACCGGAGCCTGCCCGGGCTTTGCCGGGATCTGGATCTGCGCACGGAACGCTTCAACCAGAACCTGTCCCCCGGCTCCATCCTCATCGAGGTTGGCGCAGCGGGAAACACCCTGCCCCAGGCCATCGCCTCCATGCAGCCCCTGGCCGAGGCCATTGCGGCGCTTCTGACCCAGCCGGACGATTGATTTTGTCTCCGAGTCATGCTATAATGTGCAAAACAGCAAGACTGAGGAGGGACGAGCATTGAACATTCACGAGGAACTTCCCCTGCTGGAGTGCCCCTACTGCGGCGGCGCAGGCCTCTTGGAGGAAGAGCGCGGCTGGTGCTGGTATGTGACCTGTGTGGACTGCGGCTCCCAGACCGCGTCGTTTGAATTCAAAACGCCCGAGGAGCGCATGGACGCCGCCCGCAAGGCTGCCCAGCTCTGGAACATGGGCAAGGTAGTCCGCGCGGACATCGGAGAATAAAAAAAGAGCAGACCCTCGGTCTGCTCTTTTTTGCATATGGCTGAATCTCAGCGGATCGTCTCCACAAACCGGGCCAGCTGCTCCACAGTGCCCTCCACGCCCAGTAAGGCCGTGTTCAGGCACAGGTCGTAGTTGCTGCTCTCGCCCCATTTGCGCTGGGTAAAGAATTCATAGTACTCGGCGCGGGTCTTGTCCGTGCGCTTGATGGTCTTTTCCGCCAGAGGCTCAGGAACGTCATAGTTCTTGACGGCGTACTGAATGCGCCAGTCCATGGGCGCATGGAGGAATACGCGGATCAGGTCAGAACGCTTGCGCAGGACCATATCGGCGCAGCGGCCCACGAAGATGCAGTTGCCCTGTTCTGCCAGAGAGCGGATGGCGTCAAATTCCGCCAGCGCGAGCTTCTGATTCAGAGGCAGGTGCTCTTCCGGGTTGGTGCTGGCCATGTAGGCGTTGTAGAGCAGTGACCGTGCAGGCTTCTGGTCGAAGCGCTCGGCAACCTCCGGATGGATGCTGGCACTGTCAGCCGCCATGTTGAGGACCTCCCGGTCATAGAACTGATAGCCGAGACGCTCTGCCAACAGCTCGCCGACCTTTTTGCCGCCGGAGCCATACTGCCGTGCAATGGTAATGATCATTCTGATCACTCCTCTCGTGAAGTTCGGGGAAATCCTTTCACCCTTATAATTATCATAGCAGAGTTTCACGAGAATTACAATATAATTATGAAATTATTTATGAATTTTATTAATTTTGCACAAAGCAGTCCAACACGAACTGCACATTTCGCCCAAAGCAGAAAGGTATCTGTTGGTTTTTCCAATTCATTACAGTTGCTGCGCAAAATGAATACCACATGGAATAGAGTGCATAAAACCAAATCAAAGTTCGGTTCTCTGTGAATTTTTATGCATTTCGTCATTGACTCTATCGCTCGTTTTTGCTATGATAGGGCCAAGAAAAATTATGACGCGAAGGAGCGATCGATATGGCAAAGGAAATCAAGAAAGTGGTGCTGGCCTATTCCGGCGGCCTGGACACCTCCATCATCATCCCCTGGCTGAAAGAGAATTACAACAATCCTGAGATCATCGCCGTAGCCGGTGACGTGGGCCAGAACGACGAGCTGGACGGTCTGGAGGAAAAGGCGCTCAAGACCGGTGCCTCCAAGCTCATCATTGCCGACCTGACCGACGAGATGGTGGATGAGGTCATCATCCCCTCCATGAAGGCCGGCGCCAAGTATGAGGAGTACCTGCTGGGCACTGCCTTTGCCCGGCCCATCATCGGCCGTAAGCTGGTGGAGATCGCCAAGGCCGAGGGCGCTGACGCCATCTGCCACGGCTGCACCGGCAAGGGCAACGACCAGGTCCGCTTTGAGCTGGCCATCAAGCGCTTTGCGCCGGATATGAAGGTCATCGCCCCCTGGCGGATCTGGGACATCAAGTCCCGGGACGAGGAAATCGACTACGCCGAGGCCCACAACGTGCCTCTGAAGATCTCCCGGGAGACCAACTACTCCAAGGACAAGAACCTGTGGCATCTCTCCCACGAGGGCCTGGATCTGGAGGATCCGGCCAACGAGCCCGATCTGGACAAGCCCGGCTTCCTGGAGATGGGCGTCTCTCCCATGAAGGCGCCTGACAAGCCCACCTATGTGACGCTGACCTTTGCCCAGGGCACCCCCGTTGCCATCGACGGAGAGCAGATGAAGGCCTCCGACATCATCCGCAAGCTGAACAAGCTGGGCGGCGAGAACGGCATCGGCATCATCGACATCGTTGAGAACCGGCTGGTCGGCATGAAGGACCACGGTATCTACGAAACTCCCGGCGGCACCATTCTCTACAAGGCCCATGAGGTCCTGGAGTCCATCACCCTGGACCGCGACACCATGCACTGCAAGCAGAAGCTCTCCGTCACCTTTGCCGAGCTGGTCTACAACGGCAAGTGGTTCTCCCCCCTGCGGGAGGCCCTGTCCGCCTTCGTGGACAAGACCCAGGAGAAGGTCAACGGCCAGGTCAAGCTGAAGCTCTACAAGGGCAACATCATCCCTGCCGGCGTCACCTCGCCGGATACCCTGTACTCCGAGAACCTCGCCACCTTTGACGAGTCGGACTACAACCAGGGCGATTCCGCCGGCTTCATCAACCTCTGGGGCCTGCCGGACAAGGTCCAGGCTCTGCGGGAGCTGGGCAAGCTGTAAACAATCTTTCTTGCCGGGGACCCTGCGGTCCCCGGCTTGCCTGACAGGAGGAAACACCATGAAACTTTGGTCCGGCCGCTTTGAAAAGGACACCGACGCCCTCATGGACGCGCTCAACGCCTCCATCGACTTTGACCAGCGCATGTATCGGGAGGACATCACCGGCTCCATCGCCCACGCCACCATGCTGGGCAAGACTGGCATCCTGGATCCGGCGGAGGCGGAGACCATCTGCCAGGGTCTGAAAGACCTGCTGGCGGACATCGAGGCGGGCAAGGTGGAATTCACCCGGGAGAACGAGGACATCCATATGAATGTGGAAGCCCTGCTCACCGCCCGGATCGGAGACGCGGGCAAGCGTCTGCACACCGCCCGGAGCCGCAACGACCAGGTGGCTCTGGATCTGCGCATGTATCTGCGCGCCCAGTCGGGGGAGATCCAGTCCCTTATCCTGGATCTGATCCGCGCCATCTGCGTCAGGGCGGCGGAGCATCTTGACTCCGTCATGCCCGGCTATACCCATCTGCAGCGGGCCCAGCCCACCACCTTCGCCCACTATACCATGGCCTACGCGGAGATGCTCAAGCGGGACGCGGAGCGGCTGCAGGACTGCGTGAAGCGGATGAATTTCTCCCCTCTGGGCTCCGGCGCCATGGGCGGCACCACCTATCCCATCGACCGGGCGCTGGTGGCGGATCTTCTGGGCTTTGACGGCATCACCGCCAACTCCATCGACGGTGTCTCGGACCGGGACTTCGTCATCGAGCTCTCCGCCTGTCTGTCCATGCTCATGATGCATCTGTCCCGCTTCTCCGAGGAGATCGTCCTCTGGTCCTCCGCGGAATTTGGTTTTGTCAGTCTGGACGACGCCTTTGCCACCGGCTCCTCCATCATGCCACAGAAGAAGAACCCGGACATCGCGGAGCTGGTCCGGGGCAAGACGGGCCGGGTGTACGGCAGTCTCACCACCCTGCTGACCATGATGAAGGGCCTGCCCCTTGCTTACAACAAGGATCTGCAGGAGGACAAGGAGGCCATCTTCGCCGCTGTGGACACCGTGAAGCTGTGCCTTGCCGTGTTCACGGCCATGTACCGGACCATGACCGTCCGGACCCAGCGCCTCCGCCGGGCCGCCTCCGAGGGCTTCATCAACGCCACGGATTGCGCGGACTACCTGGTGAAGAAGGGCATGCCCTTCCGGGACGCCTACACCTGCGTGGGCAAGCTGGTCCATTTCTGCATCGACTGCGGCAAGACGCTGGAGACTTTGACCCTTGCTGAGTACCAGGCCGTATCTCCCCTCTTTGCCGAGGACGTGTACCAGGCCATCGACCTGCAGACCTGTCTGGAGGGCAGAACCGTTCCGGGCGGCCCCGCCCCCTCGGCGGTGCAGGCCCACCTGGACGCAGTCCACAGCTGGCTTGCTGAAATGGAGAAATGAATCAACAGAAAAAGCCCCTGCGGTTTCAAACCGCAGGGGCTTTTCGATTGTTCAGGGCTCCTTGGCCGGGTCCCAGATCTCCAGGCCGTCCCAGGTGAAGCGCTCCACCCGATCCCAGCTGTGCCCGTCCAGCTCATCCCAGATGAGCCACACAAAGTCGTAGAGGATCTCCAGATGGCAGGGCAGCACCCGCTCCGCTACCGTCTGCACCGCGGCGAGCTGGGGCGGGATGCCCCGGATCCCGGGAAAACTGATGCGGACCTGCTGCCCGCTGCCCTCCCGAAGCTCGATATTCAGCCCCAGGAGCTGCAGAAGCGCCCGGATGGCCGCCAGGGTGAAGCTTCCGCCGCCCACCCGAAGCAGCGCCGCGCAGAGGGCACGGCGCTCCGCCAGGCTGCCTTTGGGCTCTATTCCCAGCAGCTGCTCCCATTTCTGCAGGCCGGCAGGGGAAGCGCGCAGAGGCGAGGTCTCCAGCTGGCCCTGGGTCAGAACACTCTCCACCTGGTCCAGCTGCGTGCCCTCCGCCTGCAGCTCCCCCAGGGAAAAGCTCCCCGGCTCCAGGCTGTAGACACCCAGAGGCCGCAGGAGATTGCACAGCTCTGTCTGATAGCCCATCCTTACGCCCCCTCCGAGATCACGATGCTGCCGCTCAGCAGCAGGCCGGTCTTCTCCACCTGCAAATCCTTGGTGGGCTGGGTCAGGGTGCAGTTCGAAACCGCCCCGGTTCCCATGACCGCGGCAATGATCCTGGCCCGATTCAGGCCTTGGCCCAGCCGCTCCCCGCCGAAAAGGCTCCGGATGGCCGTCTGCGCTGCCGCTTTCGCCGATGCAAAGCTCCATCCATCCGCCGGCTGGATGGTGGCCTTGATGGTGGGCCGCTGAATCACCGGCGCCGAGACCGTCACGTCCACGGCGATCTCCCGTGCGTTCTGCAGATCCTCCCGGACCTCCTCCAGAAGTGCTTCTCCCGGGGCCCCTTCCTGGGTAGCGATCACCACGCCCACAGTCCCGATGCCGTTCACCCGGGGCAGCACCACCGCAGCCGCCACTCCGTCGTGGTCCATGGCCCGGAGCCGATACCAGGCCGCGTTGGCCCCGTTGGGCAGCTCCCGGAAGCTCTCCAGGATCCGGGCGCGGAAGTGCTCGTCGCTCTCCGCGTCACTGCCGCCGGTGAACGCCTCTGGATTGGTCACCGCCGTCACGCCTGTGGGCGCCAGGGTCAGGATCCGCACCGTATCCACAGGCGTGTTGCCGCCCTGCCCCGGCTCCTCCGCCCGGGCAGGCACGTCGCCATACAGGCTTCCTGCCGGAATGGTCCCGGCCTGGGTGGTGACATAGCGCTGCAGGCCGCTGGTCATGCACACTGTGCCCTCCGGAATGGTCAGCGCAAGCTGCCGCGCCTCCGGCACGAAGAAGCGCAGAACGCCCTCGGCGCAGGCGCCCTGATTCCGGTCCAGCCCCCGCAGCGCCCCATGGAGGGCCAGCTGCTCTCCCTGGGCTGTCTGGGGAAAGGCCTGCTCCACGCACCAGTCCGCATAGCGATACAGGCTCTCCAGCTGGGCGGCACAGGCGTACAGCCGCACCGCAAGATCCGCACCGTCCTCCATGGCAAAGCCCGTTTCCTGGCAGAATTCTTCCTTCATCTGCTGATACAGGGCCTTCGCATCCTTCACAGCGTCACCTCCAAGTTCGCAGTTCCTTCCTCCCCGCGCAGCGCCACATGGACGAGGCACAGCCCGTCCCCGGTCCAGCGGACCTGGGCATCCTCCACTGTCACCGGCAGCTCAGCCAGGGCCTCCTGGGCATATTGCCGCGCTGCGGCGGTCCGATCTGCCGGCTTTTCCCTGCCCAGCAGATACAGTCTGCTGCCCAGCTCCGGCAGGAAGGGAAAGCTGCCCCGACGGCAGCTGAGCCGAAACAGCGCCTCCGCCAGCACGCTCTCCCAGCCCAGGCACCTTACAAAGCCGCCCTGGCCATCCGGCACATAGTCCTTGTTTCGCAGTTTCAGTTCCATATTTCCTCCTATGGCACGCTGACGCCGCCTACGTTCAGAGCCGCACAGGAGATCTCTCCGGAGACCTCCAGATCTCCCTGGATCTGCACATCTCCCCGGATGCGCACCTTGCCGTCCGCGGCCAGCCGAATCGACGCGCCGCCGGAGGCAAAGAGCTCCACCTCGCCCGGCTCCAGACCGCCCTGCACCAAAGCGCCCACCACCGCGCCGTTCTTGAGCACCAGCACATCCTGATCCGCAGTCGGCGCCCAGCGGTAGCCGCCCGGTCCGTAGACCAGCAGCTGACGCTCCTCACCGTCCACCACCACGCAGAGCTTCTCTCCGGCAGCGGACACCACGCCCATATCGCTGGGCTCCTCTCTTGCCCGGCGGGCAAGCTGTCTGCCCATCCACATTGCTATTCCTCCTTGTGATCTTCCAGGCTCAGACGGCAGAGCAGACCGTCCGGGCCGCCCGAGGATCGGACGCTCCGGCACAGAAAGCTTCCCATGAGTCCCAGCGCCGGCAGCGCCAGCTGGCACAGGTCCCCCGGAGACGCCAGGAAGCTGCCCGGAAGGGTCAGTTCCAGAAGGGCGCTGTCTCGCTCAGACCGGGCAATCTGCTCCTGCGCTGTATAGCGGCTGGCCGGCAGCTTCGCCCCGGAGACCACCGTCACCCGCTGATGAGGCAGCGCCTCCGGCGCCGGATTCTGCGTCACCTGGACCTGTCCCCGGACCCGGGCCGGCACCTCCACCACGCAGGAGAGGCTGTCACAGTAGCAGCGGCTGCGCTTCAATGCTGCTGCGCCGCCCTGGATCCGGACCGTCTTCCCCGGCTGCGCGATGAGCAGGGTCCCGTACTCGTCGAACCGGGGCTGCCCGCCCCCTGCGTGACGCACAAAGCCCCAGAGGGCCTGCCTGCAGGTATCCCCCGTGTCCACCCGGAAGCCGGAGAGGGTCCCCAGTCCGCCCCCGCGCACCGAAATGCCGAAGGGGACTGTGCACAGCTTCAAAAGATCCTCCAGGCAGGCGGTCTGAAACTCCTGCTCCCGCAGCTGATTGTCCAGAAGCAGCGCTCCCATGCCCCGTCCATCCAGGGTGACCCTGCCGCCCTGCTCGTCAAGCGCAAAGCGCATCTCATCCACAAGGCCGGTGAACACCCGCTTCCCCTGTTCCTGGGCAAAGAAGTGTCTTGCGCCCCGCAGCTGGGTAAAAAGCGCCATATCCCCGGGAAAACAGAGCTGAAAGCTGTCGCAGCCCTCCCCATCAGTGCGCAGGATCTCCCATTGTGTGAACTGGGGCAGGGCAAATGCCCCGCCCCCGGAAAGAACAACACTGCCTCTCATCCGATCCGGACCTCCTGTCCGGCCGTCAGGCGGCCAAAGTTACCGATCCCGGGATTCAGCGCTGCCAGCTCGTCCAGGCTCAGATCCCAGCGCCGGGCCAGGGCCCAGACAGTGTCTCCCTCCCCGAAGCGCACCGTGCGCTGGGCCTGTGGCAGAGCCCGTTTTCCTGCCGACGCCTCCAGACCTGCCTCCCGGAAGGTAAAGCGATAACACACGTAGTCCGCCCGGGGCTCCTGGGTCAGCTCCAGCCGGGTCAGATAGGCAAGGCTTGTCGGCCACACCGGGTGCATCAGGATCCCCGGTGTTCCGTCCTCGAACAGCGTCGCCAGTTCCCCGAACCGCTTGTAGGCGTCCTCCCCGAAAAAGGCCCCCTCGCCCTCCATGATCCGGCACTGGGCGCCCAGGTCCTGGACCACATTCTCCCCCATTGGGAGCGTCTGCACCGCCTGCCGCCGGGCCAGATACACCCGATACCGGCTGGGATTGTGGGGCCAGACGAAGGATTTAAACCGCATTCTGCTGAGCATACGCCCCGCTCCTTTCACTCATCGTAGCGCCGTGCGTCCCGGCGGAAGGCCTGGCTCATCTCCTCAGGATCCATGTTCCCGGTCCCGCCCTGTACCCGGATCTGCGTCCGCTCCAGCGCGTCTGGATGCGCTGCCTGCTCCAGGCCTCCGGAAAAGCCTGCTTCCTCAGGCTCCCAGCCGGTCAACGGCTCCTGCCCAGGCTGATCTGCGTCCATCCCTTGGCGCGGCGGCGTCCATTCCTGAACGCGCACACGCCGGAGAAGCATCTGCGCCGCTTCATAGGGCGTTCTTCCCCCCTCCGGCCAGGCAGCCGGCTCTGCTTCGTCCTGCTCCTCCGCTGGACGGGGCAGGGTCGTTTTTTCCCCTGCTATTTCCTCTTCCGTGCCGAGAAAGTAGGCTGCCAGCACGTGCAGCCTGTCCATCAGCGCTTCCCAGCCGCTCATAAGCTGCCCTCCTTCAAGGCCTGGAACCTTGCCTCGTCAAAGGCCGGATTCTCCTCCCGATCTGCCTCCGCCTCCCGCTGGTCCAGAGCCAGATTGGCTGCGCAGAACAGGAGCTCCCCATCCGTCAAGGTCTGGGCCCGACGCTCATTGGGCAGCGCGCCCATCGCCCGCAAGACCCGCCAGTACAGACGCAGATAGGGGCTCGACGCCAGCTCCGCCTCCAGTCGCCGCAGGGCCTTCTCGTCCCCCGGTGCCGGAGACAGCTCTCTGCACAGATCATAGTACTCCTCCGCCAGCATCCGGATCTCCTCGGCGGAGCAGCGCCGCAGAATCCGCTCTCCGCCGCCGGAGCGGCCCAGAGCGCTTGCCAGCAGGCAGGCCAGAAACGCCAGCTCCGAGTCCTCCGCGCAGATCGCCCTGGCCTCCGTCTGGGCCTGCAAAACCTCCCAGGCGGAGAGGACCCGAAGCCTGCCCCGCCGCCGGGACCCCGCCAGCAGTTCCGGCAGCTTACGCATCGGTGACCACCCGATGGTTGGAGATGAGCTTCACCCGCTCCAGCACGTTGCCGCCCACACTGGCGCTCTCGGACAGGCTCTCCCACTGACAGCCAGAGTAGATCACCCGTCTGTCAGGCTTGCACACCACCAGGGAGAAGTCATCCAGCGTATGAAAATCCAGTCCATCCGCCAGCGCCGCATCCGTGGCATAGAGGCGGCTGAGCTCGATGGAATACCTTGTCTGTCCCCGGACTGTCGCCACCGGCTCGTCCTGGCCGAAGGCCTCGATGACCTTGCTGGACCGGGTGGAGAGCACCTCATAGCTCTGCACCACGGCCACCCGCTTGCCGTCCGCCTCCAGATAGATATCCGCGGTGGTCGGGATCTTTCGAATCGCCATTTTCTGCCTCCTTTACACGCTCACATGGGCGCTCAGATGGATCCGGTTCAGGCCGTGGCACACGGTAAAGGCGAAATCCACCACACAGATGGTGGGATCCGTCGTATCTGGATAGACATTGATGGGCCCGTAGTCCTCAATGATCTGCCGCTGGACCCGATCCTCCAGAACCACCACCACCTGCGAGCGGATAGCAGCACGGGTGGCAGCGTTGTTCTTTGCCCGGACAAAGCGGGCGCGCAGGGTGTTTCTTACCGCGGGAACCACATCGTCCAGGATCAGGGTAGTGGTCAGCTCCCGCCAGGTCAGATCCGGCGCGCCGCCTGTTGTGGACCGGCTGGTGATGCCCCGCATCACCGTCACCTCGGAGCCCTGCAGCTCCAGGATGGTCACGCCGCCCCGCACCAGGGTGTCGATCTCCGTATCGTTGTAGCTGGCGCTCACACCGCTCAGTCCGCGCAGCGCCTGCCCATTCAGGGGCAGAGCCGGATCCTCCTGGGCAGCGAGCGCTCCGCAGAGGGCTGCCGCGGCGTATTCTCCGCCCACCGGATCGCTTCCGCCCGTCAGGACCACATCCGGCCCCACCAGGACCATGCGCTCGCAGTTGAGCCGGGCCGCACGGTTTTTCAGCTCCAGCGTGCTGGGCGCAGCCATGCCCACCACGCCGATGCACTCGCCCTTCTCCGCAGAAAGGTCCATCACCAGCTCCCGCAGCAGAAGCTGAACTGCCTCCAGGTGGCTGCCGATGGCGATATAGGCTGCCTGTCTGGACTGGCGAAGGAACTGGAACGCGGCCTCATAGGCCGCCGAGGTATCTGTCGCCACCGGGCAGCAGAGCACAGTCCCCGCGCCGTTCTGGCAGGCCAGCGTCAGCATCTTTCCAAGCTGGCTCTCCGCGCCGAAGGCCTCCAGGCCGGAGGCGCAGTCCGTTACGGTGTAAAGCCCGGCGGATGCCGGACAGATGCCCACCAGAGCGATGGTCTTGTTTCGAATGGCCGATGCATAGACGCTGGAAGCGTCCACATCGGAGTACACACCGGGCCGCTCATGATATGCAATGCTCATGCTCTTGCCTCACTTTCATCGAACTCTGGGCAGCAGGAAGAAGTCCAGGAATTCCCCGTCCTCCTCCGTGTCCAGGAAGTATAAAATGCCGCTGACGCGCAGCCGCAGAACCCGCTGGCAGGAGGCGCTCTCATCGTCCCAGCTCATCTCTGAGAGCTGATAGCTCTGCACATTCAGGCCCTCCAGCTCCTCCAGGGTCTTGAGCGCCGTCTCCGCCGTCTGGTCGCAGGCCGCCCGCTCCGGCGCGCAGATCGTCAGGCGCAGCACCGCGTCAAAGCGTCTGCCATAGAGCTCCTTGGGACCAAGGAGCGGATCCTCCAGCATTCCATAATAATGGAAAAGGCTGCCGTCCGTCCCCTCCAGCTCCTCCAGCCGCAGGGCGCAGACCGGCTCAGAAACCCGCGCAACCACCTCACTGGGCAGGGCGCGGTCTGCGCGCATACCTGCCTGCGTCAGCGCGGCAAGCAGGATGTTTTCCAGTTCAAGCAAAAGGATTCGCCTCCCCCTCCCGGGTCAGGGCAGCCCACAGATAGACCGCCTCATCACCGGAAAAGATTCTCTCCCAGCGTCGTACCCACCAGATCGTCCCGTCCAGCAAAAGCGCGCCGCCGTCCACCGTGACCTCAGCAGGACCCAGATACACCGCTTCATTGGGAAGCAGAGTCCCCAGCTCCTGGCGCTTCTTCTCATGGGCGCCGGCAGCCCGAACCGGCTGCAGGAATGCCTTGACCGCAGTCTGCTTTCCGTCCCTTTGCAGGATCATCTGCGTGCCGTAGCGCCGCAGTGCATCTTCAAAGCGCCGCTTCATCGGCTCTTCACTCCTTGAAAGCCAAAATCCCGCTCTGCCAGGAATGGCCCCATCAGCGTCATGGCCTGCTCCCGCAGAAGCGCGGCGGTCCTTCCGCCGCTGCCGGAGCTGCTCACGGAAAAATCCCCCACCTGGATCCGCTCCCCGGAAAGGCTCTGCCCCGCGCTCTCATAGCTCAGCGCCAGCAGCGCCGCTGCCAACTCCAGACTGCTGCCGCAGTCCTCCGGTGTCAGGCCGGGCTTCAGCCCTGCGCAGAGCTGTTCTGAGGCCGCCCTGCAGAGGATCTGGAGTCTACCCGGCTCCGAGGCCGGGGAGAGGGCGGCGGCCACGGCCGCCGCCTGATCTTCCAGGCGCATGTCAGATCACCAGGACGGCAGAGGCGTCCTCATAGATCTTGCTGAAACCGGCCAGGGTGGTGATGGCCGCCCGCTCCAGCTGCCGATCGATGAGCTTGTCGTACTCCACCATCACATCGCCCGCCTGCACCATCTCCAGAGCATAGCGGTGATCCAGACCCAGGATCTTGCCCTGGGGCGCCGCGTCGGTGCGCACCACCTGTGCGCCCAGCGGCGTGATCATACGGCCGCTGCCCTGGAAGTTCATCCCCGCCATGGGGTTCTGAAACTCCGGCGCTTGAGAAGGCCCGTCGCCACGCTGGTAGGCACGATCATGGTGTCCAGCTCATAGGGATCGAACCGCGCCCAGAAGTCACACAGAGCCTCATAGCTCAGGCTGCCCGCCGTGCCGGAGATGGGGCTTGTGCCGATGGCGTAGCTTGCCGCAGGGTTTCCGTTGCCGTCGCCGTCCAGAAGCACGCCGATGGCGTCAGACACCAGGCTCTTGCGGATGGCCGCGCCGATCTGACGCAGGGTCACGGCGAACAGATCCAGCTTCTGGAAGCGGATGGCTTCATAGGAAGCAACCAACATGCGGCCACGCTTATTCAGATTGATGAGATGGTCCTTGGAGCGGATCTGGGTGGTGGGGATTCTGGCGCCCTCGCCCACATTGGCAGGCTCCAGCTCACCCGCCTCCGGATCGGTGTAGATGCTGCGATAGTCCATGGCGTCGATCATGGTGCGGGTGGCGATGATCTTGTCCAGAACGTCCGAGCCCTCCATGCCCGCACGGACCGTCCGGGCCACATACTCCGGGAACAGCACCGCGGATTCCAGGGTAGAGAAGAACTTCTCCACCGAATCAGAGCCGGGGCCGGAGAGACGGATGCCGAAGCGCTTGATCTGGCGCTGGAAGGCGTCGGAGCCCTCCAGCGCTGTGCCCCGATAGTTCTCGCTGGGATCCAGCGACTCCAGGACCTGGGAAAAGCTCTTGCCCGTCTGGCGGTACATGCCCTTTTCCAGATGCAGATTGTCAAATGCCATGACTGTTTCCTCCCTTTCTCACAGCAGCAGACCCAGGCGGCCTGCGGTCGTGTCCACTTCACAGACGAAATAGGCCTTGCCGCCGGTGCTCACGCTTTTCATGCCGCCGGCGTTGTCCGCGGCCAGGGTGGTGTAGCCCAGGCCGGGCGCCGTGCCAGAATAGGGCAGCTTGGCATAGCCCTCCACCTGGACCGTAGCAATGCCGCCCCGGACCAGCTTCACAAGGCCGAAGGCCACATCGCCGGCCGCTGCCTTGCCCACCTTGCAGTTACCTGTGATCTTGCACAGGTCCCCTGCCTTCAGGCCCTCCTGGGCCTCCATGCTCACGCAGAGCGCCCCTGCGTCATTGAGAGAGATGTTCATCTGTCTGCCTCCTTGATTAGATTCTGTACTCCGGCTCAATGCCGGTGAACGGCTGCTCCATGTGCAGGCCCAGCTGCACGGGGCCGGTAAAGCGGGCGTCAAAGCGCTTCTTGAGCGCGCTCTTGAGACTTCCCAGCTGCTGCGCGTCCAGCATCCCGGTGATGGCGTGCAGAACCGGCTCCTCCAGATCCAGCTCCAGGCTCAGGGTCAGGCGCTCAACCTCCCGGCGAAGCTCCGCAAGATACGCCTCTCCCAGGGCTTTGAGCTCCTCCCGCTCTGGCTCCTGTGCGCAGTGCATTCCCTTGCGCACTCCCGCCATGGGCTGGGCCGGCACCGCCACGAAGGAGAACTCATAGGCGTCCAGAGGCTCTGAGAGCACCGCCAGGCAGGTCCTGCCGTCGTAGACCTGTCCCTTCCGATGTTCGCAGCTTCCGTAGGGACTGCCGCAGATGGAGCAGGTTTTCTTCCCCATGGAGCAGCCCACGCTGACCTCCTTCTTGATGCCCGCCTCGATCTGCGCCACCAGCTCCTCCTCGGAACGCAGGCAGTAGCACCAGGCCTTGAGATAGCTCACATTGCCCGCAAAGGCCACCTCCGTGTCGAAGATCCGGGCCAGCTGCTTGTCGGCAGACCAGTCGTGGTCCGTCACGCCGGTCTTGCCCCGGAACAGCTCCCCCAGCTTTCCCAAAGAAGCTGTGTCAAAGCGCTCGAACTCCCGATCCGGCTGGTCGTTGCACAGCCGCACGGAGAAGACGTAGACGTCCTCCGCGCAAAGGTTGCCCCGCCCCAGGGCGTTGATCTTCTCCAGCTGCTCCGGGGTGGGCGCGCCGCAGCTCACCGCTGCCGCCGCTTTTACGATCTGCATGCTCTCATCCTTTCTCCTGCTCCAGACGGAGTCTGTCCGCCTGGGCGTGGTAGAGATCCGCATGGGCCTCCTCCGTCAGATCCTGGAGGCTGATCTCCGTCCATTCGATCTCCGGCGCGCCGCTCAGACCGTGCAGATGCATCCACAGGCTGCCAATCCGGCTCAGAACCGGCTCCACTGCCCGCCGCAGCGCCCAGAGCTCCGAGGTCAGAAGATCCGCCTGCTGCTTGCTCATTCGCTCCGTCGTAGCCCAGCTCAGGCCCAGCAGGAAGGGAGGCAGGCCGGTCTTGGCCACCACCTGCTCCAGAAGCTGCCGCACCGGCACCTCCGGATCCAGGATCTGGGCGTCCGAGCCGATGACCCGGATCTCCACATCTCCCACTGCCACAAAGTCCGTCACCGAGCCGCCGCTGGCAGGACTCATGGCCTTGGCCCACTCCTGCGCCATGAGCCGGGTCCGATCCTGGGCCGAGCCGGAACCATCGGGCTTGCAGACCACGCTGTAGCGCACATCCCCTGCCCGCTCCCAGTTCCGGGTGATGGTCCGGTAGATGGTCTCCAGGGCGTCCGCATAGAAGGGCAGCCCCCGCAGCAGCGACACGCCATAGGGATGCGCCGCCTCCGGATTCAGGACCGAGAACAGCAGCAGCTCCTGCCTGGGATAGGGCTCCAGGGTCTCGGCGCTGGCCAGCAGCGTCTGAGTCGGATCCCCGGACTCCAGACAGCGCACCTTGGTCACATCGCCCCAGAGCAGCGCCGAGAGCTGTCCGTTGCGCACCACCATCTCTCCCACAGCTCTGCCGTAGGTGATGAGGCTGTCCAGATACGCCGCCAGAAAGTTGTCTGCCCCCTGGCAGCCATGGCCGCAGCTCAAGGTCCGAAGATCCCGTGCAAGGGCCTGATCCATGGCCTCCGAGCCGGTCTTCAGGGTGAAGCCACCGGTCAGCCGGACCAGCTTTGTGATGGCAGCATCCAGAATAGGAAGCTTTTCACGGCAGCTCTCATAGGCCTTCTCCATGCCCCGATCCAGGTCCCAGCTCATCTGTGTTCCCCAGCCGGTCCGCTCCCGCAGCTGTGCCTTCGAGCCGCTCTCAGCCTTCTTCCGCTTCCAGAATGGCAGCTCCATGGGCCGCCTCCTCTCCATCGTCCATCGTTTGCCGCTTTTTCATGTGTTACCTCCTCTGTACCGCCGCAAAGCCTCCGGTCTGCTCCTCCGGAACTGCCATGCAGAAGTAGCGCAGATCATCCATGGCATGATCGTTTTCCTTGCGGACCTGATCGCCGATCCTGCCCTCGTCCCAGCGGTAGAGGGCCATCTCCCGCAGGGTGTCCCGGCAGCAGTCGCAGATCACAACCTTCCCCTGCTTCAGCAGGTCCCCTGTCCGCCGGATGCCCGTCAGCACATCGTTTCTGGCCTTCTCCACGCAGAAGCCCTCCTTGCGCAGCAGGGCAAGGAAGCTGGCCGCAGAGGGATCCACAATAACCCGTTCTGCCTGCCGCCCTGCCAGGAGCCTGCGAAGCGCGTCCAGATGCTCCGAGTCCGTCTTCTGCGCTCCCTCCCGGCGGGAGTCATAGTAGTACTCCCCGATCCGGTAGTAGACCCCGTCCTTCTCAGCCCAGAGGCCGAAGGAGGTGGGATTGGCGGTCCCGTAGTCGCAGCTGACGTAGTAGTGCCCGAAGGGCCCCTCCGGCACGGGCCTTGCCATGTCCTCGCTCCAGAAATCATAGACCCGTCCCTCGGCGTGGGCCCACTCTCCCTTCACAAAGCGGTCGTAGAACACCCCGGTGTAGAGCCGCTCATAGCGCTCCCGCACCGCTTTGCTCAGGGCCGGATTGTCCTCCATGGTGAAGTGGAGGCGGAGGCAGTTGCGCGCCTCCGCCTTCTGGACCCATTCCAGATAGAACCAGTGCTGGGGTCCCTCCGGATTGCAATTGAAGAAGATCCGGCTTCCCTTCACCGAGCAGCGGGCGCAGGCCTGCTCCACAAAGGACCGGGGCATCAGCGCCACCTCGTCCAGCAACACCCCGGCAAAGGTGATGCCCTGGATGGCCGCGGCTGAGGTCTCGTCCCGTCCGCCGAAGAGGAAGAAGTCGTTCTCATGCCCCAGGAAGCGCACATGGACGCGGTTCTCGCTGCGCCGCTCCTCCAGCTCCATCCCCAGCCCCTTCAGCCGCGGCGTCAGCTCGTCCATCACGTTCCGACGCACGGAGAGGATGGTCTTGCCGCACACCCCGAAGCGTCTGCCGGAGAATGACACCATAGCAAAGAGAAAGAAGCTCAGCCCCAGGCACAGGGTCTTTCCGCTGCGCACCGCCCCCTCGCAGAGGATGGCGTCGTAGCGGGCGTCGTCGCTTCCGGGCTGCCACCAGCGAAGCACCCGCTGCTGCTTGGGAGAAAAGCGCAGCTTCGTCACGGCGACTCCTGCCCCATGGCCCGCAGAAGATCGTCCATGCTGGTCTGCTCCGCGCTGGTGTGGGCAAGAAGCGCCTGCAGAAGAGCTGTCCGATCCGTCAGCTTGACCTCCACGGCCCCTTTCTCGGAACGCTTGAGCTCTGCGAGCAGATCCAGATCCAGCGTTCCGATCTCCGCCTCCGGGTCCAGGGCAAGGCGCACACAGTCGTTGGCCCTGCCGAAGGCCAGAGCCGCCATGCGCCGCAGCACATCCGCCTTGGTCAGCGCCCCCTCCAGAAGCTCCCGCTGCCGGGCAAGCTCCCGCTGACATGGGCCGCTTTTCAGCAGCGCCATGGGGGCTTTCACTCCCGCCATCTGTCCCGCCCGCTCCGGGGACTGGGTCTGGAGAAATGCCTGGCAGAAGCGCTCCAGCCGTTCCCGTTCCGTCCTGTCCATCTATTCCCTCCTTTTGAAAACGACGTTCCACCCCTGCGGCAAAAACCGCCTTTCGTTGCCCGAAAACAGACAACCGCCCGAAAAAAACCGGCAAAGCCTCTGCACCGCTTTCCATGTGTTTGTGTGGAATGTCCAAGTTTCCTTCTCTCGCGGACATTTTTTGTACACTACACCGCTTGCATTCGCCCGAGCTTGTCTCTATAATAACTACAAATGACTTTATACGGAGGTCTTTCCCATGTTTGAAATCAAAACGCTGAATAAAATTGCCCCCGTGGGCCTGAATCGGCTGGACCGCGCCAACTTCTCCGTGGATACTGACGCCGAGCCCCAGGGCATTCTGGTGCGCTCTGCCTCCATGCACGAGATGGAGCTGCCCGCCTCCCTGCTGGCCATCGCCCGCGCCGGCGCCGGCGTGAACAATATTCCTCTTGACAAGTGCACCGAGGCCGGTGTGTGCGTGTTCAACACCCCCGGCGCCAACGCCAACGCCGTCAAGGAGCTGGCCGTAGCCGCCCTGCTTCTGGCCTCCCGGGACATCGCTGCCGGCATCGACTGGTGCCGCGGCCTCACCGGCGACGATGTGGATAAGCAGGTAGAGAAGGGCAAGAGCCAGTTTGTCGGCCCGGAGCTGCTGGGCAAGACCCTGGGCGTCATCGGTCTGGGCGCCATCGGCGGCCTGGTGGCCAACGTGGCGGTGAATCTGGGTATGAACGTGCTGGGCTTCGACCCCTATCTGTCCGTGAACAACGCTCTGCATCTGTCCCGCGCCGTCAGCGTAGTGGATCAGAAGACCCTGCTTGCCCAGTGCGACTATCTGACCATTCACTCCCCGCTGACCGACTCCACCCGCAACATGATCTGCTCCGAGACCCTGGCCCAGATGAAGCCCGGCGTGCGCATCATCAACCTCTCCCGGGGCGGTCTGGTCAACGACGACGATATCCTCGCCGCGCTGGAGAGCGGTCAGGTTGCCCGCTATGTCACCGACTTCCCCGATTCCAAGCTGGTAGCAAAGCCCGGCGTGGTAGCCATCCCCCACCTGGGCGCCTCCACCCCCGAGAGCGAGGACAACTGCGCCGTCATGGCAGCCGACCAGCTGGCCGACTATCTGCAGAACGGCAACATCCGCAACTCTGTGAACCTGCCCGCCGCAGAGCTGGTCCGCTCCGGCGCGGCCCGCATCTGCATCATCCACAAGAACGCCCCCAACATCCTCAAGCCCATTCTGGAGATCGTCTCTAAGGAGGGTGCCAACATTGAGAACATGGTGAACAAGTCCCGGGGCGACGCCGCCTATACCATCATCGACCTGTCGGCCCTGGTTCCCGAGGCCGCAGAGCACATCCGCAAGGTGGATGGCGTCATCCGTGTCCGCGTTCTGTAATCAAACCTGAAAAACCCAGGGCTCCGGCTTGGAGCCCTGGGTTTTTTCATTTTGCAGGCAGCACGATCATATTCTTTCTCAACACACTGCTTCATGCTGCCGGAGGATTCCATGCATGCTCTGATCTCTGCCCTGCTCACCGTCCTGGTCCTTGCTGCCGGGGCTTTTTTCACCCTCTATCTGGGCTTTTTCCCCTTCCGCCATCTGGGCCTGATCCGTCGTCAGACCGCCGCCTCTCTGCACTGTTCCCGTGACGATGGCCTCAGTCCCTTTCAAAGCGTCTGCACGGCCCTCTCCGCCACCGTAGGCACCGGCAATGTGGCAGGGGTCGCGGCAGCTCTGGAACTGGGCGGGCCGGGCGCCCTGTTCTGGATGTGGATCGCCGCCCTGCTGGGCATGGCCACCGGCTTTGCCGAGAACGTCCTGGGCGTCGCCTATCGGGTCCGCACCAGATCAGGCTGTCAGGGCGGCAGTATGTACCCTCTCTCCCTGGGCCTCGGACTTCCCGGCCTTGCCAGCCTTTCCGGCCTTGCCTGCCTGGTCAGCGCCATCGGGGTGGGATGCATCGTCCAGGGAGCCTCCATCGGCGGGATCCTGCAAAGCGCCTTTTCCCTGCCGCCCCCGATGAGCGCCGCTGTGCTGGCGCTTCTGGCCGCCCCGGTGTTCTTCGGCGGCGCGCGGCGAACCGGGCAGATCGCCGCCCTGCTGGTCCCCGCCATGCTTCTGCTGTACGTTGCTTCGGCGCTGATTTGCATTCTTCTTCATGCCCGGGCGCTGCCCCAGGTCCTGACCCAGATCTTCACCCAGGCTCTCTCTCCCCGGGCCTTTCTCAGCGGAACCGCCTGGAGCGCCATCCGCCATGGGGTCAGCCGGGGTGTCTTTTCCAATGAGGCAGGCCTTGGCACCAGCGCCTTTGCCCATGCCTCCGCCCCGGACGCGGCGCCTCTGACCCAGGGCTGCTGGAGCGCAGCAGAAACCGCCATCGACACGCTGCTCATCTGCACCCTCACAGGGCTCGTGATCCTGACCTCCGGCGCGCGGGGCACCGGCGCGGACTGGACCGCCGCAGCCTTCTCCGCCACTCTGGGTCGGATTGGGCAGCACATTGTCGCCCTCTGCCTCACGCTCTTTGCCTTCTCCACCATTCTGGGCTGGGGCCATTTCAGCGCCGTGGCCGCCGACTTCTGTTTCGGTCCCTGGGGCAGCCGGGTTATCCACGCTCTCATGCTTCTGGCTCTGCTGTTGTCCTGCCGGGCCAGATTGGACGCGGTCTGGCCCATTGCGGACCTGTGCAGTCTGCTCACCGCCGCGCCCAATCTGTATGCATGCGTCCGCCTGCGCCGTCAGGTCCGCGCGGTTTTAAATGCGGCCCCGAAATAGGCCCCGCAGCATCCGCAGAATCTGCCCGGCTGCCCGGCTCAGCTCCTCATCCCCTCCGGCCCGAAAGATCCGTTGCAGGTCCTCCGTCTGCCGATAGATCTCCCGCAGCGCAGCCATCCGGTCCCGCTCCAGGGGTCCCGACGGCCTGGGCCGGGGCGGCGGAGCCGGCCTGCGTCCGGAATCCAGATAAACCTGGACCCGCAGCCGCCGGGAAACCTCCTCCATCCGCCTTGCGCATGCCATGAGCGCCCGTCGATCCTGCCCGGAAAACCGCCGGGACAGCGCAGCCATCCGGCGGCCAAGCTCCCGCGCTCGCTCCTCCAAACCGCCCGGGGCGATCTGTCCCGGCCGAAATACCCGCGCGAACACCGCGCGTTCCTGTTCTTCGTTCAATCTTGATCCCTCCTCGCCCCATTTTATGCAAAAAACGGGAGGATGCTCTTGCATCCTCCCGTTTCATCCATTTTTATATCCCTCCTGCAGTCCATACTGCCGCAGGACCTCCCGGATGGCCCGCTCGCCCTCCTGGACCTCCTGGAAGAACTCGCTGGCGGAGACCCGCAGCGCGCCGCCGCCCAGAATGATGATCTGCTCCAGGCCGTCGGAGGTTGCCACCCGCACCCGATGGTGCCGGCTCAGATCCCGGGTCACCCGCTCGATGTACATGTCCGCGGTCTCCGCCTCCTTGGTGTAGACCACGCTCACCTCGCCGTGGCGCTCCACAGAGCCCACGCCGCCCCGGACCTTGTAGGCGTCAAACACCAGAATCACCGGACTCTGCTTGTAGCCCTGGTAATTGCGCAAGATCTCAATGAGCCGGTCCCGGGCCTCCTCCAGGCTGATCTTGGCCAGCTCCTTCAGCTCATCCCAGGCAAAGATGATGTTGTAGCCATCCACCAGCAGATACTCCGGTCCCTCCGGCTGGGGCTTGCCCCGGTAAGGCTTCTCCTTGGCCGCAGGCTTCTTTGCTGTCTCCATGGCAAGCCGCCGGTCCCGCTTCACGGGGCCGTAGGTCCGCTCAAAGATCTTCATCAGCTCCGCATCCGTCGCCACCATGCGCACGTATCGCTCAGCCAGCTCCCGCACGGGCTCCGGCTCGGGTTCCGGCTCCAGATAGGAGGGCAGATGCATATGCGCCTCCACCTCATTCCAGGGGACGAACACCCCCGCGCCGTGGGCGCAGAACACGCTGTCCGGGGAGTTTGCAAGATCCGCCACGGGATCGTAGCCGATCTCCGACACCACGCTGTCCTGTTCCTGGCAGGGCTCGTAGCCGGCAAGCGCCGCGCTGTAGCGGCCCAGGCCCTTGGTATAGGCTGCAATCTCCGCCGGATAGTCCTGGAGCTTCGACACGGGCGCCGTACCCGTCAACCGGGTCCGGTCCTCCTCCACGGTCGGCGCGTCCAGCCTTGCGCCCATGCGTTCCAGATCTGTCATGGCCCGGCCCACGTTAGCGGCGGGCAGCTCGATCTGGAAGCGGTACCAGGGCTCCAGCAGCACGCTCTTCGCCTTCATCAGGCCCTGGCGGACCGCCCGATACGTGGCCTGGCGGAAATCACCGCCCTCGGTGTGCTTCACACTGGCCCGTCCGGACACCAGGGTGATGCTAAGATCCGTGATGGGACTGCCTGTCAGAACACCCAGATGCTGCTTTTCCTGCAGATGGGTCAGGATCAGCCGCTGCCAGCTCCGGCCCAGGCTGTCCTCGGAGCAGTTGGTGGCAATGCGCACGCCGCTGCCTCGCTCTCCCGGCTCCAGAAGCAGATGCACCTCCGCATAGTGGCGCAGAGGCTCATAGTGGCCCACCCCTTCCACAGTGGAGGCGATGGTCTCCCGATAGAGAATGGAGCCCTGGCCAAAGTCCACATCCAGGTCAAAGCGCTCCTTCACCACATCCTGCAGGATCTCCCGCTGAATGGGGCCCATGAGCTGGACCCGCAGCTCCTGAAGCCGCTCATTCCAGTCCACGTGGAGCTGGGGATCCTCCTCCTCCAGCTGCCGGAACATGGCAAGAGCCTTGGGCGGATCGAAGCCCAGGGGCAGCAGCACCCGATAGGTCAGAACCGGCTGAAGCTGCGGCGGCTGTGCCTCCGCTTCCTTGCCCAGTCCCAGACCCGGTCCAGTGCGGGTCAGGCCCGTCACCGCCGCCACATCGCCGGGCAGTGCCTCGTCCACATTCCGGAATTTTGCGCCGGAGTAGACCCGGATCCCCGTGATCTTCTCTGACCAGTCCGGTCCGGAGAGCACCCCACGTACCTGCAGCTTCCCGCCGGTGATCTTCATGTGGGTCAGCCGGGTCCCCTGCTCATCTCTGGAGATCTTGAACACCCGGGCGCCGAACTCGCCCCCCTCCGGGCAGGCGGGCGCAAAGCGTTCCAGGGCGCTCAGGAATTCCTCCACCCCCTCCAGCTTCAGCGCCGCGCCGAAGCAGCAGGGAAAGAGTCTGGCGCCCTGCACCGCGGCGGTGACCCGCTCCTCCGAGACGGTTCCTTCCGAGAGGAACTCCTCCAGCATGGTCTCGTCGCCGGTGGCCAGGGTCTCCGGATCCGGCGAGCTCAGATCAAAGATCCCGTCGGAGAGCTCCTTTTGGAGCTGCCGCAGAATCTCTCCCCGGTCTGCGCCGGGCAGGTCCATCTTGTTGACAAAAATCAGGGTGGGGATCCCGTGCTCCCGCAGCAGCTTCCACACCGTCAGCGTATGGCTCTGCACACCCTCGGATCCGCTGACCACCAAAATGGCGCAGTCCAGCACGCTGAGGGTCCGCTCCATCTCCGCCGAGAAATCCACATGGCCCGGCGTATCCAGCAGGGTCAGCTGCACCTCAGGCAGCTGCAGCACCGCCTGTTTGGAAAAGATGGTGATGCCCCGCTGCCGCTCCAATGCAAAGGTGTCCAGAAACGCGTCCGCATGGTCCACCCGGCCTAGGGTACGGATGGCGCCGGAGCAGTAGAGCATGGCCTCTGACAGGGTGGTCTTGCCCGCGTCCACGTGGGCCAGTACACCCACCACGCTTCTCCGCATGCCCTATGCCCCCTTTCTGATGGTTCAGAGTTCTCTCATAAATCAGCGCCGGAAAGACCGCATTGATCTTCCGTTCTTTCTCGTTACGCTTCCTTCCGGAAGGTGATGATGAACGCGCCGCGCACCTGCACGGAGGTTGCCATATAGTCGTAGGTGACCAGCTCCCAGCCCTCCGCGGCGCGCTGATTCAGAAGCTCGTCCAGCTCCTTTGCGTCCTTGTCGCTGGCCTTGTCGGAGAACCATTTGGTACTCACGCTCAGAATTTCGGTTTTATACTGATACATCTTGTTCTTTCCTTATCTTATGGTTTCAGTTTTTGAACTTCCTCCAGCCACAGCGCCCGGGAAGCATCGGAGGGCATGACCCAGTCCCCTCTGGGAGAGAGAGACTCGGAGCCCACCTTTGGCCCGTCGGGCAGGCAGGAGCGCTTGAATTGCTGGGAAAAGAAGCGGCGATAGAAATTCTCCAGCCACTTGTAGAGGGTCTTCTCGTCGTAGTCCCCCTGGAACGCCGCCTTGGCCAGGCGATAGACCTTCCCGGGGGTGAAGCCCCAGCGCAGGGCGTAGTAGAGGAAGAAATCGTGCAGCTCATAGGGCCCCACCAGATCCTCCGTCTTCTGGGCAATCTGCCCCTCGGACGGAGGCAGCAGCTCCGGAGAGATGGGAGTGTCCAGGATGTCCCGCAGCACCGCTTCCAGCTCGCCCCCCGCATCGGCAGCCGCAGTGCCCACCACGCTTTTCAGCAGGGTCTTGGGCACGCCGCCGTTCACATCGTACATGCTCATGTGGTCGCCGTTGTAAGTGGCCCAGCCCAGGGCCAGCTCCGACAGATCGCCGGTTCCCACCACCATGCCGCTGCAATCGTTGGCCAGATCCATAAGCACCTGTGTCCGCTCTCTTGCCTGGGCGTTTTCATAGGTCACGTCGGTAACCGCCTTGTCGTGCCCGATGTCCAGGAAGTGCTGCTCCACGCTTTTGCGGATATCCACCACCCGGAGCTCCGCGCCCAGGCACTCAGCCAGCTTCTCCGCGTTGGACTTGGTCCGGGAGGTGGTCCCGAAGCAGGGCATGGTCACCGCCAGAAGCGCTTGCCGCGGCATCTCCAGAAGATCCAGCGCCTTCGCGCAGACCAGCATGGCCAGGGTGGAATCCAGTCCGCCGGACACGCCCACCACCAGGCGCTTCGTCCCCGTATGGGCAATGCGCTTTTTCAGGCCCAGGGCCTGCAGCTCCAGAATTTTCCGGCTCCGCGCTGTCCGCTCCTCCGGATCGAGCGGCACAAAGGGACTCTTGGGCACGGCCCGGCTCAGGGGCGTGTCGATCAGATCCCCGCCCCAGGCCACGCTGAGGGCCTCCGGATCCTGTCGGAAGATGCCCAGCCGCTGCCGATCCTGGCTGAGCCGCTCCAGATCCAGCTCTGTGTAAATCAGCCCCGGCTCGCCCTGGCACTGGGCCAGGCACTCGCCCCGCTCGGCAATGAGCCGCTGCCCGGTAAACACCAGATCTCCGGTGCTCTCCCCCTCGCCGGCGCAGGAGAGAATCATCCCCGCCGCCAGACGGCCGGAGGCCTCCAGAACGGTCCGGTTCCGGCGCTCAGAGCGTCCGATGAGCTCTGCCGAGGCCGCCAGCACACCGATCACCGTGGCTCCGGACAGGGCCAGGGCCGTGCTGGGAGGCGCCGGTGCCCAGAGCTCCTCGCTGAGGGCCGCGCCCACCACCAGCTCCGGCAGATTCCGATGGGCAAAGAGCATTCCTGTCTGGAAGGGCACCCAGGCCCCGCAGAAGGACACCGCCTTTCGCTCCGGGGTTCCGGCCTGAAACAGCCGTCCCTCGGAGGTCTCTCCCCGGGCACTGAGCTGTCCTCTGGGCACCAGGCCCAGGAGCCGCCCCTCCCAGATGACCGCAGCGGCGCTGTAGATTCCGCCCTGCACCGCCACGGGCAGGCCGACAAGCAGCAGCTCATCCAGGCCTACAGAGGCCTCCATAATGAGCTTCAGCGCCTCCTCCGCGCCCTGGAGCAGGGTCCTCTGCAAAAAGAGATCTCCGCAGGTGCTGCCAGTCAGGCAAAGCTCCGGGAACACCAGGACCTTTACCTGCTCTCCGGCCGCCTGCTCCGCAAGCTCGCAGATCTTGGCCGCATTGAACATGGGGTCCGCCACCCGGATTTCCGGGCAGGCCGCGCCCACGCGTACAAAACCATCCTTCATTGTCCATGCCTCCTTGCGCTCTTCGGCGCAGGTTTTTTTCTATTCTACCCCAATCTTTCCGCCAATGCAAGAAAAAGCGCCCTGCAGGCAGCAGCCCGCAGGGCGCAGAATCTTTTATCAGCAGAGACGGCTGCCTGCCTTCACATCGTCCGGGAGCATCAGGAGCTTCAGCTCGTCTCCCCGCTCGGCGGAGAGCAGCATGCCGTTGGACTCCTGCCCCATCATCTTCCGGGGCGGCAGGTTGGTAACGGCCACCACGGTCTTGCCCACCAGCTCCTCGGCCTTGTAGTACTTGGCAATGCCGGAGAGGATCTGCCGGGGCGTGCCGGATCCGTCGTCCAGGCTGAACTTCAAAAGTTTGTCGCTCTTCTTCACGTTCTCGCAGGAGAGGACCTTGCAGACGGTCATCTCCACCTTGCAGAACTCGTCGAAGCTGACCGGCGGCAGGGGCTCGGGCAGCGGGGCCTCCTGGGGCTGCTTTGCCTTGGCGGTCAGCTCTGCCAGAACCTCCAGCTCCTTCTGTACGTCGATGCGGGGGAACAGGGCATCGCCCTTGGTGACCGTCGTGCCCACGGGCAGCTGGCCCCAGGACGCAGCGCTCTCCCAGGTCTGGACCTGGGCCGGGGCGCCGATCTGCGCAAAGAGCTTCTCACAGCTCTCCGGCATAAAGGGCAGCAGGAGCACGCCCGCCATGCGGCAGGCCTCCAGCAGGTTGTACATGACCCGTGCAAGCCGCGCCTTCTTGCTCTCATCCTTGGCAAGGACCCAGGGAGCGGTCTCGTCGATATACTTATTGGCCCGGGAAATCAGACGGAATGCCTCGGCCAGGCCGTTCTGGAGCTGGAACTTGTCCATCTCCTGGGCGTAGCGGTCCCGCAGGCCATCGGCCAGCTCCAGAAGGCCAGCGTCCTCGGGACCTGCCTCCTGCTCGGCGGGGATCACGCCGCCGAAGTACTTCTGCACCATGGCCGTGGACCGGCTGACCAGGTTTCCAAGGTCGTTGGCCAGATCCATGTTGATGCAGTTGATCAGCAGCTCATTGGTAAAGTTGCCGTCGGAGCCGAAGGGGAAGGTCCGTAGCAGGAAGAAGCGCAGGGCGTCCACGCCGTAGCGCTCGGCCAGCATGTAGGGATCCACCACGTTGCCCAGGCTCTTGCTCATCTTGCCGCCGTCGATGACCAGCCAGCCGTGGCCGTACACCTTCTTGGGCAGGGGCAGATCCAGGCTCATCAGGAAGGCCGGCCAGTAGATGGAGTGGAAGCGGACGATCTCCTTGCCCACGATGTGCACATCGGCGGGCCAGAACTTCTCCACGTCATGATAGGCGTCGTTCTCAAAGCCCAGGGCAGTCATGTAGTTGAACAGGGCGTCCAGCCACACATAGACCACATGACCCGGATCAAAGTCCACGGGCACGCCCCAGGTGAAGCTGGTGCGGCTGACGCACAGATCCTGCAGGCCGCCTTCGCAGTCGATGAAGTTGTTGACCATCTCGTTGACCCGGGACTTGGGCTCCAGGAAATCCGTCTCAGTCAGAAGCTTGCGGACCCGGTCTGCGTATTTGCTGGCCCGGAAGAAGTAGGCCTCCTCCTCCGCGTCCACCACAGGCCGTCCGCAGTCGGGGCACTTGCCGTCCACCAGCTGGCTCTCGGTCCAGAAGCTCTCGCAGGGGGTGCAGTATTTGCCTGCATACTTGCCCTTGTAGATATCGCCCTTGTCATACATCTTCCGGAAGATCCGCTGAATGGACTTCACATGGTACTCATCCGTGGTGCGGATGAAGCGGTCGTTGGAGATGTTCATGAGCTTCCACAGGTCCTTGACGCCCTTCTCCCCCTCCACGATCCGATCCACGAACTCCTTGGGGGTGATACCGGCCTCCTTGGCCTTGCCCTCGATCTTCTGGCCGTGCTCGTCGGTGCCGGTCAGGAACATCACATTATAGCCGCACAGCCGCTTGTAGCGGGCGATGGCGTCGGATGCCACGGTGCAGTAGGCATGGCCGATGTGCAGCCGATCCGAGGGATAATAGATGGGGGTCGTAATATAAAAGTTGGGCATATGCTGCTCCTCCTCTGTCAAATTCGCGCATTCGTTTTTGTATCATAGCACAAACGGTTCTGTTTTACAACCAGATCGGAAGAAAAAACAGGAAATACCGACTCTTTTTCTTTCTACTCCACCACATACACGGGGCAGACGCTCAGCGTGGTTCCGTTGGGATCCTCCTGGCTCACCACAAGGATGGCCCCGCTCTCCAGCGTCGCATCCTCCGCCAGCAGCATGTAGCCGGGCAGGACCCTTGTCTCCAGCTTCCGCCCATTGATCCAGACATGGCTCCAGTCCGTGAAGTTCTCTCCCATCACAGCCACAGCTGCGCCATACTGTACCGCGTCTGTGATGACGATGTCCCGCACACCCATGCGCATCTGCGTAGGCTCATAGGGAGCCCAGCGGTCATAGATAGCTCCGCTGCCGTAGAGCATGTCATATTCCAGCAGCTCCAGCTGCTGCTGATAGTCCGCCTCATCGTAGCGCTGCCGGTTCTGGTGCAGCTTGGTCAGAAGTCCCTCGTGGACCCCGGCCAGGGACAGCACATAAGACGAGAGCTCATAGGCGTCCAGATCCCGATCCTCCGCCGCAAGGGGGAAGTTTGCCCAGATCACATATTCCGTCTGGAAGCAGTCCCCTTCGGTGAGCACGTCGTAGACAAACTCAAAATTGGGCAGATGGTCGCCGTAGAGCACCAAAATGGTGGGCTCGGAATAGATCGTCAGCGCCTTGGTCAGCTCTGCGACAAACTGATCCATCTCCCAGGCTTGGTTTACATAATACGAGAACGAGAACTGATCCTTTTCGGGGATCCCCGCCACCTCCACATGGTGGGTGTAGTCCACCTCATAGCGGGGATACTTGCCGTGGCCCTGCACAGAGATGGCATAGACCAGATCCCGCTCCTTCGTGGAGATCAGCGCGTCCAGGATCTGGGCGGAGAGCACCGAGTCATCGCACCACTGGATGGGATTGTACTTGGGATACTGCATGTACTCCAGGCTTGTGAAGCTGTCAAAGCCCAGATGGGGGAATACCTGGTTCCGCCCGTAGAAGGTGGCGGTGTTGTTGTGGATGGCATGGGTCCCATAGCCCACCGCCTTCAGATTGTAGGCCACGCTCTCGCAGGTCTTGTCCCGGAGCACCGTCTCATAGGGGTATTCCCCCGGGCCGAAGTAGTCCAGACTCATGCCGGTGAGGATCTCAAACTCCGTATTGGCCGTTCCTGCGCCCACACTGGGCACCCGCAGGAAGCCGGAGGGGAAAGCCTCCCGCATGGCGTGCAGATTGGGCAGCGGATCCTCCGAGAACTCCAGCCCCGCCACCCGGGTTGCGTCGAAGAGGCTCTCCAGCTGCACAAAGATGATATTGGGCTGTACCGGCGCCTCCGGCGCCTTGGGATGCTCCTCCAGCTTCTCTGCGATCTCCCCCATCCGCTCGGAGGAGTAGCTCTCCGGCCGGGCGATGCCCCGGTCCAGAACGCTGCAGGAGAAGCAGTACACATAGCCATAGTCCCGGCAGGCCTCCGCCAGGCTGGTAAAGGTCCGGGAGACCAGGCCCGTAGCCCGCACCAGGGTCATGAGGGCAAACACCACGCCAATGGCGGCCAGCATGGTATAGGCCGCGGCGCTGCGCACCGGCTTGTGGCGCTTTGCCTTGAAAAACAGCACCACCAGACCCGCCAGCGCCAGCAGGATGGCCCCGCCGATAAGGATGATCTGCCAGGTTTTGAAATACACGGTCACAATGCCGATGGTGGAGGGCAGAATGGCAAAGTCGATGGCGGAGATGGGACTGTTGCGATAGCCCGTCACGATCCAGTTGCCCACCGCCAGGCCGAACCACAAAATGCTCACGACCCCCAGGACAAAGCCCCGGCGGCGGAAAAACAGGGCCGGCGACAGGGTCAGCATCAGGATCGCGCAGCCCAGCAGAAACAGCACCGGGTTTTTCAGCGCGATCAGGCCCCCCAGGAAGTTTCTGCGGCAGAGGCTCTCCACCACCAGATTCAGGGCGATGCTCAGTAGCAGCACCTGCAGTGTCGGGTGGGCCTTCACGGTATTTACGATTCGTTTCGCGCCCTTGGCGCGGACTTGGGTCGCCATGGCAGGCGCCTCCTTTATGTCAGATCATAAAGCTGCTCGTCAAACAGATTCCAGGGAAATTCCTTCGGCGGCCGGGCGCTCAGGCACAGCGCCTGCCCGGTCACAGGATGGTCAAAGCCCACGGCCCGGGAGAACAGAGCCACCTCGCAGCGCCGGTCCCGGCTGCCGTAGCGCCCATCGCCCAGCAGGGGCAGCTTCCGGGAGGCAAACTGCACCCGGATCTGATGGGTCCGGCCGGTCTCCAGCTGAACCTGCACCAGGCTCAGCGCTCCATCCCCGTCCGGGACCGTCTGCAGCAGCCGATAGCGCAGCCGGGCGTCCCGGACGCCCTTGCGCGGCCGCTTCACCACATAGGATTTGTTCTTTGCCGCGTCCCGGAACAGCAGATCCTCCAGGACTCCCTCCGGTTCCTCCGGCACGCCGGTGAGCGCGGCCAGATATTCCTTGCGAAGCTTCCGCTCCGCCACTGCCGCCGTCAGACGGCCTGTCACAGCCCGATCTCTGGAAAAAAGCATCACGCCGCCCACCGCCCGGTCCAGACGGTGCACGGTGAAGATCTCACTGCCCAGCTGGGCTGCTAGGCGCTCCGGCATGCCGCCGCCCTTCCCGTCCGGCTCAGAGAGGACCCCGGCAGGCTTCACAGCCACCGCCACATAGGGATCCTGATACAAAATCTCCAGGTCCACGCCGTCCTCTCCTTTCCCGACAATGTACTTTTTTCATTATATCACATTCTTCATCTTCGTTCAATGGATCGCCTGCTCCATTTCCTTCCATGTTCCTCCTCGCTTGACTATAAGTCTTTCCTTCTTTAACAAACAAAAGAAAGCATCAAATGCAGCCATTGATTGCTATTTTGTATTAAGGAAATACTTGATGCACTCATAACAGATTTGTACTTTTCAAGCGCCTCCATCCGGAATATAATCAATTCAAAGAAAAAAGGAGGAATCCTCATGATTTTTGATCGAAACGAGCACAAAGACGTCATCGCCCTTCTGGGAGCCGGCAGCATGGGCACCGCCATCGTCCGCCGCATTGCCACAGGTCGGAAGATCCTGCTGGGCGACATCAGTGAGCAGAACCTGGCCCGGGTCGCCCATGATTTCCAGTATGGCGGCTATGATGTGGAGACCATGGTTGTGGACGCCACCGACAAGGAAAGCGTGGAAGCATTTGCCCGGAAGGCTGTCTCTCTTGGTCCGGTGATGTATTTTGTTGATACCGCCGGAGCTTCCCCCAACCAGGCCTCGCCGGAGCACATTCTCCGTCTGGACATGGTCGGCACAGGCTATGCCATCGATGCCTTCGGTCAGATCATGGCCCGCGGCGGCGCAGGTCTGGTGATTTCCAGCCAGACAGGCTACATGTACCCCATTCCCAATGAGATCGAACTCCAGATCCTGCAAACTCCAACAGATCAGCTTATGGACCTGCCTCTGATGAAAGAAACCGCCATGCAGCGCTCCGGCCTGGCATACATGATCGCCAAGCGGGTGAATCATCTGCAGGTTCAGAAGGCCGCCGTCACCACCTGGAAGGCCCGCAAAGCGCGCATCAACAGCCTGAGCCCCGGCGTCATCGTCACGCCTCTTGCCTATGATGAATTCACGGCGACCAATGACGGCTATCAGGCTATGGTGGACGCCTCCGCCGCAGAGCGCTGCGGCACCGCAGAAGAAATCGGCGACGCAGGCGCGTTCCTGCTCGGGGAGCATGCCGGCTTCATCACCGGCACAGACCTGCTCATTGACGGCGGCGTGATCGCCTCCGGCCGCGTATTCCCCAGACAGCCCCGCAGATAACCCTCCCTCCCCCTTCAGAGCGCTCTCCGCAAGGAAGGTATTTTGCGGCAGCTCTTGCCTGCGAAAAGGACACGAAGCTGGCGTGACCATAACGGTCACGCCAGCTTTGTCTATCGGTTTTTTTGTTGGGCAAAACCCGCCGCTTGTTATCCCTGCATTGCTGCGGGCAACACAAGCCTTGCCCTGCAAACTGGAAGTTGTACACCTCACGCAGGCTTTCGTGCGACGATCAGGAATCTGTGTGCCGTGCCTTCTATTTTGCCATTTGTTTCAATGATTCTCTGCATCTGCAATAACCGATCAAAGCATTTCTCTACCGAGAATCCGGGGAATTCCCATTCGATGATATGTGCGAACCACACGAAGGCTCCGACGTCGAAAAAGCGAATGGGACAAAACGCTTCTTCCGCCTTTATAATTTCAAATCCCGCTTTCTCAAATGCCTCCCGCTGTTCTGTCAGATTATTGTGCGGAAACGGCTCCCCCACGCCGGGAAGGACTGCGTCAACAAGTTCTCTGTCGTTTTCACTTCCTACCTGCTGCGTGACGAAAACCCCTCCTGCTTTCAGCATGCGCCGGATCTCCGACGGATCGAAATCCCCATGACGATTCAGGATGATATCAAAAGAACTGTCATCAAAGGGAACGTGCAAAGCGTCTGCGCACGCTCGCAGATCGATTCCCAAAGGCAGGAGCTTTTCACGGCAGAGCTGCACGTTGGGAGGATAGCCCTCTGTCGCGGCAGTATTCTCATAAGGATGCCGAAGCGACAACAGAAATTCGCCGCCGCCTGTATCGTAATCAAGAAGCTTCATGTCGTCACGAAGCAGTTCATTTATGATTGTTTCGTAATCCCAGGGAAGAGAGCTTTCCTCTTCATACCTTCCGTGAATATGGAAAAAATCCCAACCCCTGATCTGTGCAATGCTCTCTTCTTTTGCCCATAACATTTTTAATTCTTCAGTCGTCATGTTACCCTCGCAAATCAGAGTTTTTTTCCATTATACGATGCTGCCCGGCACTGTTAATTGCCACATTTTTGCAGGAGGCACTTCGCAGGGAAGCGCCTCCTTCCGGGTCGTTTTTATTCTCCGTCGTTCTCTGCCATGCGGTAGCCCACGCCGATCTCCGTGATGATGTAGCGCGGCTCGTCCGGGTTTGGCTCGATCTTCCGCCGGATGTTGGCCATGTGGACCCGCAGGATCTTGTTGTCCGTGCTGGCGGAGGGGCCCCACAGCTCCCGCATGATATGCCGGTAGGTCAGCACCTGTCCGGCGTGCTTGCCCAGCAGGGCCACGATCTTGAACTCGTTGGGGGTCAGATTGGTGTCCTCCCCGTCCCGATAGACCCGGTGCTTTCGATAGTCCACCGTCAGCGCACCCACGGAGTAGCAGCCGGAGAGAGCGATGCCGTCGTCATCCACCACCGTCCGGGTGTGGCGCAGGGCGGCCCGGATGCGGGCCAGCAGCTCCACGGTGCCGAAGGGCTTGGTCAGATAGTCATCGGCTCCCAGATCCAGGGCCTCCGCCTTGTCCGCCTCAGAGGAGCGGGCGGAGATGACCAGGATCGGCGTCTTGGTCCAGGTGCGCACGCTCTCGATGATCCGGTTCCCGTCCATATCCGGCAGGCCCAGATCCAGGAGGATGCAGTCCGGGCAGTGGGAGGGAATAATCTCCAGGGCCGCCTTGCCCGTGTTGGTGATGATCACATCGTACCCGGCGGCGCTGAGGGCCGTTTTCAAGAATTTGCAGATGCCATCGTCGTCCTCCACGATCAGGACCTTTTCCCGCAGCTCCATTTCAGTCTCCTCCTATTCCAGCGGCAGCCAGAAGCGGAAGGTGGCGCCGCCAAAGATGTTGTTCTGGGCGTTCATTTCGCCCCCGTGGGCCCGGATGATGGAATTGCACACCGAAAGCCCGATGCCCATGTTGCGGCGCTTCTCATCGCCGCTGCTCTCCTGCTCCACAGAGCTGTAGCCGTCAAAGATCACGGGCAGCACGTTCTTCGGAATGCCTGCCCCGTTGTCGGCCACCCGGACGCTGACGCCCCGGCCGGCCCGCTCGATCTCCACCCAGATCTGGGTGGCGTTTTTTGCGTGCATCTGCACATTTTCAAACAGATTGATGAGCACCTGCTCAATGAGGGTGGCATCCATGGGCACCAGCAAGATCTCCTCCGGCTTGCTGACCAGCACCGGCAGGTCGCTGGATTTGCGGAACTTGCCGATGGCGCTGCCCACGATCTCCTCCACAACCTCCTCGGTCTTGCGAAGGGCCATGCCCTCCCCTGAGAACTTGGTGACGGAAAGCAGGTTTTCCGTCAGCCGGAACAGCCACTGGGCGTCCTTCTGGATCTCGGTCAGCAGCTCCTGCCGCTCCTCGCCGGGCAGATCCTCATTTTCCCGCAGGGCTGAGGCAGCGCCCAGGATGGAGGCCAGCGGCGTGCGCAGATCATGGGACACCGCCCGCAGCAGGTTTGCCCGCATCTTCTCCCGCTCCGCCTCATAGCGAAGCTGCTCCTGCTGCTTGATTCTGGTGGTCAGGGCGCTGACGATCAGGGACACCAGCAGGGTCACGGAAAAAGTCAGCGGATAACCGGGCATCGTCAGGTTGAAGGCAAAGAAGGGATAGGTGAACAGGTAGTTCACAAGAAGCACGCTCAGGGCTGAGGCAACGACGCCGTAGATATAGCCCACAGTATAGCGGGAGATCAGGGCAACTGCCAGGATGAACACCGGCACCGCATAGGCCTCCACCTGTCCGAATGCCAGCCGCAGCAGCATACATGCCGCCACCGCTCCAAACAGGATTCCCAGAAGCACAAAGCTGTTCAGAAGCACCTGCTTCCACAGCGGCGCGATTTTCGAATTCAGATGGATCGCCTCCCCTCATCACGCTCTGACCCACGGTCTTCGCAGTGGCCGACGGCCGATTGCGCTTCCGCGCGTCCGTCCATTTTGTCTAAAGATTCGTCATCCTGAGCGAGGCCCTCAGGCTGAGTCGAAGGATCTGCTCCCCCAGCTGCACACCGCTTTCCCCGGGGCCCCATTGAATCGCAGATTCAATGGGGAAAGGAGGAGCCCAGGCACAGTCGAGCCTTGGGGTTTACCCCAAGGTGAGCATGTGCTCTGGTGCTCCGACGCTAGCATTATATCATGAACTTTGTCAGAAAGGCACAAAGAAAGTTCCTTCCTGCTTTCTTTCCGGAAAATTAGCGCTGTCATTTGCTAGAATAGCCATGAATGTGGCCTTCGCACAGGGGCCGCAAAAAAAAAGACAGAAGGGACATGAGATTTATGACCTGGCTCATCGCGGTACTGGCTGTCATTGCTGTGGCAGTCGTGTACGTCATCTTCAATTATTTCAAGATCCGCAAAATGAGCGAAGGCACCGACGACATGATCGAAATGGCTGGCATCATCCGTTCCGGCGCCGAAACCTTCCTGAAGACCGAGTTCAAGACCATCGCTATCGTGGTTGTGATCGTGGCTCTGATCTTCACCCTCTTCATTGAGAAGACCAGCGGCATCACCTTTATCCTGGGTGCCTGCATGAGCAGCATCGTCTGCGTTCTCGGTATGAAGAGCGCCACCTACGCAAACGTCCGTACCTCCAACCGTGCCCGTGAAACCCTGTCCATCGGCGAGACCGTGAAAGTTGCTCTGTGCGGCGGCTCCATCAGCGGTCTGAGTGTTCAGGCGTTTGGCATGCTGGGTCTGGTCCTGACCGTTCTGATCTTCGGCAACGTGAACCACGAGGCCGTCAGCACCGGTCTGATCGCCAATCTGAAGTGCAACCCCACCGTCATGCACGTGAGCACCTATTCCCTGGGCTGCTCCCTGGTTGCTATGTTCAACCGCGTGGCCGGCGGCAACTACACCAAGGCCGCTGACATCTCCTCCGACATTCTGGCCAAGCTGCGCCACGATATGCCCGAGGACGACAGCCGCGTTCCCAACACCATTGCTGACTTCATCGGCGACAACGTCAACGACATCGCCGGCAACTGCTCCGACCTTCTGGAGAGCTTCGTTGCCACCATTGCCTCCGGTATGATGATCGCCGTTACCATTTATGAGGACACCCTCCATCATGGTGTGGAAGCCATCTCTGAGAAGACCTTCCTCGCCACCGCTCAGTTCCCCATCCTGCTGGCCTGCGCCGGTCTGGTGGGCTGCCTGCTGGGCCTGGGCTACGCTGCCGTCCGCAAGATGGGCAACGACCCCTCCCGTGAGCTGAACCTGGCTACCTGGATCTCCGCCGGCGCCACCCTGATCCTGGGTCTGGGCGTCACCTACTACGTCTTCCACGGCGTGGATGTTTATGAGAGCTTCAAGCTTGGCTGGATCTCCCCCTGGGTCTCCAGCGTGCTGGGCATCGTGGTCGGCGTGGCCATCGGCTCCATCACCGAGTACTACACCTCCACCGATTACAACCCCACCAAGAAGCTGGCTGAGATCGCCACTGAGGGCGAGGCCTTCGTCATCACCAAGGGCGACGCCATCGGCTCCCGCTCCGTCCTGCTTCCCATCCTGCTCATCGGCATTGCCCTGTTCATCTCCGGCAAGCTCTGCGGCACCTATGGCATCGCCATCTCCGCCTTGGGCATGCTGGCCTTCGTGGGCGCAACCGTCTCCATCGACGCTTTCGGTCCCATCGCTGACAACGCCGGCGGCCTGGCAGAGTCCTGCCACCTGGCTCCCGAGGTCCGCGCCATCACCGACAAGCTGGACGCCGTGGGCAACACCACCGCTGCCATCGGCAAGGGCTTTGCAATCGGCTCTGCCGCGTTCGCAACCGTCTCCCTGATCGTCGCCTATGTGGGCAACTACACCGCCATCGGCGCCGAGGCTGTTCTGAACTTCGCCTCCTTCACCGTGGTCGCCGGCGGCATCATCGGCGGCGCTCTGATCGAGTACTTCTCTGCTCTGCTGACCGACAACACCATCGAGTCCGCTCGTCTCATGGCTGACGAAGGCGACCGCCAGCTCTCCGTCCCCGGCGTTCTGGAGGGCAAGGTTCGTCCGGATTACAACCGCTGCATCGAGATGGCTGCCAAGCAGGCTCTGAAGAAGATGTTGGTTCCCTCCATGCTTGCCCTGCTGATTCCCATCGTGGGCGGCCTGCTGTTCGGCGTAGAGTTCGTGGGCGGCATCCTGGTCGGCGCCACTATCGTGGCCATCCCCAGAGCCATCTTCATGGGCAACTCCGGCGGCGCGTTCGACAACGCCAAGAAGTACATCGAGTCCGGCTCCCTGGCCGGTCATGGCAAGGGCTCCGATGCGCATAAGGCTTCCGTCACCGGCGATACCGTGGGCGATACCCGTAAGGACGTGGTCGGCGTGGCTCTCGACATCTTCATCAAGATGATGTCCACCGTGGCCAACACCCTCTGCACCGTCATCAAGAGCGTCACCCTCATCCGGTAAAACAGCTGCAAAAAGGCCATTCGGCATATGCCGAATGGCCTTTTTTATTTGGTTTTTATCTCGGGTCTGCCAGCTTTGCAAGGGGCTTGGTCCAGCGGAGAATGGAGCCCACAATGGCGCCCACCACAGCCTGCAGGATCTGGAAGGGCAGCTTCAGGATGGCGTATTCCGGCGTGCTGTAAATGAATGCCCGCCCCAGGGAGTAGCCCACCACCATGATGACAGCGCCGATGGCGACGCCGATGACGCCGGCCAGAACGGGCTTGCTTTTCAGCAGCTTTCTTGCGCACAGGGAGATCACCACCGCCTGGAGTCCATGGGTCACCAGGGACACAAACATGGGGGTGGGATAGAAGATCAGATCTCCGATGAACGCGCCGATACCGCCCACACAGAATGCGGCGAAGGGATCCAGAATCAGGGCCGCAAAGCAGATCACAATGTCGTTCAGATACAGATGCCCGCCGGGCACCGGCACGCCAAAGGAGCTGAGCGCAATATTCATAGCCATGAGTATCGCGGTGGTCGTCAGATAGCGGGTGGTGAATTTTCGTTTGCTGTTTTCCATACAGGATCATCCTCTCCGTCCGGGGCATGCCGCCCTTGACAGTTCTTGAAAAGCAGTATACAATATTCTGGACATATGAAAATACCCAATTCAGGAGAAAATTATAAGACCAGATGGAACCAAATGCTTTTTCTTCCAAAACCTCCCCCGCCTACCTGCGGCTCTATGAGCAGCTGCGCAGGCGCATTATCCAGGGCAGCTACCCCTATGGCGCCCGTTTCCCCTCCAAGCGTCAGACCGCTGAGGAGGAGAACTTGAGCCTGGTGACCGTGGAGCACGCCTATGCCCTGCTCTGCGATGAGGGCTACCTTGCCTCCCGGGAGCGCTCCGGCTACTATGTGCTCTTCCGGGACTCGGACGGCTTTGTGCCGGCTCCCGTGCAGCCCCGGCCCATTCCGCACCACGATCCCACCCCGGCGGACTTCCCCTTCTCCGTCCTGGCCCGGACCATGCGCCGGGTCCTGAGCGAGTACGGGGAGGCCATTCTGGAGCGCTGCCCCAATCCGGGCGCTCCAGAGCTCCGGCTGGCCCTGGCCCAGTATCTGGGCCGCAGCCGGGGAATCCACGTGACCCCGGAGCAGATCCTGGTGGGCTCCGGCGCGGAGTATCTCTACGGGCTCATCGTCCAGGCCCTGGGCAGGGACCGGCTCTATGCCGCGGAGGATCCCTCCTATGAGAAGATTGTCCAGGTCTACCGGGCCCACGGCGCGGAATGCGAACTGCTGCCCCTTGGTCAGGACGGCATCCGTTCCGATGCTCTGGCACGGTCCCGGGCCAGCGTCCTGCACATCACGCCCTATCGCAGCTTCCCCAGCAACGTGACCGCCACCGCCGCCAAGCGCCATGAGTACATCCGCTGGGCGTCGGAGCCGGACCGCTTCCTGGTGGAGGACGATGTGACCAGCGAGTTCACCCCCTCCTCCAAGCCGGAGGAGACAGTCTTTTCTCTCTCCAGCCTGGGCAACGTGATCTATCTGAACACCTTTTCCCAGACCGTGGCCCCTTCCCTGCGCATGGGCTATCTGGTCCTGCCGGAGACGCTCCTGCCCCTGTTCCAGGAGCGGGTGGGCTTCTACGCCTGCACCGTCCCCCTGTACGAACAGTATGTTCTGGCGGAGTTTCTTCGTTCCGGGGATTATGAGCGGCATATCCGACGGGTCCGCCGGATGCTGCGAAAATAACCCGAGCCTCGGCAGAAGGTCCAACCTCAATAAGGCCAATCTGTTTGATTCTGTCCGCGCTTCCTATGTCCCGGTTGCATTTCCGCGGAAAATGTGGTATTTTATTCTGAGATTATTCCATTGATGCTTTACAGAAAGGCGGCGAAGCGCGTGAGAAAACTCCGCACAGCCCTGCTGCTGACCATATTGCTTCTGGCCCTGCTCATCCCGGACGCCTTCGCGGCGGAGGGGGCGGGTCTGCGTGCCAACTGGACCGCCACCAGCGCCGGTTCCATGAGCTGCGAAATGACCTTTACCTACAACTTCCCCATTCCCCAGGACAGCCTGACCATCCATCTGCCCGAGGGCGCGGAGAGGATCAGCGTGCTCAACTACTCCCACACCCGCTCCGGCAGTGCCATCACGATCAAAGCCGGCGGCTATTTCACCGGGGAGCAGTCCTTCCAGATCAGCTATTCCCTGCCCGGAGCCGTGACCAAGGACGAGGAGGGCGTGCAGCATCTGCGCCTTCCCCTGGTACCCAAGGACTTCGGCCTGGCGGTGCGCTATGTGGAGTACTCCCTGGCCCTGCCCCAGCGCTATGACAATGAGCCCGTACTGACCCTGGATGGGGAGCGTCTGGAGGAGCCCGGCTTCACCTTGGATAAGTCCAGCCTGTCCGGTTCAAAATTCGTGACGGTCTCCGGAGAGCAGGAGCTGGACCTGGAGCTGGACCTGGGCGCAGGCTACTTCACCACCCGGCCCAACCACTTAAAGCGGCTCTTCGCCAGCTGGCGGCTGCTGCTGGTGTTCCTGCTGGCTGCTGCCATTCTCTACTGGTATCTGTTCTTCTTCCGCAACGCTCGGCGGCCCAGAGCAGTCCGCCGCGCCATGGCGCCTGACGCCTCCATCGCCGCAGATCTGCCCTGCCTGCTCTATGGCGGGAATGCGGACGCTGCCGCCCTGATGCTGGAATGGGCGAGCTTGGGCTATGTGGCCCTGGAGCGGGACAAGAAGGGCCGCTGGACGGCCCATCCCCAGATCCGCATGGGCTCCGAGCGTCGAGAGGCAGAGCGGGCCATCTTCGAGCGCTTCTTTGAAAACGGCTCTCTGCGCCTGGGCACCGAGCGCTGGGCCAGACTTTCCGCCGCCGCAGGGCGCAAGCTCCAAGCCGGCTGGATCCGCCGTCTCTTCGATCCCAAAAGCGGCTCTCCCAAGCTGTTGCAGATCCTCTGCGTGCTCTATGGGGCACTGTGCCTCCTCTCCGGCACCCAGAGCTTCGGCATTGCTCTTGCCATCATCAGTCTGCCTGTGGGCGCGCTGCTGGCCTATCTTTTCCAGCGGGGCGTTCTGAGCTATCTGCGCCGCGCAGATCGGACGCAGATCCTGGTGGGTGCCGTCGCCGGCGTTCTGATGCTGGTTCTGCTGTTCGTCCTCTCGGATCCGCTGATGCTGCTGGCCATTCTGGTGCAAGTCCTCTGTGCTCTGGGAATCTGCTTCGGCGGCCGCCGCAGCGCGGATGGCGCCGAGCTTCTGGACCAGACCCTGGGCCTGCGCCGCTACCTGACCGGGCTCAAGCCCAAGCAGGCGGCCTCCGCCCTGCGCCGGGACAGCCAGTACCTCTATCGCATGCTGCCCTACGCCACGGCCCTTGGCAGCCAGAAGGCCTTCCTGGACCACTTCAAGGATCTGGACCCGGAGCCCTGTGACTGGCTGGAATCCATCGACCTGGAAAGCTTCCGCAGTCTCTATGAAGAGCTGCTTGGAAAGCTCCGGGCGGTGCCGAGAAAACGCAAATAAACCGCAAAAGGGTCCCCTGGCGGGCCCCTTTTGTTCGTCTTCTTCAAATAACAACATCCAAAAGGAGGCAATTTCATGTCCTCATGTATGCTTTTTGTTCCGGACGACACGGCCCGCACCGGTCTGTCCGCCCCACTGATGCTCTGCCCTGCTGCCGGGGAGCCGGTCCTTGCCCGTCTGCTGCGGGATCTCCAGGAGTCCGGCGTCCGGCGGGTGCTGCTGGTGTGCCGGGAGGGCTGGCTGGACCAGGCCAGGGCCTGCGTGCCCGAATCCCTGGAACTGCGCCTGTGCGGCGCAGACGAGGCGGCGGACCAGCTGCACGTCTTCCTCTCCACCGATGAGGAGGACGCGCCGGAGCTGCTTCTGATCCCCGGTCCCGCCTATTGTGACCCGGAGGCCTCTGCGGACGAGGCAACCGCAGCGCTGTTTCTGGATCGGGCCGCCCTCATGGAGGCGCTGGATCAGGATTTCTCTTTTGCCGAGTTCCTCCGCACCGGCCGCCGGGCTGACGAGACGCTGCATTTGCACGCGCTTTCCGACACGGCCCATCTCGCGGACTACCAGGCCAGCCTTCGCCGTCAGGCGGCGCAGCTTCTGCGCCTTGCAGGCGTGAGCATTGCGCCGGACTGTGTGGTGGATCCGGGCGTCCACGTGGGCGCCGGTACAGAGATTCTGCCCGGATGCGTTCTCACCGGAACTACACGGGTGGGCGCAGCCTGCCGCATCGGTCCCCAGAGCGTGCTGGAAAACTCAGTGATCGGCGACGGCGCGGAGGTCCGCATGTCGAACCTGGTCAGCGCCCGAGTCGGCGCCCGGGCGAAGCTGGGGCCCTGGACCAGCGCAGAGCATGCCGAGGTGGGTGAGGACGCAGTGCTGGAGGCCTTCACCTCACTTCGGGAGAGCAGCGTCGCGCCCGGCGTCCGTCTGGGCAGCGGGAACCATATCACAGGCGGCCGCACGATCTCCGAGGACCTTCCAGACCCCACCAGCAGCAGAAAGCGAAAATAAAAAAACATCCCTGGGCCCATCGCCCAGGGATGTTTTTAGTATTCCCAATCGCCGGATTGGACGCCGTATTCATATTTTTCCGCGTAGTCCAGAAGGAATCCATTCCTCTGCCGGATGGCTACAAAGGGGGTGCTGGTGACGATCACCAGCTCCCGGTCCGCGCTGTCATGGATCACGGCGGCCACGCAGATCTCGTCCCCGTCCGCCAGATCCTCCGGCAGTGCGTCGGTCTCAAATTCGTAGAACTGGGCGCTGCCCCAGTCTCCCAGGAAGCTTGCGGGCTTTTCGCAGGGAGTGCCCCAGCGCAGAAGTTTCCGGTTCACAAAGATGCCCAGGCGCTGGGACTGGATTGTCACCGGCTCCATGCCAACTTCTTTCTGATAAGCCGGAATTGCCGCCGCAGAAGCTGCAGAATCGTATGCGCCGAAGCGGATGGAGCCGTAACAGCCCCGGATGCTGCCGGCAACGCCAGGCACCACAATGTCCCGGTAGCCATAGAAGTACTCGTCCGCCGCGATTTCCGGCATAGAGGCCGCTTTGAGGTCATAGAAGCTTGCATAGTCCAGCTTCTGGGTCTGTCGGACCCCGTCCTCCTCCAGCACGATGCTCATGCGGATGGTGTCCGAAAGAGGGCAGGTGACACTGGCCCGAAAGATGCCGGTTTCGTCCCGCTGCGCTTGGGCCTCTGTCAGCTCTCCGTCGGAATCCACCAGAAAGGACAGCATGGTCTGCTCCGTCAGCATCCGGGGCGTTGCCTGGACAGAAAAGGTCACCGTGCCTGCGCGCAGATCCCAGTCCAGCGGCTCTGCCGAATAGTCCGTGAGCAGCTCGGACTGCTCCCGGAGCGCGTCCCGGACCTGATTTGTGATGCCCAGGATCTGGCCGGAGACGTTTGCCACATTGCTGTTAACCTGATTCAGCTGGTTGGAAACCTCGTTGTAGCGGCTGCTCAGACGGTTCAGCTTGGCATAAAGGTTTCCCAGCAGCAGCACAAGGGCGAGAGCCGCGCAGACAAGCAGGGCGATCTGCCAGCGCTTCCAGTGTCTCCTGGGCGGCGTCAGCCGCTGCACCAGGGCCTCCAATTGAGGCTCCGTCATAGAGACTGTCTCCGCTTCGCTCTGCGCACTCTCCTCCAGGCCCAGAAGCGAACCCAGACTCACGCCGAAGAGCCGGGACAGAGAAATGAGCTTGTCGATCTCCGGCACGGCAGCGTCCTGCTCCCATTTATAGATGGCCTGACGGCTGACGCCCAGCTTCTCCCCCAGGGCCTCCTGGGTCAGGCTCAGACGTTTGCGATGGGCGGCGATCCGCGCGCCCAGGGTTTGTTCTTCCATGGTCTTCGCTCCTTTCCTCGTCAGGATACCCGATCCGGGGCGAAAACACCACCAACTCCCAGTCGGAATCCTGTCAACTGCTGGTTGACAGGGCTGTTTTTTTGATTTTACCACAGGCCTCAAACAAAGGCAACGGCCTGCTCAGCGGGCTCCCGGCACCCTTGCGGCAGTAAAAAAAGGTCGTTCCCTCGGGGCACACTTCGTATGGAAGTTGCTTTGAGGCAGCTATTACCGGCTAAAAAGGACATGAAACGGGCGTGACCGCTATGGTCACGCCCGTTTTGTCGCCATGCTCCGGATTTTGGGGGCAAAATCCGATGCTCGTTTTACATATGGGCAAGGATGCATCTCCACCTCGTCCGACCTTGCTTTGCTCCGCCGCCGTCCCACTCAAGGGGACGACTTTTTCTGCCCTGCAGTATACCCGCAAGCGGGGATTTAATAGTCAAAAGCTTCTTTTTCGACATGAATGGTTGTGGTAAGCTTTTCACCTTCATAAGGTTTTCTGATTTCGATCATATTCAGAACAGTGTATCCCTTCGAGCGGAGAAATCGGATCATTTTTTCATTGTTCGGATGAACAAAGTTGTATACTGTATCTTCACCCATTGAAGCTGCTATCTCTTCAGCTTTATTAAAAAGCATAGAAGCGATGCCTTTTCTTCGGTGATCTTCCCGAACAAAAATATGTTCCACCCAAAGGCAGGGCTCATCGATTCTGCATACAATATAACCCACCAATGCATCATTGTCCTCAACAGCAAAAACAGGGAAATCAGAATTCAGAAATTCAAGGATTTCTTCTTTTCCGGATTCAGTATTAAGCTGCGACTTGATTCCTTTGTAGGCCTTCAACTGAATCCGGAACGCGGCTACCAAAGGAGCAATCCTGTCTGCATCTTCTATACATACCTTGATTAATTTCATGCCCGCCTCCGCAAATTTCGAGTGTTGTGATGATTACGCCATCCATATACGACGTGTTAAATTATATCATCCTATACAACCGATACCATTGTATATCTTTCAAAAAGGCGGAAGGAGGCGCTTCCTTACGAAGCCCCTTCCTCGGGGAACGTCCTTTCGAAAGATGCTCACTTCTGCTTTTTCAGGTGCCGCTCCCGCAGGAAGGCATAGATGATCACCACGGCGCTGAAGACCAGCATCATCTGCCAGGCGCTGGTGATGTCCGAGAAGTTCAGGATCGCCGCGATGATATAACCCACCAGGGCCAAAGTCGTGAGCACAAAGAGCAGGGGCTTTTTGATCTGGAAGCTGGAGCGTGCCATGGCCTCCGGATTCTTCTGATAAATCAGGTAGCCCGTGAAAATGGGGAAGAGCACATAGATCAGGGACACGCCGTTGCCCAGGCGGGCAATGGTGCTGATGTCCAGACCCGTGAGGATGGGGATGACGCCTACCACATAGAACACCAGCAGCAGGACCCAGGGCGTGCCCCGGGAGCTGACCGCCGCCGCCTGTCGGGGCAGCCAGCCCTCCTCCGCGGCGATGAGCAGGCCCTTGGTGCACCAGGTAAAGGTGGCGTTCAGGGTGGAGGCCACGGCAAACATGCCGCCGCCCACGATAAAGAAGTAGTACACCGGCTTGGGGAAGATGGCCTGGGAAACCAGCACCAGGCTCTCCCCTGCCACGGTCTCGATGGGCAGCACGCCCACAGCCACCACGCCGATGAAGGCATAGAGCACCGCCACGGCCAGGGTGCTGTAGATCATGGCCCGGGGCAGGTCCCGGCCGAGATTCTTCATCTCGCCTCCCAGCTCCGAGAGGAACTCGGCGCCGCCCGTGGCGAAGGTGAGCAGGCTCGCGCCGGTCATGAAGTTCAGAAAACCGTTGGGCATGATGGCCTTCACGCCGCCGCGGAAAACACTCCAGTCCACCTTGGGCAGGCCGAAGGCCACGAACAGCAGCATAGCCGCCACCAGGATGATGACCAGCACGTTCTGCAGCTTGGCGGCAATGTCCACCCCAAGCACGTTCATCACAAAGCAGAGGGTCAGCACGCCGAAGGCCACCCAGGTCTTGGACAGGCCGGGAATCAGGGAGCAAGCGTAGTCCGCAAAGGTGACGGCAAACATGGCAAGCACCAGCTGCCCCGCCACCAGCAGAGCCAGGTAGAAGAACCCGGTTTTGGGCCCGATATAATCCCGCACATAGGTGTACATGCCGCCGGTGGCCGGCACGGCGCTGCCCAGCACCGCCAGCACCAGATTGGGACAGATGACCAGCACCGCCGCGACCAGGAAGGCCAGAGGCGTGCCCGCGCCGGTTAAGGCGATGGTGATGCCCGTCAGAGCCATGATGCCGCTGCCGATGATCTGGCCCACACCGATGCCCATCAGATCGCCCAGGCCCAGGACCCGCTTGAGTTCATGGTTGGTTTTCTCTTCGTTCATGGGATCACTCCTTTTCCGTTTCCGTCTCCCGGAGCAGCTCCTCCAGGATCCTGGCTGCCTCCCGACAGATCTCCGGGCAGGGCCTGCGCTGATAGTATTCTGCGTCCCGCTCCTCCGGCTCCAGACCAGGGCGAACCTGTACGCCTGCCAGCAGCTCCCGGCAGAGGATGGTGCCTTTGGCATCCCGGAAGCGGCGGGCATACTCCTGCACCAGGGCATAGTGGGCCTTCTTCGCCTCCGGATCCCGGGGATCCGAATAGCCCCGGACCATTCCCAGCACCAGAAGCGAGGCGCTCACGCCGCCGCAGACCTCTCGCAGACGGCCCATGCCGCCGCCGAAGGAGCTGGATAGCCGAGCGGCGGCGTCCCGGTCCAGACCCGTCACGTCCGAAAAGGCGCAGAAAACCGCCTGGGCGCAGTTATAACCCTCCAGAAAGAGGGATTTTGCCAGTTCCCCATGGTCCATCCGGACACCTCAGAACTGGCAGGCCTCGGAGATCAGCTCCGAGAAGGTGGGATGGGGATGGATGACCCCGGCCACCTGCTCCGCCGTCAAGCCGGCGGCGATGGCCACGCTGAATTCGGAGACCAGGTCCGTTGCCCGGGGGCAGATGAGCTGCGCGCCCAGCAGCCGCCCCGTCTCCGCCTCACAGACCACCTTTACAAAGCCGGACTCCGCCCCCTCAATGAGGCACTTTCCATTGGCGCCGGTGAGGGCCTTTTTCGTCTTCACAGCGATTCCAGCCGCTTTGGCAGCTTCCTCTGTCAGACCCACGGAGGCAATCTCCGGGCTTGTGTAAATGCAGCTGGGAACCACGTTCATATCGACCGGCAGGGGCTTCCCCAGAATGGCGGCCACGGCGTTCTTGCCCTGGGCCTCCGCCACATGGGCAAGCTGGATGTTCCCCGCCTTGGCGTCGCCGATGACGAAAACGTTTGCAAGCGCCGTCCGGCCTGCTTCATTGCCGGGCAGAGCGCCCCGCTGCAGCTCCGGTGCCTTTGCAAAGACGCCCTCCAGCGCGGCCCGGCGTCCTGTTGCCATGAGCACGCCCTCCGCCGTGACGCTGAGCTCCTTGCCGGTCTTGTCCTGATAGCGGACCGTCATTGCCCCCGGCTCGCCTTCGATCCCGGTGACCGAGGCGGAGGTGCTGATGGTAACGCCCCGCTTTTTCAGGAACATGGTCAGCCGCTGGGCCAGCTCCCGGTCCATGGGCGGCAGGATGTGGTCCATGGCCTCCAGGATGGTCACCTGGGCCCCAAGATCTGCGTAGATACTGGCGCACTCGCAGCCGATAACGCCGCCGCCGATGATGACCAGGGAGGCAAGCTCCTTGCCCGCGCCCTCCAGCAGATCGTCACTGGTGAAAACGCCTGCCCGGTCCGCGCCGGGAATGGGCGGAATGGCCGGCTTGGATCCAGCGGCGACGATGAGGGATTTTGCCTCGTAGGTCTCGCCGTCTGCCTGGATGGTAACGCCCTGCTCGCCGCAGTCCGACACCTGGGCAAAGGCCCGGACCACCGTGACCTTTGCGCTTTTCAGCAGCTTCTCCACGCCCTGCCGCAGGGTCAGGACCACCTGCTCCCTGCGCGCATGGATGGCGGCAAAGTCGTATGTCGCCCCCTGCGCCTTCACGCCCAGGCGCTCGCTCTCCCGAATGGCCCGATAGGTCTCGGCAGCGTGGAGCAGCGCCTTGGTGGGGATGCAGCCCCGGTTCAGGCAGGTGCCGCCCAGGTCCCTCGCCTCAAAGAGGACCACGCTCAGCCCCTGGCGGGCCGCCGCCTCCGCGGCGGTATAGCCTCCCGGGCCGCCGCCAATGATTGCCAAATCAAAGTTCATCTTCAATTCCTCCAGGAAGTTGTTCCAAAAGTTGCAGAAGCTCCCGGGCTGCGGGATCGCTCACCAGGGTCTTAAGCCGGGCAAGCAGCGCCTCCCGATTCAATGGGCAGCCGCTCAGCCCCAGCTCCAGGGCCGGAAAGGGGCTCTCCAGCGCGTCGGTGGACAGAATGGCCCTGCCAAAGCACGTGCCCGCGCGCTCATAGTCCAGCCGGACAAGCCCCCAGGGAAAGCGGCGCTCCAGATGCTCCGGAAGCTGCTCGGAGCCGGCATAGATCCAGCGCTCGGAGGCAAATCGGGCCGCCGCCGCTTCCAGCGCAACCTTGTCCAGCTCCGTCTCCGAAAACGGCATGGCAGGCAGGCCATAGCGCTCCTCCAGGGCCTCTGTCAGGGCCTCGCCCAGGGCCTGGATGGTCAGTTCCGGCGAAAAATCCTTCAGATTCACCACCCGTGCGCGGACTGAAGCCACGCCTCTGCCCGCCAGCTTTTCCGGCGAGGGCGCCAGATACCGGCCCAGCTTCTCCAGGGCAACTGAGAGCATGAGGGTCCCGTGATGAAAGGCCCGATCCCTTGTCTGATAATAGGCATGGCCAGAAAACTTTCTGCCCTGGGCGGTCAGATCGTTGCGCCCGGAGCGCTCCGCCGGGATCCCCACCCGCTCTGCCGCTCTGCAGATCAGCTCCGCCTGGGCGGTCTTGTCAAAGTCCTGCCGGGGCAGGAGCAGGGTGAAATTCAGATTTCCCAGGTCGTGGTACACCGCCCCGCCTCCGGAGAGGCGGCGGGCAAGCCGCACCTTGTCCTGGGCCATGGCCGAAAGATCACACTCAGCCAGGGGATTCTGGTTGCGGCCAATGACCACGGTGTTCTCATTCTGCCACAGGTAGAGGATGCATCTGCCCGGACAGATCCGATCCAGAAGCAGCTCCTCCAGGGCCAGGTTGTGATAGGGGTCCGTTCCGGTCCCCCAGAGGACATAGAGTTCAGATATCATAGGAAAAAGCGGCCGGGCCTTCCGCGCAGGGCGGAGGACCCGGCCAGGCACGTCAGTTTTCTTCGAATGCGTAGCGGAGCACCGGATTCCGGGCCGCAGTGACCTCATCGGGACGCCCGATGGTCTTGGTGTGGGGCGCGGTGTGGAGCATCTCCGCTTGGCCCTGCGCCTCCTGCCAGATCTCAAGCAGTGCGTCGCAGGCAGCGTCCAGGGTCTCGCGGGACTCCGTCTCCGTGGGCTCCAGCATGAGGGCCTCATGGACGATGAGGGGGAAGTACATCGTGGGCGGGTGGATGCCGAAGTCCAGAAGCCGCTTGGCCACGTCCATGGCGTTGACGCCGGTCTTGTCCTTCAGATCCGTCAGATCCATGACAAACTCGTGCATGCATACGCCGGGATAAGCAATGGTATAGGCCTTTCCCAGCCGATGCATCATGTAGTTTGCGTTGAGGACCGCCGTGGCGGAGGCCTCCGTCAGGCCCTCCCGGCCCAGGGTAAGGATGTAGCTCAAAGCCCGGACCACCACCAGGAAGTTGCCCTGGAAGCTGCGGACCTTGCCCAGACTGCGGGCGGGCGTGAAGAAGCCGAAGCTGCCGTCCGGGCGCTTCTCCACCTGAGGCGCGGGCAGGAACTCCGCCAGGAACGCCTTGCAGCCCACCGGACCGGAACCGGGGCCGCCGCCGCCGTGGGGCGTGGAGAAGGTCTTGTGCAGATTCACATGGACGCAGTCAAAGCCCATATCGCCGGGGCGCGCGTGGCCCATGATGGCGTTCAGGTTGGCGCCGTCGTAATAGCACAGGCCGCCGGCCTCGTGGACAATGCGGGTGATCTCCAGAATATTGGGGTCGAACAGACCCAGGGTATTGGGATTGGTGAGCATCAGGCCCGCCGTATCGGGACCTGCCGCCTTGCGCAGGGCATCCAGATCCACGCCGCCCTGGGGATTGGAGGGCACGGACACCACCGTGAAGCCCGCCATGACCGCAGAGGCCGGATTGGTGCCGTGGGCAGAGTCGGGAACCAGGATCTTGGTCCGCTGGCCCAGCTCGCCCCGGGACTGATGGTAGCGGCGGATGAGAAGCAGACCCGTGTACTCGCCGTGGGCGCCTGCCGCAGGCTGCAGGGTCATCTCATCCATGCCGGTGATGGCGCTGAGGAGCTTGCCCGTGTCGTAGAGGACCTCCAGGGCGCCCTGGACCGTCTCCTCCGGCTGGAGGGGATGGAGCTCCGTAAAGCCGGGAAGGGCCGCCATGGCCTCGTTGACCCGGGGATTGTACTTCATGGTGCAGGAGCCCAGGGGATAGAAGCCGGTGTTCACACCGTAGGTCTCGTGGCTCAGCTCCGTATAATGCCGGTCCAGGTCCACCTCCGCGATCTCAGGCAGGCGGGGCGGGGCGGCGCGCAGCAGGGACGAATCAAACTCGAAGGCCGGAACATCGCAGTCCGGCAGCAGGCTCTGGTAACGCCCGGACTGGCTTCTTTCAAACAGCAGCTTCATTTCACTTCGCCTCCTTTGCATAGGCTTCCACGAGGCTGACCAGCCGGTCGATCTCGGCCTTGCTGTTCATCTCCGTGGCGCACCAGAGGATGCCTTCCTCGGTGCACAGGCCGCCCAGAATACCCTGGGAGGCAAGATACTGCTCCAGGCCCTTGGGGTCTGTGGGGCAGCTCATCAGGAACTCCTGGAAGAAAGGCTTCTCGCTGAGCAGCCGGAAGCCGGGGATCCGGCTCAGCTCCCGGGCCAGATAGTGGGCCTTGGCCGCGGAGCTCTCCGCGGCGGTCTTCAGGCCCTTGGGACCCATGGCCGCCAGATATACAGAGGCCGTCATGGCGCAGAGCGCCTCGTTGGAGCAGATGTTGGAGGACGCCTTCTCCCGGCGGATATGCTGCTCTCTGGCCTGAAGGGTCAGCACGAAGCAGCGGCGGCCCTCCGCATCCACGGTCTGGCCTACGATGCGGCCGGGCAGCTTGCGCATGAGCTCCTTGGTGGAGGCCATGAAGCCCAGATACGGACCGCCGAAGCCCAGGCTCAGGCCAAGGCTTTGGCCCTCGCCCACAGCCACGTCCACGCCGTACTCTCCCGGGGTCTTGAGGATACCCAGGCTGATGGGATCCACCCCCAGGACCACCTTGGCGCCCTGGGCGTGGGCAGCGGCAACCACCGCGTCCACATCCTCCAGGATGCCGAAGAAGTTGGGGCTCTGAACATAGACGCTGGCGGTGTCCGCCCCGATGGCAGCCTGCAGAGCCTCCAGATCCGTGGCATGGTCCTTGCTCGGCACCACGGTCAGAGGCACGTTCCGGGACTCGCAGTAGGTCCCGATGACGCTGAGGATCTGAGGATCCGCCGCGCCGGAAACCACTACGCTCTTGCGCTTCCGGCCGTCCACATTCATGAGAACGCCCTCAGCGGCGGCCACAGCGCCGTCATAGACAGAGGCGTTGGAGACCTCCATGCCGGTGAGCTCGCAGATCTGGGTCTGATACTCAAAGATGGACTGCAATACGCCCTGGCTGATCTCCGCCTGATAGGGGGTATAGGCTGTGAGGAATTCCTCTTTGCTGGTGATGGTTTTCACGATGGCAGGGATGAAGTGGCGATAGGCGCCCGCGCCCCGGAACACGGAGCGGAACACGGTGTTTCGCTCCGAAAGCTCCGTCACGCGACGGGTGACCTCCAGCTCAGAAAGTCCCTCGGGCAGGTCCAGGCCGTGGATACGCACCTCCGGCGGCACCGCCGCGTACAGGTCGTCCAGGGTCTGCATGCCCAGCGCTTCCAGCATCTGACGCCGCTCCTCCCCGGTGGAGGGAAGATAGCTGCCCATTTTTTACTCCTTTTCCGCCGCGCAGTGGGCCTCATAGGCCGCCGCGTCCAGCAGCTCCTCGGTGTCGGTCACGTCGGAGACCTTGATGAGCCATGCGTCATAGGGCGCCTCATTTACCAGCGCGGGATTGTCCAGCAGCTCCTCATTGATCTCGGCCACCACGCCGGTGACAGGGCTGAACACGTCAGCCACAGCCTTGACGGATTCCACGTCGGCAAAGGTCTCACCGGCGACCACCTCGTCGCCCTCGGCGGGCAGATTCACAAAGACGATGTCGCCCAGCTCCTGCTGCGCAAAATCGGTCAGGCCAACCACAAAGAGGCCGCCCTCGTCCTTGACCCACTCATGGGACTTGGCATATTTCAGTTCCTCGGGAATGTTGTACATGATTGTTTCCTCCATTTATGATGTATTGATTCTTTATTTCGTGCGTTTGTAGAACACATAGGGAACGACCTTGCAGGCCACTCTGCGGCCCCGCACATCCGCCTCCAGCTCCGTGCCGGGCGCGGCGAACTCCCGCTCCACCAGGGCCATCGCCACCGGGCGTCCAAGATACGGGCAGTGGGTGCCGGAGGTGCTTGCGCCGATCTTCCGATCCCCGACGTACAGGTCCTGATGCTCCCGGATGATGCCCCGGCCCGTGACCTCCAGGCCCACCCGGATGCGCTTGGGCTCGCCCATGGCGATGAGGGCGTCCCGGCCGATAAACTCCGGCTTGTCAAGCTTCACGCCGAAGTCCAGACTGGCCTCCAGGGGGCTGATGTCCTCGTCCATCTCATGGCCGTAGAGGGGCATGCCCGCCTCCAGGCGCAGGGTGTCCCGGGCGCCCAGACCGCAGGGGATCAGGCCGAAGGGCTCGCCCGCCTGACGCAGGACCTTCCAGAGCCGCACGGCGTTGGCATTGTCCGTGAAGATCTCATAGCCCAGCTCGCCGGTATAGCCTGTGCGGGAGATCATGCAGTCCATGCCGTCGATGGAGGCGTGGCGCACGGCGGTGTAATACCCCTTGGGGATCTGCTCCTCGGGAATCAGGGTCCGGAGGATCTCCGGCGCCTTGGGGCCTTGCAGGGCGATCTCCGCCACATCATCGGACAGGTCCTGGGCCACGGTGCCGGGCAGGAGATTCCGGAGCATGTGGGCATAGTCCTTGTCCCGGTTGGAGGCGTTCACCACCACCAGGTACTCCTCCTCGCCGAACTTGTAGACGATCAGATCATCCACGCAGCCGCCGTGCTCATTGCACATGACGCTGTAGCGGACCTTGCCGATGGGCATGCCGGTGAAGTCATTGGTCATCAGGTGATGCAGGCTGTCCAGGGCCGTGGGGCCGGTGAACAGGATCTCGCCCATGTGGGACACATCGAACATGCCGCACTTCTCCCGGACGGCCATATGCTCCGCGATGACGCCGGAGCCATACTGGACCGGCAGCAGATAGCCGGCAAAGGGGACGATTTTGCCGCCCTCCTCCACATGGACCTCATACAGAGGTGTTTTCTTTTCCATGGCTGCTCCTTTCCGTGCCCCAAAAAGATACAGGGGCACAAAACAAAATGTTCTGTGCCCCTGTGTGTAACCTGAAAGATTCTCCGCCGCTGTGCAGGTCTCCTCGATTCCGGCGGATTGCTTCTTCGGTGCGCTTGCGCGCTCTCCAGAGTTTCGTCAGAGCTCGGTCCTTTTGCCTGAGAGTTTTTGCTTCCCCTTCGGCGCCGCCATGTCCTGCAATCAGCGGTCTCTCCCGAGTTCCTCATCCGAGTATTCACTTTGCAGGGATAGTATATCATTGCGAGGCGAATGCTGTCAACTGTTTCTCGCCCCCTATTTTTCTTCCTCCGGGCGATATTTCTCCCGGATCAGCGTCCGCAGCGTCTCCAGCGTACAGCCCGAAAACTCCCGGATCAGCGGATCCCCGTGCGCGTCCAGAACAATATCGTCCCGGCTGAGATAGCACATGGTGAAGAACTGCGCAGAGTAGCGCCTGGGCATGTCCGGATAGCGGGCATTGGCGGCGTCCGACAGGAACACCACGAATCTCCCGCCGGGCCGCAGATAACGCACAAGCGCCGTATAGCTGGCCGTGCCCAAAAGCAGGCTGATCTGCTCTCCTGCCTCAGGCCCTTTGCCGCCCAGAAGCTCCGTCACCTCCGCCCTGACAAAGGGCGCCTGGTTGTAGCCCGGCTCAGATGGGCGCAGCGGCCGGGGCTCGTTCTCGCCCCCGGTCCAGGAGCCCTTCAGCTCCGGCCCATCCAGCAGTTCCACCACGGCCGCCGCCTGGGAAAGGTGGTTCAGCTCACTCCAGTGCTCGACCAGGATCCGGTCGCAGGGCATCCCGTCGATGTGCTCCATAATCGGGTACATCTGCCGCAGAAGGGCAAGTTGCTCCTCTGTGACCGCTTCCCCGGAGGAAGGCGCTTCCGGTAATGGCGCGGCGAAGAGGGCCTTGATCTCCGGCTCCAGGGCATCCAAATAAGCCCCCGTCCAGCTTTGAAGCCAGCCATGCCATTCCAGGACCGGCAGGCACAGATCCGTCTCTGACAAAAACGCCGTGGCGGCAAGGTTGACCTCCAGTGCCTTGTCCAGGCCATAGGGCGCGCCGTCAAAGCGCTTCACCAGGCACAGAAGCCGCCGCCCTTCGGAGAAGACCTCCGCCTGTGGCAGAATGTAGCCGCCTGCCAGGTTTCCAAGAAACAGCTCTGCCGAATCACCTTTCCGCACCCCTGTCTGCCCGGCGAGGACCTTCTCCACCTTCGCCGAAACAAAGGCGCCCTCCAGCCTGGCCTCTCCCGGCGCGCCTGGCTCCGTGCAGGATCCTGTCTGGCAGCGGACGCGGCCTGAGACCTCCAGCACCACCGCCCCGTCCAGGCGCAGCGCTTCCCGAAGCGCTGCCGGATCGTCCTTATCCTCCAGCTCCGGGACAAAATACATGGCCGCACCGCTGGAGAGCGTGCTGCTTTCCCGGCGCAGCGCCTTGATTTCCTCGTCCGTGCCCCGTGCCGGACGCGCATCCTTTGTGCAGCCTGAGAGCAGCAGCCCCAGCATCAGGAGCAATGCAAGCAGTCGCTTCATGGGGATACACCTCCTGTCCCTCTATCCTATTAAACGCTTTTGCAGGCTCTTTTGCAACCAGTTTGGAAGCATTTCTGCGGAAAATCCGGTGCAGGGGCACCTTCCCCTCCATTGACAAAGCCGGTCCCGCCCTTTATGATGGTCTTACAAAGCTTTGAAAGGAGCAAGCAATATGAAAAAGATTTTCACCCTTGCCCTGGTGCTGGCGCTTCTTTGCAGTCTGCTGACCGGGACGGTTCTGGCTGCCGGCTACAGCGATGTGAGCGAGAACGCCTGGTATCAGGCGGCGGTGGCGGACGTGACCGCCAAGGGCCTCATGGTGGGCACCGGCTCGGGCAAGTTCTCCCCGGACGTGGCGCTGGACCGGGCCATGATCGTGACCATTCTCCACCGCATCGACGGCACCCCCGCGCCCAAGACTGCCGCAGTCTTCACCGATGTGAAGGCCGGGACCTGGTACACAGAGGCCGTGAGCTGGGCCAGTGAGAACGGCCTGGTCTACGGCTACGGCGACGGACGCTTCGGCCCCACGGACACCCTGACCCGGGAGCAGCTCTGCGCCATCATCCAGCGCTTTCTGAAGCCCAAGAGCGACTCAGACCCCCGGGCGAATCTGGACAGCTACCAGGACGCATCTGGCATCAGCCGCTGGGCTGCGGATGCGGTGCAGTGGGCCGTGGGCCAGAATCTGCTGCGCATCACGAACAATCAGCTTCGGGCCACCCAAGCGGCCACCCGGGCCGACACAGCCTATGTGATCTCCGCCATCACCCGGGGCTATGATCCCCAGGATCCCGTGGAGGTCATGCGCGCCGCCCAGGCCAAGATGAACGCCCTGGACAGCCTGGACGCCAGCTTCACCATGGATCTGCGCCTGGTGAGCGATCGGATGGAGACCGACATCCCCGTCACCGGCACCCTGCAGGCCTCCGGCCTGCAGAGCAGGACCCCCCTGATGCGCAGCCACTACCAGTCCTCCATCATGGGCCAGAGCCTGAATCTGGACCTGTTCACCGACTATGACGAGCTCTATGTGGACCGGAACGGCGAGCGCTACCGCTACCTGCTCACCGAGGAGGACCGGGTCACCAACCTGATGCTGGGTCAGGCCGGCCTGAGTCAGGAGCTTCTGAGCCAGACGGGCAGCGTCCGGAACGCCACCCTGGTTCTGAACGCGGACGGCAGCAAGACCGTCTCCTACACCGTGCCCAAGGAGCAGGCCCAGTCTCTTCTGCGCTCCGCCCAGGCCATGCCCAGCGGTCTCACCGCCGACGGCGGCCAGGTGACCGACATCTCCGACGTGCAGGTGACCGCCAATGTGCTCGCCACCGGCTACCTGGGGAAGCTGACCCTCCAGTACGACGCCAAGATCCTGGAAAACGGCGAGTATTACACCGCCCATGTGCTCAGCGCCACCACCTTCCTGGACCCCGGCAAGCAGGTCCGGGTAGAGGCGCCCAATCCCAACGACTATGTGAGCTTTGAAGGCCTGATCGTCCAGCTGGTGGAGCAGTCCAATCCGTAAGCATTCTGCCCCGGAGCTTCGGCTCCGGGGCGTCTTTTTCTTGCGCTGGATGCGCATGTCTGCTACAATGGGCCAGAGGTGTTATTTATGACTGACGTATCCATCCGCCCCTGCGCGGATTATGAGCCGGAAGCCCTGCGGCAGGCCCTGCTGGAGGTCCTTGCCCCCTTTGGCGGCCTGGCCTGGGTGAAGCCCGGCATGAAGATCGGCATCAAGACCAACCTGGTGAGCATGATGAGCCCCGACACGGCGGCCACCACCCATCCGGAGCCCCTGTGCGTGCTCACCCGGCTGCTGCGGGAGCGGGGCGCGGAGGTGATCCTGGGCGACAGCCCCGGCGGCCTGTTCAATCATACTTATGTAAATCAAGTCTACCGGGCCGCCGGCATGCATCAGGTAGAGGCCGCCGGTGCCAGGCTGAATCAGGACTTCTCCACCGCCGAGGCGAGCTACCCCGAGGCCGCAGAGCTGAAAAGCTTCACCTACACCCGCTGGCTGGACGACTGCGACGTGCTCATCAACTTCTGCAAGCTCAAGACCCACGGTATGATGGGCCTTTCCGCCGCGGCAAAGAACCTCTTCGGCGTCATCCCGGGCACCATGAAGCCGGAATACCACTACCGTTTCCCCACCCCGGAGCGCTTTTCCCAGATGATCCTGGACCTGGACGAGTACTTCCTGCCCCGGATCCACCTCTGCGACGCGGTGGTAGGCATGGAGGGCAACGGCCCCACCCAGGGCACGCCCCGGCACATCGGCGCTCTGCTGGCGGCGGAGAACCCCCACAAGCTGGATCTGCTGGCTGCCCGGCTCATTGACCTGGATCCCCGGACCGTGCCCACTCTGGCAGCCGCCATGGGCCGGGGCTATTGCCCGGAGACGGTGGACGATCTGCGGATCGACGGGGACTATCGCCCCTTCATCGTGCCTGATTATCAGCGCATCGAGCGGCTGGACGGAGTCCTCTTCGGCATCAAGGCCCCGGGCTTTCTCAGCGCGGCGGCGGACAAGTTTCTCCGGGCGGCCCTCCAGTCCCGGCCCGGTCCCGACAAGGGCGCGTGCATCGGCTGCGCCAAGTGCGAGAAGATCTGCCCCGCCCACGCCATCACCATGGAGAAGAAGAAACCCCGGATCAACCGGAAGCGCTGCATTGGCTGCTTCTGCTGCCAGGAGTTCTGCCCTGTAGGCGCCATGAAGGTGACCCGTCCCAGGATCGCGGGCCTTTTGATGAAAACCCCATGAAAAGGAGAAAAATCTTGCTTGTCCTTCTGCTTCTCTGTCTGGCGGCGCTGCTGGTCCTGGCCATGGATATGCGGCTGAACACCGTCCGCTATTCCCTTCCCTCCAGGAAGCTCCGGCAGAGCGTCCGGATCTGCCTCATCACGGACCTGCATTCCTGCCGCTACGGCAAATCCCAGGAGCGGCTCCTGGAGGCCATCCGTGCCGAATCGCCGGACCTGGTGCTGCTGGGCGGCGACATCTATGACGACAAGCTGGCCATGGACGCTGCCGATCAGCTTCTCAGCGTCCTGGCCCGGGAGCTTCCCTGCTATTACGTGTCCGGAAATCACGAATACTACTACCCCCAGCCAGAGGTCTTCTTCCGGCGGCTGGAGGACTTCGGGGTGCAGCTGCTGCTCCCCGGGGAGGCGGAGCTCCGCGTCAACGATCAACCTCTTCGCATTTGCGGCGTCACGGATCCGCTGGTCCGCTTCCGCTTTCCCGACGCGCCGGATACTCAGACTCAGCTCGCCGCCTTCTCCGGCGTTTCCGAGGATCCCCGCTGCACCCTGCTGCTGGCCCATCGGCCGGAGCTGTTTGCCGACTATGCTGCGGCGGGCTTCGATTTTGTGTTCTGCGGCCACGCCCACGGAGGCCAGTGGCGCATTCCCGGCCTGCTGAACGGGCTGTTCGCCCCCAATCAGGGCTTCTTCCCCCGGTACGCAGGCGGCGTGTATGAGCAGGATGGCTCCACCATGGTCCTGAGCCGGGGACTTGCCCGGGAGAGCACCCTCCTGCCCCGGATCTTCAACCGCCCCGAGCTGGTGATCGTGGATCTGACCCCGGAGGAATAAAAAAGCGGACCCGGCAGGTCCGCAGATCATCTGTATTTCCGCAGGAGGCGGGGCTTTGTGCCCCGCCTCCCATTTTTCTGTTTTGGCCATTGAGACGCCAGCGGCGTTACACGCATAGGCGCAGTTCTGGCCGGGTATCGTCTGGGCAGTGAGTTGGTTGAAACGGCTATAGCTATAGCTGGCAATGGAAGCAATTTCGGGGACCCCATGGAAGCGGATGCTTCCATGGGGAAGGTGTTAGCCGCTGTGAGGCTATTTATCTTGCGCTCTTGGGTTGAACATTCATGTAACTAATCCCATTCAGGCTGACTTCTTCAACCTTGCAAAGCGTGCAGATGCCATTGAGAAGCTTGGTAGGAAGGAAGATATTTCGCTCCTGTCAATTCCTTTTCGTAAAGTGCGTAAATCCTGCCATGATCCGATAAGGTTACAGATAAAAGGTCCTTACTCCTTGTAACGTATTTCCAGAGTTTTTCCCCACTGGGTGAGAACACCTCGACCCAAGACTGCGTTTTCGGATTGCAGCTGCCTTGGAGAAGATTTCCATTTGCATCAATGATCGGGGCGGAAACGGGAATCGCACCGGAAAAAGCGATTTCACCAAGCACTTGGCCTTCCTGATCTAAAGCAAGCATTTTACCCAAACAGGGAAGAAACAGAACGCCATCCTTTCTGATCGCGGGAGGATCGTAAAATGGCCCGCTCTGTACTTCCCATTTGATCTCTCCGTCAGGAGAGATTGCAAATAGTTTTCTACCTGACAGGCAATAGATTGTCCCATCCGGGCCGATGCTGGGCGGCTTTTTTGCAGACGCGCTACCCAAAGAAAGCTCCCATTTTATTTCCCCGTTTTGGTCCAATGCGACCAAACTTTTTTTATGGTTCAGGCCAAGCAAAAGCAGGCCGCTTTTTGTGAACACCGGGGCAGTCCATGTGGCGGATTGGAAATCGTGCGTCCAGAGAAGCGCACCTTCTGGGGAAAGGCAGAAGAGCTTTCCCTGGGGAACGTCTTGCTGAGAAACAAACGAATAACAATAGATATTACCATTTTGGCCCACAGAAGGCGGCACTTGGAAGCTTTCCGCTGCATCAAACGTCCATTTCAGCATTCCATCCGGGGCAACACAAAATAGGGTACTGCCTGCGTCTGGCTTTCCGGTAACAGCGCTGACGCTGTCTCGCGTCACAACGAGAATTGCGTGGTTGGCATGGATCACCGGATGGGAATACAGGTGTCTTGCACAGGAAAACAAGACCTCTTTGCTTCCGTCTGGCCGCAGCTTGAGGATTCTTCCTTCATGGTTTGGTTCAATTTGTCCAGCGGTATCCGCGAGGATGAGGCAGCCTTCCGAATCGATCACAACTCCGACCTTCAGCGCGGTGAACGAAGCATAGTCCTCATGGATTTTCCAGAGACATTTGACCTCCTTCGGGATCAGGAACGGGGATTGCCTGTCCCATGGATAGACGGCAGGCAGAATTGCGCCTGAATCATAACCCTCAACAGCAGACCCACTTTTTCCATGGAAAGTATGATTGTTTTTCACGTTGCCCCCCCTTCTGAGAAAGCCTAGAGCATTGTACGTATAGGTCGTTGTATAGCCTTTTGCATCCGTGGAGGTGATTAAAAATCTATCAGAAAGACATGATTTGATTCTGTTACTTGTTCCAAAGCAGTTTTGGCGATTTCCCAACAATCGCTTATCGGAGTATTCTCCTGAGAAAAGATCGTTTTGATCGCAATCCCTACCCTACCAAACTCAGCAGAAACAACTTCCTTAATTGGGATTCGTCTTTTTTCCAGTTCCTTCAAGATATGAACAGCGTCATCATAGAAATAATAGACCGATCGATCACACACAATCTCCTTTCTGGCAAAACGATCCCGAACCTGCTTTTTCACGATATCGAGCAGTTCAGCCGAACAGCCAGATGACAGCTGCCAATTGCTAAGCGTATGATCGGCGTCCCAGTTTGAAAGAACATAACAACAATTAAACCGGATATCCCCCCTGGAAAGCATTTTGAAAAACTGTCCCTTACCGATTACACCACAAACGTTATCATGATTCTCCGGTCCCGTGATTTGATAGCGAGGCAAAAACAACAAGTATCCATTTG